>Ga0207689_10000942_pt1 | contig 27963 bp, 31 predicted proteins | sample KBSMisM52_FD_184312 | JGI IMG/M metagenome (GOLD analysis project Ga0207689, IMG submission 184312) | Miscanthus rhizosphere microbial communities from Kellogg Biological Station, Michigan, USA - KBS Miscanthus M5-2 (SPAdes) (version 2) | ecosystem: Host-associated > Plants > Roots >...
AAGACGTGGGAATCGGCGGACAACAAGTTCGCCTACGACGGGCCCACCGGCACCCATCTCTGGTACGACGGCACTCCGCACCCGTGGGGGTTCGCGCGGGTCTGGCATCTCGAGCCCTCGCTGAGCGACCCGGACACCGTCTACGCGGGGGTCGAGGACGCCGCGCTGTTCCGCACCACCGACGGCGGCGGGAGCTGGCAGGAGCTGTCGGGCCTGCGCACCCACACCTCGGCGCCGCTCTGGCAGCCGGGGGCGGGCGGGATGTGCCTGCACACGATCCTGCTCGATCCGAGCCGGGCCGGGCGGATGTTCGTCGCCATCTCGGCGGCGGGCGCGTTCCGGAGCGACGACGCGGGGGCGACGTGGCGGCCGGTGAACCGCGGGCTCCAGTCGGAGGGCATTCCCGATCCCACCGCCGAGGTCGGCCACTGCGTGCACCGCATCGCGATGCATCGCTCGCGCCCCGGGGTGCTCTTCATGCAGAAGCACTGGGACGTGATGCGCAGCGACGACGCGGGCGAGACGTGGCGCGAGGTGAGCGGGAACCTGCCGAGCGACTTCGGGTTCCCGATCGACGTGCACGCGCACGAGCCGGAGACGATCTACGTGGTCCCGATCAAGAGCGACTCCGAGCACTACCCGCCCGACGGCAAGCTGCGCGTGTACCGAAGCCGGACCGGCGGCCAGGAGTGGGAGGCCCTCACCCGAGGCCTGCCCCAGAGCCACTGCTACGTCAACGTGCTGCGCGACGCGATGAGCGTGGACGGCCTCGATCCGTGCGGGGTCTACTTCGGGACGACCGGCGGGCAGGTCTACGCCTCGGCCGACGCGGGGGATAGCTGGGCGCCCATCGTCCGCGATCTTCCCGCGGTGGTATCGGTCGAGGTCCAGACGCTGTCATGATCCGGGTCGTGCTCCCGGCCCACCTGCGGACGCTCGCGCGGGTGGACGGCGAGGTGAAGCTCGAGGTTCCGGGCCCGGTCACCCAGCGCTCGGTGCTCGACGCGCTCGAGGCCGCCTATCCGATGCTGCGCGGGACGATCCGCGATCACGTCACCCTGCAGCGGAGGCCATTCTTGCGCTTCTTCGCCTGCGAGCAGGATCTCTCCCACCAGCCGCCGGACGCCCCGCTCCCGGGCGCGGTGGCGGAGGGCGCGGAGCCATACCTGGTCGTCGGCGCGATGGCGGGCGGCTAGAGCCGACGATGAGCGGCCCGACTGATCGACCTCGCCCGCGGGCTCCGCGTCTTGACTGCCGACGCGGGGAGGCGCAGAGTCTCCGCGCATCGCACTGCCGGCGAGGAGGGCCCCATGCCGACCTACATGGTGCAGGCGTCCTACACGAATATCGCGTGGAACAAGCTGGTGCAGCGGCCCGAGAACCGGATGGAGGCGCTCAAGCCGGTCGTCGAGAAGCTGGGCGGACAGATCCTCGCGTGGTACTACACGTTCGGCGACTACGACGTGCTCGTGCTCGTCGACGTGCCCGGCAACATCAATGCCGCGGCGTTCTCGATGGCGATCGCGGGGAGCGGGGCCGTGAAGGAGTTCAAGACCACCATCCTCATGACGCCCGACGAAGGCTTCGACGCCCTGCTCCTGGCGCAGGGCGCCGGTTACCGCCCGCCCGGTGGCTAGGAAGCGCTCAGTCGAGGCTCCATCCCGCCTGCCCCTTCCAGGGCCCTCCCTCGGTGTAGCCTTCTTGCTCCATGCAGCGCCGGTAGCCGTCCGGCGCGACGTAGTCACGGGCGAGGGGCGGTGAGATGAGGACGGTCCGGGCATTCATGTGCCGGCAGGCGCGGTCATCGAGACGGAACTCGGCGGCCGACGTGGCGGGGCGCGACCAGGTGCTGGAGCACCCCGGCAGCAGCAGCGCGAGGGCGATGGCGACGAGGAGATAGCTCATGGCCGGCCTCCACGTCCAGCCTAGCGCAGCCCGGAATTTTCCCGGGAGCGCCGCCCGCCGGAAGCTCGCGGTCCAGCTTTGACAGAGGACCGTCGGTCCACCTAGACTCCCGTCGCATGGCGACGGGTCCCGGTCACCAGATGATCTCCGCGCGGGCGCCGTGGCGCGAGTGGACGCTGGTCCATTTGATCCGCCGGCAGGCCGGCGACCAGGGCGATCGCGCGTTCGTCCGGTTCGAGGACGGGCAGGCCTTCAGCTTCCGCGCGCTCGACGCCTGGACCGACGAGCTGGCCGCCTCGCTGGCCGCGCTCGGGGTGCGGGCCGGCGATCGGGTGATGGGCCTGATCGGCAACCGCGCCGAGTCGATCGGGATGCTCTTCGCCACCGTGAAGCTCGGCGCGGTCTGGGTGCCGGTCAACACCGGCCTGCGCGGGGCGTTCCTCCAGCACCAGCTCCACAACGCCGAGCCCCGCGTCGTCGTCCTGGACGACCGCCTGGCCGGGAACCTCCGCGACGTCGCGGCGGGGCCGGTGGCCGCCGAGGCGCTGATCGTCGTCGGCGATCCGGCCACTCCGACCCCCGCGTGCCTGAGCGCGGCCCGGCGGCTCACGCTTGCCGAGCTGCGCCGGCTCCGGGCGCCGGCCGATCCGGCGCTCGTGACGCCCGAGCCCGGCGATGTGGCGATGATCATGTACACCTCGGGCACGACCGGGCCGTCGAAGGGCGTGCTCATCCCGCACGGCCACTGCTACCTGGCCGGGCTCGGGCTGGCCGAGGCCACCGCGCTCACGTCGGCCGACCGCTACTTCGTCTGCATGCCCCTGTTCCACGCCAACGCCCTCCTCATGCAGTTCCTGGGCTGCCTGATCGCGGGCGCCGAGGCGGTGGTGACCGAGCGCTTTCGCGCGACGACCTGGCTGGAGGAGGTGCGCGCGGCCGAGGCCACGATCACGAACGGGCTCGGGGTCATTCCCGAGTTCATCTTCCGCCAGCCCCCGACCGCCCGTGATCGCGATCACCGCCTGCGGCTGATGATGGCGGTGCCCATCGCGCCCGAGTGGGGCGCGGCCTTCGAGGCGCGCTTCGGCGTGCCCTTCATGCAGGGCTTCGGCATGACCGAATGCAACATCGTGGCGTACACGCGCCCGGGGGACGCCCTGGTGCCGGGGTGTGCGGGATACCCGCTGACCGACTGGTTCGACGTCGCCATCGCCGATCCGGCCACCGACGCGCTCCTGCCCGCGGGTCAGACCGGGGAGATCGTGGTGAGACCCAAGGTCCCGGGCTGCGTGATGGCCGGTTACTTCCGGATGCCGGAGAAGACCGTGGAGGCGTGGCGCAACCTCTGGTTTCACACCGGCGACGCCGGGCGCTTCGACGAGGCGGGGCGGCTGCACTATGTGGACCGCATCAAGGACTGCATCCGCCGTCGAGGGGAGAACATCTCGAGCTTCGAGATCGAGCAGGTTCTCAACGCCCACCCCGCGGTGGCCGAATCCGCGGTGGTCGGCATCAAGATGGCGGGCGCGGGTGGCGAGGACGAGATCAAGGCCTACGTGGTTCCGGCGGCCGGGGCGGTGCTCGATCCGGTGGCGCTGCTCGACTGGTGCGCGCCCCGGATGCCGCACTTCGCGGTCCCGCGCTTCGTGGAGGTGGTCATCGGCGAGCTCGCCAAGACGCCCACCGGCAAGCTGCAGAAGATGCCGCTGCGCGAGGCGGGGATCACGACGGCCACCTGGGACCGCGAGTCGATCGGCTACGTGGTCCGCCGGTGACCCGGAGCGGCCCGCCGGGGTCGCCGCCGTCGATCGCGCGGGGCATCCTCGACCAGGCCAGGCCGATCTACGTCGGCCAGGTGGCGGTGATGCTGTACGGGGTCGTGGACACCGTGCTCACCGGCCACGCCTCGGCCACCGATCTCGCCGCGATGGGCCTTGGGACGGGCGTGTACTCGAGCGTCTTCGTGACGGTTCTGGGCGTGCTCAACGCCCTCAACCCCATCATCGGCCAGCATCACGGCGGAGGGCGGCACACCGCCATCGGTGTGAGCTACGTGCAGGGGCTGTGGCTGGCCCTGCTGCTCGCCGCCGCCGGCGGCCTCTTTCTCGCCTTTCCCCAGTTGTGGCTCGGGGGGATCCACGCGCCGCCCGAGGTCGAGGCGCTGGTGACGCGCTACCTGCGGGTGCTCGCGGTGGCCCTGCCCGCCGCGCTGATGTTCCGGGTGATCTCCGTGCTGAACGTCGCGGTGGCCCGACCCCACGTCGTCATGCGCATGCAGGTCGCGGGGCTCGCGTTGAAGGTGGTCCTGAGCTACGGCTTGATCTTCGGGGCGCTCGGGATGCCCCGCCTCGGCGCGGTGGGCGGGGCGCTCGCCTCCGCGGTTGTCCTCTGGGCCCTGTTCGTGACGGGCTGGGTCTACACGAGCCTCGACCCCTTTTACGCGCGCTTCGTGATCGTCAGGGCTCGGCCCCGATGGTCCGTCCTCCGCGAGCAGGTCCAGCTCGGCATCCCGATGGGCCTGTCCTACGCGATCGAGGCCACGTCCTTTACCTTCATCACCCTCATGGTGGCGCGGCTCGGAACCAGCGTGATGGCCGGTCACCAGGTGGTGGCGAACCTGGCCGCGCTCTGCTTCATGGTGCCGCTCTCGCTCGCGGTCGCCACCTCGACCCTCACCGCGCACGCGATCGGCGCGGAGGACGCGGAGCGGGCGCGGCGCACCGCGGCCACCGGGATCCGGATCGCCCTGATCGCGGGGGCGTCGCTCGCGCTCGTGGTGTGGGTGCTCCGCCATCCCATCGTGCGGCTCTACACGAGCGACGCGGCCGCGGGCGCGGTGGCGTTGACGCTGGTCCCGTTCCTCGCCGTCTTTCACCTGTTCGACGCCCTGCAGACCGCGGTCGGCTTCGTGCTGCGGGCCCACAAGCGTGCGGTGGCGCCCACCGTCGTCTACGCGATCTCACTCTGGGGCGTCGGCCTCTTCGGCGGCTACCAGGTCGCCTTTCGCGGGATGTGGGGCCCGCCCCGCGGGGTCACCGGCATGTGGCTGATGCAGTCGGTCGGCCTCGGCCTGGCCGCCGCCCTGCTGCTCGGCTTCTATCTTGCGGTGGTTGTTCGGCGGAAGTGAAATCCCTCCGCTATCGCATGGCTTGCAGTCCGGTGAGATTCCTGACACCGCCGAGTGTCTCCCTCGTGACGTGCGGGAGGGGATGGCCCGTCCCTGACGAGACCATCTCGGTAAGTATCTGTTAATCCAGAGATCGCGGGATCTGGACTTGCCCCGCAGGGATCTGGCGATGGCACAGCACTTGCCCTACCCCAGTGCGGCATGGCTGACACTAGAGAACCGCGGACGGCCTTCGTCAAACGAAACCTGACCCATCGCTCACGCGGGCGGGGCATGGCGCCGGGATTCACCCTCGCCGAGCTGGTCGCGGTCATCGCGGTCATCGGCATTCTCGCGGTCATGGCGGTGCCGGCCTTCCTCACTTACTACCAGGCGGCCGGACTGAAGTCGGGCGCGCAGCAGGTCGCCACCTTGATGAACCAGGCCCGTGAGCTCGCGATCAAGGAGAACCAGGACGTGTGCGTGACGTTGCCGACCGCCGCGCACGTGTCTTACCAGCTCGGTAGCTGCGGCGGGGGTGCGTGGGTGGGAGCCGGAACCGACGCGACGGGCAGGATTAGCCTCTCCCCCGGCATCACCGCGACGGCCAGTGCGAACCCGATCTTCAACTATGTCGGGTCCGCCCTACCGGCCGCCGTCTACACGCTGACCTATACCCAGACCGGGGCGACCCTGACCGTCTCGGTGGCGGCCTCCGGCCGCATCACGATCCCGTGACAGGAGCCTCGCCGATGCAACGACTCATCTCCAACCATCGCGGCATGACCTTGGCCGAAGTGCTCGTCGCGCTGCCCATCATCACGATCGGGTTGCTGGCGCTGCTGTCGGCCATTCCGATCTCCACCTACGCGACCCGGGAGGGGGGCCAGATGTCAACGGCCACCTTCCTGGCGAATCAGCGTCTGGAGCAGGTCCGGAACGCGCAGTGGCTCGCCACATGCCCGGCAACCGTGGACACCCTTGGCGTCTCGGCATCCTCGACGGCGGCGCCGGTGGATGGGAGCGCCGCCATCACGTTTGCCGACGAAAACTCGCTGGCCGCCCCCTACGCGGCTTACGCTCGTCAGGTTCGCATAACGGATTCGGTCGCCTCCACCACCGTCTGTAACGTCGCGACCGGGGCGATCACCGGCACTTACGGGCTCCGCACGGTCACGGTGACCGTGACCTACCAGCCACTGAGTGCCACCGGGACGAACGCGGTCTCTGGTTCGCGCTCGGTGGTCGTCAACATGCAGATCGCCCAGCGATGAGTCAGCTTCGCGCCGTTCTCAGGGATCAAAGGGGGTTCACGCTCACCGAGCTGCTGGTGGTGGCAACGGTCCTCGGCATGATCCTGGCCGGGGTGGTGCTGATCCAGATGCAGGGACAGCAGGCGTACCTCTTCGGCTCGCACCGGGTCGAGGTGCAGCAGAACAATCGCGCCGCGCTCGAGCGCATCTCCCGGGAGCTCCGGTCGGCCCAGGCGGTGACCGCGGTCGCGAGTGCGAGCGACCTGACATTTGTCGACCTGAACGGCGTGACCATTCAGTATCAGCTCTCGGGCGCCACCCTCAATCGCATCACCGGGGGCACGACGACGCCGCTGATCGGCGGCGTGCAAACCCTCACGATGAGCTACTACTCGGACTGGAACGGAGCGACCAATACCGGCACGGCGACCGCAACGCCCGCGAGCGTGAAGCTCGTCCGGCTCCAGCTGGTCACCGGCACCGAGGACCAGGCTGGGGCGGGCTCGCCGGCAAAACAGTTCGCGACCATGGAATCCGTGGTGCGGCTGAGAAATATCCCGTAGCGACGAGGAGCCACATGCACAACCTTCGAGTGAACCTCACCCTCTTACGCGATCAGCGCGGTGTCGCCCTGCCGATGGCGTTGCTGGCGCTCCTGATCCTCTCGACGTTGGTCATCTCGTTCGCCCTGCTGGCAGCGTCCGAGCCCGTGATCGCCTCTAACCAGAAGCTGGTGTCCCAGGCGCGCGCCGTCACGGAGTCCGGTCTGGAGCAGGCCATCTGGGCCCTCAACAACCCGACCGACCCCAACGGTCTGGTCGACCCGCTGCCCGGGACCGTGCCCGCTCCCTACGATGGCAGCACCGCGATCCCGATCTCGGTCAACGGCACCCAGGTCGGCGTGGTGTTCGTGACGGTCACCGCCGGCACCAACCCGAACGAGCGGAACGTCGTCGCGGTGGGCTATGCCCCGACGAACACGGGCAGCGGCGCGAAGGCGCACCAGAAGATCCAGGCGACGGTCTACAAGTTTCTCTACAGCGGATACACCCCACCGGCTGCCCTGACGGTGCAGGGCCAGATCAACATCACGGGTAACACGAACATCGATTCGCGCGCGGATCAGAGCTGCGGCGCCAAGGATGGCACGTGGAGCGTCGGGTCCACGAACGTCGGAGGCTCGGGGGACGTCTACGGTGCCGATGGAAATAATACCGCGAATCAATCGGCGGTGAGCGGGATCACCGACATAAAGCAGAACGTGCCCGCTTCCGCGTTCGCGCCGTTCCTCCTCAAGAACCAGGACCTGAACAGCCTCAAGGCCATGGCGAAGGCCGCCGGGACCTACTATTCGGGCACCGATGTCACGAGCTTGACCTTCAACGCGGGCAACCTGCTGCCCAACGGCATCATCTTCATCGACACGGTGAGCGGCCAGAACATCGATGCGAACGGGGCGAACACAACCTCCTCGTCGGACTTCGCCAACGTGTCTCTCCACGGGAATGCGCCGGCCGACCCGAGCGGGATCTTCCGCGGCATGATCATCGTCGCGGGCACCCTATCGATCAGCGGCGACTTCCACGCGCGGGGGCTCGTCTACTCGGTGAACGACTTGATCTACGAGGGCACCGGCACCGGCCTGATCGAGGGGGCGGTGATCAGCCAGAACATCCGGGACGTCTCGTCGACCACCATCGACACGAACGCGGGCGGCAATTCGAGCATCGTCTACAACTGCGGCTACGCGAGCAACCCGGGCGGCCAGATGTCGCAGGGTTACACCGTCCAGCCCGGCTCCTACAAGGAGGTCTCGGGATCCTGACATGACGCGCCATCAATCGTACGTACTGATCGGCCTTCTCGTACTCCTGGCTGGGTGTCAGGCCCCTTCGCGACCGGCGCAATCCTCGGCGGTCGAGGATGGCGCGGTATTGGCCGCCCAGGCGCTCGCCGGGGGTCGTTACCCCGAGGCCCTCGTGTTGTACCGGCAGGCGCTCGACGACGCTCCGGGCAAGGTGGCCCTCCACTACGGGCTGGGGGTGGCCAGCTCTCATCTGGATCGACGGGACGACGCGGTTCGGGAATTCAGATGGGTCGTGCGGTACGGGCCCCAGACCGCTCCTGAAGTCGCGGCGGCCCGGCAATGGCTCATCCGGGCGGGCGCGCTGCCGTCCCCGATTCTCCCCACGTCCGCCCCGGGCCGATCCGGCGAGGAGCGGCAGGCCGGCAACGCCAGCCTGGAGGGTCGAGCCGTCTTCGCCGAAGCGGGGCAGGCGCCCAAGCCGATGGCTCGCTTGCAGCTCTTCCTGGTTCCGGAGAATCAGGATCTGAAAGAGCGCTACCACCTGCGGACCGACGAGGAGGGGAACTTCAAGTTCCCGGATGTCGTCCCGGGTTCGTACAAGCTCATCGATCGCGTGGCCGGCGAGCCGCTCTGGCGTCTCCGGGTCGAGCTCAAGGCGAGTGAGGCGAGGGTTCTCGAGCTCACGCCGGCCAACGGCCTCGCGATGAGGGACGACTTCCCGGAGTTGCAGGCGCAAGCTCAGAAATAACCCACCCGCCCGCGGGTCAGACGGGTCAGACATAATCGAGACGTCCTCGACCTGGTCTCGGTTAGAATCAGAATCTCCCGCGGATCCCCTCGCGGTGCGCAAGCTGCGACGGCACACTCCGGCTGAGCCTGACTCGTGGAAGGCCGGCCGGGCCGGATTCGGCTTGAGTGAGTTCCTGGTCGTCATCGCGATCACCGGGGTCCTGTTCTCGGTGACCGTTCCGATCGTTCTTTCCTACTATCACAATGCCCAGAACACGACCGGGGCACAGCAGATCCGGACCATACTCAGCCAAGCCCGCCAGATAGCGATCGAACAACGGACCTTTGTCTGCGTCCAGGTGATGGCACCAACCCAGATGGCCTTCTATGCGAGCCCCGACTGTACGGGTTCTCCCTGGCTCGGCTCCATCACCGATGCGGCCGGAAACATCACGCTGCAGCCCGGCTTCACGGTGAGTGCTTCGAGCCCCGTATTCGACTATCTCGGCCATGTCCTCCCACAAGCGACCTATACCGTAACGAACACCACGACGGGTTCTACTCTCACCGTTTCCGTGGCGACCTCTGGGCGGATCGCGATTCCGTGAGTGCCACCGAGCGGCGAAGTGAACCGTGGCGGGCGCGACGCCAGGTGGGGCTCACGGCCTGAAGAACGGCCGATCGCCCTTCACGGTCACGCGGTGGCCGTGGCGGCGCTGCGGGAAGTAGTCCCACATCGCGTGGTGCTGCGCGCAGCGGTTGTCCCAGAACGCCACCGAGTCGACCCGCCACCGGAAGCGGCACTGGAACTCCGGCGTCTCGATGTGCTCGTAGAGCATGCGTAGCACCGCGGCGCTCTCGTTGCGGCTGAGCTGCGAGATGCGCGTGGTGAAGGTACGGTTGACGAAGAGCGCGCGGCGGCCGGAGACCGGGTGGGTGCGGATGACCGGATGCTCCGCCTCCGGGAAGGTCTTGCCCTCGTCCTTCACGCCGTAGCGCCCGCGGTAGACGTGCTCGCCGCGGTGGATCGCGGTCATGCCCTCCAGCAGCCGCTTCATCGGCTCGGAGAGGGCCTCGTAGGCCGCGTACATGCTGGCGAAGAGGGTGTCACCGCCGACCGCGGGCAGCTCGTGCATATAGAGGATGCCGCCCATGGGCGGCTCGGGATCGCAGGAGACGTCGGAGTGCCAGTTCTCGCCCGCCACGTGCTTGGACTTCTCGTCGGCGTGGATGACCAGGATCTCGGGATGGTCCTCCACCAGCCCGGGGGCGGCCGGATGCACGGCCAGCTCGCCGAAGAGCCGGCCGAAGGCCTTCTGCTGATCGGGCGTCAGGTGCTGGTCGCGGAAGAAGATCACCTGGTTCTCGATGAGCGCGCCGTGGATCTGCTTGAAGGTGGGCTCGTCGAGCGGACGCGACAGGTCGACGCCCAGGACCTCGGCGCCGATGTGGGGCGTGAGCTTCTCGACGGTCAGGGCCGAATCTCGCATGTCAGGTCCTCCTCTGGCTCATGCCTTCGGCGGCGTGATCGCGCTCGCCGCGATGTTCACGGTCAGGGCCAGCAGCGCGGTATTGAACAGGAAGGCTATCACGCCGTGGATGGCTACGGTGCGACGGATCTGCTTGGTGGTGACGCCCACGTCGGAGACCTGCGAGGTCATGCCGATGACGAAGGAGAAGTACACGAAGTCCCAGTAGTCCGGGTCATCTTCGCCGCCCGGAAAGGCCAGGCCGCCGCCCCCGCCGTCCTCCGAATCGCCGTAGAACTCGTGGGCGTAGTGCAGCGAGAAGGTGGTGTGGATGAAGGCCCAGGAGAGCACGATCGTGATGATCGCGAGAATAAGGCCATTCTGGCTCTGGTCGGTCATGACCAGCTTGACGATGGCGCCGAGGCTGGCCAGCGCCGCCCCGATGGTTATTCCCAGGATCGCGAGCTGCCCGTCGTCCTGCATCGCGGCGCGCCGCCGCATGCGGGTCACGTCCGAATCGGCCATCATGTGAAAGGCGAGCACCAGATAGACCGCGACGCCCACGTCCCAGCCGACGAGCGCGCGGGTCGCCGGAGTACACGACGTGGTGAGCGCGAGGATCCCGGCGACCACGAGGCCGAGCAGGGCCGAGGAGAACAGGCGGGGCCGCGCCCGGATGATGCGAAGCGGTGACGCCACGATCAGCCGAGGAGCGCGTCGAGGGGCGTCGGCGGCTCCCCGAGCGCCTGGGCCACCGCCGGGTGCACGACGCGCCCGCGCCAGATGTTGACGCCCTTGGCGAGCGGCGCGTTCTGCCGCAGGGCCGCGGCCAGGCCCCGGCCGGCCAGCTCGAGCACGTAGGGCAGCGTCGCGTTGGTCAGCGCGAAGGTGGACGTGCGCGGCACGAGCGCCGGCATGTTGGCGACCCCGTAGTGGACGACGCCGGAGACGAGATAGGTGGGGTCCTGCAGGGTGGTCGGGCGGATCGTCTCCACCGTTCCGCCCTGGTCCACCGCCACGTCCACGATCACCGAGCCCTCCTTCATCGAGGCCACCATCTCCTTGGTGACCAGCACCGGGGCCAGGGCGCCGGTGACGAGCACCGCGCCGACCAGGAGGTCGGCCCGGCGCAGCACCTGGCTGATGTTGAAGCTGTTGGACACCAGGGTGATGACACGGCCGTGGAAGAGATCGTCCACCGCGCGCAGACGGTCGAGGTTGATGTCGAGGATCGAGACGTCCGCGCCCAGGCCCAGCGCGATGCGCGCCGCGTTGATCCCGACGGTGCCCGCGCCCAGTACCACGATGTTGCCGGGCGGCACCCCGGGCACGCCGGCCAGCAGGATGCCGCGGCCGCCGCGCGCCTTGGTGAGGAAGAACGCGCCCTCCTGCACCGACAGGCGCCCGGCCACCTCGCTCATCGGAGCGAGCAGGGGCAGCGCCCCGTCGGGGCGCTGCACCGTCTCGTAGGCGATCGCGATCACGCCCGCGGCCTGGAGGGCCCGCGCCAGCGCGGGCGCGGGGGCCAGGTGCAGGTAGGTGAAGAGATTCTGGCCCGGGCGCATCCGCGGATACTCCTCCGGCAGCGGTTCCTTCACCTTCAGGATCAGCTCGGCCTGCCCCCACACCTCCTCGACGGACGCGAGGGTCGCCCCCTCGCGCGTGTACTCCTCGTCGCGGATGCCGCTGCCGAGCCCGGCGCCGCGCTCGACGACCACGCGGTGCTTGCCCTCGACGAGGGCGCGGGCGCCCGGCGGGGTCAGCGCCACCCGCTGCTCGCCCGACTTGATCTCGCGCGGCACCCCGATGATCATGCCGCCGCGCCTCCGCGGGCCCCGCGCCTCACGGCAGGGGGATCCGCGACGGCATCCCGGTCTGGACGGTGAGCCCGCCGTCGGCCACCAGCGCCGCGCCGGTCACGTAGGACGCCAGGTCGGAGGCGAGGAACATCACGCAGCCCGCGATCTCCTCCGGCCGGCCGAGCCGGCGCATCGGGATCATCGCGGTGGTGGCCTCTCCGAAGCCGCGCACACCCAGCGACGGGCGGAGGAGCGGGGTGTCGATCGCGCCGGGGCAGACGCAGTTGACCCGGATCCCGCGCGCCGCGTACTCGATCGCGGCCACCCGCGTGAGGTTGATCACGCCGGCCTTGGCGGTGTTGTAGGCGCCGATGGCGAAATCGGCGAAAAGCCCCGAGATCGACGCGGTATTCACGATGACTCCGCCGCCCCGCGCGAGCAGCTCCGGGATCGCCCGCTTCATCGCGCGGAAGACCCCGGTGAGGCCGAGCTCGATGGTGTGCGTCCACACCGCCTCGTCGATGTCGCCGATGAACGCGAGCCGGCTCCGGCCGGCGGGGAGCGCGGGCTGGCCGAAGGCATTGTTGTGGAGGATGTCGAGGCCGCCGTAGATCTTCACGGTGCCGCCGATCATCGCCTCGATGCCGGCCGGGCTCCCCGCGTCCGCGACGATCGCGGTCGCGGCCCCGCCCGCCTTCACGATCTCGGTGGCGACCGCCTCCGCCTTGCCGCCGTCGATGTCTGCGACGGCCACGCGGGCGCCCCGCTCCCCGAAGCCGAGCGCGGTGGCCCGCCCGATGCCCGATCCGGCACCCGAGATCAGCACCACCTTGCCGTCGAATCGCACGGAGTCCACCACCCTACTTCCGGACCAGGGGGCAGCCACCCTCCGCGAGCGGCCGGAAGGCCTGCTCGCCGGGAATCGTGCCGACGATCTTGGCGAGGTCCCACTCGCCCTTCGACTCGTCCGGCGTCTTCACCTGCATGAGGTACATGTCGCGGATCACCCGGCCGTCCTCGCGGATCCGGCCGTTCTTCGTCATGAAGTCGTTGATCGGCGTCTCCTTCATCTTCGCCATGACCGCTTTGGCCTCGTCGGTCCCGGCCGCCTTGACCGCCCGCAGGTAGTGCAGCGTTGCCCCGTAGGTCCCGGCCTGGATCATGGTGGGCGGCATCCCCTTGGCGGCGGTGAAGCGATCGCTGAAGGCCCGCGCCTCCGGCGTCATGTCCCAGTAGAACGAGGCCGCCATCAGCAGGCCCTGCGCGGTCGGCAGGCCGATGGCGCGCACCTCCGGGTACTGGATGAGGAGCGCGGCCACCCGCTGCCCGCTCCGCTCGAGACCGAACTCGTTGGCCTGCTTGATCGCGTTGGTGATGTCGGCGCCCCCGTTCGCCATCACCACCACCTTGGCCTTCGAGCTCTGCGCCTGCAGGAGGTAGGAGGAGAAGTCCGCGTTGTTCAGCGGGTGCCGGGCGGAGCCGAGCACCTTGCCGCCCGCGGCCCGGACGAACTCGGTCGCGTTCTGCTCCAGCGCGTGGCCGAAGGCATAGTCCACCGTGATGAAGAACCAGCTATCGCCGCCTTGCTTCACGATCGCGCTGGCGAGCGTCTTGCCCTGGCCGTAGGTGTCGTAGACCCAGTGCACGCTGTGGGCCGAGCACGCCTTGCCGGTCAGCTCCGCGGTCGCGGCCCCGGTGGGCATCACCAGCCGGTTCGTCTGCTCGGCCAGCTTCACCACGCCCAGGGCGATCGCCGAGTGCGGGATCCCGATGATCAGGTCCACCTGGTCCTGCTCGTACCAGCGCCGCGCGATGCCCACGCCGACGTCCACCTTGTTCTGCATGTCGGCCGAGATCACCTCGATCGGCTTGCCGAGCACGGAGCCCCCGAAGTCCGCCACCGCCATCCGCACCGCCAGGAGGTCGCCGGGGCCGGTGTTATCCGCGTAGGGGCCGGACATGTCGTCCAGCACGCCGATCTTCACCACGCTGTCCTGGGCTTTTCCGACCACCGGGGCCAGGAGCGCGACGGCGGCGAGCGCAACCAACGCAACGGTGAGCCGGCGCATCGCTAGGTCCTCCTCGAAGAGGTTCGCGGCTGGGCCCGATCCTGCGCCCAGGCCGTCGCGTGGTCAAGCCTCCCGGAGTTCTTTGACCTCCCGCCGAGAATCCGTACACTGACCGACATGCTCTACGATCCGGGGGTCTGGCTCTTCGGGCTGGCGGTCGGGCTGTTCCTCGCGGGCGTGCTGGGGGTGGTGCTGTCGACCCGGCGGGTGCCGCCGACCGAGGCGTACCGTTTGCCCGGCCTGATCGCAGACCCGGGGGCCGAGCGTCAGCTGGTGCAGCTGGAAGCGGAGGTGGAGCGGCTCCGGGCCGAGCGGGACGAGCTCCAGACCGTCCTGGGGCGGCTCGCGGCGCTCCTGGAGCGCCGGTACCCGCAGCTGTCTGCGGAGCGCCGCGCGCACCTCGTCGCGACCGCGGATGACGGGGAGCACCGGAGCGGCGGCTAGGTGATCGCGCTGCTGCTCGCGTGGCTGCTGACTTCGCCGGCGGAGGCGGCCACCTGCTCCGGCCCCGCGTGCGACGAGATCAAGTTGGAGACGATGGGCGCCTGCGTGTGGGTGCGTAGCCGGAGCCGCGATCGGGTGGACGTCGAGGCCCGGCTGGCCAAGGGGCCGGTCACCCTGACCCTCGAGCCGGCCGACCCGAAGAAGGCCGATGCCGGTGAGGCACGGAAGTCGGCCACCGAGAGCCCGGGTGACCGGGGCCGGCTCTGCCAGCGCGCGCTCGCGGCGGAGGACGCGCGGAATCGGCTCCGCCGCCAGGGACAGTCCATCGCGCCCCAGCCCGAGATCGAGGGCGTCGCCGCGGAGTGCCGCCGGACCGCCGCCCCGCCGAAGGGGTCGGAGCAGGCGGGCGTCCACGCGTACGTGTTCGATCCGCTGTTCCCGAACTCCAAGGGCACGGCGGTGTACCGGGCGCGGCTCGATCAGGGGGGCGCCTGCGTCGCGCGCGTGGAGGACGTCGAGAGCTATATCGCGCGCTACCCGGGCCGCGCGGCGGCCGATGCGGGCCCGGCTCGTCCGGCGCTGGCTTCGCGCTGCACGGGCGACGCCTGTCGTGACGTGGTCTTCACCGATGACTGCATGGCCCGGAACACCGGCGACAAGCCCATCGCTCTCAAGGTCAACGCGTCGCCGTTCAACATGTCGTTCTCGCTGGCGCCCCGGACGGCCACCAAGATGAACACGTTCCACAGCTGCGTCCGGCCGGACCAGATCACCGCGTACGAGGCGAGCTACGTCAGGTAGGGAGACTCCGGTGCCGCTCCAGCGCTCGCGCAAGCACAAGATGATCGCCGGCGTCTGCGGCGGGATCGCGGAGTGGCTCGGGTGGGATCCGACCCTCGTCCGCATCCTGTACGTGGTGGTCTCGTGCGTGTCGGTCGCGTTTCCCGGGATCCTGGCCTACATCGTGCTCTGGCTCATCATGCCGAAGGCGCCCAAATCAGAGCTCTTGCGTGAGGGCGGCCTCCGTCTCTAGCGTCTCCCCCGGCTCCAGGACGAGCATGCCGCTGTCGCGCCGCCCGGCCGCCGCCAGGTTGAAGGCGTCGGTCACGTGGCTGACCGGCTCGAGGCAGAAGAAGGGGCGGCCCGCCGGCGTGTAGACCACGAGGCAGTCGAGCGGAGGCTCCGCGCGGATGACGAGCCGCGCGCCGAGCTCTGGCCAGTCGATCGTCGCGCGCCGACTCCAGCCTACGAAGCAGTTGTCCAGGGCCACCGCGTCAGCCACCATCCCGCGATCGAGGGGCGCGGTGGACGGAGCCACCAGCTCGGTTGGCATCGTCTCCTCGTCGGTGAGCCAGATCGCGCGCACGTCCGCGGAGATCGTCGCGCGCGGGGTCCGCGGGAAGTAGGGGTGCCAGCCGATCCCGGCCGGCATCGGAGTCGTGCTCAGGTTCGAGAGGCTCAGCGCGATGCTCAGGCTCGACGGCGTGAGCGTGAAGCGCTGGGCGGCGTGGTAGGCCCACGGCCAGGCGCCGGCCGGGTGCCGGTACTCGAGCCGCGCCTCCGCGGTCCGGACCTCGGTCGCCTCCCAGCGCGCCTGCCAGCCGTGGCCGTGGATCGCGTGACGCTCCGGCGGGCGATTGAGCGGCTCGACGACCGCCTGGCCGCGGAACGAGAAGCGGCCCTCACGGATCCGATTGGAATAGGGCACGAGCGGAAAGGCGGCCGCCTGGTACGGGCCGCCCGCACGCAGCGCCCCGGCCGGGGTCGGGCGCAGCCACTCCCGCGTCGCCGCGCCGCGCGCGAGCCAGTAGCGGGTGACCGCTCCGCCGGCTTCCGGGGCCAGCTCGACCGCGGCGTCGCCCGCGCGCAGGGTGATCACGTCCATCGTTCTCGTGCCGGAGCCTAGCACGCGGGGGCACCTGTGCTAGCGTGGGCGCGGGAGGGCGCCCATGATCCGGTCCGCGACGTACCCGAGCCTCGACGATCGCGTGGTGTTCGTGACGGGCGGGGGCAGCGGCATCGGCGCCTCCATCGTGGAGCACTTCAGCGCCCAGCGCGCCCGCGTGGCGTTCGTGGACATCCAGCGCGAGGCCTCGACCGCGCTCGTCGAGACGCTGCGGGGCCGGGGTCTGCCCGCGCCCGTGTTCATCCCGTGCGACCTGCGAGACATCGCGGCGCTCCGCGCGGCGGTGGCGGAGGTGGAGACCCGGCTCGGGGCGATCCGCGTTCTGGTCAACAACGCGGCCCACGACGAGCGGCACACGATCGAGGCGGTCACGCCGGAGTACTGGGACGATCGCTTCGCGGTGAACCTGCGCCACCAGTTCTTCTCGGCCCAGGCCGTCGTCCCCGGGATGGCCGAGGCGGGCGGCGGCTCGATCATCAACCTGGGCTCGACGTCCTGGATGGTCGGGCAGGGTGGCATGCCGGCCTACCTGAGCGCCAAGTCGGCGGTCGTCGGCTTGACCCGCGCGATGGCCCGCGACCTCGGACCGCGAAGCATCCGGGTCAATTCCGTCGTGCCGGGGTGGATCATGACCGAGCGGCAGATCGCGCTGTGGCTCACCCCGGCGGGCGAGGAGGAGCTCCTCCGCCGCCAGTGTCTCAAGCGCAAGCTCCTGCCCGAGGACGTCGCGCGCGTGGTGCTCTTCCTGGCCGCCGACGACAGCGGCGCCTGCACCAGCCAGAGCTACGTCGTGGACGGCGGCTGGGTGTAAGAACACACGCACCGCGGCGCGCCGGCTCCCTGCCGGGAAGTGTCAACCGAGGCCGGTCCCCCGCCCCGTCGTGTCAACCGCCGACCGGCTCGGCCCCACCATCCGGCGGGGAATCGGCCGATTCTGGCGATGGCCCTGCTCTTGCTGTCTCACCTGGGGCATGTGGCTCACCGGAACCAGTCTCGAGCGCATCGATTCGGCCCTCGGCAAGGGCGAGACGGCCGACGTCGATCGCCTTCTCGCGGAGATCCTGGCCGGCGCGTCCTCCAGCGAGCCGACCCCGACGGTCTGCGCGGTGTGCCGGCACGATCTCACGCGCGGCCACGTCGGCCAGTCATCGGTCCTGATCTACTCGTGCCCCGACGGCCACGGCTCGTGGCTGGACGGCGGCGGCGTCGCCACGCTCCGGGGCCTGCTTCACGACCGCGCGCCGGCGCCCGCGCCCGCCCGCGGCCGGCTCGCGCTGCTCGTCGGGCTCCTGATCGCGTCCCTCGCCGTGCTCGCCGCGACCACGATCTTGACGCCCGCGCCGGTCGGCGCTCCCGCGCCGAGTCCGATGTCTCCGGACGAGCGCCGCTATTTCCGCGAGCTGATCGCGGTGCTCGACGACGGGATCATGAACCGCCGGAACATCGACGGCCTGCTGAAGAGCCAATCCAGCCCGGACATCTACGTGTCGGGCTTCGAGGCGTACCGGAGCCGGCAGGACCAGTTCCTCTGGCGCCTCGACGCGGTGTCCGTGCCGTCGCGCCTGCGTCTCGTTCACGACCGGATCCGGACCGCGGCGGAGCGCCAGATCGGGTTCTACCGGGATTTCACGAACGCGCGGACACGGAAGCCGGACGCGCTGCCCGACCTCCTCGGTCACCCCAACCTGCGGGAGAGCGACTACGATCTGCATCGCGCGTGGGATCTCATCCGCCAGACGTACCCGACGCTCGAGCCCGGACTGGCCGAGGCGATCGAGAGTCGCCTGTGCCACCTGGACATCGTATGAGCCGCGCCCGGCGCGCGCTCGCGCCGGCGCCCTCACCCCGCGTACCAGACGCTGATCAGGGACCCCGGGAACCGGAACCCCTGGGGGCTCAGGCTGCCCGACTGACCTCGCGCGCCCTCCTGCCTTCCGCGGTATAGTCCCGGGTGACGTACGACCCGCTCTCCCAAGGAGGGGCCCGCGCAATGCCCGGCACGGTCGGATTCATCGGTCTCGGGGCCATGGGCGATCCGATGGCGCTCAACCTTGTCAAGCGCGGTTTCTCCCTGGTGGTCCACGACATCGATCCCGCGAAGGCCGAGCGGTGGCGCACGCGCGGCGCCACCCTGGCGCCCTCGCCCGCGGAGGTGGCGGCCAAGGCCGACCGGACGATCTGCATGGTCGAGACCACCGCGCAGGCCGAGTCGGTCATCGCGGGCGAGCGCGGCATCATCCACCTGGCGCGGGCCGGGCACATCGTGGCCTGCATGAGCACGATCGATCCGTTCGTGGCGCGCCGGCTCGCGGAGCAGCTCGCGAGCCGCGGCATCGCGATGGTGGACGCGCCGGTGAGCGGCGGCACCGAGCGGGCCGCTTCCGGCGAGCTCTCGATCATCGTGGGCGGCGACGCGCAGACGGTGGCAGCTTGCCAGGATCTCTTCCGGGCGATGGGCAAGAACGTGTTCCACATGGGCGGGCTCGGCCAGGGGCTGGCCATGAAGCTCGTGAACAACATGCTGATCCAGGTCAACACGGTCGCGGTGGCCGAGGCGCTCGTCCTCGGGGTCAAGGCCGGGCTCGATCCGCAGGCCATCTACGACGTGGTGCGGGTGAGCACCGGCAACAGCGTCGCGTTCGAGGGACGCGTGCCCCGGATCCTCAAGCGGGACTTCGCCCCGGGCGGCACCGTGGATATCGCGTTCAAGGACCAGGAGCTGGAGACCGCCTTCGCCAAGCAGCTCGGGGTGCCGGTGCTCCTGGCCAACGTGACCCAGCAGGTCTACCAGATGGCGCGGGCCGCCGGACTCAACAAGGAGGACGGCTCCGCGGTGGTGAAGATCTACGAGCAGCTCGCCGGCGTGAAGGTCGGCGGGAAGGCCTAGCCCGATGGCGACCTACGTGCTGATTCACGGAGCCTACCAGGGAGGCTGGATCTGGAAGCCGGTGGCCCAACGGCTGCGCGCGGCCGGGCACGCGGTCTACGCGCCGACGCTCGACGGCTGCGCCGAGCGGGCCGATCAGGTACGCCCGGGCATCACGGTCGGGAGTCACGCGCGTGAAGTGGCCGGGCTGCTCCACTACGAGGACCTGCGCGACGTGGTGCTCGTCGGCACGAGCGCGGGCGGCATGGTCATCTGCCGCGCGGCCGAGCTGGTCGCCGACCGCATCGCCCGCCTCGTCTTCGTGGACGCCCTCGCCCTGCTGCCGGGCGAGAAAGTAGGCGACATCGTCAGCCGGCCCGCCGGTGAGGTGACCGCGGTGACGATCGCGCCGGCACGGGCCGACGCGGAGAGCCGCATGTTCGCGAATCTCGAGCCGGCCACCCGCGCGTGGGCGCTCGCCCGCTACACGCCCCACCCGATCGCGGCGCTCGAGGCCCCCATGGAGCTGACGGATTTCTGGGACCGCAAGTGGTCCGCGTCGGTGATCCGCTGCCGGCGCGCCAAGAACCCGCCCGAGCCGCACCAGCGCCGGACCGCCGAGCGTCTCCAGGGCGGCTACGCGGAGATGGACACCGGGCACTACCCGATGCTCAGCCAGCCCGACGAGCTGGTGAGGCTGCTCGGCTGATGGCCCGCCGGCCGGCCGCCGACGCGGGGATCACGATCGCCGCCAACCCGAACCGGGTCGTCGTCCGGGTGGGTGGGGAGGTGGTCGCCGACACGACCCGCGCCCTCGTCATGCGCGCGCCGGGGGCGGCGGACCAGCAGTACATCCCGCGGGAGGACGTGGACATGGCGCGACTGGTCCGCACCGCGCTGGTCACCCACTGCCCCTACAAGGGGGACGCGTCCTACTGGAGCATCCAGAGCGGCGCGCGCACCGTGGAGAACGCGGTGTGGAGCTACGAGACGCCATACGACGACATGGCGCCCATCACGGGATACCTCGCCTTCTACGCAGACCGGGTGGACGCGATCGAGGAGCGGCCTCCCCACCCGCCGCGATGACCGCCCGCGCGAAGAAGCCGATTCCCCAGCCGACGGCCCAGACCGTCTTCCCCCCGAACCTGGATCGCGACTACTTCGCGGATGCGATCCAGAACCCGTTTCGACCCCAGGCTCGCGGGTTCGAGCCGGTCAACGCGTGGTGGCTGGCCGAGGCCGCCCTCCTGGCCTACGCGGATGAAGCGTTCGCGCGCCAGCAGTTCGGGCGAGCGGGGCTTGACCAGGTCACGTTCGTCTCGGAGGCCGGGAGCCAGTGCTATCTGGCCGAGAGCCGCGACTTCGTGCTCGCGGTGTTCCGCGGAACGCAGGTGCTGAAGCCGGGCCAGGTCACCGATCGCATCCGGGGACTCGAAGAGAGCGTCCGGGACTTCGTCGCCGACGCGGATTTCCGGCTCGGCGAGTGGATGCCCGATCGATTCGTCCACGAGGGCTTCAAACGCGGGCTCGACTCGATCTGGAGTCAGCTCGAGCCCCGGCTGCTGGAGCACGTGCGCGCCCGGCGGCCCATCTGGATCACGGGGCATAGCCTCGGCGCCGCGCTGGCCACGCTGGCCGCCGACCGGCTCGGCGCCGCGCAAGGCCTCTACGTCTTCGGATCTCCCTTGGTCGGTGAGCGCAGATTTGCCGCCGGGTTCAATGTGGACGCGCAGCGCATCGTCCACCACCGCGACATCGTCGCACGGGTCCCGGTCTTCGGGGCGTTCGACCGGCCCGGGATGGGCCTGACGGACTACGTCCACGTAGGGGCGCTCAAGTTCATCGATGGGGACGGGCGGCTCCGGGACGGGGCGGCGGGCACGGAGTCCATCCAGGGCCTCACGCGGGAGGCCGTTCGCGCGCTCTTGACCCTCCCGTCGCAGGGGAGGCTGGCGGCGCTGCTGGGGATCGGCCGGGGCCCCTTCGACGACCACGCGCCGCTGTACTACGCGCTTCGTTGCTGGAACTGCTACGTGGACAGTCTTCCGCCCGTTACCCAGTAAGGGCACAAATCGTTTGACGGCATCGCCGACCCGCCGTCATTCTCCATCCCGATGAAGGGGTTCGACGGTCTCTGGAACGCCGCGGTCGACCGGATCCAGGGAGACCGCCTGGTCGACCAGCTCCGCGCGCTCGACTTCCCCGCCGCGCTCGCGGTACTCGGGGTGGGGCAGACGCCGTCCCCGGGCCGCCCGGTCGACCTGCTCGCTCAGGTGGCCGAGAAGGTGGGCGGCGCCGACGGCGAGCGGCTCCGCCACGCGCTGCAGCAGCTCTTCGTGGCTCGCAAGCTGCCGGAGGAAGCGGGGAGCCAGGACGTCCTGATCCGCGCGCTCCAGGTGGGCGGGGGCATCGCCCGCCCCGGCCTGCCCGTCACGCCCGAGGAGGCCGCCAAGATCCTCGAGCTGCTCCGGAGCGGCGAGTTCTTCAGCGACGCGGCCGGCACGACCAGCGCGGTGATCCAGCTCACGCGGGAGCTCCCCGGCGCGCTCGTGCGCGACGTGCCGAGGACGCCCGGCCGCCTCGCCGAGCTCGGCGAGGCGCTCGTGCGGGACGGCGTCGACGGGCTCGGCCACGTCAGCCAGGTCGCGGCCGATCTCCTGGACGGCCACCTCGATCGCCCGCCGAGCCCCCTGACCAATACGCTGCGATGGCTCTACGGCAACGCGGCGGCCACCGCGGTGGCGGAGACGGTGCGGCGGATCATCGGGCGCGACAACGAGACCGCGCGGCTGGCCATCCTCATCTACGCGCGCGCCCACGGCATCCCGCTGACCCCCGAGGGGCTCGACGCGCTCCACGACGGTCCGCTCAATACGCGGGATCCCGACCTGGGCCCCGCCCTGGCCGCCGGGGTGGAAGCCCTGACCGCGCAGCGCGGCGGCGAGCAGGGCGTGGTCAGCGTGCTGCGGCGCCTGCGTCTCTGATCAGGCCTCGCGCAGCAGCCGCCCGAACCCCGTCACCGGCTCGCTCACGCCCGCCAGTCGCAGCGCCCGCCAGAGGCAGGCCTGGTTGCTGCTGATGACGGGCTTGCCCAGCTCCCGCTCGAGGCGCTCGAGCGCGCCGACGGTCGGCAGCCCGGTGCCGCTGATCAGCACCGCCTGCGCCTCGGGCGCGTCGGCCTCGCGCGCGAGCTCGGCCGCACGCTCTTCGCTCTCCGTGTAGATGTCCGTCACGCCGGCGAGGCGGTGATAGCCGACGATCTGAAAGCCGGCCGCCTCCCAGTACACGCGGCCCTGACGGCTGATGGATTCCGGGTAGGGCGTGCCGAGGGCGAGCCGCGTGACGCCCAGGTGGTGGAGCGCGGACCGCACCGCCTGCGCGGCCAGGAGCGCGGGCGCGCGGCAGAGCGACGCGATGCGGTCCACCAGCGGCTGCTCGCGCCCCCAGCCGAGCGCGTAGCTCGACGCGGTGTGGGCCAGCAGCACGATCGCGGGGCGCACCTCGCCGAGGGCCTGCGCCGGGCCATCGAGCCCTTCGCGATAGGCGCGGGTGCGCTCCTCCATGCCGCCGGCGGCACCCGGCGGGCCGTCCGACGGGGGCGCCTGCAGCCGCGCGAAGTGCACGCTGACCCCGGCCGGCGCCATGCGGTAGAGCTCGGGCTCCACCGTCGGGTTTCCCGGCGGGACCAGCACGCCGATGCGCGCGCGAGAGCTCACGGCGCTAGGGCTTCGGGACCTTCAGGGTCTTGCTGATCATCAGGCTGCCGGACAGGAGGAAGAGCAGGCTGACCAGATGCAGCTCGAAGCCGCCCACCATCACCGGAAACAGGCTCTGCCGGTGGAAGGCGACGAGCAGCAGGCCGAGCGGGACGATGCTGGTCGGGATCGGCGTGCCCTCGAAGTAGCGCACCTTGCCGGTCTCGGCCGCGAGCGACTCCGCGGTGACGTTGTAGCGGGCGAGGCGGCTCAGCCCGCAGCCGACGAAGTACATGAGGATGATCTGGTCGAGCGTGCTCCGCAGCCCGGCCGCGAACGCGATGCCCGCGGGGGCCACCCCGAACGAGATCACGTCGGCGAGGGAGTCCAGCTCGCGCCCCATCGGGGAGGCGTGGTGTCGCCAGCGCGCGATGCGCCCGTCGAGCACGTCGAAGATCAGGGCGAGGAGGATGAGGGCGGCGGCCGTGTCCAGGCGCCAACGCTCGGCCCGGGCGAGGAACCACATCGCCTGGAAGAGCGCGGCGACGCCGCAGAAGCCATTGAGGATGGTGAAGAAATCTGCCAGGTGAAAGTTGCGGATCATCGAGAAGTGGCGTCCGGTCATGGCGCGACCGGGGGACTGGGCTCCACGCCGACCATGCGGACGAAGTTCGCGACCAGGCCGGGGCTGTGGAAGGTGCCCACCCGCTCGGTGAGCACCCTCAGCGCGAACTGGCGCGAGCGCGCCTTCGCGTACGGCCGGGTGGTGCAGATCGCGTCGTAGACGTCCGAGATGGAGGTCATCTGGCTGGCCAGGGTGGGCCGGCGGCCGATGCGCGGCACCGGATAGTTCGGCTGGCCGTCGTAGCGCATGTGGTGCTCGTAGGCCACCAGGATCGCGAGCGGATGGCTGCCCTCGATCCCGCAGAGGTGGGTGGCGCCCTCCTGGGCGTGGCCCATCATGATCCGCCACTCGTCGCCCTCGAGCTTGCCCGGCTTGTTCAGCACGTCGAGCGGGATCTTGAGCTTGCCGATGTCGTGCAGGAACGCGGCGAGGCCGATGGCGTGCAGCCGCGCCCCCTCGATGCCGAACGAGCGCGCCTGGGCCAGGGTGAGGAGCGAGACGTTCACCGAGTGCACGAAGGTGTAGTCGTCGTGGGTCTTGAGGGGCGCGAGCGGCAGGATCTCCCGAGTGGCCCGCTGGAGCGCGTCCATCAGGCTCCACACCACCTGCTCGAGGCGCACGAGACCGCCCCGGCGGTCGGTGCGGAACTCGGTGAACGCGTCGCGCGCGCCGTCCACGCTCTGCGCGGTCAGGGATTCGATCGCCGAGTCACCCCCCGGCCCCTTGCCGCGGCCCCCGCCCGCGCCGGTCCCGGGGCCGGGGCCCTCCTCGATCAGGGGAGCGGCCTGCAGCTCGACCCGGCCTACCGTGATGCAGCGCGTGGAGATCGGCACCCCGCCGAGCGCCATCGGGGTCAGGAAGCGTACGCACTCCTCGGCTTCGAGGCCGTGCGCCACCGTCAGGCGCTCCACGCCGCGGCGGGTGAGCGCCCGGATGAACTGCTGGTGGTAGAGGCTGCCGGTCCGCAGGGGCTGGGTCTCCACCACCAGGTCCTGGCCGACGACCAGGAACGTGAGCGAGTCCCGCTGCCGCTCCTGGCAGGCCGCGCTCACCGCCTCCAGGATGCGATCCACGTGGCTGGTGAGCGCAGGATGCTCGGAGCCGTAGAGCGCGCGCATATTGATCCCCGCGACGAGGCTGACCACCAGCCGGTCCACCGCGGAGAGCGCGCCCGGAATCGCGGGCTCTCTCATTGGGATCTCCCTCCCGCCGGCGCGTCCTCGTCCTCCGCGTGCGGGGACGGGGGGGGAGGACCCGCCTTCGCGAGCCCGCGGCAGATGTCGCGGATGATGGCATCGCGGGATCTCTCCCCCTTCGCCACCCAGGGCGCGCGGGCGGCCACCGGGTAGGAGCTCAGGAACCGGTACGCGGACCGACGCTCCTCGATGACCACCATGGGGAACGGGCGCTCGCGGAAGAAGCGGCCGAGCCGCGGCAGGACCGCGGGGTCCCCGAGATCGGCGAGCGCGCGGAGCGCCTTGAGGCGCATCGAGCGGTGCCGCCCGAAGAAGTCCCAGCGGAGCAGGATCTCCACCAGCAGATCGGTCGCCTGGGTGATGCCGTGCTGGCCGGAGAGCAGCACCGCCGCCTCGGCCAGCCTCGGGTCGGGATGATTGATGGTCCGCGCGAGCAGGTCGCGGGGGACCTTGGAGTCGAAGGCGAAGAGCGCGCGGATCGCTTCGAGCCGGACGCGGAGATCGGGATGATCTGCGCAGCGCAGGATCTCGCTCATGGCCGAGCGGTCCTGCACCCGGCGGAGGAGCAGGACCATGTTGCGCACCACGTACCAGCGCGGATCGGCGAGGAGGCGCCGCGTCTCCGGGACGATGGCGGGACCGAGCGAGGCCGCGAGCTCGATCAGGCGCAGGCGGCGTCCCCGATCCTGCTCGGCGGCCAGCGCCTCCAGGAGCCCGCGCGCCGCCGACGCGCCCAGGGCCAGGATCAGCGTCTGCACCTGCACGAACGGCGGCCCGCCCGGCTGCCGGCTCGCGGCCACGAGGGCGGCCAGGGTCGTTGCGTCCGCGAGGTTGGCCAGGAACTCGTCGAGCGCCTCGCGCCGTGCGGCCAGGTTCGGGTCCGCGGCCAGATCGCGCACCGCGCGGATGATGCCGACGGCCTGGGCGAAGCGGCTCTGCTGGAGCGCGCGCACGAAGACCTCCCGCAGTCGGCCCAGGACGAGCGGGCGCACGACGTCGGGAGCGACCGCGGCCATGTCGAGCAGCGTCGTGACGACCCGCCGCTCGATGGCGTCGTCGCTCTCGGTGTCGGGCCCGAAGGCGTCGGGATCGGCGGCCACCTCGACCGCGATCGCATCCAGGTCCACCGTGGGCTTCTGGGCCAGCAGGACGCGATGGTCCTCCGGGTTGTAGCGGTCCACGTCCTCCTCGCGGAACAGCGCGGCCATCTCCGCGAAGTCCGCGGGTGGCTCGGGCAGCGCGGGCGCGGGGCCCATCTCGTCGTGCGCCTCGGCCAGGGCCAGGGCCATCTGGAGCGCGTGGCTCGAGAGCTGACCCTGCTCGCGGGCCAGGCGGCGCAGGCCGCGGAGCACGTCGGCGGCGGGCAGCGCGGCGGCCAGGCTGGCCAGGTGGCCGCTCGCCGTCTCCTCGCGGGCGAGGGTGCGGAGCGCGGCGGCCAGCACCGGCTCGCGGACCTCGCCGGGCAGCGCGCGGAGGAGCTGGATGATCTGCGGGGCGAGCTTCTCCCGCTCGTCGCTGTCCGCGCTCTCCAGGCGATTGCCCACGAGTCCCGCGAGCGTGTACGCGGCGGCCATGCCGAGGCGGCCGCCGGATCCGGGCGCTCCGCCGGCCGCGTCGAATCCACTGCCGCCCCGGCCGCTCCCCCGTCCGCTGCCGCCCCCGCCCCAGCCGGGCCCGCTGGCGCCCCCGCCTCCGGGGCCCCCGGCTCCCCCACCGCCGGGCCCCCCGCCCCCCGGTCCGCCGGCGCCCGGCCCGCCCGTGCCGGGGCCGCCGCGGAAGAGCGAGGCGATGGTCTCCGCGGAGGAGCGCTCGCGAGAACCCGGGACGTCGCCTCCCGCCCCGATCGGCTCGGCGGCGAGGAGCGACTCCAGGAGCCCGTCCCACAGCGAGGATTCCTCCGGCGCGCCGGCCGTGAGATCCGTGGTCGTCACGAGGGCGCTGTAGTCGATGGCCGCGACGGAGATATGGGTGATGCCGGCGGCGGGCAGCTCGTCGCCGGTGAGGGGCTGGTCGCGCGCGGCCCCGGTGTCCCCCAGGAGGGCCAGGAAACGCTCGAGCTCGGCGGACTGCACGTCTTCCTCGATCCGCAGCAGACCGCCGTTGCGCCGGTAGAGCGCCCGCGCGAAGGCCCGCACCTGCGGCGTCTCGATCTTCTTGCCCGCGCTGACGAGCCCGTCCCGGCTGATCCCCAGCACCAGGGGACTCATGACGGCCAGGGACGCGCGCACGCGGGCGTGCGCGGTGGCCAGCGCCGAGGCGCGGGCGGGATGGCCTGGCGGATAGGCGGCCAGGTTCCGCCACGCCGTCACCAGCGCGGCCACGACCTCGGGCAGTGTGGGCGGGGGACCCGGTTTCTCCACGTTTGGGATTGAGTCTAGCTGACCTGGGCCGCTTCCCCCGCAAACTTGAGCCGGCCTGCCCGGTCGCTTATGCTTCCCCCATCCCCGTGTCGGGAAGGGAGAGCCCGTCCATGAAAGTCAGCGCGTTCCACCTGATGCCCCACCGCGAGCTGCCCCAGGACTTCGAGCGCCGCTACGACAGCGTGTGGGTCACCCCGCCCTGGTGGGAGCTGGCCGACGCCCGGCGCGTGGGCCAGTACTACAACTGGACGCTCGACGAGCTGCTGTACGCGGCCCGGGCGGGCTTCGACGGGGTGTGCACCAACGAGCACCACCAGAACGCGTACGGGTTCATGCCGAGCCCCAACCTCATGGGCAGCGTGCTCGCCAAGCAGACCAACGGCCTCGACGTGGCGATCGTACAGATGGGCATGACGCTGCCGACCACCTCGCCGCCGGTCCGGGTGGCCGAGGAGTACGGCATGCTCGACTGCATCAGCGGCGGGCGGCTCGTCGCGGGGCTGCCGCTCGGCAGCCCGATGGACGTCAACCTCGCGTACGGGATCACCCCGATGGAGCACCGCGAGCGCTACCGGGAGGCGTTCGAGCTCGTGCTGAAGGCGTGGCAGGCCAAGGAGATCTTCGCGTGGAACGGGAAGTACTTCCAGCTCGGCCAGGTCAACCTCTGGCCGCGGCCGGTGCAGGAGCCGCATCCCCCGGTGTGGGTGCCGGGCTCGGGCAGCATCAGCACG
>Ga0207689_10000947_pt1 | contig 27911 bp, 28 predicted proteins | sample KBSMisM52_FD_184312 | JGI IMG/M metagenome (GOLD analysis project Ga0207689, IMG submission 184312) | Miscanthus rhizosphere microbial communities from Kellogg Biological Station, Michigan, USA - KBS Miscanthus M5-2 (SPAdes) (version 2) | ecosystem: Host-associated > Plants > Roots >...
AGGTCGCAGAGCTGCATGGCGATCTCCCAGCCCGCGGCCACCGCGGCGGGATGCTGCGCGTGCACCACCGAGCCGGTCCGGCTCCGGATGTCGATCAGGCGGTAGAAGCCGTCGTTGACCGGGATGTCCGGATCGATCAGGCACTTGAGCACGTACACCACGCCCGAGTAGGTCTGCGACGACGTCGCGTTGGTCGGCGACTTGCGCTGCTCGTCGCAGCCGGTGAGATCGACGGACAGGCGGCCCCGCTCGATCGTCACGGTCGCCGCGAGCTTGACCGGCTGGTCGGTGACGCCGTCGCCGTCCATGAGCATGTCCGCCGCGAAGAGGCCGTCCGGGAACTCCGCGAAGGCCGCCCGCGTCCGCCGCTCGGTGTAACGGAGGAGCTCCTCGAGGTACTGGGTCAAGACGGCCCCGCCGTGCTGCGTGGCCAGGGCTTCGATCCGCTGCGCCCCCAGACGGTTCGCGGCGGTCTGGGCGCGGAAGTCGCCGGAGATCTCGCGGGTGCCGCGGAAGTTCGACCGGATCATCGCGAAGAGGTCGCGGTCGATCCGGCCGTCCTTCACGAACCGGACCGGCGGGATGACCAGCCCTTCCTGGTAGATCTCGCTCGACACCCCGATGCTGCCCGGGGCGCCGCCCCCCACGTCCACGTGGTGGGCGATGTTCGCCACGTAGCCGAAGAGGGCTCCCTCGTGGAACACGGGCGTGATGAGCGTGATGTCGTTGAGATGCACCCCGCCCAGGTAGGGGTCGTTGATGAGGATGCCGTCGCCCGGGGCGAGGCGCTCGGCCCCGTAGCTGGCGATGGCCCGGGGCACGATGTGGGCGAGCGAGCCCAGGTGCGAAGGCTGGGCGAAGGCCTGGGCGATGGTCCGCAGGTCGCGGTCGAAGAACGCGCACGAGAAGTCGCCGCGGGTCTTGATGTTGGTCGAGTAGGCGGCGCGCCGGAGCGTCGCCCCCATCTCCTCGGTGATCGCGAGGAGCGCGTTGCGGATGACCTCGAAGCGAACCGGATCGACGTCGGACGCGAGGACGCGGGTCGGCGGAGTCGTCATGGCCCGGTCATGGTACCGCTACCCGCCCGCCGGGGGCGCCGCGATCTCGCGCGTGACGCGGCACGGCGGGTAGCCCCACGACGGGCAGTAGACGTGCTGGGGAATCGGCAGATCGGCGCCGGCCACGATCAGGGTGAGATCGTCGGGCTCGCGCACCGCCGGGATCGAGCCGGTCTCCGCGGCGGCCGTCGCCCACTCCGGCCAGTCGGTCGCCCGCACCGCGGCGCGAATCCACGAGCCGCGCCACACCTCCGCGGGAAGACGGCCGCGGGTGTACAGCTCGCGGCGCACGTCGGCGCGCGTGCGCCCTTCGCCCGCGAGCCGCCGCGCGGTGAAGGGCGAGAGGATCACCGCCGCCTTGCCGCTGTGCAGGATGCCGAACAGCGAGGCGGCCGAGCCGATCACGCTGGCCAGCTCGCCGAGGCCGCCGGTGACGTTGATCACGGTCTCGGCCCGCAGCACCGTGACCGTGCTCTGCTCGGGTCGGTAGCCCAGCTCCACGTGCAATGCCGGCCACGGCGTGTCCTCCCGCTCGGCCAGGCAGAGGCCGTAGCGCGCGGGCTGGCCGAGTCCCGCGAACGACACCGCGCCCGGCCACCCGCCGCCCAGGTTGGTCATGACGAGGCGCACCGCGCGACCGATGGCCGCGTTGGCCGGCCAGCCCGGGCCGAGGGCGCCCCACCCCGCGTTGATGTCGAGCCGCCGGGCCGCCGGCCCGTTCACGATCAGGAGCGGCGCCACGTTCTCGTCGGTGGTCTGCACGCCGCGCAGGTTGAACGCCGGGTCGAGGATGGCCTGCACCGCGGCCAGCACCACCGGGAAGTACTCCGGCCGGCATCCGGCCATCACCGCGTTGGCCGCCACCTTCTCGACGGTGGCGACGCCGCCGAGCGGCTCCATCTCGCCGAGCGAGACGTGGCGCTCGAGCGGGCTCTGCGCGAGCGTCTCCTCCACCCGGCCGAGGGTCGGCGGCACGATCGGCAGCCCGTCGGTCCAGCCGCGGTACCGGTACAGGCGATTCACCTCGGCGGTGGGATCGGCGCCGCGGACCAGCTCCACGCGCTGGCGCGGGAACTCGCCGGCCAGCGGCGTCCGCGCGAGCAGCCCCTTCTCCTCCGCGCGGGCGCGCAGGATGTCGTCGATCCATTCGCCCGAGGCGCGCTGTCCCGCCGGCAGCAGCACCCAGAGCGAGTCCACGCGGACGCGTGCGCCCTAGCGGGCTCTGGCTTCGCGGAGCAATCGCGCCCAGCCCGCGGGCAGACGGATCGCCTTCGTCGTCGGATAGCCGAGGATGCCGTTGTGGGCGAAGGCGTAGGCGTTGGTGCGCAGCGGGTCGCCGCTCACCGCCACCATCAGGTCCTCGGGCCGGCACACGATCGGCACGAGCCGCTTCGGATCCTCCGACTCCGCGAAGACGGCCGGGATCTGGTCCGCCTTGACCAGCGAGTGGAGCGTCGGCTGGCCCGGAACGAGATTGGTCCACTCGCCGATGTAGCGCTCGAGCTTCTCGGCGGGGACCCGGGCGAGCTCGAACAGCCGCCGCTTGAGCGCCGGCTTGTCGAGACCGCCGCGGGCCAGGGTCTCGGCCAGGATCGGGCTCAGGATGAGCAGCGGGCGCTGGCTCCCCGCCCCCATGCCCACCGTGAAGAGTAGCTCCCAGCCGACCTTGCCGACGATCGCGTCGGCCAGGTAGGACAGCATCCGGTCGGGCGCGTTCCCGAACACGGAGGCGATGACGCCGCCGCCGGTGTAGCGGGAGATCGTCACCGCGCTGCCACCCGTCACCCCTTCGTCCTCCGCGATGGTCGTCCACCCGATGCGGCGCAGCGCGTCCTCGTTCTCGGCGAGGACGACCCGCCAGGTGTTGCCGAAGGTTCCCTTGTCGGTGCGGTGATGGAGGAACCCCGCGACGTTGCGCAGGTACAGGCGCCAGAAGCGGCCGATGGTGGTATTGGCCTGGATGCCGTCACGCAGCGCGCCCTGCTCGTAGTTGAAGGCGAGCTCCTTGATGATCGGCCCGTTCAGGATGATCAGGGTCTCGGCGCCCGGGGTGTTGCCGCTGTGCTCGACGCCGTAGCGCGGATCGGCCATGGCCTCCACCAGCGCCACCAGGATCGGCATGTACTCGGGCCGACACCCGGCCAGGACCCCGTTGACCGCCACGTTCCACACGGTGGCCCGTCGCTTGTCGGGCAGCAGCACGCCGAGCTCGGTCTCGGCGGGCCGGTCCGCGAAGCGCAGGAACTCCCGCACCCGGTCCGGAGTCGGCGGCACGATGGGCAGGCCGTCGCTCCAGTCGTTCTCGTAGAAGAAGCGGTTGACCTCGTCGAGATCGCCCTCGAAGACGATGTCGCCCGGCGCGGGCTCGACCACCGCGGCGCCCGCGCGCGGCGGCGCCTCGGTGAGGTTCCGGATGACCGCGTCCACCGTGACCGTGGTCACGTTGCACCGCAGCTCCTCCGCGCTCTGCACGTCGACGTGGCCGGGCACGAGGGCGGTCGGGAGACCCGGCAGCCCGAGACCCGCGGCGGTGGTCGCGGCCTGGCCCCGGAAGCCCTCGCACACGAGCGACGCGGTCGGCACCCCCGCCCGCTCCGCCACCGCACTGGCCCGCAACACGGCGGGCGTGCAGCTCCCTCAGCAGGCCATCCCCGAGATGACCGCGTCGACCTCGTGCCGGCTCAGCAGGTCCGGCAGGTCGGCGAGCACCCGCTGCTCGTTGCGGCCGTGGGTGGAGCCGAAGGTGTCGTAGCGCACGAAGCGGACGCCCGGGAAGCGGCGGGTCAGCTCCTCCTCGAGGATCGGGAAGATCTCGTCGCCCCGGAAGAGATCGTCCCAGAGCTGGCCGATGGTCTTGCCCTCGAGCGTCGACAGGCGCGGGGCGACGTCGGCCGCCTGCACCGTGCGGGCCCCGCGCGGCCACACTACCCGGTAGATCTCGCGTCCTTCGGATCGGCTCATGCGTCCACCTCGAATACCGATGGCAGAGAGAGCGGCGGCGGGGTCAGAGGTCGATCCCGAAGTAGCGCTTGAAGCGGGCGTTGTACTCCTCGTCGGTCAGCCCGCCGCCCATCGCGACCCACTCCTCGTCGCTGATGCGCGCGCGCCCGGCCGCGAGGCCCTCCGCGTCCACGCCGACCAGGTAGCGCAGCCGCGGCCGGTCGGTGGTGATCGCCTCGAGGATCGTGGCCGCCACCGTCTCTGGCTGGCCCGGGTTGCGGAAGCCGGCCGCGAAGAGCTTGCCGTTGCGGCGCATGACCTGCCGGTACGGCGAGGTCTTGTCGAAGCGGGTGGCGCCCGCCGAGTTCTCGAAGATCGCGGTCTGGATCACGCCGGGCTCGATGATGGCGACCCGGACCCCGAAGGCGGCCACCTCGTGGGCCAGCGCCTCACTCGCCGCGGCCAGCGCGTGCTTGGACGCGGAGTAGGCGATCTGGTTCGGGGTGGCCACCCGCCCCGCGATCGACGTCACGTTGACGATGCACCCGGCGCGCCGCTCGCGCATGGACGGCAGCACCGCCCGGATCATCCGGATCGGGCCCCAGTAGTTGGCCTCGAACATCGCCCGGTGCTCGGGCTCCGGCGTGAGCTCGAGCGGGGTGGCCCCGCCGATGCCCGCGTTGTTGACGAGCACATCGATGGGCCCCTCGGCGTCCCGCGTCGCGGCCACCGCGCGATCGATCGAGTCCTCGCGCGTGACGTCGAGCTCGCGCACCGTGAGCGGCAGGCTCTCCGCGCGCGCGGCCTCCTCGAGCGGGCCGGCCTTCGCGAGGTTGCGCATGGTCGCCACCACGCGGTGGCCGTGGCGCGCGAGGTGCAGCGCGGTGGCGAAGCCGATGCCGGTGCTGGTACCGGTGACGAGGGCGACCGGCACGGCCCGGCCTAGGCCGCGCCGTCGAGGGCGGTCCGCACCGCCTCGACCACGCGCTCCAGATCATAGGGCTTCCCGATGATCTCGATCGCCTCCGTTGCTCCGACGAGCTTGTCGAGGGCGGGCTTGTTGGTCGTGGTCAGGACGAAGCGGCAGGTCTGGACGGGCTGCGAGCTGCGGACGAGCTTCAGGAAGGTCCAGTTCGTGTCGTAGGGCGGCGAGATGTCGTAGACGATCACGGCCGGCTGGTGGTGCTCGATGAACGAGACGAAGTCGAGCTCGCCCTTCTTGAGGTCCGCGATGTGCCCCGGCACGGTGTGCAGGCCCTCGGCCTCCAGCACGGTGCGCAAGAGCTCGACCGTGTCCGAGCTGGAGTTGAACACCGCGATGATGGGCTTGGCGGCGTCGCCGGCCGGGCGGGCCATGTCCGGTTTCGTCACGCGAGCAGGATGCCCCCGCGGTGGCGTGGCGTCAAGCGCGGAAGCGGGATCGCCCCCGTCGCCCCGCGCTTCGGCCCGGCGCTAGCGGAAGGGCTCGGCGGTGGTGCCGCGGTAGAGCAGCTCGGCCTGCCGCTTCATGATCGCGGCGTGCCGCGCCCGGGCCGCGGGCTCGAGGTCGGCCGCGGGCGGCTCCTCGAGGTCGAAGTGGTGGTACGCGTCCAGCCCGCGCACCAGCGTGGCGGTGTCCCGCGGCCCCGCCGCGATCTGCCGAACGTGGGTCGGGACGTAGCGGATGGCGTAGCCGATGCGGCGATCGGCGGAGCGATTGGGCGGCGAGCCGTGGAACATGCGCACGTGGTGCAGCGACATCTCCCCGGGGTGGAGCACCACGTCCACCGCACGCGCCTCGTCCACCTCCACCATGACCTCCTGCCCGCGCGAGAGCAGGTTGTCCGGCGCGAGGGTCTCGCGATGCGGGACCTGCTCGGTGTGGGTGCCCGGGATCATGCGCATCGCGCCGCTCTCGACGGAGCTCTCCGAGAAGGCCACCCACGCGGTCACCACGTCCGGCTCGCTGAGCCCCCAGTAGGTCGAGTCCTGGTGCCAGGACACGAAGGCCGGATCGCGCGCCTCCTTGATGAAGAAGCTCGAGCTCCAGCAGAGGAGGTTCGGGCCCAGCACGTCCTCGACCGCGTCGAGGATGCGCGGGTGACGGATCAGCGCGTCGAGCCAGGTGAAGAGGAGATGGCCCTTGTGCCGGAGCTCGCCGCCCAGCGGGCCGCCCCGCTCCCGCTCCACCGCCTCCAGCCGCGCGCGATATCCGGCCGCTTCCTCGGCGGAGAGGACGCGCATCGGGAAGTAGAAGCCGTCCCGGCGATACCGGGCCACCGCGGCCGGGGAAAGGGCTCGCATGGACCCAAGATTCAGCGCGCGGCCGGACCCTGTCAAGGACCACGATGTCCCTTGACGGCGCCGGACGGGGTCCGTAGATTCCATGGGCCATGAGCGCGTCCGTACCGCCCCGGCTTCCGGTCCGCGCCCCGCTGCCCAGGGTCTGGCCGGGCTACCTGATCGGGCTCGCCTTCATCCTGATCGCCAGCGGCGAGATGATCGTCGATCGGACCGCCGCGCAGCAGGAGACCCTGCTGACCTACTTGACCTGGCTCATCGGGCTCGCCTACTGGCTCTTCTGCGTCCATCGCTTTCACCGGGTTCTGAGGGAGTCCGCCGGCGGGGCGTATCCGATCTCGCCGGCCCGCGCGGCCGGCTTCCACCTCATTCCCTTCTACAACCTCTACTGGCTCTTCCGCTGGACCAATGCGGCCGCCGGGTTCGTGAATGGCCGGATCTCCGGCGCGTTCATGCGCCGGGGCTGGACGGGTGGCCTCCTCCTCGCCGGCTTCGTGCTCGCCCGGTTCGACGCGGGGCTCGGCCTGATCGCCCTCTTCGCGATGGCCCAGCTCATCCGCCGGGACATCCGTCGGGCGACCGAGGCGCCCGCGTGAGCAGTTCCCCGCCGGTGGACCGGCCCCGCTGGGACGGCGCGGTGTCGGCCGGCCTCGGCGCCGGCTTCGGCTACGTCCTCTTCCGCGCCGCGGTCAACTTCTGGACCGCGCACTGGGAGGAGCGCATCGAGGAAGCGCTCGCGATCGCCCTGGTCGGCCTCGGGATCGTCCGGTTCCTGGAGCCCCTCATCGGCCGGCTCCGCCATTTCCTCGGGATCCCCGAGGAGCACATGCTCACCCCGATGCCCGAGCGCGGCCGTCGCGTCATCCGGCTCGCGATCTTCGCGATCCTCGTGCTCGCCAGCGTCTCGCACGCGCTGCTCCACGACATGATCAAGCGCAACGTGGCCGGCACGGTCGGACTCCTCGTGGTGGCGCTGCTGATCCCCGGCGGCATCACCTACGCGTGGCTGGTGGGCGCCCGCAAGGACCCACCGCGGGCCGTGCGCTACGGCACCGCCACCGCCCTGGTGCTGGGCGCGCTCCATCTCTTCGTCGCCCTGGTGGTGATCACGCTCATGAACCGCGCGACCGAAGGCGCCTCGCCGGTCTCTCTCGCGGACCTCGAGCGCGCGGTGATCTTCAACGGCCTGGCCTGGGGCGCGCTGGGCGCGGCGGGCGGCCTCGTGATCGATCGCCTCAAAGGTCCGCGGCCGGCCTGGAGCGTCGCGATCGCCCTGATGGCGATCGCGCTGGTGCTGGATCTGCCCGCCCTCCACGACCCGTCGGTCCTCGTGTACGGGCTGGACGACTTCGCGAAGATCATCGGCTGGGGCCTGGGGCTGATCGCCTACCCGCGGGCGAACCGCCTGTTCATGACCGCGCGCCGGGCGACGCCGGCGCCTCAGGCCTGACGCGCGGCCCGCACCATCGCGTACACGTCCGCGCGCGTCACCGGCACCCGCTCGATGCGCGCGCAGCCGAAGGGCGCGACCGCGTCCTCGATGGCCTGGGCGATGAGGGGATGCACCGGCATGATGCCGCCCTCGCCCGCGCCCTTGGCGCCGAGGGGGTTGAGCGGCGTCGGCGTCTCGAGGTGGCGCAGCTCGAAGACGGGCGGCGCGTCGGCCGCGGTGGCGAGCGTGTAGTCCATCAAGGTCGCGGTGAGGCGCTGGCCGCCGTCGTCGTACGCGAGCTGGACGTTCAGCGCGTCCGGCAGGCCCTGCACCACCGCGCCGTGGATCTGGCCCTCCACGATCCCCGGCTCGAGCACATGGCCGCAGTCGTGCGCCACGATCCAGCGCAGGATGGTGACCGCGCCGGTCTCCGGATCCACCTCCAGCACCACCGCGTGGGTGCCGTTGGCGTAGCTCGACTGCTCGACGCTGAAGACCTGGGTGTCCTCGAGCCCGGCGGCCTCCCCGGGCACCCGGCCGGCGTGCGCGGCCGCCGCGACCTCGCGCCACCCCAGCGCGCGGCTCGGCAACCCACGCACCGAGAAGCGGCCGTCCTCGACCACCAGGTCAGCGGGCGCCGCCTCCAGCAGGTGCGCGGCCACCCGGCGCGCCTTCGCGAGCACCGCGCGCGAGGCCAGCAGCGCCGCGCTGCCGCCGATCGCGGCGGTGCGGCTGCCGTAGGTGCCGCCGCCGGTATGCACGAGCGCGGTGTCGCCGGTCAGCACCTCGATGGCGTCGGCGTCCACCCCGAGCTGCCGGCCGACCAGCCGCGAGAACATCGTGACGTGCCCCTGCCCCTGCGGCGCGGCGCCGCTGACCACCGTGACCGCACCGTCGGGATGCACGCGCACCACCGCGCTCTCGTTCGGCACCGTCGCGGTGGCCTCCACGTAGTTGACGACGCCGATGCCGAGATAGCGCCCCTGCTCGCGGAGCCGCGCCTGCTCCCTCCGGGCCGCGGGCAGGTCGAGCGCCTCCAGCGCCAGGTCCATGCAGCGCGGGTAGTCGCCGCTGTCGTAGTCCACCGGCCCGCGCCCCGCGGTGTTGAGCCCGGTGGCGTACGGGTGCCGGTCGGCGGGGATGAGGTTGCGCCGGCGCAGCGCGACCGGATCCATGCCGAGCTCGCGGGCCAGCGCGTCCATGGCCCGCTCGATGAGGGCGGTCCCGTAGGGCCGCCCGGCGCCGCGGTAGGCGCCCGCCGGCGTGGTGCAGGTCATCACCCCGCGGAAGCGCAGGTCGAGCGCGGGGATCACGTAGGAGCCCACCGAGTGGATCATCGCGTTCTGGAGCAGGTTGAGGCCGGAGATGGTGTAGGCGCCCATCTCGTGGAGGAAGTCGTCGCGCAGCCCGAGCAGGCGCCCGTCCCGGGTGGCCGCGATCTCCACGTCGTGCACCTGGTCGCGCTCCACGCAGGCCACCAGGGTGTGCTCGCGGCGCGTCTCGATCCACTTCACCGGCCGGCCGAGCTGCCGGGCCAGCTCCGCCACCGCGACATACTCGGGGTAGTACATGCCCTTGGTGCCGAACCCGCCGCCCACGTCGGGCGGGGCGATGACCCGCACGTGCTCCTCGGGCAGGCCGAGCTGATCCGCGAGCACCCCGCGATGGCGATGGACCATCTGCACCGCGCCCCACACGGTGAGGCGCGCGTCCTTCCACTGGGCGACCAGGGAGCGCGGCTCGAGCGGGTGCGCGCCGCCGCGGGCCAGGCGGACGCGCGCGCGCACGGTCACCGGGGCGGCGCGCAGGACCGCGTCGACGTCGCCGACGCGCTGCCGCCACTCGGCGACCAGGTTGCTGCCGATCTCCTCGTGGAGGATCGGCGCGCCGGGAGCCAGCGCGGCCTCCACGTCCACCACCGCGGGCAGGGGGTCGTACTCCACCCGGACGAGGTCGAGCGCGTCCCAGGCGCGGTACACGTCGTCCGCGATCACCACCGCCACCGGCTCGCCCACGAAGCGCACCCGGTCGCGCGCCAGCGGCATGATCTTGCAGGGCACCGGCAGCGCCGGATGCGGCGCGTAGATCGGCATCGGCGCGCCCGCAGGCCCCAGGTCCGCCGCCACGTAGACGCCCACCACGCCGGGCGACCGGCGCGCCGCCGCCACGTCGATCGCGCGGATGCGCGCGTGGGCGTGGGGGGAGCGCAGCATCGCCGCGTGCAGGCACCCCGGCACGCGCAGATCGTCCACGAACTCCCCCGCCCCGGTGATCAGCCGCGGGTCCTCCCGCCTCCTCACCGCGCCAGCATGCTCAGCCATATCCCTCCGATGGGGTCAGGTGTCCGCGGGGAGGCGGGCGCGCCAGTCGAGGGTGCGCGAGATGAGGGGGCGCAGGGCCAGGATCACGAGGACGAGGCCGATCGCGAGCAGGGCCGCCGAGATGGGCCGGGTGACGAAGATCGTGTAGTTGCCGGCCGACATGGCGAGCGATTGGCGGAGCGAGAGCTCCATCATCGGCGCGAGCACCAGCCCCAGCACGATCGGCGCGGTCTCGAAGTCGAGCTTGCGCAGCAGGTAGCCGACCACGCCCATCGCGAGCATGATCCACACGTCCACCGCGCTGCTGTTGACCGCGTACACGCCGAGGATCGAGCAGACGAGCACGATCGGGTACAGGACCGGGTACGGCACCCGCAGCAGGTTCACGAAGAGGCCGACCAGCGGCAGGTTGAGGATCAGCAAGATCACGTTGCCCACGTACATCGAGGCGATGAAGCCCCAGAAGAGCCGCGGATCCTGCTGGATCAGCAGCGGCCCGGGCGTCACCCCGTGCACCATCATGGCGGCCAGCAGCAGCGCGGCCACCGGCACGCCGGGCACGCCCAGCGCCAGCATCGGCACGAAGGCCCCCGAGGTCGCCGCGTTGTTCGCGGACTCCGGGCCCGCCACGCCGGCCACCGCCCCCTTGCCGAACTCCTCCGGGTGCTTCGAGATCTTCCGCTCGATCGCGTACGACACGAACGTCGAGATCACGTGCGCGGAGCCCGGGATGATGCCGATCAGGAAGCCGATGCCGGTGCCGCGCCAGATCGGCATGTGGGCCTCGCGCCACTCCTGGCGCGACGGCAGCAGGTCGCGCAGCCGGGGGCGGATCACCGCGGGCGGATTCTCCTGCCCCGCGGTCAGCAGGATCTCGGCGAGTCCGAAGAGCCCGACCGCGACCGGCACCACCCCGATGCCGTCGGCGAGCTCGGTCACGCCGTAGGCGAAGCGGAAGTAGCCGCTCATCTGGTCGATGCCGATCATGCCGAGCAGCAGCCCCAGCGCGGCCATGGCCAGGCCCTTCAGCATCGAGCCGGTGTTCATGTAGGCCAGCACCAGCAGGCCCAGGAGCAGGAGCGAGAAGTACTCGGGCGGCCCGAAGCGGAGCGCGAAGGCGGCCAGCGGCGGCGCCAGGAACATGAGCGCGACCACGCTCACGGTGCCCGCCACGTAGGAGCCGACCGCGGCGATGGTCAGCGCCGGCCCGGCGCGGCCCTTGCGCGCCATCGCGTAGCCGTCGATGCACGTCATCACCGAGGCGGCCTCCCCGGGGATGCGCATCAGGATCGACGTGGTCGAGCCGCCGTACATGGCCCCGTAGTAGATGCCGGCCAGCATGACGAGGGCCCGGGTCGCGTCGAGGCCATAGGTCGCGGGCAGGAGCAGGCTGATGCCCGCGAGCGGGCCCACGCCCGGCAGCACCCCCACCAGGGTCCCGACCAGGCAGCCGATGAACCCGTACCAGAGGACGCCCGGGGCGAGCGCCACCGAGAAGCCCAGCCCGAGATTCTGGAGGGTCTCGAGCACCGGTCAGATCCCGAAGGGCCCGCGCGGCAGCGGCACGCGCAGCAGGGTGTCGAAGACGAAGAACGAGCCCCACGCCATCACGAGCGTGAGCGCGAGGGAGAGGGCCCAGCCCTTGCGCTCGACGACCAGCAGCAGGAATGCCACCACCAGCGCCATCGTGATCCGGTAGCCGAGCCGCTCGAGCCCTCCCGCCGCGAACGCGCAGGCCGCGAAGATCGCGACCGCGTGGCGCCACTCCGGCCAGCCCACCTCGGCCGGGCGGCGGGCGCGCCCGCCCATCGCGGCCACCGCCACCCCGAAGAGGACCAGGAGCACAGCGAGGAGCACCGGCATGTAGGCGGGCCCGGGGCGGTGAAGTGAGCCGAGCGGGAAGGCGCGGCTCTCCCACATGGTGAGGAGCCCGAACAGCACGAGCGCCACCCCGGCGATGCGGTCGACGGTCACGGCGGGGCCGGGGCTACTCGACCTTGCCGATCTGCTTCACCACCTCGGCGAGCCGCGCCGCGTCCTTCGCCCACCACGCGTTGAACTCGTCGGCGTCCATGTAGGCCACCGGCGTCTCGAGCTTGGCGTGCGAGGTGACCACCTCGGGCTCCTTCACCGCCTGCCGGACCGCGTCGCGCAGGATCTTGACCACGTGGGGCGGCGTGCCCTTCGGAGCCACCAGCCCGGCCCACGCGGTGTACTCGACGTCGTAGCCCTGCGACTTGAACGTGGGCACCTCCGGGTACGCGACCACCGGCCCGTTGCCGCTGTGGGCGAGCAGGCGGAGCTTGCCCGCCTTCACGTGCGCGGCGGCCAGGCTCACCGGCGTCATCACGAGCTGGGCGTGGCCGCCCAGCATCGCGTTCATCATCGGCCCGCCACCCGTCGTCGGCAGGTGCCGCATCTTGATGCCGGCCGCCTTGATGAACATCTCCATCGGGATGTGGGCCGCCCCGTAGAGACCCGAGGAGGTGAAGACGATCTCCCCGGGCCGCTTCTTGGCGTCCTCCACCAGGTCCTTGAGCGTCTTCCACGGCGCGTCGGCGCGGACGACCAGCATCGAGGGATCGGCGTTGATCCGGGCGATCCCGGTGAGCTGGTCGAGCGTGTAGTTCTGCGGCCGCCCGAAGAGCTTGTCGACCTCGGGCAGGACCGAGACGCTGACGAGGGCCATCAGCAGCGTGTAGCCGTCCGGCTTGCTGGTGGCGACGATCTGGTTGCCCACCGCGCCCGCCGCCCCCGCCTTGTTGATGATCGGGACCGGCTGCTTGAGGATGCGCTCGAGCGCCGCGGCCACCGGCCGCGCCGTGTTGTCGGCCACCCCGCCCGGCGGAAACGCGACCACGATCGAGATCGGCCGCGTGGGATAGGGCTCCTGGGCCCACGCCGGGCTCGCGGCGAGCGCGGTCAGCAGCACGAACAGGCCCAGCCCGGGGAGCGCTCGCCTCATGCTCATCTCCTTTGATGGAAGTGCCGGATGGGGTGTCGGAGGGCCGCAGCCTAGCAGCCAGTCCCCGAGCAGGTCAAGGTGCGGCCATTGTAGACTGGCGGCCACGGAGGCAAACCACCATGACGGCGAACGGCAAGCTCACGGTCCTGAACCCGGTCGGCTTCGCTCCGAAGATCACCCGCAAGGAGCTGGCCCCCCGGCTCGACACGCTGCTCGGCAAGACGGTCTACCTGGTGGACTGCCGCTTCGACGACTCGGACGTCTTCCTCCAGCAGATGCAGGCCTGGTTCGCCGAACACATGCCGGCGGTGACGACCATCGTCAAGCCGATCTCGAGCGTGTATCTCAAGGACGATCCGGCGACCTGGCAGGAGATCAAGGCGCGGGGGCATGCGGCCATCGTCGGCGTCGGCCACTGAAGCACCTGCGCGCCGGCGGTCGCCGCGCACGCGATGACGATCGAGGCGGCGTACGGGGTCCCCACCGTCGCGCTGCACACCGACAAGTTCGACCGCGTGGCCGGCGCCGTCGCGGCCCAGAACGGCATGCCGGGCCTCCGCCAGGCGTTCGTGCCCCAGCCGGTCATGGGCAAGACGGCGGCGGAGCTGCGCGCCTACATCGACGGGCGTGATCCGATCAGCCGGCGGCCCGTCATGCAGGAGGTGATCGAGGGACTGACCCGGCCGTTCACCGACGACGAGCGCGGCGCGATCGACTTCGACCGGTCCGCGCCGCGGCTGGTCGAGCCCGACACCGAGGAGGCACTCCACCGCCTTTTCCTCGAGCGCGACTGGACGGACAAGCTTCCCATCGTGCTCCCCACCGAGGAGCGCGTGGCCGCGATGCTCGCGGGCACCGGGCGCCGGGCCGACGAGGTGGTCGGGCGCATGCGGCCGACCCACTTCCGGGAGGCGTGGGAGTACACCGTCGAGAAGGTCGCGGTGAACGCGGTCATGGCCGGGGCGGTGCCGGCGTACTTCCCGGTGATCCTGGCCCTGGCCGCGACCGGGGTGAGCGCGCGCGGCAGCAGCTCGAGCTCGCTCGCCACCATGGCGGTCGTCAACGGGCCCGTGCGCCACGAGATCGCCATGAACGTCGGCACCGGCGCGCTCGGTCCGCACAACCACGCCAACGCGACGATCGGCCGTGCCTACGGGCTCCTCTCACAGAACCTCCAGGGCGGCTCGGTCCCGGGCCTGACCTACATGGGCTCGATGGGCAACAACTACGCGTACAACAGTGTAACCTTCGGCGAAAACGAGGAGCGGAGCCCCTGGGAGCCCTTCCACGTCCAGCACGGCTTCCGGCCCACCGACAGCACGGTCAGCGTGTTCACCGGGTGCCGCTCCACCGCGTTCACCCTGGGGCTCCGCGAGCGGTACTGGCGCGAGCACGTCCGCAACATGTTCCGGGGGATGGACCCGCACACCCCGCCCACCCTCCTGCTGGATCCCATCACCGCGCGGCAGTTCGTGGACCGGGGCGGGTTCATGAAAAAGGATGCGCTCGTCGACTGGCTCTACGACAATGCGCGGATGCCGGCCGGCGAGTACTGGGACTACCAGCTCGTCCAGAACTACATCTATCCACGCGCCACCTTCGGGGAGGAGCCGTGGGCGTCCAAGCTCGCGGCGGCGCCCGAGGAGCTGATCCCGATGTTCCGCCGCGAGGATATCCACGTGGTGGTCGTGGGGGGCGAGACCAACGGCTACTGGCGCATCATGGGCTGCGCGTACCAGACCACGCTCCCGGTCGACGCGTGGCGGTAGCCCCCGCGCTCTTACCCGCGCGCCGCTCGGCTGGGACGGAAGAGTCGCTCGTGGATGTCGAGGCGCGCCATCGTCTCCGAGTCGAGCCGCCTCGTGACGCGGATCCCCTCGGATCGCTGGTACTTCGCCAGCGCATCTTTCATCTTCGGCCCCACGACGCCGTCGACCGGGCCCGGCTGATAGCCCAGCTCGCGGAGCGTCCGCTGGGCCTCCCGGACGAATCGGGGCGCGGGTGCAGACTCCTGGGCCATCGCCAGGCCAGGCCCAACCAGTCCTTCGAGTAGAACCGCGAGGGACGCCACTACCGTGCAGATCACCAATCGCCTCATAGCTGCCTCCCCGGATACAACTTCAGGGCACTCATTTGGCAACCGTCGTGCCAGGAAATGCCGGCGATCCCGAGGCGAGGAAGGTGCCGGAAAGCCGATCATCTGGCGTGCCGCAGGCTGCTCCCTGCTGTAAAGTTTACCGGCCGTTCTTACTCGCGTTGACGGGCTGACGGCGGAGGAGACCATGAAGCTTTCTGTCGAGTTTCCGGGCGTGTCCTACCGGGAGGGCCCGGCCGCGGTGGCCGATCTCGCCCGCGCCATCGAGCGGATCGGCTACGACCACATCGACATCTTCGACCACGTGATCATGGGCGTGCCGATCGAGGGCCGCCCGCGCGGGCCGTACAACGCGGCGATGCCGATCCTGGAGGCGCTGATGGCGCTCTCCTACATCGCCGCGCTCACCACCCGCGTCACCCTGGGCACCGAGGTGCTCGTGCTCCCGCAGCGCCAGCCCGCGCTGGTGGCCAAGCAGGTGAGCACGCTCGACACGCTGTCGAGCGGCCGCGTGCGGCTCGGGGTGGGCGTCGGCTGGCAGGAGTCGGAGTACGAGGCGCTCGGGGAGCCTTTCCGCACGCGCGGCTCGCGCATGGACGAGGCCATCCGCCTGCTGCGCGCCTACTGGACCGATCCCGAGGTGAGCTTCGAGAGCGCGCACTACCCCACGGTGTCCATGGCGATGGAGCCCAAGCCGCCGCAGGGCGCCCGCCTGCCGATCTGGATCGGCGGGCTCTCGGAGGCCGCGTTCCGCCGCGTGGGCCGGCTCGGCGACGGCTGGCTGGCCAGCCGGGTCACCGACGCGGCCGGCGCGCGCGCGGCCATCGAGGCCATCCACCGGCACGCCGAGTCCGCCGGGCGCGATCCCGGGGCCATAGGGCTGCAGAGCATGGTGGCGCCGCCGCCGCGCGACGCGGCGGGCAAGACCTTCTACGCCGACCACGACGCGGTGGTCGCGCGCGTCGCCGCGCTCAAGGCCATGGGCTTCGGCTGGGTGGCGCTGAACGCCACCGCGATCTTCCAGGCCGGCGCGCGCTCGGTCGCCGCGATGACGGACCAGCTCGCCACGCTGCACGACCGCCTCCGCGCCGAAGTCGGCTGATCGCCGGGCCTCGCGTTGCTCCCGACGCCACACCTGATGGCGCTGTCGAGCGCGCTCTGCGCTTCGCTCGCGACCATCCTCATCCACCGCGGGCTCCAGGGCTCGAGCTTCTGGGCCGGCGCCTGGATCAACGTGGTCGTCGGCGCGGTCGCCGCGTGGACCGCGGCGCTGATCCTCGTCCCGTTCGACCAGTACTCGTGGCAGGCGGTGCCCTACTTCGCCCTCTCCGGCCTGATCGGCACCACCGGCGGCCGGCTCTTCCGCATTCTCGCCATCCAGAAGGTCGGCGCGCCGGCCGCGGCCGCGGTCAACAACCTGACCCCGTTGGTGGCCAGCGGCCTCGCGATCCTGCTCCTGGGCGAGCACGTGACCGCGCCCATCGTGGCGGGCACCCTGGTGATCGTCGCGGGCACCGTCTTGTTGTCGCTCAGCGGCCGCTACGTGGGGTTCCGGGTTCCGCATCTCGCCTATCCGTTCATCGCGGCCTCGTGCTTCGGCATCGTCCAGATCCTGCGCAAGCTCGGCCTCGCCTCCGCGGGGCCGCTCCTCGGTGCCACCATCAATGTGAGCGCGGCCCTGATCGCGTCGACCACCTTCATCGCCGCGTCGGGCAAGCTCGGCTCGCTGCGCTGCAGCCGGCGGAGCCTGCTCTACTTCATCGGCGGGGGGATCGCGGAGAACGCCGGGGTCTTCTTCTTGCTGCTGGCCCTCGGCTTCGGCGACGTCAGCGTGGTGATCCCCCTCGCGGGCACCGCCCCCCTGTTCGTCCTCGGCCTCACCTACCTCTTCCCGAGTGACCGCGGCAAGCTCGGCTGGCGCATCGTCGCGGGCGTGGTCCTGATCGTGGCCGGGGTGGCCCTGCTCTCGCGCTGACCGCGGGCGGGGCTTGACCCCGCGACTGGCCCGTGAGACGAACTCGGCGATGGACTCCGCGCGCTGGCTCGTGCCCCTCGCTCTCCTCGGCCCCCTGCTCGTCGCGGCGCTGGGTCTGGCGTGGCTCCAGACCGGGCGCCTGCGCCGGGCGGAAGCGAAGATGCTCCGGGTCCACGCCGAGCTCGACGAGCGGGTGCGCGCCCGGACCAGCGAGCTGGCCGCGTCGGAGCGGCGGTACCGCCGCCTGATCGAGGATTCGGCGGAAGGGATGCTGCTCCACCGGCAGGGGCAGATCTGCTTCACCAACCGAGCCGCGGTCCGGCTCTTCGGGTTCGCGGACCCGGCCGACGCGGTCGGCGTGACGTGGCTGGATCTCATCGCCCCGGAACATCGCGAGACGGTCAGGGCTCGCGTGGAGGCCCGGCTGCGGGGCGAGACGATTCCCGCGACGGTCGAGCTGGAAGCGCTCCGCCTCGACGGGAGCCGCTTCTGGCTCGCGGCCACCGCCACCGTGGTCGAGTGGGAAGGCGGCCCGGCCACCTTCGTCTCCTTCGTGGACGTCAGCGAGCGGCAGCGCCGCGAGGCCGCGGAGCGTGAAGCCGAGAGCCTCCGCTCGGTGGCCAAGCTCGCCAACGCGGCGGCCCACGAGATCAACAACCCGCTCACCGTGGTCGGCGGCAACCTGCAGCTCCTCTCCGAGCGGCTCCGCGACCGCCCGGAGCTCGCCCGCTACTTCGAGCGCGGCGAGCGGGCCGTCCGCCAGATCGCCGACATGATCAGCCACATGACGCGGATCACCCGACTCACGTCGCTGACCGGCGTCGACACCGGCGGCGTCCCCACCCTGGACCTGCGCCGCTCCAGCGAGCCCGCGCCCCCGGCGGACGAGGGCTCCGGCCGGCGGGAGCCGTCATGACCGACACCGGCACCGGCTACGGACGGCCCCGGCCCACGTTCCTCCGCGAGCTGACCCTGGTGGGCCCGGGCACGCCGATGGGCGAGCTGCTGCGGCGCTACTGGCACCCGGTCGGCCTGACCGGCGACGCGAGCGACACACCGAGGGCCCTGCGCGTGCTCGGCGAGGACCTCGTGCTCTTCCGCGACCGGCGCGAACGGCCCGGGCTCGTCACCGCGCGCTGCGCGCACCGCGGCACCACGCTCTACTACGGCCGCGTGGAAGAGCGCGGCCTCCGCTGCTGCTATCACGGCTGGCTCTTCGACGTGGAGGGCCGCTGCCTCGAGCAGCCGTGCGAGCCCGACGGGGGCCCCCAGCGCGAGCGGATCCGCCAGCCCTGGTACCCGGTGCAGGAGCGCTACGGCCTGGTCTTCGCCTACCTGGGCCCGCCTGCGCGGAAACCGGTACTGCCGCGCTACGAGGTGCTGGAGACGCTCGACCCGGGGGAGTTCCTCGAGGCCGACGACCGCAGCGTGGGCGGCGGCGGGCCCGCGGTCATCCCGTGCAACTGGCTCCAGCACTACGAGAACCTGATGGAACGCTCCATGTGCCGATCCTGCACGGCTCCTTCAGCGGCCCGCAGTTCACCGCGCCGATGGGCCTCATGCCGGAGGTGACGTGGGAGCTGAGCGACCGGGGCGTGAAGGCGATCTCCGACCGCCGCCTGCCCGACGGCACCGTGCTCCACCGGATCAGCGAGGCGGTACTGCCGACCCTGCGGGTCATCCCGAACCCGCGGGTCGCGCAGTACGCGCGCGTCGAGACCATCGGCTGGGTGCTGCCGATCGACGACACGAGCTTCCGCATCTACACCGCGGGGCGCGTGCGGAGCCCCGGGGAGATCGCAAGCGTGCGCTCGCGCCTGCACGGCAAGCTCTGGGAGGAGCTGACCGACGCCGAGCATCGTGACTTCCCCGGCGACTACGAGGCGCAAGTCGGTCAGGGCCCCATCACGCTCCACTCCGAGGAGAACCTGGTGTCGAGCGACCGCGGGGTGGCCTCGTCCGCCGCCTGCTCAAGCTCCAGCTCGACTCGCTCGCTTCGGGCCGCGACCCGATCGGCGTGTCCTTCGACCCCGCCGCGCCCCCGGTGCCCTTCGAGGCCGGCAACTTCCTGATCGAGAGGCCGTCCCATGCTTCGTGACCATCCCACCGGCGACTATCGCTACATGCCCGGCATCAGCGCGTTCTCGTGCGGCACCGTGGCCCGGCCGGGCCACGAGATCGTCCACGTGACGCTCACCGCGCCTCAGCCCTGGCGGGACGGCTTCGCGCGCATCGAGCGGCACCTCCGCGAGGCGAAGCGGGCGAGGACCGCGCTCTGCGGAATCGAGCTGCGGAGCCCTGCGCCCTTCACCTTCGACGGGTTCGCCGGCTTCAACGAGGGCTATCGCAAGCTCCTCGCCGACTGGGACATCCTGGTGGGCGAGGACAACCCGATCCCGCGGACCAACGTGGCTCCGGTCGCGGCCGCGCCGCCGGAGCCGTCGCTCTACGCCTTCTCCTACACGCAGCCCGGCACCACGCCCGAGCCGACCTTCATTGTCGCGGGCGCCGGCGAGCTCCGGGACCGCGCGCAGGGGCCCGACGGCATCGTCCGCCACGGCGACACCTCGCCGGACGCGATGCGCGAGAAGGTGCGCTTCGTGATGGCGATCATGCAGGAGCGCCTCCGCACGCTCGGCGGCGACTTCCGCCGCGTCACCGCGATCGACATCTACACCGCGCAGCCCATCCACGCGCTCGTGCTCGACGAGGTCCTGACGCCGGCGGGCCCCGCCGCCATCCACGGCGTGCACTGGTATCCGAGCCGCCCGCCCATCCAGGGGCTCGAATACGAGATGGACATGCGCGGCGTCGCGCGGGAGCTCGTGCTCTAGTCGAGTACTTCCTGCCGGTAAGACCTTCCGGTCAGGCGACCCAGCGGGCCGCCGGCTCGGCCTTTCGCAGCTCCACAGGGCTGATTGATTCTGCAGCGCCATGGCACGGGCGATGCACCTTCCCGGCTATCCCTCATGTCGAGACGTACGCTCCTGTCTTCGATCGCCGCCCTCGCATGGCTGCTCGCTCTGCACGTGAATGCCGCCGGCGCCGACCCGGCCACCGCGACCGAGTCGCTCCGGGTGACGTTCGCCGAGGCCAATCGGATCATCACCGATCCGGTGACCGCGGAGCACCCGCTCGAGCGCCTGAACGCGGTGCGGATGCTGGTCGGCAACACCTTCGACTTCGCGGGCGCGGCGGAGAGCGCTCTCGGCACCCAGTGGCAGTCGCGGAGCGCAAGCGAGCAGACGGAGTTCCGCTCGCTCTTCGCCAGCTTCGTCCAGCGCGGCTTCGTCTACTGGCTGGCGTCGGTGGCCGAGGTCGACGGCAGCAAGGGCGGCATCAGCGTCTACTACCTGGGGGAGGTCGTCGGGCGTGACCACACCGTGGTGCGGACGGCGATCGGCCGCCGGGGCGGCCGCCAGGTCACCCTCGACCACGCCATGGTCTACCTCGACCATCGATGGATGGTGCGCGACGTCACGATCGACGGGCTCAGCCTGGTCACGAACTACCGGGCGCAGTTCGCTCAGGTGATCCGCAGCTCGTCCTATCGCGGGCTGCTCGACCGCCTCCGCGAGAAGGTGGGGAAGGAGCTACCGCGGCCCGCGGCGGCCGGCCCCGAGACTCCCGCCGCCGACCTCGTGAAGGCCCCGCGTCTCGAAGGGCGCTGACCGGCGCCCGGCGCGCTAGCTGCCCGTCTCGGGCACGGTCATGACCTCGAGCAGGTGGTCCGGGCTCTTGAAGTAGAAGCCGCGCCCGCCCCGGTGCGAGTAGAGCCGCCCGTTCGCGGGATGATCGGGCGCGCTGCCGTAGCCGAGCCCCCTCGCCTTCACGCGGCTCCAGATACCCTCGAACTCCTCCTCGCTCACGTGAAAGGCGTAGTGATGCGAGGCGTGGTCCTCGAACTCGTCGGCGTCCGCGAAGTCGAAGGTCAGGCTCTCGTTGATCTGCACCTGGACGAAGTAGCCCGGGTCGGGCTTGACGGTGAGGCCGAAGATGTCGGCGAAGAGCGCCGCGGCGGCCTGCTTGTCCTTCGCGGGCACGATGGTGTGATCGAGCTTGATCGTCATGTGGCAGCTCCCTGGTCGGGCCGCATCACGGCCCCGTAGCGATGAACCACGCGGGACACCGTCTGCTCCCGCACGTAGCACCGGAGCTCGAGCCGGCCCGCCGGCAGCACGGGTCCGTCGAGCACCACCAGCCCGGCGGCGTGGGCCGCCGCGCGCAGCTCGCGCGAGACCGGCTCGAGCGCGCGCAGCCGCTCGACGCCCGCAGCGGCCAGACGCGCGATCAGCGCGGCCTCCGGCTCCGCCACCACCTCGACCTGGCCCGCCGCCGCGGGCCAGGCGCCGGGCTCGCCGGCCGAGAGGCTCACGGTCAGCGGCGTCCCGCAGGTGCGCGCGGCGAGCAGGACCTGGTCGAGCGCGAGCCGCCCGGCCGGAGTGGCCGCCTCGCCCCGCACGAGCACGCGGTGACACGGGCGATAGCGGAACACGTTGCGCTCGCCGAGCAGACGGATCGGCTCGTGGGGCACGGAGAAGTGCTCTTGCCACGCCCGCTCGTAGCTATCCGCCGCCGCGCGCAGCGCCGTCGCCGGCTCCTCGCCCGGCGGGGTCTCGCGGTGCGCACGGCAGAGCTGGAGCACGTAGTTCGGCCCGCCCGCCTTGGCGCCCGGGCCGACCGACGACGCCTTCCAGCCGCCGAAGGACTGGCGGCCCACGATGGCCCCGGTGATCGCGCGATTGACGTACAGGTTGCCGGCCTCGAGGCGATCGAGCCAGCGCGCGACCTCTCGATCGTCGAGCGACTCGATCCCGCTGGTGAGCCCGAACGGCTGATCGTTGGCGAGCTCGATCGCCTCGTCGAGATCGGCGGCGCGCATGAGCCCCAGCACCGGGCCGAAGCACTCGGTGCGATGGAAGAACGAGCCGCGCCGCACGCCCAGCTTGATCCCCGGTGACCAGAGGGGCGCCTCGCGGCTCGGCGACCGCGGCTCGAGCAGCCACTCCTCGCCCGGGTCCAGCGTGGTGAGCGCGCGCCGCAGCGCGGGCCCCGGCGACTGGGTGAGCGGGGTCACGCGGCTGGCCGGCTCCCAGGCGCTGCCCACCGCGAGGCTCGCGGCCGCGTCGCGGAGCTGGCGGCGGAAGGCCGGGTCGTCGTAGACCTCGGCCTCGCAGATCGCGAGGCTGGCCGCCGAGCACTTCTGTCCGTTGTGGCCGAAGGCCGAGCGGACGAGATCGCGCACGGCCTGGTCGCGGTCCGCGAGCGCGGTGACGATGATCGCGTTCTTGCCGCTGGTCTCCGCGAACAGCCGCAGCTCGGGCCGCCATTCGAGAAAGCGCCGGGCCGTCTCCACCGAGCCGGTGAGGATCACCGCGTCCACCCGCGGATCCGTGATGAGCGCGCGGCCGACCTCGTCGTCCAGACACGGCACGAACTGGAGGACCTCCCGCGGGATGCCGGCCTCCCAGAGCGCGTTGGCCAGGTGCCAGCCGACCAGCACCGCCTCGAGCGCGGGCTTGAGGAGCACCGCGTTGCCGGCGGCCAGCGCGGCCAGCACGCCGCCGGCGGGAATCGAGAGCGGGAAATTCCACGGCGGCGCGACGACCACCACGCCCAGCGGCTCGAGCCGGCAGCCGTCCATCACGTCGCCCGCGCCGAGGGCTCGCGCGTAGTAGCGCGCGAAGTCGACCGCCTCGGAGACTTCCGGGTCCGCCTCGGGCGCCGTCTTGGCGCCGTCCACGATCATGGCGCCCACCAGATCGCCGCGCCGCCGGGCGAGCGCGGCCCCAGCGGCGTCGAGCAGGCGCCGGCGCTCCGCGGCCGGACGGCCGCCCCAGGCGGGCTGCGCGGCGCGGGCCGCGTCGAGCGCCTGGCCCACCTGCGCGCGGTCGGCCAGCGCGTGGCGATAGGCGACGCGCCCGGGGTGCGAGCGGTCGCGGGCGTCGACCCGCGCGGCGCCGACCACGAGCTCGCCTCCGATCTGGAGCGGCACCGGCTCCACCGGCCGCTCCCGCCACTCGGCCCGGATGCGCTCGATCCACTCCCGGTTCGCCGCGACCGCCCAGTCCGTGTCGGGCTCGTTCACGAAGGGCGCCGAGAGATCGCCCACCGCGGGCTTCGACACCACCTCGGCCCCGCGGTCCTGGGTGCGGCGCGGCGCATCCAGCAGCCCGTCGACCAGGTCGAAGGCGCCGAGGAATCGATCGCGCTCGAGATCCCAGTCGGGCGAGCCCGGCTCGAGGCCGAACACGTGGCGCAGGAAGTTGTCCGGCGCGGTGTTCTCGTCGAGCCGGCGGACCAGGTAGGCGATCGCGCTGTGGAAGTCCTCGGCGCGCACCACCGGCGCGTAGAGCAGCAGCCCGCCCGCCCGCGCCTGCACCACGCGCGCCTGGTGGTTGGCCATGCCCTCGAGCATCTCGAACTCGACCCACTCCTCCACGCCGAGCTCCTCGCGCAGCACGAGCCCGTGGGCCACGTCGAAGAGGTTGTGGCTGGCGATGCCGAGATGCACGGCGCGGGCGTGCTCGGGGCGGCAGCCGTACTCGATCATGCGCTTGAAGTTGGCGTCCACCTCGACCTTGCGCGTGAACGGGGCCTGCGGCCAGCCGTGCAGGTCGGCCTCGATGCGCTCCATCGCCAGGTTCGCGCCCTTGACCACACGCAGCTTGATTGGCGCGCCGCCGCGCGCGCGGCGCGCGACCGCCCAGGCCACGAGCGCGCGCTGCGCGCGATGCGACTCGGGCAGGTAGGCCTGCAGCACGATGCCGGCCGGGAGCGCCATGAACTCGTCCTCGCCCAGGACCTCCTGGAACGCGGACACCGTGAGGTCGAGATCGCGGTACTCCTCCATGTCGAGGTTGACGAACTTGGACGTGACGCGGCCGTCGGGGTGCTGGTAGTGATGCGCGAGCGCCTGGCGGTAGAGGGCGCGGAGCCGGTCCTTCACGACCTCCACCGTGTCGCGGAACGCGCTCAGCTCGAGCTGGCTCGACACCGAGGAGACCTTCACCGAGATGTACTCGACGTCGTCGCGGGCCAGCAGGGCCAGGTAGGCCTCGAGCCGGCGCGCGGCCTCCTCCTCGCCCAGGATCGCCTCGCCGAGCTGGTTCAGGTTGAGCCGGATGCCATCGGCGCGGCGCTCGGCCAGGTAGCTCCGAAGGTCCGCGTCCTCGCCGGGGAGGATCAGCGACTCGGTCTCGTGGCGCAGGCGCGCCACGATCGGGGGCACCACCAGGCTCGGCAGGTAGTGGCCCATGACCGCGCCCAGGGTGAGGCCGATGCGCTCCCACCACTCCATGAAGCGCGGCGCCCCGTAGCGCTCCAGCAGATAGTGCAGCTGATCGGCGATGCGCGCGGGCCGCCGGCTCCGGAAGCACTGGTCGGTCAGCGCGATCGTCAGCTCCTTCCCCCGCGGGTCCTCCATGAGTCGCGCGAGCCGCTCGGCCCGCGCCCGCTCCTCCGCGGTCTGCCCGGCCCGCGCCTCCCGCAGCAGACTCTCCGCCAGCTCCACCGCCCGCTTCGCCCGCTCCATACCCAGAGCCTACTACCCCCGCTTGACGGCCACACCACCCCCGATACATTCTCCCCGCGGGAGGCAAGCCAATGCGCGCCCTGGTCCTCGAGCAATTCAACGGCCCGTTCGTCGCGAAGGACGTCCCCACTCCCGCCCTCGCTCCGCACGAGGCGCTCGTCCGCGTGCGCAACGTCGGCGTCTGCGGCACCGACGTGAAGATCCGCGCCAACCGCATGGGCCTGGGCGTGATCCCGCTGATCATGGGCCACGAGATCGCGGGGGAGGTCGCGGAGGTCGGCCGCGAGGTGCGCGGCTTCGCCCCGGGCGACCGCGTCGTCGTGAACTTCTACGTGACGTGCGGCCGCTGCCCCGCCTGTCGCGTGGGACGGGACACGCTGTGCTCGGAAGTCCGCCAGCACGGCTTCAGCATCGACGGCGGCTTCGCGGAGTACGTGAAGACCCCCGGCGTGAACCTCTGCAAGGTGCCGGACCACGTCTCGCTCGAGGCCGCGTGCATCCTGGGCGACGCGGTCGCCACGTCGTATCACGCGATCACCAAGCGGGCCCAGGTGCGCCCCGGCACCACCCTCGCGCTGATCGGGGTTGGCGGCGTGGGGCTGCACGCGCTGCAGATGGCCAAGCTGGCCGGCGGCTGGGTGATCGCGGTGGACGTCAACGACGCGCGGCTCGACCTGGCCCGCAAGCTGGGCGCCGACGCGGTGGTGGACGCGCGCACTGGCCCGTTCCACGAGGCGGTGCGCAAGCTGACCGACGGCCTCGGCGTGGACGTGGTGCTCGAGTTCGTGGCCAACGCCCAGACCCTGCCGTCGAGCGTGGCCAGCCTGCGGCGGGCGGGCCGGCTGGTCTTCGTGGGCTACACCCCCGAGGTGCCGCTGTCGGTCCTGCCGCGCGAGCTCGTGCGGAGCGAGCTCGAGATCGTGGGCTCGCGCGCCAATACCAAGCAGGAGCTGGCCGAGACGATGACGCTGGTGGCCCAGGGGCGCATCACGCCGGTCGTGGACCGCGTGCTCCCGCTGGCCGAGATCGAGGAGGCCTTCACCGCCCTCAAGGAAGGCCGCCCGCTCGGCCGCAACGTGCTCGCGATCTAGGGGGTCAGGCCGCTGGCCGTCCCCACCGCGGTCTTGTCGCCGTGCTGGTTCTGGCACCACACCTCGACGACGACACGGGTGCCCGCGCCCTCGGGCCGCGTCTCCCTGACCACGCCGTGCACGGTCAGCCGGTCGCCCGCGTAGACCGGCTTGATGAACGACATCGACAGCGTGCCGCCCTTGACGAAGCCGGCGCCGAGGAGGCGCGTCATCATCTCGGAGACGTAGGCCGTCGACATCATCCCCTGCGCGAGCGTGGTCCGGAACCCCTTCTGCCGCGCCCAGTCCTCGTCGGTGTGGATCGAGCGCGGCTTCACGCCCGAGAAGACGTCGATCCGCCGCTGGGTCATTTCCTTCGCGAGCGACGGCAGCTCCTGCCCGACCGCGACCGCCTCAGCGACCGACATGGCGCGTGCCCTCCGGGATCAGCATCTGGGTGAACTGTCCGCGCACGAGCGTCGTGCCCTGCGCGTCCTGGGTGACGTACTCGGTGACCATGTACTGCCGTCCGCGGCGCTCGTACTTGTCGATGACGCGCCCGCGCGTCTGCACGCGCATGCCGGGCCGCACCGGCTCGAGGAAGTTGAACTCCATCTTGGCGTGCAGCCCCGCGTGCACGATGTACTTGCTGTGCCGCAGGGACAGGGCCTGGTTGGCCATCAGGGTGGGATGCGCCACCGGCCCGCCGAAGGGCGAGGGCTCCGAGTGCCACGGGTGATGGTCGTCCACCGCGAAGGCGTAGGCCTCGACGTCCTCCGGCGTCACCAGGTGCGTGTCCGACACGAACTCCTCGCCGACCGTGAGCGCGTCGTAGGTGAGCTTCGGGAACTCGGTCATCGCGAGACCTCCTTCGCCACGGCCGGCAGCACCTCGGCGGTGAACCGGTCGAGCTGGGCGAGCTGATCGTTGCCGATGAAGCGGATGCAGAGATCGGTGACCCCGGCCGCCGCGTAACGCGCGAGCGTGTCGATCACCACCGGCGCGGGCCCCAGGCCCATCGCGCCCCGCTCGTGCACCCCGCCCCCGTAGTACGTGGTCAGGAACTCGGTGGTGACGCGCTGGGCGGTCGCCACGTCGTCGTCGAGCCGCACCGTCGTGTAGACGCAGAGCGGAAACTCCGCCCGGGCCCGGCCGTGCCGCGCGAGGGCCTCCAGGGCCCGCTCGCGGATCGTCGGGATCTCCTCGAAGTGCACGTAGGTCGTGATGATCCCGTCGCCGAGCCGACCGAAGCGCTCGAACTGGGCGGGCAGGAGCTCCCCGCGGTTGCCCGCGGTGATGAGGATCGGCGGGCCCTCGGTGCGCCACGGGAGCGGCCCGATGGTGTGGTCCACCAGGTCCAGGTCCTCACCGTGATGCGAGATGGGCTCGCCCGTCCACAGCTTCCGCCAGATCGCGATGTGCTCCTCGAGCCGCCGCACCCGGGCCTTGTGGTTGGCCCCGCACGCGGCCCACTCGCGCTCCGCGCTGGGCAGGCTCCACCCCACGCCCAGCCCCAGCACCAGCCGGCCCCGGGAGATCTGGTCGATATTGGCGAGCTGCTGGGCCAGCGGGACCGGATGGCGCAGCGCCGGGAGCAGCACGGCGGTGCCGAGGCGCACCCGCGTGGTGATCCCGGCCAGGTAGGCCAGGGTCGTCAGCGCGTCGAGCCGCGGCTTGGCCACGATGCTGTCGCCCACCCAGACCGCGTCGTAGCCGGCCTGGTCGGCCCGGCGGGCCATGGTCCAGCAGCTCTCGACGGGCGGCCGCCGCGCCGATTCCATCACCACGCCACGGGTCGGGATGAGGACGCCGATACGCATGGGCGGGAGTCTACCGCATCCCGCGCCCGCCGATCCGTGTCAGTCCGCTGACATCGGACGTCGCTCCCCCGGCCTCGCGCGCGTCTCTCAACTACGCGAACCCGCGTCAAATCAAGCGACGCGCGATGGCCCGCGACGTGCAATTACGAATGCTGCCTTGAAGACGCTACGCGCCTCCGTCCTGCTGGCCTCCCTCGCCCGCATCGCCTCCGCCTTCTCGATCCCGCAGGCCGGCGAGTCGCTCCCCGCCTCGAGCCCCGCGTTGACCGGCGCGCCCGGGTCGGATCGCGTGCCTGGTCAGGCCCCGACGCCCACCCGCCCGCTGCGCCGCTCGCTGAACGCGGCGGTGGCGGAGGGCGCCTTCGCTGAAATTTTTGCAGCCTGCGCGACCGGAGCGGTCATCACCGGCTGGGCGCTCTAT
>Ga0207689_10000949_pt1 | contig 27884 bp, 24 predicted proteins | sample KBSMisM52_FD_184312 | JGI IMG/M metagenome (GOLD analysis project Ga0207689, IMG submission 184312) | Miscanthus rhizosphere microbial communities from Kellogg Biological Station, Michigan, USA - KBS Miscanthus M5-2 (SPAdes) (version 2) | ecosystem: Host-associated > Plants > Roots >...
ACCGGGTAATGGTTGTGCTCATGAATGCCCCTCCCCGCCATAAGCCGGCGGCAGGCTTGGGACAGACTAGGCACGTCATCGCGCCCCGAAAAGCCCCGCGCCCGTTTCGCTAGTGCCGTTCCGGCGGCCACATGGCCGGCCGGTGTTGCGCCCGATGTCGCCATCGGGTTACTGCCCTGCCGCATAACGGACCGCGAGATCGAGCAAGTGCCTCGCGATGCCTTCTGCCTCGTGCGCCGCTTCCGCCGCGGCGATCCGGATGATCAAGCCATCGGCCGCCTGCCGGTAAATCCCGTCGCGACCTGCGCGGATGAGCTCGTAATGGTCCCGTCCGTAGGGTCGCTCCAGCTCTTCCAAGAGCCTTGCCATTTTGTGTGCCTCTTCGTCGTCACTTGTTGTGGCGCCAGGCAACAACAAGCCCGGAGCCTTCTGGGCTCCCGGCTCTTCAACTCCAGGGATGGCACGTCTATACGTCCCCTCCTGTCGCGAAAACCCGGATGCCCACGCCTTGTTCGCCTGCGCCGGCGATCCCGCGCGACGGCATGCTGCCGCCGTCCACGACGATGGAATCGCCGTTGCCGGACCACGCCGGCATGCCCGCAAAGCGGGGCACGCGGAGTCGCAGTCGCGTCGCATGCGCGCTGGTGGTGGTTTGACTGGTTGCGTCCATGGTTTCCGCACTCCTTTCCTTCGCACCGCGTGTGCCCGATGCACACGCGCAACGAAACTCCAGCCTTGTCACGACTGGCGGAAAACTCGGAGGGGTCTTATGGAACTGCTACGACCGTCCGACTGTTCCGCCAGCACCCCGGCGGAAAGTCTTCCGGTCGGGAGGGACTACCGCGTCGGCAGTACGCCGGAATCGACCGGCGATTTGCCCCACCGCTGCATGCCCGTAATGGCGATTTCCATGGCTCCGCATCGCGCATGATGCGCGAGGTCGAAGCTTTCGAAATGGCGTTTAAGGGTCAACATGGGCGGTGTGAGACGCTGTTGGTCCGCGTGAGAACGAATGACGCAATAATAATAGCGCGTGCGCATTCGGCGCAAGCGGATTTTTCACTTTTTGCATGCGGCGCTGACGAAAATGCAACACACATGTTTTGACATCTTGCGTCCGGTCCCGCCATCGAGGCGGCGATGACGCTCGGTGAGCGGCTGCGCCTCGTCCGCGGCGCCGAGAGCCAGAAGGCGTTCGCCGCGGCGCTTGGCGTTCACGAAAACTCCGTCGCCAACGCCGAGCGTCGCAATTCGGCGACGCAGGACTACCTGCTGCGCATCGCCGAAGTCCGCCGCATCAACCTGCATTGGCTGCTGACCGGTCACGGCACGATGCGCGTCGACGAGGCGGAAGGGTCGCTGCTCCAGGAAAAGCTCTCGCTCGCGCTGACCGATGCGTTGCGCGCCGCGTATGGGGCGCGCTACAGCAGCGTGCCACTCGAGACGCGCGCCCGCGCGTTGCGCGCCGGGGCCACGTACCTGCGCGCCATCGGCGTCACCGAGGAATCGCTGCCGGACACCGAGGCGCTGGCGAAGCTCATCAAGCTGACCATCGACGTCATGCGCAAGGGCGAATGAGCGAGGCGGCCGAAGGCCAGGCGCGCAGTGCGCGTCGCCGAGCGATTGAGCGCGGCCGACACGCGGGCACAACCTTTTGCAGGTCTGGACCAAGGAGGCCGCAATGAGCGAGGCGGCCGCAGGCCAGGCGCGCAGCGCGCGTCGCCGAGCGATTGAGGACGGCCGACACGCGGACGCAACCTATTGCAAGTCTGGACCAAGGAGGCCGCAATGAGCGAGGCGGCCGCAGGCCAGGCGCGCAGCGCGCGTCGCCGAGCGATTGAGGGCGGCCGACGCGTTGCTGCAAGCCAATGCGAGCCGGTCCGACGAGGCCGCGACTGAAAGCCGGCAGGATATATGCATGTACATACGCTGCTACACTTCGGCGCTTCGATGCCCGGAGATCGCGTCATGCGATTCTGCAATCTACCGTCGCTGATGGCCGCCGCGTCATGCGCAGCGGCCTTCGGCGTCTGCGCGGCGCAGCCTTCGCTGGCGCCGGTTCCCGCCAATACCGCGATCGAGTTTTACCACGCGGGCTTCGATCACTATTTCGTGACATCGCTGGCGGCGGAAATCGCCGCGCTCGATTCCGGGCAAACGGTCGGGTGGACGCGCACCGGCCGCGGCTTTGCGATCTTCACGATCCCGCCTCCCGGCGTGCTCAACTTCAGTCCCGTGTGCCGTTTCTACATTCCTCCGCCGCACGGCGACTCACATTTTTTCTCGGCTTCGGTCGCGGAATGCACGACGATCCTCGGCAAGATCGGGACGGACCCGAACTACAGCGGCTACATCCAGGAGTCGCCGAGCGTGTTCTACCTGCTGCTGCCCGACGTGACGACGGGCGCGTGCGCCGCAAATTACATCCCGGTGTTTCGGCTGTGGAACCAGCGCGCGGATTCTAATCACCGGTATACGATGGATGCCGGCATCAAGGCCGCGATGATGGCGAAGGGTTATGTCGCGGAAGGATACGGGCCCAACGCGGTGGCGATGTGTTCACCCGCCGAGGTCCCGGTCGATGCATTGACGCGCGCATCGGGGCTGACCGCGTTTGCGCCGGGATGCGACGGCGTGCCCGCGGTTGGCGCGGCGTATGTCAACGCCGAGGTGGAGCCGTCCATCGCCGTCAATCCGGCCAATCCCGACAACTTCATCGGTGCGTGGCAGCAGGACCGCTGGTCGAGCGGCGGCGCACGCGGGCTCGGCGGCGCCTACACGATGGATGGCGGCGGCACGTGGACCCGCATCGCCGTGCCCTTCTCGCGATGCTCGGGCGGCAACGCGGCGAACGGCGGCGACTTCGAGCGGGCGACCGACCCGTGGGTCACGTTTGCGCCCGACGGCACCGCGTATCAGATCGCGCTCGCGTACAACCGGGTTGCCAACGGCGACAATGCGATCGTGGTCAGCCGCTCCACCGACGGTGGCCGTGTGTGGAGCAATCCCGTCGCGTTGCGGCGCGACGGCGCGCAGGACTTCAACGACAAGGAGTCGATCACCGCCGACCTGACGGATGCGCGCTACGTCTATGCCGTCTGGGACCGCCTGACCGGCAACCACGGGCCCACGTGGTTCACGCGGACGATCGACGCCGGCGCGTCGTGGGAACCGGCGCGCAACGTGTACGACCCCGGCGCCAACAGCCAGACGATCAACAACCAGATCGTCGTGCTGCCCGATGGCACGCTAGTGCTCTCTTTCACCGAGCTCGCCAGTATCGGCGCGCCCAACCCCCGGCTGCGGCTCATGCGTTCGGCCGACAAGGGCGCCACGTGGTCGGCGCCCATCACGATCGCCGACGTTCAGACGGTGGGCACCGTCGATCCGGATACGGGGACGGCGATCCGCGATGGCTCGCTCCTGGGATCCGTTGCCGTCGGCAAGACTGGAACGCTGGTCGTCGCGTGGCAGGACTCGCGCTTTGCCGCCGGCGCGCATGACGACATCGCGTTTTCGCGGTCGCTGGACGGGGGACTGTCATGGTCGGCGCCGCTGCGCATCAACGGCAATCCGGCGGTCCCCGCGTTCATCCCGGCCGCGGTCATCCGCGACGACGGCGTCGTCGGCGTGACGTACTACGATTTTCGCGGCAACACGCCCGACGCAGGGACGCTGGGGACGAACTACTGGCTCGCCACGTCGGGCGACGGCGCGACCTGGGAGGAGCGCGTGATTGCCGGGCCCTTCGACTATACGACGGCGCCGGTGGCGGGCGACCGGCTGTTCCTCGGCGACTACATGGGTCTCGCGAGCGTCGGGACGACGTTCCTGCCGTTCTTCGCGCAGACCACCGGCGACGTCAACAATCGCTCCGATATTTTTGCTGCGCTCGCGCGCGCGACGGCGACCGCGGCACTCGCCGGCGAATCATCATCGGTGAAGACGGCGATTGCGGCACCGCGCGCCCTGACCTCCGACGTTGCGCAACGCATCGATGTCAACGCGCGGCGAATCATTGCCGCACGCGTCCAGGAGCGCCGTGTACCAGCGCCCCAGCCGTGACCAATCGGATCAGGCCAACGTGACCTTGCCGGTGGCGATGTCGTAGACGCCGCCGACAATCTCGATCTTCTTGTCGCGATACCCCTTCTGCACGATCGGCGCCGAGCTCTTGAGCCGCGCCACCTGCTGGCGCACGTTCTCGGCGATCGCGTTGTCGAGCAGCGTACCGGTCTTGTTTTTCTCGGCCAGGACGACCGAGGGCTTGATCGCGTCGATCAATTCGGGCAGATGACCTGGCAGCTTCGTGTCGGTATGCGCGGTCTTGATCGCCGCGCTGACCGCGCCGCATGCCGAATGGCCCATGACCACGATGAGCGGTGAACCCAGGAACTGCGCGCCGTATTCGATCGACGCCAGCAGATCCTTGGTCACGACGTTGCCTGCGACGCGACATACGAAAAGGTCCCCGGGGCTCTGGTCGAACACGAGTTCCGGCGCGACGCGTGAATCGGAGCAGCTCAGGATCGTCGCGATCGGATATTGAGCCTGCGACCGCGCGGCGCGTCCCGACGAGAAATCCCGCTCGTTCGGCGTGTTGGCGGCGTAGCGCGCATTGCCCTCCATCAGGCGCTTCAATGCGTCGGCCGGCGCGATCGCATTGGGCGGCGGCGCGGCCCCCGGCTTCGGCGGATCGGCGGCGAATGCTGCGCCGGCGATCATCGGCGCCAGCGCGGATGCGGCGCCCGTCTTCAGGAACGCGCGGCGCGAAACCACGGGGTCGTGTTGCACATCACCACAAAGATCGCACATGCAAAGCTCTCCGATGTTGTCGAATCATAACGCCAGCGCCACGCGCGTGCCCTGCTCGATCGCGCGCCGCGCATCGAGCTCCAGCGCGACGTCGGCGCCGCCAACGAGCTGATGGCGAATGCCGGCGGCCTCCAAGCCCTCGACCAGGTCGCGCCGCGGCTCCTGTCCCGCGCAGATCACGATCGTATCGGCTTTGATGAGCTGCGGCACGCCGTCGACCTTGATGTGCAATCCCGCATCGTCGATCTTCTCGTATTCGACGCCGGCCACCATCTTCACGCCGCGACGCTTCAGCAGCGTACGCCGAATCCAGCCCGTCGTCTTGGCGAGGGTGGCGCCGACCTTCGTTTCCTTGCGCTGCAGCAGCCAGAGCTGGCGCGGCGGCGGCAATTCATGCGAAGGCTTGAGGCCGCCGGAACGCGCGTAATCGGCATCGATGCCCCATTCGTCGCGAAACGCGTCGATGGCAGGATCGCGCAATGCGCCTTCGCTGACGTGGCCATCGGGCGCATCGCCCGCCGAGAGCAGCTCGGCCACGTCGAAGCCGATGCCACCCGCGCCGACCAGCGCCACCGTTGCACCGGCCGGCTTGCGCGCCTCGACGATCTCGACGTAGCTCGCCACTTTCGGGTGGTCGATGCCGGGAATGACCGGAATGCGCGGCACGATTCCCGTCGCCACCACCACATCGTCGAAGTCGCGCAGATCGGCGACGCCTGCGCGCCGTCCGAGGCGCACATCGACGCCGAGTCGCGCAAGGCGCGTGCGGTAATAGCGCAGCGTCTCGGCAAATTCCTCCTTGCCGGGAATGCGCCGCGCGAGGTTGAACTGGCCGCCAATCTCGGGCGCGGCGTCGAACAGCGTGACATGGTGGCCGCGTTCCGCGGCCGTCACGGCGGCGGCCATCCCGGCGGGTCCGGCCCCGACGACCGCGACGCTCTTCCTCGATGCGGCCGGCGTCATCTTCCATTCCGTTTCGCGGCACGCAAACGGATTGACGAGGCACGATGCAATCTTGCGCGCGAAAATCTGGTCGAGGCACGCCTGGTTGCAGCCGATGCACGTGTTGATCTCGTCGGCGCGATCCTGCGCGGCCTTGTTGACGAACTCGGCATCGGCAAGGAACGGCCGCGCCATCGACACCATGTCCGCATCGCCGCGCGCGAGCACCGCTTCCGCCGTCGCAGGGTCGTTGATGCGGTTGGTGGTGATCAGCGGAATCCCGACCGCGCCCTTGAGCCGCCGCGTCACCCAGGTGAAGGCCGCGCGCGGCACCATCGTCGCGATCGTCGGGATGCGCGCCTCGTGCCAGCCGATCCCGGTGTTGATGATCGTCGCGCCCGCGCCTTCCACCGCCTGCGCGAGCGACACCACCTCGTCCCACGTGCTGCCGCCTTCGATCAGGTCGAGCATCGACAGCCGGTAGATGATGATGAAATTCGCGCCCACCGCGGCGCGCGTGCGGCGAACGACTTCCACCGGAAAGCGGATGCGATTGGCGAACGCACCGCCCCATTCGTCGTCGCGATGATTGGTGCGCGGGGCGACGAACTGGTTGATGAGATAACCCTCGGAGCCCATGATCTCGACGCCGTCGTAGCCCGCGCGTTGCGCGAGCCGCGCGCAGCGCACGAAGTCGGCGATCGTCCTGCGCACGCCCCATGCGCTCAGCGCGCGCGCCGTGAACGGGCTGATCGGCGAGCGCGAGCGCGACGGCGCCGCCGCCAATGGGTGATACGCGTAGCGACCCGCATGCAGGATCTGCAGCGCGATCCTCCCGCCGGCGGCATGGACGGCATCCGTGATCAATTGATGCCGGGCGATTTGCCAGGGGAACGAAAGCTGCGATGCCTTCGGCTCCAGCCGTCCGGAAAGGTTGGGCGCGATGCCGCCGGTCACCATGAGGCCGACACCGCCGCGGGCGCGCGTCGCATAAAACTCCGCCATCCGCGCGAAGCCGTCCGGCGCTTCCTCGAGCCCCGTGTGCATCGATCCCATCAGCACGCGATTGGGCAGCGTCGTGAAGCCGAGATCGAGGGGCGCGAGCAGATGCGGATACGCCGGCATGGCGGGCATTGTAAAGTAACGGTCCGCCGATCCTTTCGCCGCTGGTCCCATGCCCGACGACCTTCCGTTTTCTTCGCTGACCGCGCTCGCGCAGCGCCTTGCGCGTGGCGAGACGACGTCGCGCGCCATCGTCGAGGCGTGTCTCGCCCGCATCGATGCGCTGGACGGCAAGCTGCACGCGTTCATCGACGTCTATGGCGACGATGCGTTGAAGCTCGCCGACGCGGCCGACCTCGCACGCAGCGCGCATGCCGCGCGGGGACCGCTGCACGGATTGCCGATCGCGCTCAAGGATTTGCTGGAAGTGAAGGGCCGGCAAACGACGGCGGGATCGAAGAGCTGGCTCGGCCGCGTTTCCGATCACACGGCGACGTGCGTCGACCGGCTGCTGGCCGCCGGGATGATTCCGATCGGCAAGACCCACCTGGTGGAGTTCGCGTTCGGCGGCTGGGGTCGCAACCAGCCGATGGGCGCGCCGTGGAATCCGTGGGATCTCGCGACGCATCGCGTCGCGGGCGGCTCGTCGAGCGGCTCTGCGGTTGCGGTGGCGAGCGGCATGGTTCCCGCCGCCATCGGCTCCGACACCGGCGGCTCGGTGCGCATTCCCGCTGCGCTGTGCGGTCTCACCGGGCTCAAGACCACCTACGGGCTCATCAGTCTTTACGGCGCCGTGCCGTTGTCGACGACGCTCGACAGCATCGGACCGTTGGCGCACACCGTCGACGATGTCGCGCTGTTGACGGCGGCGATGGCCGGACCCGACGCGCGCGACACGGCGACGCTCGCGGCGCCCTCGGTCACATTCGAGGAGGCGCTCGCGCGTGCGCCGGATCTGCGCGGAATGCGCATTGCCTGTCTACCGCGCGAGCAGTTCCCCAGGTACGTCGAAGGCGATGTCGTGCGCGCCCGCGACCAGGCGATCGCCGTGCTACGCACGCTGGGCGCAGATCTGGCGGACGTGCGCGCGCCGTTCGACTTCGACGACATCGCCGCGCATCTCGGCAAGATACTCGCCGCGGAGGCCTACGCGCTTCATCGCGCCTACATCGAGAACGACGCGCTGCCGATCGATCCGTGGGTGCGCAAGCGCATCCTCGGCGGCAAAGGCATCAGCGCCGCCGATTACCTGGGCGACCTCGCGGTCATGCGCAAGACACGTGCCGCGTTCGCGACGTGGATGCATGGGTATGACGCGCTGCTCACGCCGACGCTGCCGATCACGGCCGTGCCGGTCCCGCTGGTCGACGAAGCGACCGCGCCGCTGGCCGCGTTCACGCGCGCCGTCAATTTTCTCGGCGCGTGCGGACTGTCGCTCCCCGCCGGGGTCTCGTCCACGGGCCTGCCGATCGGCGTGCAAATCATTGGCGCGCCGTTCGCCGACGCGACGCTCGTGCGCATCGGGCGCGCGTTTCAGAGCGCGACGGATTGGCATATGCGCAGACCGGCGTTGTGAACCGGTCCGGCGCGTCCGCTATTGCAGCGACGGTTTCTTCAGAAAGTCGCCGCGATCGGCCGACCGCACCTTGACCGGCACCGTTGCGCCATCGCGCGCGAGTGTGAGCGGAATCTCGGTGCCCGACGGTCCGAGCTCCCACATCGTGCGAAAGAGCTCGGCGAGACTTCCCACACGCTGATCGGCGACCGCGATGATCGCGTCGCCCTGGCGCACGCCGGCGCGCTCGGCGGGACCGCCGTGGGCAAGGCCGCCGACCACGAGACGATGATTGTCCTCGCTCGCATACATCCCGAGCCATGGCCGCGCTGGCCGCGCCGCGCGTCCGGTCGTGACGAGATCGTCGAGAATCGGCGTCAGCACGTCGATCGGCACGAACATGTTGCCTTTGCGAACTTCGTCGGCATCCGCCTCCTGGATGAACAGCGAGCCGATCCCGACCAGACGCCCGTTGCCGTCGAGCAGCGCCGCACCGCTCCATTCCGGATGCGGCGGCTGCGTGAAGAGCGCCACGTCGAGCAGATATTCCCAGTAGCCCGCGAACTCGCGGCGCGCGAACACTTGCGCCTTGAGCGCATGCGCACGGCCGCCGCTGCCGAGGACATAGACGTCGTCGTCGACATCGATGTCGGTGGACGTGCCCATCGGCATGGCGGGCAGGCCGAGGGGTCCCAGCGGCAGGACGAGCCCCAGTCCCGTGGCGAAATCGTAGGCCAGCGGATGCCCCGGGACCACCCGGCCGTCATGGGTCGTGATCCAGATTGCCTCGGCCTCCGTGATCAGGTACCCGATGGTGACGATGAGACCGTCGTTGCGGATGACCACGCCGTTGCCCTCGCGCTCGGTGCCGAGCATCTGCGCGGTGAAGGCATCCTCGGGAATACGCGACGCAAGACGGACCACGCCGGTCAGCGCCCGCGCAAGATCGAAGTCGACTTCCGAGGCGTCCGGCTGCATCGGCGTCGGGAATGACCAGTTGTTGGTTTCAGCCATGGAGCGTTCGACCATGCGCACGCGCGCGGTGTTCCGTTCCGGTCATGGTACGCCTATGCGCAGAAGCACCCCGGGGCCCTGATTTCGCCCAGGGGGCGACCTGCGGCACACTACGGGAAGCAATGGCGGTCGCGCCTGTTCACGTCATGGCGCGTCGGTTGCGCGCCCCATCCTCAAGGAGAGTGAGCCGATGAATCTTCGATACGTCGTCGGATTGTTCGCGGCGATCACGCTGGCCGCCTCCGCGGCGCACGCGCAGACCAATGTGCGCATCCGCGGGACGATTACCGCCATCAACGGCAACGTGATGTCGGTCAAGTCGCGCGACGGCAAGGACTTGCAGCTTGCGCTCCCCGACAACGTGACCGTCGCCGTGGCCAAGGCGGTGCGCTTCGAGGACATCAAGGAAGGCGACTATGTCGGCGCGACGACCAAGCCGGGGCCGGACGGCACCGACGTGGCCGTCGAAGTTCACTATCTCGCACCCACCACGCCGCCAGGGCAACTCGCGTGGGACCTCACGCCCGGATCGAAGATGACGAATGCGAACGTGCAGGCGAAGGTGATCGGCACCGCCAATCAAGAATTGACGCTGCAGTTCCCGGGCGGCACGCAGAAGATCGTCGTGCCGGACGGGATACCGCTGGTGCGGGCCGTTCCCGGCACGCGGGCCGACCTCATCGCCGGCGAGTACATTTTCACCGTGGCGCAAGCGGCCGGTGACGGCGCATTGACGGCGCCGCGCATCCAGGTCAGCAAGGACGGCGTGCGGCCGCCGCAGTAGTCGTTGGCGGTGTCTTCGGGGCAGCCCAACTATTCCGCTTTTGCCCCGACGTCTTTCGCGACCTTCGACCACTTGCCGATTTCGCTGCCGATGAAGTGGCCGAATTGCTCGCGTGCGGTCGACCGGATCGAGGCCGCCCACCCAACAATTTTTCGCGGATCGCGGGCATTGCCATCACTTTGTTGAAAGCCTGGTCGTGTCAACCTAAACGGTCGGCCGCGCTACGGGAAACTGGCCGGAGATGAAAACGGCCTGGCGGCGTCCACCACGAACATCACCAGCGAGTGCAGGTCCGTCGAGCCGCTGCTCGAAACTTGCATCGGCATGTCGGCGCCGTGACCTGCGCCGGACTGGCCCGCCCCGATACGCATCACGCCATGTGAAGAACGGCTGCTGGTTTCCCCGGCGATCACGTAGAACGCCTCGGAGCCCGGGTGCGTATGCACGGGCGTGATACTGCCTGGAGGACCGCTCGCCTCATTGATCCGAAGGAGATACTGCGCCGCAACCACTTTGGGGATGGGCCCGATCTCGGCAACCTTGATACCGCCGGGGGATGCGCCACCCGCGGGACCGAGTGTTGCGAGCCAAACCCTGCCTCCTGCTTCAGCGACCAATGACGAAGGACCCGCGGCGGCCTGTGCTTGCGCCAGCGCGGAAAAATTCTCCAGCCTCCAGACGAGCGGTCCGGGCGGCAACTCGGTCACCTTCTTTTCGGCCAGTGGCTTGATGACAAGCGCCGGCTGCGCTGTCGCCGCACATGGCACGATGAACAGCGCGGATGCAAAAATCACGGCAACACCGGTGGGAAACCGTTTCATTGGGACATCTCCTCGTTATCCAATCGTTCACCTGATTTGCAGCTGCACGAGCATTGAACGTGCACGTGCACAGGAAAGTCCCGAAGAAACGGCTAAGGTTTAGCGAAGGATGCGAACGCAGCATAATTGCGCGTGTTGCGACGAGTCTCGCGTTGAGATCGAATCATGTCCGTTGCCATTGAGTCCCCTCCGGCGCCAGGCGGGATGCGGCTGCAGGTCGGCGACTGGACGATCGAGCCCACGCTGAATCGACTCTCGGCCCCGGGCAAAACGGTGAAGCTCGAGCCCAAGGCCATGTCCGTGCTCGTGTACCTGGCGGGTCGGCCGGGACAGGTCGTCAGCCGAGATGCGTTGCTTGCGGCCGGTTGGCCGGGCGTGGTGGTGGGCGACGACTCCCTCACGCAGGTCGTTATCAAGTTGCGCAAAGCCCTCGGCGATGTACCCGGGAAGCCGGCTTACATCCAGACGATCTCGAAAGGGGGCTACCGGCTGGTGGCCCCAGTGATCCGGACGGAAGAGATCGCCTCCGCACGAGCCAGGCCGGATTCGGAATCCCTGGATGACGAACGCAAACGGCGCGTCCATTGGATGGCGGCGGCAAGCGTTGCCGCGCTGCTGCTCGCGGCAGCCGGAGGATGGTGGATCAGCGGCGAGCGCCTCACCGAAGTCGCGCCGGCGCAATTACCGATGGCGGGCTTCGAAGCCGCCCGCACTGCGCAACCGACCGTCGCGATCAAGCCGTTCGAGGCGCTGGGCAACGACCCGGAGGCGGCGCTCCTCGCGCAAGGCATGACCGCGGACCTCGTGACCGACCTCTCCAAAGTGTTCGGGCTCTCGGTCATCGGCGTTGCGACCATGGGCGGCGCGGCGGGCGGCGAGACGTCGACTGACCCCGTGCCGACCCGCTATCTCGTGTCCGGATCGGTCCAGCGCATCGATGAGCGCCTGCGCGTGCATGTTCACCTCACGGATGCGCAGACGGGAAAGCAAGTGTGGTCCGAGCGGTTCGACCGCGCGCTGGGCGCATTTTTCTCGATCCAGGAAGAGCTCGGGCCGAAGATTCTCGAGACTCTGCCCGCCAAGGTAAGCGAGGCCGAGCTGCGCCGTGTCGCGCAGCGCTACACGCGCAATCTGGAAGCTTATGAATTGTTCCAGCGCGGGCAATCGGCGCTGCTCGTCCGGCAGCGAGCGGAAAACGAGACCGCGCGTGAAATGTTCCGGCGCGCCATCGCGCTGGACGCGGCCTTTGCGCGTGCATATGCAGGGCTGGCACTCACTTACGCCGCCGACTACCGTAATCAGTGGACGGGCGACGGCGCCGCCGCCCTCGACCGCGCATTGGAGATGGCGCGGACCGCACACGAGATCAATCCCGACATCCGGGAGACTTACTGGGTGCTCGCTTTCGTGTACATGGAACGGCGCCAGCACGAGCAGGCGCTGCAGTACCTCGAGACTGCCGTGCGCCTCTATCCATCGTTCGCCGATGGCTATGCGCTGATGGGCGGCATCAACACGTACGTCGGGCATCCCACGGACACCGTGCGCCTGTTGCGCACGGCAATGCGCCTCGACCCGCAGGCGGGCTATCTCTACTTTTTGCTGCTGGGACGCGCCTATCTTTTCCTCGGCGACCTGGAACAGGCGCGGGTCAATCTTGCGCACGCGCTGTCACGCAACCCGGTGAACCTCGAGGCCCATGTCTACATGGCGGCGGTGCACGTAACGGCTGGCGACCTGGCGGCCGCGGCCTGGGAAGCCGAGGAGATCCGCGCGCTGCAGCCTGGATTCTCCGGCCGCGGCTGGCTGGAAACCGATCCGATGACCGACGCTGCGCAGAAGAAAACCCTCGTGGACGCGCTGGGCGAGGTCGGGTTCTAAGGCGAAGGTCCGACGCTCGCCGAGCTGATGCAGGCTGCCGGCGGCGTTATGCCTTGACGCGCTTCCACACATGCACGTGGTGCTGGCTGCCGGACTTGCTGTCGAAGTCCTTCGGCCGCGCCTTGCCGGCCGGCGCGAACACGACGCGATATTCGCCTGCTTCGCCTGCACAAAGAAAAGCGCACGGCGAAAAGCTTCGCCGTGCGCTCGAATTGACCTGCTTCCGCGTCAACTGGCCGCCGCGAACTTTCCGGCCTGGTAGTCCCGCACCGCCTGGACGATCTCGTCGTGCGTGTTCATCACGAACGGACCGTGCTGCGCGATCGGCTCGCCGAGCGGTCGCCCCGCAATCAGCAGCGCGCGTGTCGGAACGGCGGCGCGCAACACCACGCCATCGGCGCCGGCATCGTTGTTCAGAATCGCCATCCGCTGCAGCGGCACCTTCGTTTCGCCGATCGCCAATTCACCGCGATACACGTAGACGAACGCGTTGTGGGCCGGCGGCAGCGCCTGCGTGAACGTCGCGCCGGGCGGAATCTCGAGGTCGAGATAGAGCGGCTCGGTGGTCTCGCGCTGCATCGCGCCCTCGACGCCGTGACTGCGGCCCGCGATCGCGCGCACCGCCACGCCCTCCGGTGTCGTGAACTCCGGAATCTCGGCACTCTGGATGTCGCGATACCACGGCGCCCGCATCTTGTCCTTGGCGGCCAGGTTCAGCCACAGCTGGAAGCCTTCCATCCGGCCGCCTTCCTGCTCGGGCAGCTCGGAATGGATCACGCCGCGCCCGGCGGTCATCCACTGGACGCCCCCGTTCTGCAGCAGGCCTTCGTTGCCGCCGCTGTCGCGATGGCGCATCCGGCCGGCGATCATGTACGTGACGGTCTCGAAGCCGCGATGCGGATGATCGGGGAAGCCGCCGATGTAATCCTGCGGATCGTCGGTGCCGAACGCGTCGAGCATCAGGAACGGATCGAGCCGCCGCTGCAGCGGCTGCGTGAGCACGCGCGTCAGCTTGACGCCGGCGCCGTCGGAAGTTGGCTGGCCGGCGATGATCCGCTCGACGGCGCGCGGACGCGCGACAGTCTCGGCAGTTGGTTTAGTGAGTGTCGTTGTCGTCATTGCCTGGCTCCTTCTGATGCCATCGAATACGTCCGATTATGCCGCGACGGCTTCCTCGATCTGCTCATGTGCCGAAGCGACGGCTTCCTCGATCTGCTCGTGTGCCGAAGCGAGCGCCTTCTGCTCGGCCTCGGGACCCATCGCGAGCCCCTCCGCGTAAACGAACTGCACGTCGGTCAAGCCGAGGAACGTGAAGATCGTCTTCAGATACGGGACCTGCGTATCGGCCGGCGTGTTGCGGTAGAGGCCGCCGCGCGTCAGCGCGACGTACACCTTCTTGCCCTTGAGCAGGCCTTCGGGGCCGTTCGCGGTGTAGCGGAACGTCACCTGCGCCCGCGTGATCGCGTCGATCCAGTTCTTGAGTTGCGCCGACACGCCGAAGTTGTACATCGGCACGCCCAGCACGATCACATCTGCGGCCTGAACTTCGCCAATCAATGCGTCATCGAGCGCCACGCGTGCCGAATGCTCAGGCGTCCGTTGGTCGGCCGGGGTGAACAGCGCTTGCAACGCCGCTTCGTCGAGCACCGGATGCGGCGTCCGCAACAGGTCGCGGACGGTCAGCGTCGCCCCGGGATTGGCGGCGCGCACCCGCTCGACGATCTTGTTGGCCAGACGCGTCGATTGCGAGCCTTCGGACCTGGCGCTGGAGTTGATTTGCAGGATGTTCATGGTGTGCTCCATCTAGTTGAGGGTAGGTGATGGAGTGAATATAATTGTTGCATCTTCAGACCGGAAGCCGTCAAAATGGATAACATTGTTGCTCCAACGGGACAATGACATGGATGCGAAGACGCGTACGCGACTCGAACCGAACGACCTCCTCCTCTTCGCCCGGGTGGTCGACGAAGGCAGCTTCAGCCGGGCCGCCGAGCGCCTGGGCCTACCCAAGTCGACCGTCTCCCGGCGCGTGGCGGCGCTGGAAGCGCAGCTGGGCGAGCGCCTGTTGCTGCGCACGACGCGCAAGCTCACCGTTACCGATTTCGGCCACAGCGTGCTCGAGCACGCGCATCACGTCGTCGACGAGGTCGAGGCGACGGCGTCGCTAGCCCAAAACCGGCAGGTCGAGCCCAGCGGCCGGTTGCGGGTCTCGATGCCGGGCGACTTCGCGTATCTGATCCTCGGGCCGCTGCTCGCCGAATTCATCGCCCGGTATCCGGCGATCTCGCTGGAAGTCGACTTGTCCGCACGGTTCGTCGACCTGGTCGGCGAGAACTTCGATGTCGCGCTTCGGATGGGCGACCTGCGCGACGACGCCTCGCTCGCGGCCCGCCGGCTGGCGGTGTTCACCGGCAGCCTGTACGCGTCGCCTGCCTACATCGCGCGCCGCGGCGCCCCCTCGGAACCCGAGGCGCTGATGGAGCACGAGACGCTCCGGATCCTGGGGCGCACCGGTGAGGCGCTGCCTTGGGTGCTGACCCGCGGCGAACAGCGATGGGAAGGCATTCCACCCGGGCGGGCGACTGCCAATTCGCCCGCGCTCTTGATGCAATTGGCGCTCTCCGGGTCAGGAATCACGGCAGTGAACGATCACTTCGCAGACCAGCACGTCCGCAGCGGCGAGCTCGTTCCGGTGCTCGCCGACTGGCGGTTACCGCCGGTCAGCGCGTGGGCTGTATTCCCCGGGCGACGCCTCATGCCGGCGCGAACGCGGGTGTTCCTGGACGCGCTGACGGCGAAATTCACCGGGCCCGAGTGCCAGGCGATCGAGGCGCGCGTCCAGGAGACGAAGGCGGCGCTTCGCGCGGAAGCGCCGGAAGGTGGAGCTCGATCTATTCGCTAGCTTGGCGGGCTATTTCGCCCCCCGTGCCCGCGCGTCCAATGCGCCCCAGCGCTCGAACTTCGCCGCAAGCTGGTGCTCGATCTCGGCCGCGCGCACCCGGTCCGCCTTGATCGGGGCCGCTCCCAGCTTGTGGTAGTCCGGGGTGCTCATGCGCTCGGTGAGCACGTGTTGCTCGCGTTCGAGCGCTTCCAGTTCCGCGGGCAGTGCGTCCAGCTCGCGCTGTTCCTTGAACGTGAGCTTCGTGATCGCAGCCCGTGGCGGCTGCTTGCGCGACGGTGGTTCTGCGCCAGCGGTCGCCGGCGCGGCGGCATCCGGCCGCTGCGCCACCCAATCGCTGTAGCCGCCGACGTATTCCTTCCAATGTCCCGGTGGACCTTCCGCGACCAGCGTTTGGGTGACGACATTGTCGAGGAACGTCCGGTCGTGGCTGACGAGCAGCAGCGTACCCGGATACGACTGCAGCGTTGCCTCGAGCAATTCGAGCGACTCGATGTCGAGATCGTTGGTCGGCTCGTCGAGCACGAGCAGATTCGCAGGCTGCGCGAACAGCCGCGCGAGCAGCAAACGATTGCGCTCGCCGCCGGAGAGCATCTTCACCGGCGAATTCGCGCGCTGCGCCGGAAACAGGAAGTCGGCGAGATAGGTCAGCACGTGCCGCCGTCCGCCGGCCGTCTCCACCCATTCCGAGCCCGGGCTGATGGTGTCGATGAGCGTGCGCTCGGGATCGAGCTGCGCGCGCATCTGGTCGAAGTACGCCGACGTAAGCTTGGTCCCGAGCTTCACCGTGCCCGCATCCGGCGCCAGCTCGCCGAGGATCAGTTTCAGCAGCGTCGTCTTGCCCGCGCCGTTGGGACCGATCAGCGCCATCCGGTCACCGCGCATCACGCGCAGATCGAGATCGCGCACCAGCGTGCGCTCGCCAAAACGCTTGCTGACGTTGGTGAGCTCCGCGACGAGCCTGCCGGAACGCTCGCCCGCGTCGAGATTCAGCTTGACGTTGCCGATGCGCTCGCGGCGCTCGGCGCGCTCGCGTCGCAGCGCCTCCAGCCGGCGCACGCGGCCCATGTCGCGCGTGCGCCTCGCCTCGACCCCTTTGCGGATCCACGCCTCTTCCTGCTTCCAGAACGTGTCGAACTTGCGGTTGGCCACGCTTTCGGCCGCAAGCTCGTCGGCCTTGCGCGTCTCGTACGCGGCGAAATTGCCGGGATACGAGCGCAGCAGCCCGCGATCGAGCTCGACGATTCGCGTGGCCACGCGATCGAGGAACGTGCGGTCGTGCGTGATCACAATCGACGTCGGTTGCTTGCGCATCAGATCCTCGAGCAACGCGATACCGTCGATATCGAGGTGATTGGTCGGCTCGTCGAGCAGCAGCAGATCCGGCGCCAGCGCCAGCGCCAGGGCCAGCGCCGCGCGCTTCTTCTCGCCGCCCGACGCCGACGACGGCGCCGTCGCCTCGTCGAGACCGAAGCGGTGCAGATATTCGACCAGCCGCGCCTCCACGCGCCAGCGTTCGCGTTCGTCGTGGAACTGCTCGTTGTCTTCGGTGAGGGCGCCGCGCAGCGCGAGACTCTCACGCAGCGACGACGCCGGCGGCAGCTCGGGCTCCTGTTCGACCAGCACGACGCGCAAGCCGTCGCGCCGCTTCATTTCGCCGTCGTCGAGATCGAGACGACCGGCGATCACGTTGAGCAACGAGGACTTGCCGGTGCCGTTGCGGCCGATGAGACCGATGCGCTCGCCGTCGTCGATGGCAAAAGCGGCGCGGTCGAGAAGCGGATGGAGGCCGAACGCAAGTTCGGCGTCCTGGAGGCTCAGCAGAGGCATGGACAAAGCATAGCGGAGTAGCGCACGGTCCCCTTGGTTGGGGCACACTTACGCCGATGAACCTTCGCGCGCGCACCGTTGCCGGCCTCATTGCGCTCGCCAGCACCGCGATGGCGGTCGCGGCGCCCGGCTTGAACGTCGGCTCGAAGCGCTTCACCGAGTCGTACATCCTGGGCGAAATCCTCAAGCAGACCGCGCAGGCCGCCGGCGAGGCGCCGGCGACGCACAGCCAGGGCCTGGGCAACACGGCGATCGTGCTCAATGCGCTCACGACCGGCAGCATCGACGTCTATCCTGAATACACGGGCACCATCGCCAAGGAAATCCTGAAGCTCGACAGCGTGCCGCCGCTGGCCGAGCTCGACGCGAAGCTCGCCCCGATGGGCCTCGCAGTCGCGGTCCCACTGGGCTTCAACAACACGTACGCGCTGGCGATGCGCGGCGACGATGCGCGTGCGAAAAACATCGCGCGCTTGTCCGATCTTGCGGCGCATCCGGAGGTGCGGCTCGGCCTCTCGCAGGAATTCATCGGCCGCGCTGACGGCTGGCCCGGCCTGAAACGCACGTACGAATTGCCTTTCGAGACGCCGCGCGGCCTCGATCACGGGCTCGCCTACGAAGCCATCGCGCAACGTCAGGTCGACGCGATCGACATCTACTCGACCGATGCCAAGATCGACAAATACGGCCTGACGGTCCTCGACGACGACCGCAAGTACTTTCCGCGCTACGACGCGGTCCTCCTGTATCGCGCGGATCTTCCGCAGCGCCTGCCGAAGACGTGGGCGGCGCTGACCCGGCTCGAAGGCGCGATCGACGACGCGTCGATGCGCAAGATGAACGCGGCGGCCGAGCTCGACGGCAAGGACTTCGCGACGGTTGCCGCGAGCTTTCTCGCGCAGCGTGCCGGAGGATCCGTCAGCGCGGCGACGCCGAGCGCCAAAGCAGGCGGGTTCGACGATTTCTGGCGCAAGCTGTTCGGACCCGACTTCGTCCGGCTGACGCTCGAACAGCTGGGGCTCGTCTTTCTCTCGCTGGCCGCCAGCATCGTCATCGGCATTCCACTCGGGATTCTCGCCGCCAAGCGTCCGGCGCTGGAAAACTGGATCATCGGCGCGACCGGCATCGTGCAGACGATTCCGTCGCTCGCGCTGCTCGCCGTGCTGATCCCGTTGACCGGGCGCATCGGCGCGGTGCCCGCGTACATCGCGCTCGCGTTGTACGCACTGCTGCCCATCGTGCGCAACACGCATGCCGCGCTGACGCAGATCTCCCGCGGGATGGTCCAGGCAGCGCAATCGCTGGGCATGCGGCCCGCCACCATCCTGCACAAGATCGAGCTGCCGCTGGCTGCCACGACCATCCTCGCCGGCATCAAGACGTCGGCGGTGATCAACGTCGGGACGGCGACCATCGCCGCCTTCATCGGCGCGGGCGGCTACGGCGAGCGCATCGTCACGGGCCTCGCGCTCAACGATCACGCGATGCTGCTGGCCGGCGCGATTCCGGCCGCCGTGATGGCGCTGCTGATCGAGCTCATCTTTCGCTATGCCGAACGGTGGCTGCTTCCGGCGGGACTGCGGAGTCCGCCAAAGGTGCGGCCCGCAGTCACGTGAGCGAGCCGAAACGCCCGACGCAGGGCCGCCCCAAGTCGGGCGTGCCCCCAGTAGGGGAGGCGCGCAGCGCCTCGGGGGCGTCCACACTGGCGCAGGATCTCGCCGTCATTACCGGCACGACGCTCGATCACTACGAACAGCGTGCCGAGCAATTCTGGGAGGGGACGCGCGATCACGACGTCGCGCAGAATATCGCGGCACTCCTCGACCACATCGAGGGCGCGCCGCCGCTGGTCATCCTGGACCTCGGCTGCGGCCCGGGCCGCGACCTCAAGACCTTCACCGATCGCGGTCATCGCGCCATCGGGCTCGAGGGGGCGCCGCGCTTTGCGGCGATGGCGCGCGCCTATAGCGGCTGCGAGGTGTGGGAGCAGGATTTCCTGCGACTCGAGCTTCCCGCTAATCGATTCGACGGCGTCTTCGCCAACGCAGCGCTGTTCCATGTTCCCACACAGGAGTTGCCGCGCGTGCTCGGCCAGCTTTTCGCGACGTTGAAACCCGGCGGCGTGCTTTTCGCCTCCAATCCGCGCGGTAATGACGACGAGGGGTGGAGCGGCGGACGTTACGGCGCCTATCACAGCCTCCAAACCTGGCAGCGCCACATGACCGCGGCGGGCTTTGTCGAGCTCGACCACTACTATCGTCCGGCGGGCCTTCCGCGCGAGCAGCAGCCGTGGCTTGCGAGCGTGTGGCGCAAACCTTGAACAAGACGTCATGCCCTTCCTAATTCAGGCCGCCATCTTCCTCGGCACGGCGGTGATCATCGTCCCGCTGTTCCGGCGCCTGAAGCTCGGCGCGGTGCTCGGCTATCTCGCGGCGGGCGCGATCATCGGTCCGTGGGGCCTTGGCCTCATCGGCGACGCGGAGGCTACGCTGAACATCGCGGAGCTGGGCGTCGTGCTGTTGCTCTTCCTGGTCGGGCTCGAGCTGGAGCCGTCGCGGCTGTGGGCGTTGCGCCAGCCGGTTTTCGGACTGGGCGGCGCGCAAGTGGTCGTCACCGGGATTGCGCTCGCCGCGATCATCGGCGCGCTCGGTCTTTCGTGGCAGTCGGCGATCGTCATCGGCTTCGGCCTGGCCATGTCGTCGACGGCGATCGTCCTCGCCTGGCTCGGCGAGCGCGGCGAATTGAGCAGTCCGAGCGGACGGCGCGCATTCGCAATTCTGCTGTTCCAGGACCTGGCCGTCATTCCGCTCATCGCGCTGCTGCCGCTGCTCGGCCCCGACAAGGCGAGCGGGGCGAGCGGGTTCCTGCTGGCAGCGAAAGGCGTTGCCGCGATCGTGTTCGTCATCGTCGTCAGCCGCCTGGTCATCCGGCCCGCGCTCAAGCTCATCGCGCGCTTCGGCGGCCGCGAGGTGTTCACCGCGGCGGCGCTGCTGGTCGTCATCGGTGCGGCGCTGCTGATGGAAGCGATCGGCCTGTCCATGTCGCTGGGCGCGTTCCTGGCCGGCGTGCTGCTCGCCGACTCGGAGTTCCGGCACGAGCTCGAGGCCGACGTCGATCCGTTCAAGGGCTTGCTGCTCGGATTGTTTTTCATGGCGGTCGGCATGAGCGCCAACCTCGCGCTGCTGGCCGCGCATCCTGTTGCCGTGCTCGGCGTGTCGCTCGGCTTGATGGTTGCGAAGGCGCTCCTGCTCTATGTGATCGCGCGCGTCTCGGGTTCCGACAACGAGGAAGCCCAGCGCATCGCGGTGCTGCTCGCACAGGGGGGCGAATTCGCGTTCGTGCTGTTCCTGGCCGCGCAGGACCGCGGAATACTCAAAGGCGAGTCCGCGGAGTTTCTCGTGCTGGCCGTGACGATTTCCATGCTGATCGCGCCGCTGTCGTTCATCGTGCACGAGCGGATGCTTTCGCGCTGGCTCGAGCGCAGGCGGCCGCCCGAGTTCGATACCATCGACGGTCCGGGGAACCCGGTGATCATCGCCGGCTACGGCCGCTACGGGCAGATCGTCTCCCGCGTGCTGCGGATGGCCGGCATCTCGTTCACCGCCATCGAGGCAAGCTACCAGCAGGTCGATTTCGTCCGCCGGTTCGGCAACAAGGTGTACTACGGCGACGCGTCCCGGCTCGAGCTGCTCGAATCGGCGCGAACGCGCGAAGCGAAGCTGTTCGTGCTCGCCATCGACGACGTCGAGGCTTCGGTCAAGACCGCCGCCATCGTCCGCAAGAACTATCCCGACCTGCCGATCCTCGCGCGCGCCCGCAACCGCGTCCACTACTATCGGCTGCGCGACCTCGACATCGAAGCGATCGAGCGCGAGACGTTTCTGTCCAGCCTTGAAACGGCGCGCGAGGCGCTGGAGCAGCTGGGGATGGATCACGCGCGCGCCGAGCGCGCCGTGAGCCTCTTCCGCAAGCACGACACGCGGCAAATCGAAGCCCAGTACGCGGTGCGCCAGGACGAGGCGCAACTGATCCAGACCGCCGCGCAAGCGGCTGCGCAGCTGCAGGAGCTCTTCGAAGCGGACGCGAAAGAGCGAAGCGAGGAAATGGCCCGCCCGAACGCCAACGTCGAACCGCGCTAGCGCGCTGCCGGCGGCCCGACCTGCGCGCCCTCGATGTGATGGCGCGCAAGCGACTGCGCGACGAATCCGGACGCTTTCATTTCCTCGACGAACTCGCGCAGATACTGCGCACCGGCGACGCGAGCCCTGGGCGTTCCTATCGCCTGGTTGATCACCATGAAGCGGCCGTCGAGCAGCCGCAATCCGGGCACGCGAACGGCGTCGGCTTCGAGCAGCTGCTTCACCCCGGCCGCGACGTCGAGTTTCTGCGCGACCAGCGTGTCGGTGACGAGAGGCGACGTGGGCGCGCGGACGATGGTCGCCTGCGTAAGCTCACGCGACAGGAAAAGGTCGTAGGCGCTGCCCGCGCCGACGACGACGCGGATGCCGGTGCGATCGACCTCCGCGTTGCTGCGGATGGGTGACTCCTTCGGCACCAGGTAAGCGCCTTCGATCACGACGTACGGCGCGCTGTAGCCGATGTCCACCGCGCGCGCCGGATCGATCGCCAGATAGGCGACGTCCCACGCGCCGGACTTCAGCGCTTCGACCACTCTGCCCGCAGAGTCATAGGTCACGAGCTCGACCGGAACGCGCAAGCGCTTCCCGAGCTCGCGCGAGAGGTCGACCGAGAGGCCGCGCGGCTCGCCGGTGGCGGCGTCCTTCGTCGCGAGGATCGGATTGCCGAAGTTGATCGCGGCGCGCAGCTTGCCGGTCGGCGCAAGATCGGCGACCGCGGCGGCCGGCGCCGTGGGCACGGTCGCGCAGGCGCCGAGCAGCGACAGAAGCGCGAGCGCCACGGCAAGCCGGATCATGCTCGTTCCCGTTCCATCATCCGTCGATCATAATGGTTGCCGCGATTCTTTACGATGACCAAGGAGGCCTCATGGCGTCGAACGCGAAGCCGCCGGACAACGCACGGCTCGACCGCATCGTGGCCGACGCGCGGCGCGCGAGCGACCTGCGCGCAACCGGATACCGCGAGCAGGCGCTCAAGCTCTACCCGTGGATCTGCGGGCGGTGCGCGCGCGAATTCGATCGCAGCAACGTCGCGCAGCTCACCGTGCATCACCGCGATCATAACCATGACAACAACCCGCCGGACGGAAGCAACTGGGAATTGCTGTGCGTGTATTGCCACGACAACGAGCACGCGCGGCAGCTCGAGGCGGCGCGCGGACAAGCGTCCTTGGGCGATGCGCCGGAAACGCGCGCCACGCACAAGCCATTCGCCGACTTGAAGGAACGCTTGCGGGGCAAGCGCTAGTCCCCAAGACCCACTGCATCGCTGCCGCGTGGAATGTTGCGCCACGCGGAAGGCACCTTTGCAGCTTCGCCTCGCATTGCCGCGCTCCCGCGCTTCCGCTACAGTTCCCTGCCAATCGAGGCAAGGGGGAAACGGAATGATGCCGTGCAGGCCGGCGGGCGAACGCCGATGAACGACACGGCGCATGCCGCGGCAGACGTACAGTCCATCGCCGGTTTCGGCAGCGATGCGATCGCGGACCTGCTGCGCGCGCTCGACATTCCCTATGTCGCACTGACGCCGGGGGCGAGTTTCCGCGGCCTGCACGACAGCCTGGTCAACCATCTCGGCAACACGCGGCCGGAGCTGCTGCTGTGCGTGCACGAAGAGCACGCGGTCGCGCTCGCGCATGGTTATGCGCGCGTCACCGGGAAGCCGCTCGCCGTCGCGCTGCATGCCAACGTCGGCCTGATGCACGCGACGATGGCGATCTTCAATGCCTGGTGCGATCGCATCCCGATATTGATGCTGGGCGGCGTCGGACCGATGGATGCCATGCAACGGCGTCCGTGGGTCGACTGGATCCACACGGCGCGGGACCTCGGCGCCTTGATCCGCGGCTATACGAAATGGGACGATCAACCCGGATCGGTCGCGGCGGCGCTCGAAGCGATCCTGCGCGCGTACCGGATCGCGATGACGTTGCCGCAAGGACCCGTGTACGTTTCGCTCGACGCGGCGCTGCAGGAGGAGGGGCTGCCGGCCCCCGTGGCGCTGCCGCCGCTCGATCGCTTTCCCGCGGCGATGCCGGGTGCCGCGACCGAGGAAACGCTGCGCCGGTCCACGGATCTCCTGGCAACGGCGATCCGGCCACTGGTCATGATCGGCCGCGTATCGATCGATCCCGCCGACTTCGAGCGGCGCGTGGCGCTTGCGCAACGCCTGCGCGCGGTGGTCCTCACCGACATCAAGACCGGCGCGACCTTTCCGACACAACATCCGCTGCATCCGTTCCCGCCCAGCTTGTACGTGACGGGCGATGCGACCCAGGCGATCCGCGATGCCGACGTGATCCTGAGCCTCGACTGGATCGACCTTGGCGGGACGCTGCGCCAGGCGTGCGGCGGCGCGTTGCCGCGCGGCAAGATCATCCAGTGCTCGCTCGATCAATACGTGCACAACGGCTGGAGCATGGATTACCAGGCGTTGCCGCCCGCCGATCTCGCGATCCTGGCACCGCCCGACGCGTTCGTCGCCGCGTTGCTCGGCGCGCTCGGTCCGCATCCGGCGATGCCGATGCAACCGTGGTGCGCCGCCGAGCGCGCGCAAGACACCGCGGAACCCGAAAGGACAACGGACGAGGCAGCGAGCGAACGCCTTCCGCTCGCCGAGCTGGCGCGGGTCACAACCGAATCGCTCGCCGCGCACCGCCCCTCCTACCTCCGGCTGCCGCTCGGCTGGCCCGGCGAGTTCTGCCGCTTCGCGCATCCGCTCGACTACATCGGCTTCGACGGTGGCGGCGGCATCGGCTCCGGTCCGGGCATGGCGATCGGCGCGGCGCTCGCGCTGCGCGGCGGCGATCGGCTGCCCGTGGCGGTGCTCGGCGACGGCGATTACCTGATGGGCGTGACCGCACTGTGGACCGGCGTCCACTATCGCGTCCCGGTGCTGATCATCATCGCCAACAACGAATCGTTCTTCAACGACGAGCTGCATCAGGAGCGCATGGCGCGAATGCGCGGCCGGCCGGTGGAAAATCGCTGGATCGGGTTGCGCATCAGCGACCCGGCGATGGATCTCGCGGGCTTCGCGCGCGATCAGGGCGCCAAGGGCTACGGTCCCGTGCGCACGACCGACGCGCTCGCCGCGGCGATCGCCCAGGGAATCGCCGACGTCCGGGCGGGCGCAGTCGCGGTGATCGACGTGCGCGTGGCCCCGGAATATTCCCGCGCGGTGTCGGCATCGCTGATGCGCAGCATCCCGGCCCAACGTTGAAGGAACCCGGCGTGCTCGCCACTGCCGAACATTCCCCCGACGGACGGCTGCCGCGGCATCGCGCTCTCTACTACGGCGGCGGCTGGCATCCGTCCGTCGGCGGCAAGGCAATCGCCGTCACGTGCCCGGCGACGGGAGCGCCGCTGGGCGCCACGATCGACGCCACCGCGGACGATGTCGATTGCGCGGTGAGCGCGGCGCGCGCGGCGTTCCTCGTTTGGCGCGAGACACCCGCGCAAGAGCGCGCCAAGGCGATCCGCAAGGCATCAGCGATCCTGCGCCGGAACGCCGAGGATCTCGCCTGGCTCGAAGCGCTCGACACCGGCAATCCGTTCCAGGCGATGCTCTACGACGTCGAAATCAGCGCCGACTACATGGACTACTTCGCGGGTCTCGTCACGGAGATCAAGGGCAGCACGATCCCGATCAACGCCGGAACGCTGAATTACACGCTGCGCGAGCCGCTGGGCGTGGTCGGCCGGATCGGCGCGTTCAATCACCCGTTGCTGTTCACCGCCGGCAAGTGCGGCGCACCGCTCGTCACCGGCAACACGCTCGTCGTCAAGCCGGCCGACCAGACGCCGCTCACGTCGTTGCGCCTCGCGGAGCTCTGGGATGGCGTCTTTCCACCAGGCGTATTCAATGTCGTGACCGGCGGCCGCGATGCGGGGGCCGCGCTGGTGGCACATCCGAAGGTGGCGAAGATCGGCTTCATCGGGAGCGTGGCCGCCGGCCGCGCGGTGATGCAGGGCGCGGGTGCGACGCTCAAGGCATTGACACTGGAGCTCGGCGGCAAGAATGCGTTGATTGCGTGCGCGGACGCGGCGCCGGAGGAAGTCGCCGACGGTGTCGTGCGCGGGATGAACTTCCGCTACGTCACCGGGCAGTCGTGCAATTCGACCAGCCGCGTCTATCTGCACCACGCCATCCACGACGCGGCGCTGGCGGAGATCGTCAGGCGCGTGGCGCAGATCAAGGTCGGGCTTCCCACCGAGCGCGACACCGAGATGTCGTGCCTGTCGAGCCAGGCCCAGTACGACAAGACGATGAGCTACATCAAGCTGGGCATCGAAGGTGGCGCACGGCTCGCGTATGGCGGCAAGCGGCCGGCGGATCCCAAGCTCGCGCGCGGCTTTTTCGTCGAGCCCACGGTGTTCGCCGACGTAACCGACGACATGCGCATCGCGCGCGAGGAGATTTTCGGCCCGGTGGTGAGCGTCCTGCGCTGGTCCGACGAGACGGATCTGCTGGCGCGCGTGAATGCGCTCGACGTCGGGCTCACCGCGTCGATCTGGACGCACGACCTCGACCGCGCCCATCGCCTCGCCTCGAAAGTGGAGGCCGGCTACATCTGGATCAACGGCGCGAGCACGCATCACGTCGGCGTCCCCTTCGGCGGCTACAAGCAGTCGGGGATGGGCCGCGAAGAATCGATCGAGGAGCTGCTCGCCTGCACGCAAATCAAGAACGTCAACGTCACGCTTCGGCGCGACGCATGACGAGGTAATTCCCATCGACGCGCTGGCCCAGGAAAAGAGCCGGCTCGACAACGCAAGGAGGAGGTCATCATGCATCGGCTCGCTTCATTGGTCATCGGCACGCTGCTTGGCGGTATCGCTGCCGGCGCCGCCGCGGAAGAACTCGCGGTCGGCAACTACGGCGTCTCGGCCAACGGAATGCCGTTCGGCGTGGCGCTGGTCAAGGGCTACTTCAAGGAGGAAGGGCTCAACATCACCGGGCTCATTTCGTCGGCGGGCGGCGGCACGTCGCTGCGCAACATGCTGGCCGGCGGCGGCGTGCCGTACGGTGAAGTGAATCCGGGCGTGGTGGTCTCGGCGATCCTGGCGGGAGCGGACCTCAAGATCATCAGCGACAACGTGCTCACCGTCGCCGAGTTCGTCTGGGCGGTGAAGCCCGAGTCGCCGATCAAGTCGATCAAGGACTTCAAGGGCAAGAAGATCGGGTACACCAACCCCCGATCGACCAGCCAGGCGCTCGCCCGCATGCTGCTGCAGCAGGCGGGCTACACCGAAGCCGACGCCGAATTGGTCAAGACCGGCGGCTTCGGCGAAGGCATCGCGGCGCTCGATTCGGGCCAGATCGACGTGGCGGCGATCACCGAGCCGCTGTGGTCGAAGGTCAAGCACAAATACCGCGCCGTGGTCGTCGCGAGCGAAGTGCTGCCGCCGCTCGACAACGTCGTGGGCGTGACGACGGTGGAGATGGCGGAGAAGAAGGGCGACTTCCTGCGCGCGGTGATTCGCGCCCGGCGCAAGGCGGTGAAGTTCATGATCGCCAACCCGGACGAAGCCGCCGAAATCGTTGCGAAGCAATACAACATCGAGCTCGACGTCGCGAAGAGCGCCGTGCGCAACCTGACGACCAGCAAGACCCAGGGCGTGCCGTACTGGGGCGAAGGCCAGATCCACATGGACGGCCTGAAGCGGATGATCGAGGCGCAGCGCTCGGTCGGTGCGATCACCGGCGAAGTCGATTACAGCAAGATCATCGACACGCGTTTCCTGCCCGATGATCTCAAGGCGCTGAAATAGCTCCGATGGGCCGGGGTTTGGCGTGAGCGCTGGGGGAACGCCGCGGTGAGCGCCTCGGGGCCGTCGAAGACTGCGCAACAGCGGGCTGTCGCCGGGGGCAGCGCAGCGGCGTCAGCCGCAAGCGTGGGGGTCCATTGAGCACCGCCGGGCCGTCCCAAGGTGCGAACGGCGCCCCCTCCGGGGGCAGCGCAGCGGCGTCAGCCGCAAGCGTGGGGGTCCACGCCGCTGCGCAAGTCAGGCTGCGCAATGTCGGCAAGGTGTTCATGACAGGGCAGCCGCCGGCGCCGCTGCGCGCGCTCGGGCCGCTCGACCTCGACATCCGCCAGGGCGAGTTCTTCGCCGTCGTCGGCCCGTCAGGCTGCGGCAAATCCACGCTGCTCGAGCTGATTGCCGGACTCACGCCCGCGACTGAGGGAACGATCGAGTTCGA
>Ga0207689_10000950_pt1 | contig 27872 bp, 21 predicted proteins | sample KBSMisM52_FD_184312 | JGI IMG/M metagenome (GOLD analysis project Ga0207689, IMG submission 184312) | Miscanthus rhizosphere microbial communities from Kellogg Biological Station, Michigan, USA - KBS Miscanthus M5-2 (SPAdes) (version 2) | ecosystem: Host-associated > Plants > Roots >...
CACCGGCGCGACTACGCCGCGGTGCAGGGTGGCATCCTGTGCACGGCGACGATCATCATCGGCGTCAACCTGATCGTCGACGTCCTCTACGGCGTGATCAACCCGAGGATCCGTCACTCGTGACGATGCCGACCACCGTCGCCGCGCCGCTGCCGCTCGCGCCGCCGTCGCCGGCGCGCGAGCTCTGGCGCGACTTCAGGCGCAATCGCGGCGCCGTGATCGGCCTCGTCGTCCTCGGCCTGCTCGTCTTCTGCGCGCTCTTCGCCGACGTGATCTCGCCCTACGACCCGAGCGAGCAGTTCCGCGACGCCGCATTGCGCGCGCCATCGCTGGCGCCGGTCGGCGGCCACGTCTTCGTCCTCGGCACCGATCCGGTCGGCCGCGACATCCTCTCGCGCCTGATCCACGGCACGCGACTGTCGCTCGTCATCGGCCTCGTTTCGGTCGGCCTGTCGCTCTCGGCCGGCGTCCTGCTCGGGCTCGTCGCCGGCTTCTACCGCGGCCGCCTCGCCGAGTACCTCGTGATGCGGCTGATGGACGTCATGCTCGCGCTGCCGAGCCTGCTGCTCGCGGTCGCGGTCGTCGCCGTGCTCGGGCCGGGGCTCGCGAACGCGATGTACGCGATCGCGATCGTCATGCTGCCGCACTTCGTGCGGCTCACGCGCGGCGCCGTGCTCGGCGAGCTCGCCAAGGACTATGTGCAGGCCTCCAGGCTCGCCGGCGCCGGCACGCTCCGGCTGATGTTCGACACCGTGCTGCCGAACTGCGCGGCGCCCCTGATCGTGCAGGCGACGCTCGGCTTCTCGTCGGCGATCCTCGACGCCGCCGCGCTCGGCTTTCTCGGCCTCGGCGCGCAGCCGCCGACTCCCGAGTGGGGCTCGATGCTCGCGAGCGCGCTCGAGTTCATCCAGAGCGCGTGGTGGGTGGTGACGCTGCCGGGGCTCGCGATCCTCGTCACCGTCCTCGCGTTCAATCTCACCGGCGACGGCCTCCGCGACGCCCTGGACCCGAGGCTCAAGCGTTGAGCGACGCGTCGCCTCTGCTCGAAGTCGATCGGCTGACGGTCGAGTTCCCCGCCGGCGACACGTCGCTCGTCGCGGTGGACGATGTCAGCTTCGCGGTCACCGCGGGCGAGGTCGTCGGCATCGTCGGCGAGTCGGGCTCTGGCAAGAGCGTCACCGCGCTCTCGGTGCTCGGCCTCGTCGACGAGCCGGGGCGCGTGCGCGCCGAGCGCCTCGCGTTCGCCGGCCGCGACCTGCAGCGGATGGCGGCGCGCGAGCGGCGTGCGCTGCTCGGCGGCGAGATCGGGATGATCTTCCAGGACCCGATGACGAGCCTCAACCCGTCGTTCACGGTCGCGTTCCAGCTGATGGAGGCGATCGGGCTGCACGAGGGCGGGTCGCGGCGCGCGCGGCGCGCCCGCGCGCTCGCGCTGCTGAAGGAGGTCGAGATCGCCGACGCCGAGCGCCGGCTCGACGTCTTCCCGCACCAGCTCTCGGGCGGCATGAGCCAGCGCGTCATGCTCGCGATGGCGATCGCGTGCAACCCGCGCCTCGTCATCGCCGACGAGCCGACCACCGCGCTCGACGTCACCGTGCAGGCGCAGATGCTCGCGCTGCTGCTGCGCCTGCAGCGCGAGCACGGCATGGCGCTCGTCCTCATCACCCACGATCTCGGCGTCGTCGCCGAGGTCGCGCGGCGCGTCCTCGTGATGTACGCGGGCCAGATCGTCGAGAGCGCGCCGGCCGCCGAGCTGTTCGCCACGCCGCGCCATCCCTACACCGAGGCGCTGCTCGCATCGCTGCCGGAGCGCAACGCCGGCAACCGCCGCCTCGCGTCGCTGTCCGGCGTCGTCCCCGGCGCGTACGACCGCCCCGCCGGTTGCCTGCTCGCGCCGCGCTGCCCGTACGTGCGCGACCGCTGCCGCGCGAGCCGGCCGCCGCTGTTCGCAGTCGGCGCGAGCCTTGCGCGCTGCTACTACCCGCTCGGCGCGCCGCCGCAACCATGACGACCGTGCAAACGAGCGAACGCGCCACGCCGGCATCGCCGTGGGTGCTCGAGACGCATGGCCTGCAGAAGCACTATGCCGTGCCGGCAGGCGTGTTCGGCAAGCGCGCGACGGTGCGCGCACTCGAGGAGGTCTCGCTCGCCCTCGCGCCGGCGCGCACGCTCGCCGTCGTCGGCGAATCGGGCTGCGGCAAGAGCACGCTGGCGCGCCAGATCGCGATGCTCGAGACGCCGACCGCGGGCCGCGTCGTCATCGCCGGCGTCGACGCGACCACCGCCGACGCAGCGACGCGGCGCGCGCTGCGCAAAGACGTGCAGATGGTGTTCCAGAACCCGTTCGCGAGCCTCAATCCGCGCAAGAAGATCGGCGTGGCGCTCGAGGAGCCGCTCGCGATCAACACCGCGCTCACGCGCGCCGAGCGGAGCGACCGCAGCCGCGCGATGCTCGCCCGCGTCGGCCTCGCCGCCGAGCACTACCGGCGCTATCCGCACATGTTTTCGGGCGGGCAGCGCCAGCGCGTCGCGATCGCGCGCGCACTGATGCTCGAGCCGCGCCTCGTGATCGCCGACGAGCCGGTCTCGGCGCTCGACGTCTCGGTGCAGGCGCAGGTGCTCAATCTGCTCATGGACCTGCAAGAGTCGACCGGCGTCGCCTACGTCTTCATCTCGCACAACCTCGCGGTCGTCGAGCGGATCGCCGACGAGGTCATCGTGATGTACCTCGGCCGCGTCATGGAGCGGGCACCGAAGGCCGCGCTTTTCGCATCGCCGCGCCATCCGTACACGCGGGCGCTCCTCGCGAGCACGCCGCGCGTCGACGCCGCGCGCGGCGAAGCTGCGCTCGCGCGGGCGGCCAGGAGCGCGCTCGCCGGCGAGCTGCCGTCGCCGCTCGCGCCGCCGTCCGGCTGCGTCTTTCGCACCCGCTGCCCGTACGCGATCGCGCGCTGCGCTGAGGTCGTGCCGCCGCTCGAGCCGGCGGGCGGCGCGCATTCCGCAGCGTGCATCCGCCAGGCCGAGATCGGCTGACCCCGCGATCGCGGGCTCGAAACAGGAATGCCGCTTGCCCGGCCAACGGGCACGTCGCCACGCGACCCGCTCGCCATGTCCTTCAGCACCCTGCGCTCCTCGGCACCCGTGCTCGCCGCCGTGCAGCGCCATGCCGTCGCCCTCGCCGGGTCGGCGGCCGACGACGACGGCCTCGTCGAGCTGCTCGCCACCGCGCGCTTTGCGCTGATCGGCGAGGCATCGCACGGCAGCGACGACTTCTACCGCGAGCGCGCCGCGCTGACGCGGCGCCTCATCGTCGAGCACCGGCTCGATGCGGTCGCGGTCGAGGCCGACTGGCCCGACGCCTACCGCGTCAACCGCTACGTCCGGGGCTTGAGCGACGACGCCGACGCCGCTGCTGCGCTCGCCGATTTCGAGCGCTTCCCGACCTGGATGTGGCGCAACACCGTCGTCGTCGAGTTCGTCGAGTGGCTGCGCGCGCACAACGCAAAGCTGCCGCGCGAGGCGCGGGTCGGCTTCTACGGCCTCGACCTGTACAGCCTGTTCACCTCGATCCAGGCCGTGCTCGCATACCTCGACCGCGTCGATCCAACCGCGGCGCGGCGCGCGCGCGACCGCTACGCCTGCTTCGAGCGCTTCGGCGAGGACAGCCAGGCGTACGGCTACGCGACGCGGTTCGACCTCGACACGAGCTGCGAGCAGGCAGTCGTCGCGCAGCTGCGCGAGCTCGTCGCGAAGAGCGGCGAGATCTCGCGCGGGCTCGCCGACGGCGACGCCGACGCCTTCTTCCACGCCGAGCAGAACGCTCGCCTGGTGAAGAACGCAGAGGCCTACTACCGCGCGATGTTCAGCTCGCGCGTCTCGTCGTGGAACCTGCGCGACCGCCACATGGCCGAGACGCTCGACGCGCTCGGCACGCACCTCGGGCGTCGCCGCAGCCGGCCGGCGCGCTTCGCGGTCTGGGCGCACAACTCGCATCTCGGCGACGCGCGCGCGACCGAGATGGGCGAGGGCGGCGAGCTCAACCTCGGCCAGCTCGTGCGCGAGCGCTACGGCGCCGCGGCGGCGCTGGTCGGCTTCTCGACGCACCACGGCACCGTCACCGCAGCGAGCGACTGGGACGAGCCGGCCGAGACGAAGCGGATCCGTCCCGGCCTCGAAGGCAGCTACGAAGCGCTCTTCCACGACGTCGGCCACGCGCGCTTCCGCCTCGTCCTGCGCGGCAACGACGAGCTCGCCAGGGCGCTCGCCGCGCCGCGACTGCAGCGCGCGATCGGGGTCATCTACCGCCCCGAGACCGAACGCCACAGCCACTACTTCCAGACCCGGCTGCCGCGCCAGTTCGACGCCATGATCCATCTCGACGGGACGCTCGCCCTCGAGCCGCTCGACCGACACGCGACCGCCGCGGCGGCCGACGCACCCGAGACGACTCCGTCCGGCGTCTGACGGGCGTCGTCCCGCGCACGAAGCACCTGCGCGGCACGCGACCTGCGCGGATGCCAAATCGGTCGCGCCGCGGCCGCAACGGCGCGGGCAGCCGGCACCCCGGCCGGGCCAGCGACTCTGAAACAATGCCGGCCATGACTCCGGCCGACCTGCAGGCAACCGTCGCCCACATGGGATCGCTCGCGCGCGCCGCGAGCCGCGCCCTCGCGGCATCGCCCGTCAGCGCCCGCAATGCGGCGCTGCGCGCGCTCGCCCAGCGTCTGCGCGATGGCGCCGACGCGCTCGTCGACGTCAACGCCAGCGACGTCGCCGCGGCGCGCGACGCCGGCCTCGCCGCGCCGCTCGTCGAGCGGCTGACGCTCGACCGCGACGCAATCGAGACGGTCGCGCTCGGCTGCGAGCAGATCGCGGCGATGCCCGACCCGATCGGCGACGTCGTCGAGCTTCGCCAGCAGCCGAGCGGCATCCGCGTCGGCCGCATGCGCGTTCCGATCGGCGTCTTCGCGATGGTCTACGAGAGCCGTCCCAACGTGACGATCGAGGCGGCGTCGCTCGCGATCAAGAGCGGCAACGCGTGCATCCTGCGCGGCGGCTCGGAAGCGCTGGCGTCGAATCTCGCGCTCGCGAAGATCGTGCAGAGCGCGCTCGCCGACGCCGGACTGCCGCCCGATGCGGTGCAGCTCGTCGCGACCAGCGACCGCGCCGCGGTCGGCCACCTGATCGCCGCACCGGAATCGATCGATCTCGTCATCCCGCGCGGCGGCAAGGGCCTGATCGAACGGATCGCGCGCGAAGCGAAGGTCCCGGTCCTCAAGCACCTCGACGGCAATTGCCACGTCTACGTCGACGCCGACGCCGACCTCGCGATGGCGGCCGCGATCGTCGACAACGCGAAGACGCAGAAGGTGAGCCCGTGCAACTCCGCCGAGTCGCTGCTCGTCCACGCCGCCGTCGCCGAGCGCTTCCTGCCGATGATCGGCGCAACGTTCGCGAAGAAGGGCATCGAGATGCGCGGCGACGACGCCGCGCTCGCCGCGCTCGCAGGGGTCGCCGGCGCGAAGCTGGTGCCGGCGAGCGAAAGCGACTGGTCCGAGGAATACCTCGCGAAGATCATCAGCATCAAGGTCGTCGACTCGTTCGATGACGCGCTCGCCCACATCGACCGCTACGGCTCGCACCACACCGACGCGATCGTCACCCGCTCGCACGTCGCCGCGCAGCGGTTCCTGCGCGAGGTCGACTCGGCGAGCGTCATGGTCAACGCGTCGACGCGCTTTGCCGACGGCTTCGAGTACGGCCTCGGCGCCGAGATCGGCATCTCGACCGACAAGCTGCACGCGCGTGGGCCCGTCGGACTCGAGGGCCTGACGTCGCTGAAGTGGATCGTGCTCGGCAACGGCGAGCTGCGCGGCTGACGATCACGATGGCGACCCGCCTCGATCCGCGCTCGGCGCTCGTCCTCTTCTCCGGCGGCCAGGACTCGACGGTCTGCCTCGCCTACGCGCTCGAGCGCTACGCGCGCGTAGAGACGATCGGCTTCGACAATTCCGAGCGCAGGCCGCACGAGCGCGACGGCCGGCTCAAGGTGCGTTCCGAGCTGCGCCGGCGCTTTCCGCTCTGGGCGGCGCGGCTCGGCGAGGACCACGTCCTCGACCTGTCGATGCTCGACCAGATCGGCGGCACGCCGCCGACCGCCGAGCGCGAAAGCGAGATGAACGCCGGCGGCCTCGCCAACAGCTTCGTTCCCGGCCGCAACCTCCTCTTCTTCACCTTTGCCGCGACCGTCGCCGATCGGCGCGGCCTCTCGGTGCTCGTCGGCGGCATGTGCGAGACCGATTTCTCCGCCTATCCCGATTGCCGCGACAACGCGCTGAAGTCGCTCCAGGTCGCGCTCAGCCTCGGCATGGACCGGGGCGTGACGATCGACACGCCGCTGATGTGGCTCGACAAGGCCGAGACCTGGGCGCTGACTGAGAAGCTCGGCGGCGAGCCGCTGATCCAGCTCGTCGTCGAGCACTCGCACTCGTGCTACCTCGGCGACCACGAGCACCGCCACGAGTGGGGCTGGGGCTGCGGCATGTGCCCGTCGTGCGACCTCCGCGGCAAGGGCTATCAGGCCTGGCTCGCGAGCTGAGCCGCGCTCGGTGCGGCGATGACGACGACGCAGGGCACCGTGGTCGCGATCGTCGCCGTCCTCGTGTTCTGGATCGTCGGTGCGTACAACCGCCTCGTTCGCCTGCGCAACGACCTCGTCGCGCGCTTCGGCGCCGTCGACGAGCGCTACCGCCAGCGCCAGGCGCTCCTCGAACGCCAGCTCGAGCTGCTCTCGGGCGCGCTCGCCGCTGCCGCGCCGCGCCTCGAAGCGCTGCGCGCCGCGTGTCGACAGGCCGACGCAGCGCGCGAGCACGCGCGCACGCGACCGGGCGCCGCGGGCGCGGTGACGAGCCTGCGCGTCGCCGAGGACATCCTCGCCGAGGCGCGCTCGCACCTGCCGGTGCAGGCGCTGCCCGGCACCGACCTGCCCGAGCTCAACACGCAGCTGGCGACGAGCGACAGCGCGCTCGCGTTCGCACGCGCCGAGTTCAACGCCGCGGTCGCGGCGTACAACGAGGGCGTCCGCCAGTTCCCGACCGTGCTCGTCGCGCAGCTGTTCAGCTTCCGCGCCGCGGCGGCGTTCTGAGGCGGCGCGACCCGCGATGAGTGACGCCCCGACCGCCGCCCCCGCCAGCGACGTCGCGGTCGCCGATCACCTCGCGAAGGTCCACGGCCCGGGCGAGCTGCACGTCATCCTGCTCGCCCTGCTGCTGCCGCCCGGCAGCAAGCGGGCGTTGCGGGCCTGGCAGATCGAAGCCGGCAAGATCGCGGGCGCCGAAGCACTGTGCGCGCACGCGACGAGTCTCTCCGGCGCGTCGCGGCTGCCGTGGTTCGAGTTGCTGCTCGCGCGCATGCAGGCGCAGCCGCTCGCGGCCCGCCAGAAGCTGCTGCTCGCAGCGCGCCGGCTGATGGAGTCGCGCGGCGTGGCCCGCCCGATCGATCGCCTGCACTGGCTGACGCTCCGGCGCGGCCTCGGCGAAGCGGTGCCGCTCGTGGCGCGCCCCGAGGCGCATCCCGACGACGTCGAGTGGCTCGAGTCCGACGTCCAGAGCGTGGCCGGCTACACCGCGTTCCTGTCGCGCATGGTGCCGGGCGACGTCGCCGACGCGCCGCAAGGCGACGCGTGGTACCAGGCCGTGATGGCGAGCTTTCCGGGATTCGCGATTCCGCCCCGCCAGCCACCGAAGGCGGCGGCGATGGTCGAAACGCTCGAGCGGCTGCAGACGCTCTCGTGGATGCAGCGTCCGGTCGTCATCCGCACCTGGGTCCAGGCGGCGCTCGCGCAGAGCCGCTTCGGCCGCCTCACCGATCTCTCCGCCGACGCGCTGCGCATGACGTGCGCGCTGCTCGATTCGCCGCAACCGCCCGAGCTCGCGCGCCACTACGTCACGCTGGCCGGCAACGGCACGACACGTGCTGGAGCCGCCGGATAGCCTCGTCCCACGGGGTCATTGGCACGGATTGACGATGAGCACGGCGTCGAAGAAGCGGTCGGAGCACGCGGTCGAAGCGGCGGATGCAGCGGCGGCCGAGCCGGAGCGCGTCCATCTGCACATGCCGGTCGACGTCCGCAGCCTTTCGCTCGTCATCCTCACCGTGCTCGCGTGCGTCTTCGCGCTGCAATGGGCACGGCCGATCCTGGTGCCGATCCTGCTCGGCTTGATGTTCAGCTACGCGCTCACTCCCGCGGTCGACCGGCTGGAACGCTGGCGGCTGCCGCGCGCCGTCGGCGCGCTGCTCGTGCTCGGCGGCGTCGTTGCGATGGTGCTGTGGGGAATCACCGCGCTTGCCGACGATGCGACGGCGATGATCGAGAACCTGCCGCGCGCAGCCCAGAAGCTGCGCCAGAGCGTCGAAGGCCAGAAGTCCGGTAGCCTGCCGATCGACAAGGTGCAGCAGGCGGCCGCCGAGCTCGAGCAGGCGGCGCACGCAGCGGAAACCGCGGCAGCGTCGGCTGCCGCTTCGGCAGCAGCTTCAGCGGCCGCATCTGCCGCGGCGGAGGCGGTGGCCGAGGCATCGCGATCGCGAACTCCCAACGCGCGCGAGACGAGACCCGCGAAGGTGACGCCGATCGTTGCCGAGCAACCGCGCGCGGTGACGCGCGTCGTCCTCGAGCGGCCGGCGTTCAGCATCCGTGACTACCTGTGGTCGGGGACGATCGGCATCTTCGTCTTTCTCGGCCAGCTCGCGATCGTCCTCTTCGTCACCCTGTTCCTGCTTGCATCGGGCGACACCTTCCGCCGCAAGATGGTCAAGCTCGCAGGCCCGCGCCTCAGCCAGAAGAAGATCACCGTGCAGGCGCTCGACGAGGTGACCGTGCAGATCCAGCGCTACCTGCTGGTGCAGCTCGCGACGAGCGTCGTCCTCGGCGTCGCCGCGGGCGTCGTCTTTCATCTGCTCGGGCTCAACAACGCCGCGGTGTGGGGTGTCGCTGCCGGCGTGACGAATCTCGTTCCCTACGTCGGCGCCATCGTCCTCGGCTTCGCGTCGGCGCTCGCCGGCTTCATCCAGTTCGACAGCATCCAGCACGGCCTCCTCATCGGGGCGAGCTCGTTCGCGCTGCACGGCATCGTCGGCAACGTGTTGACGCCGTGGTGGACCGGCCGCGCGAGCCGGATGAGCCCGTTCGCGGTGTTCGTCGGCGTCCTCGTGTTCGGCTGGCTGTGGGGCGCCGCCGGGCTCATCCTCGGCACGCCGATCCTGATGGTCACCAAGACCGTCTGCGATCACATCGAGGAGCTGAACCCGGTCGGCGAGTTCCTCGGCGGCTGAGCGCTACGGCGGCGGCGCAGGCGGCGTTCGCCCGGACCGCGCGAGACGCCAGACGAGCGCGCCGAGCACGGCGACGCCGACGACGAGCACCGTCCAGAGCAGCCACGGCCTGAGACGCGCCAGGCGCGCCGCGTCGTCGGCAGCGCGGGCGGCATCGGCGTCGGCGGCGAAGTCGCCGAGGCTCGCGCGGCCGAAGCGCGGTCGCTCGCTCTCGAGCTGCGGCACGACCATCGCGACCGGCAGCGCGCCGGCAGGCGCATCGGGCGAGCCTGCGAGCAGCTGAAACGGCGGCTCGCCTTGGGTCGCGAAGACGATTGAAACCAGCGATGCGTGAACGACGAGGCGAACGCTCGCGGCGTCGAGCGCGGCGGCGCGCTCGTCGGGAACGACGCGCAGGAAGCGCACGGTCCCGGGCAGCGCCACCGCCGGCGACGTGCCGACGTCGCTGCCGCGTTCGAGGCGATAGAAGACAGCGCCGCCGAGCTCGCGCCACGCGCGGTCGGCGCGCGTGCGGCCGTAGAGGCGCACCGGCGCGACGTGCGTCCCCGAAGCGAAGCGAAGGTCGACGTCGAGGAGCGGCATCGCGCCGCCAAGGTCGAATTCGAGCGCGCGTCGCGCCGCCGGATCGGATGCGGCGGCGCTCGCCGGTACGCTCGGCGCGAGGGTCAGCTCGCGCGCCGGCTCGACCGCGACCTGGTGTCGTGCGGCGACGACGACGGTCGCGCCGGTGACGAGCGGCGCCGCAGCGGCGTCGGCCCAGACGAGGCGAACGAAGCGTCCTGGTGCGGCGCCGACGCCGACGACCGGCTGCGTCAACGCGCCGCTCGCCGACTGCAGCGCCATCAGCTGACCGCTGCCCGCGTTTCGCCACTGGCGCAGATCATCGCTCGTCTCGACCGTGTACGTCGCCGTGAACTCGGCCGGCCCCGACCAGCGGAGCCGCAGGCTGCGCGGCAGCGGATCGCCGACGCGCGTCTCGCCGCTGTCGATCAGCCAGCCGCCCGATGCGCGCGGCGCAGCCGCGGCGGTCGCTTCGCCGCCGCGACGATGGACGCTGATGCGATCGCCGTCGACGACGACGTCGACCGGCGACGGCCAGACGCCTGCGGCGGTCGGCCGCGGCGGCAGTGGATAGAGCGTCGCTTCGCGCACCTGCTCGCTCGTGTGCACGGTCGCGCGCGAGGGCAGGAACGCGAACGGGACGCGCTCGCCGCGCGCGTCGACGATGCGCAGGTCGCGCAGGTCGTCCTGCTCGACCCGCCCGTACGCGGCGGGCGGCAACGCGAGCTCGACGAAGGGCGCCGGCGCGTCGACGACGATCGGCGCGCGATAGCGGTACGGCGCAGGATCTGCGGCCAGGGTCGCCGCCGGAACGATCGCGAGCGCAGCGAGCGCGCGAACGCCGGCGCTCATCACGCGTGAACGGCGCACGTCACACCGCAGCACGGCGCGACTCCTTGGCAGGCAGCGGGGCAACATAGCCGATCACGAGCATGAGGATGCCGACTCCGATGAACGAAACGATCCGGGTGACGCTGCCGCTCCCCGACAGATCCACGACGAGCAGCTTGACGATGACGAGGGCGAGCAGCGCCGCGCCCGCGACCCACGGCACGCGCGCGCCGCGCGCCGCGGCGAGCCACATCGCGACCAACGCGATCGCGGTCCAGAGCAGCGTGATCCCGGTCTGCACCGCGAGCGACGCGAGCCACGCGTCGACGTGGTACGGAACGCCGGCGTAGTGGTGAAAGCCGCGCACGAGGATCGCGTTCAGCCATACGAACGCGGCCGCGACCGCCATCGCGAGCGACCAGCGTTCGAGACGCGCGGCGCTCTTCAGCCAGAGCAGGATCGCGGCGAGCGCGACGCCGATGCCGATGTCGAGCGGATTGAGGAGCGGAACGTGCGGCAGCGGTGACGCCGATCCGTCGGACGCGACGTTGGCAACAAGCGTCCACAGCCAGAGCCCGGCGGCGAGCGCCGCCGCGGCGCTCGTGCGATACGCCTCCGGCAGCACGCGCACCGGCCAGAGCCTCGCCGTCGCCGGCCGCGGCAGGACGAGCAGCAGCGCCGCCGGCGCGACCAGCCAGCCGAGCCACGGCCATGCGCTTGCCGCATCGCCCCAATGCGCCGTCGCGGCGCGGCCGAGCAGCGCGCCGACGAGCGCGAGCGTGACGACACCGAGCGCATGGTCGACATGCGCGACCGCCCGCGGCCACGCCGGCGACGCGAGGCGCAGCACGACGGCGTGGGCGGCGAACGCGAGTGGCCACGCCCACCAGCCGCCGTTCGCGAACGGATTGGCGAGCATCGCCGCGGTGACCAACGCGAGGGCGAAGGCGATCGCCACGTGCGCGAGCGTCGGCCACGCGATCGCGCTCCAGTCGAGCCGGCGCGCGAGCGCGGCGTAGACGACGGCGACGACGCTCGCGCAAGCGAGCGACGCAGCGATGATGAAACGGGTCGGCGTGAAGGCATCGATCTCGATCGCCGCGGTGACGACGAGCCAGGCGGTCGCGAAGCCGATCAGCAACGGCTCGCACGCGTCTTCGCCCTCGCCGAGGCCGCCGGAGCGCCGCGCGCGCTCGACGAACAGCGCGGCAGCGAGCGACGCCGCCGCGGCCATCAGGCCGTTGAAGAGATAGACGTTGAGGATCGCCGTCGGCGCGCCGTGGCGCAGGTGGCCGATCAGCATCGAAACGGCGGCGATCGCGAGCAGCAGATAGCCGAACACGCGCGGCAGGCCGCGGCGCTGGCGAAAGCCGATCCAGACGAGGCCCGCGCCTTCGAGCGTCCATGCCCCCGCGGTGCTGCGCTCGTCGAGCGCGAACGGAATCACGAGCGTGAGGAACACGGTCGCGATCGCAAGCGTCGCCTCGAAGGTGATGCCGAGCTCCGGACGTCGCCGCATCCACGTCGCGAGGACGACGTAGAACGCGGCGAGCGCGAGCGCCGCCAGCGCAGCGCCGTACTGGGTGTCGCGGACGAGACCGTACTCGAGCGCAAAGACGATCGTCGGCAGCCCGAACAGCAGGCTGCTGTTGACCCACGCGTCGCGCTGTCGCGGCGGCGCGCCATCGTTTGCCGGTTGCCGCGCGAGGCGGCGCGCCGGCAGCACGAGGATGACGACGAAGAGGAGGAAGAACGCGATCAGGAACGCCTGGCTCGTCGCGTAGTCGTCGGGTCGGTACTGGAGCACGCCCCACGCCGTCGCGACGATGAAGGTCGCGGCGAAGCCGACGAGGTTGAGCAGCCGCCACGTCTTCGACCACGCGACGAGCGCGATGCCGGCGTCGAGGACGAGGTAGTAGGTGAAGAGGGCGACGTGGTTGCTCGATCCCGTCGAGACGATGAGCGGCGTCGCGAAGGCGCCGAGCGCGCCGACCACGGCGAGCGCCCGCGCGTCCTGCAGCACGGCGAGCGCAGCGGCGAGCGCCGCGACCACGACCATGAGGACGAACGCCGGGATGGGGTCGAGGACGGTGTAGCGAAATGCCGCGAAGAGCGTCAGGTAGAGCACCGCGACCGCGCCGCCTTGCAGCACTTGCGCGTAGTCGGGGCGCTTCAGGCGCAATCGCCAGCCGAAGCCGAGCAGCACGATCGCGGCGGCGCCGATGGTGGCGAGTCGCGCCTCGATCGGGAAGCGCGCGTGCTCGGCCGCGTACTTGGCGAGGAACGCGAGGCCGACGAAGAGGATGCCGATGCCGACCTTGACGATCGTGTTTCCGCCGAAGAGCCACTGGCGCAGCGGCGCGAGCAGGTCACGCGGCGGCGCGGCCGGTGTGCGATCGGCGACGACGCTCGGGCGTTCCCAGGCGGCGGGGGGCGGCGCTTCGGTGCGCGGCACCTCGCTCGCGACCGGCTCGCGCGCGAGCGATTCGGCCAAGGCCGGCGCCGGGGTCGATGCCGCGAGCGGCGCCATGACGACCGCCGGCTCGTTCGACGCAATCGAAGCAGCGACCTCCGCAGCGCGCGGCGCGTCGGCGACCGCTGCGTCCGCGGATGCGCGCTCGATGGCCACTGGCGCAGCGACGTCGGCGCGCTTGCGCAGCGCCTCGATCTCGCGCTGCTGGCGGAGCGAGCGGACGATCAGCCAGCCGAACAACGCGCCGGCGAGCGCGCCGGCTTCTCCGCTCGCGGCAGCGCCGACGAGCGCGCCGACGATGATCGCGATCAGCAACACCATACGACCTCCCGTGTTGGCTGCGGCGCACTCTAGCAGCGGGGTCGCGTCGCACGCGCCCGCCAACGGGGGAAGCGACGGCGCGTCCGTGCAAGTCGCCACGAACGCGCCGATCGGTAGCGCGCGAAGCGACCGCCTTAGCGGCAGTCGACGCGGACGATCTTGCCGACGAGGCCGAGCGACTGCGTCATGACGTCGCCGAAGAACTCGGTGTCGCTGACGAACGAGAGCGAGCCTGCGAGGCGGAAGCGGTTCACCGAATGCGGATCGCCGCGCACGTTCATGAACGTGAGGCGACGCTTGTCGCTGCCGTCGACGTTCATGATCCACCAGTCGGCCCCCTGCAGCTGGAACGGGAAGATGTCGGCGCCGGCGCCCGTCATGTAGACGATGCTCCTGCCGTCGGGCGTGAAGGTCGGTGCCTGCGCGAAGCTCTCGGTCGTCAGCTCCTGGATCGCGCCGCTCTCGATGTCCATCGTGTAGATGCGCGACGCGAACAGGTTCTTCGAGACGAACGTGCTGTAGAACGCGATCGTCCGGTTGTCGCTCGCGATCGATTCGACTTCGCCGCCCTGCTCGTCATTGCCCGGCACGATGCTGCGGACGTTCTCGAGATGCGGCTCGGGCTCGAGCACGAAGTCGGCGACCTTGAAGACGTAGGCGCCGGCGAAGAGGTTCAGGTCCCAGAAGCGCGGTGCGCGCACGCGCTCGGTCCAGACGAACTTCGTGCCGTCGGGCGAGAACGCGGCGTGCGTGATCGCGTGGTCGTAGCCGTCGGGCAGCGCATAGATCTTCCACGCCGTGCCGCCGTCGCGGCGCACGATCCAGTAGTCGGTGTAGGCGCCGTAGCCGGGGATCGCGTCGACCGAGCTGCGCTCGTGCTCGCTCTGCTCGACGAGCATCGCGAGCAGCTCGCCCGCGGGATGCCAGGCGGCCGGGAACTGGTGGCGGTCCTCGCGCCAGGCCGGCGCCGCGATGCGCCGCTCGTTGCCGCCGTCGCTGTCGGCGATGAACGCGTGGTAGTGGCCGTCGGGCTGCGGCCGGCCGTAGGCGATCGTCCGCGTCGCCGCGTTCCACTTCGCGCCGATGCGGCCATCGCTGCCGAAGTCGACGAAGCGCGCCGGACCGCGGCAGGCGCTGCTCGGCGTGCTCTCGGGTGCAGCATCGCTCGCGAACGCCGCCAGCGCGATCGCGATCGCCGCCGCGACGCGCGCGACCGCGATCGCCATCAGAAGACCAGGCGATGCTCGAGCGCGGGCAGCTGGCGGCGGACGTCGGCGATGCGCTCGCGCGCCATCTCGGCAGCGACGATGCCCTCGCCGTCGTCGCGGCGGCAGGCGACGATCTCGCCCCACGGATCGACGACGAGGCTGTGGCCGAACGTGCGCCGGCCGTTCTCGTGCGTCCCGCCCTGCGCCGCGGCGACGACGTAGCACTGGTTCTCGATCGCGCGCGCCCGCAGCAGCACTTCCCAGTGCGCGCTGCCCGTCGTGTAGGTGAACGCCGAAGGCACCGAGAGCAGATCGCACGGCGGCTTGCAAAGCGCGCGGTACAGCTCGGGAAAGCGCAGGTCGTAGCAGACGCTGAGTCCCACGCGCCAGCCGTCGGCGTCGAACGCGACCGGCGTCCGCCCCGCCTGCAGCGTGCGGCCCTCGTCGTAGCGCTCGCGGCCGTTGTCGTAGGCGAACAGGTGCATCTTGTCGTAGCGCGCCGCGAGCTCGCCGCGCGGCGAGAAGACGAGGTTGGCGTTCATGACGCGGTCGACGCTGGCCGTGGCGCCGTCGACGCGCAGCGGCAGCGTCCCGCCGATCAGCCAGACGCCGTGCTCGCGCGCGATCGCGGCGAGCGCGTCCTGGATCGGACCGTCGCCGGCGTGCTCGGCGATCGCGAGCTTGTCGCGGTCGCTCCGGCCCATGAAGCAGAAGTACTCGGGCAACACGACGAGCTTCGCACCCGCGGCGGCGGCGCTGCCGACGAGGCGGCGAGCGGCTGCGACGTTGGTGTCGACGCTCGGCGTCGACACCATCTGGATGGCGGCGATCTTCATGGCAGCGATTCTCAGCGCGTCACCGCAGGCGCAGGCTCGGCGGTCGGCGCCGAGTCGGCCGTCGCTTCGCCGACCGGGCGCTCGACGCGCTCGACCTTCGGGTCGTCCCACGGCCCGGTGACGTGGAACTCGCGCGTGTTCGCGGCCATCAGGGGCTTTCTCAGGAAGTACTGCGCGAGGAAGGTGCCGAGCCCGAGCGCCGGGTTGATCACCGCGAACGCGAGCGACGCGGTGCCGGCGTTGATTTCGGGGACGACGACGACGCGCAGGTCCTCGGTCTCGTTGACGATGTCGGCGCTGCCTTCCATCAGCACGACTGCGGCGGCGCCGCGCATGCGCAGGTTGTTCGTCGACGCGCGGCCGTCGCCGATGCGCACGTCGCCGGTGACGTTGTCGAACGCGAAGCCTTCGGCGAACAGGTCGCGGAAGTCGAACTGCAGCCGGCGCGGCAGCGATTGCAGCGAGAGCACGCCGAGCAGTCGCCCGGCACCGGGACCGGCCTTGAGAAACTGTCCGGAGTCGATCGAGACCTTGACCTGCCCGGTCATGCGCGGGTAGTCGGGCGAGAACGGCGACCCCGGCCAGGCGATGTCGCCGCTCAGCGTTCCCTTGCCGCCGCGCACGACGCGGCCCATGCCGAGCCGTTCGAGCAGCGCGCCGCTGTCGGCGAGCGCGAGCGTGAAGCTCATCGTGGCGCGCCGCGGCGAATTCGCGCCGCCGCCGGCGTCGCCCCAGGTGCCGGTCGCACTGAGCTGCGCCTCGGGCATGGTCAGATTGAGCTTGGCGAGCTGCCACTCGCGAGCGCCGTCGCGGTTGGCGACGTTGCGGTTGACCGCCTCGATCTCGAGCTTGCCGAGGTCCTTGCCGCGCAGCTCGAAGTCGTCCACGACGATGTCGAGCGCCGGAATGGTCGCCGGCTGCTCCTCGAGCAGGCTCTCGACGCGCTCGACTTCGCCCTTGGGCAGGTTGAGCCGCGCCAGCCGCGCGAACACGCGCCCTGCGCCGGTCGCGCGCCGCGCCGGCCGGTATTCGACGTAGCCGTCGAGCTCGTCGGCGCTGACGTTGGCGCGCCAGAGCTCGCCCTGCAGCGTCAGCCCGGCGGTGACGTTGGCGAGCTTGCGCGAGCCGAAGACGACTTCGGCGGCGCGCACGCCGATCGCATCGGGAACGTAGCCGGCGCCGCCCGAAGCGTCGAAGACGAGCGGCGCGGTGCCGCCCGTGCGCCCGCCGTCGCCGCCCTGCATGCGCGCGAGCGCGGCCTGCCAGACGTCGACGTCGAGCCGCTTGACCGCGACGTTCGCGGCGACGCCGCTCGCCGGCAGCGCCAGCACTTCGAGCGGATCGCCGGGAAGCGGATCGGCGACGCGCTCGGCCGCGACCGCGCGCGCATCGCCGACCCGGACCGCACCGCGGACCACGCGAGCGCTGTCGCCGCTCACCTCGCGCACGAAATGCGCCTGCAGCGCGCCGCCGTAGTCGACCTGGAGCGCTTCGCGCAGCATCCCTGCGGGCGCATCGGTGCCCATCGCGCCGTCGTCGGGGACGGTGCGCACGCGCAGCGCCATCGGCTGTGCCGCCGCCTTGCCGAGCGGCGCCGGCAGGTCGACCGCGACGCCGACGAGGTTCGTCGCGACGCTGATCTGCGGCCGCCCGCCGACGAACGCGAGCGTCGCGCGGTAGCTCGTCTGCCCCGAAGCGACCGCGGCCATTCGCGCCACCGTGCCGAGCTCGCTCGCCTGCCGCAGGCCCTCCGCGGTCGCGGTGCCGCGGCCGCTGAAGCGCTGGCTGTCGCCGCCGCTCAGCCCCGCGCTCGAGCCGCCCTCGAACGCAAGCTCGCCGCCGAGCGTGCGCGCGCTGCCGCCGCTGATCGTGAAGCCGCGCTGCGAGAAGTCGACGCGGCCCTTCGCCGCCGCGAGGAGCGGCGTGTCCGCCGACATGCGGACGTCGTTGCCGGCGAGCGCGACGCTGCCGCGAACGACCGTCTCGGTCGGCCGCGTCAGCGGAATGCCGAGCGCGAGCTTGAGCTCGGCCGACCCGGTCGCCGTCGCCGCCGCGAGCGCACGCCCGGTCCAGCGACCGACCGGCGTCACGTCGACGAAGCGCAGCATGTCGGTCAGGGGCCCCAACGCAGTGCCTTCGATCTCGAGCCGCGGCCGGCCGGCGAGGTCGCCGATGCGGCCCTGGATGCCGCTCCATTCGACGTTGCCGAGCTGCGCCTTCGCGCCCTTGATGTCGATCGTCGTGCGGTCGACCGCAAGCTCGCCGGCGGCGCGCGTCAGCACCGGCCAGGACTCGCGCGGCGCCGATCCGGCGGCCGGCGGCGCGGCCTCGTCGGGGATGTACGCGAACGTCAGGCCTTCGAACTTCGCGCCGATCCGGAAGTCGGCGTCGCGCGCGACCTTCGGGTCGTGGAACGGAAAGTCGTAGAGGTCGCCGCGGATGCGAAACGTCGCGCTCGTGATCGTTCCTTCGCGCACCGCGGCGCCGACGTAGCTGCGAACGCCCTCGGGCAGGCCGAGCGGCAGGTAGCGCGCGGTGTGCGCAGCGACGCCGTCGGCGAGGCGACCGTCGAGCTCGAGATGGCCGGGGTAGCGGCCGCCGCGCGCAAAGCCGGTCCCGGACCCCGAGCGCCACGTCGCGCTCAGCTCGCCCCGCGCGTCGGGGTTCGCGAAGGTCGCGCCGGCGACCTTGACGCTGATCTTCGGCGGCGCGTCCTTCGCTTCGCGCTCGACCTTCCACGACAGCTTGGCGTCGAGCATGTCGAGCGGCACCTCGCGCTCGGCGAACACCCCCGGCAGATCGAGCCGTCCGGAGCGCATGTCGATGCGCGCCTGGCCGCCGCTCTCGCTCGCGTCGAGCTGCAGCTCGGCGTTGGCGATGCCGGGGCGGCCGAGGCCGTCGGGCTCGGGCGACGGCTTGGCGGCGAGCGTCAGCTCGCTGAGGCGCCCCTTGACGCGGTAGCGCTCGGGCGCATCGAGCGGGCCATCCCAGCGCGTCCTCAGCTCACTGATGACGCCGCGCGGGCGGACGTCGGCAAACAGCGCACGCACCGCGGCGCCGATCGGCAGCCGGGTCGCGATCGCGGCGATGACACCGACGTCGAGACGTTCGGCGTCGAACTCGCCGGCGCTGATCGCGCCGGTCTCGTCCTGTCGCCACATCGCGCGCAGATCGCCCTTCGGCCAGATCAGGCCGTCGCCGGTGCGAAAGCCGAACTGCCGCACCGCGATCGTCGTCGTGTCGTCGCGCTTCTCGGCGTCGATCGTGCCGTCGACCTGCTCGAACCCGAGCGGCTCGACGCTCTTGTCGAGGCGCATCGCGACGGCGCGCAGCGCGACGTCGAGCGACGCCGCCACCGCCTGGCCGTCCTTGAGATCGAACCAGCCACGCAGCGCGCCGTCGCCTTCGCTCAGCTCGAACGGCAGGGTGACGCGGCGACGCAGCTCGCTGAGATCGGCGCGCGGCAGCTCGACGTAGGCACGACCGCTCCACTGCCGCCACTCGCTCGCGCGCGCGAAGAGCGGCTGCGTGAAGCGGCCGCGCAGGCTGAAGCGATCGCCCCAGCCGGGCGGCGGCGTCGCGTCGATGCGCATGTTGTGCTCGCGCAGGCCGTTGCGCACGACCAGCTCGACGTCGGCGAGCGCGAGCGGCGGCGCGTCGCGCGCCTCGTCGATCCAGCGCAGCGTGCCGGCGCGAATCACGAACTCGTGCTGCTTGAAGAACCAGTCGGCAGCCATGTCGTCGTCGCCGGCGCTCGCCGAGTGGACGAAGTCGAGGCCGCCGACGCGAATGCGGCCGCTCTTGTCGCGCCGCACGTCGAGGCTGGCGCCGTCGACGAGGAGCTGCGCGAAGCGCGGCTCGAGGGCGAGCACCGAACGCGCCGACAGCGCCGCGAAGACACGCGGCAGCTGCAGCGCGACACGCTGCTCGGCGTCGTAGACGCGGACGTCGCGCAGCTCGACCGCAGGCACCCAGCCGCTCGAGTGCGCCGAGATCGCGCCGATCTTGATCGGCGCGCCGACCATCGCGCTGGCGCGCGCCTCGATCTGCGGGCGCCACTCCTCGATGTGCGGCAGAATCAGCCAGTGAAGTGAGAGCCAGCCGGCGAACAGCAGCAACCAGGCTGCGAGCAGCAGCCAAAGCATCGCGCGCCACGTCCAGCGAAGGCGAGCCCAGCGCGCACCATCGGCGCTGCGCGAGGAGGGGCCGGCAACACCGGAGGGCGGGTTCGACGACATGAAGACAGCGCTCAGACCGCCGACCGTCCGCGGCGCAGACGGTTGCCTCCGCGTCATGCGCCGGAACCGGCAACCTGCGCTGCAGCGACGCCTCGCGCGGGTCGGTTCAATCTAGCACAGGCCGGCGCGCGAAGATGGACCCCCACACCTCCGGCGCGTCGCAAACGACCGGCATGGGTGCGTTGCAGCCGCAACGAATTGTTCCCTTTGCCTCGCACAGCCGCTTCGTACAGCGAATCCGCCGGCGCTACGCCGCCGAGCTCTCCCTGCTGCCGGCGGGGCTTCCCGAGCGGGAAACGATCATCGCGCTCGTCGAGCGGCTGCGGGCCGACGGCCGGAGCCTGGCGGCGGCGCTGCGCGTCTGCCGCCAGCTGACGCTCGAGCGCCTCGCCGTCCTCGACATCGAGGAGGGCGCGAGCCTCGCCGACATCACCCGCGCGATGACCGAGCTCGCCGAAGCGACGCTCGACCTCGCGCTCGCGCAGTCGCTGGCCGACCAGGACGCGCGCCACGGCGTGCCGCGCGACGACGACGGCGAGCGGATCGACTTCTGGATCGTCGGCATGGGCAAGCTCGGCGCACGCGAGCTCAACGTGTCGTCGGACATCGACCTCGTCTACCTTTACGAATCCGACGGCCAGACCGACGGCGCGCGGCCGATCAGCGCGCACGAGTACTTCGCCCAGGTCGCACGCAGCCTCTACACGCTGATCGGCGAAGTCACCGACGACGGCTTCGTCTTTCGCGTCGACCTTGCGCTCAGGCCGAACGGAAACTCGGGCCCGACCGTCGTGAGCCTGGCGATGCTCGAGGAGTATCTGCAGTCGCATGGGCGCGAATGGGAGCGCTTCGCATGGCTGAAGAGCCGCGTCGTCGCGCCGCGCGCGAGCGTCGAGAGCGGCCGCGCGAAGCCGCTGAAGTCGCTCGTCACCGCGTTCGTGTATCGGCGCTACCTCGACTACGGCGTCTTCGAGGGCCTGCGCCAGCTCCACCTCAAGGTCCGCGACGAGGCACAGCGGCGCGCCGCGGGACGACCCGAGCGCGCCAACGACGTCAAGCTGTCTCGCGGCGGCATCCGCGAGATCGAGTTCACCGTCCAACTTCTGCTCGTCGTCCGCGGCGGCCAGTTCCCCGAGATCCGGACGCGCTCGACGCTGAAGGCGCTCGACAAGCTCACCGCCGGCGGCCTGATGCAGCGCGCGACCGCCGAGCGGCTCGCCGACGCCTACGGGATGCTGCGCCGGGTCGAACACCGGATCCAGTACCTCGACGACCAGCAGACGCACGTCCTGCCGACGCACGACGGCGACCTGGCGTGGATCGCCGCGAGCCTCGGCCACGACGACGAGGACGGCGTCTGCACGATGCTGCAGCTGCTCGGCGTCGCGCGCGAGTCGGTCGCCGACGAGTTCGACCGGCTGCTGCATGATGGCCGCCGGCCCGGCGCCGGCAACGCCAACGCGTGCCGGACGTGCGGCCCGGCGCCGTTGCCGATCGACGCCGAGGAGTTCCTCGCCCAGCTGCCTGCCGAGCTGCGGGCGCGGGTCGAGCCGCTCTGCAGTCAGCCGAAGATCCGGCTGCTGCGCGACGAGAGCAAGGTCCGGCTCGCGCATCTCGTCGCGAGCGCGGCGCAGGCGGTGAGCGAAGGGCGTGCGACGCTCGCCGCCGCGGTGCAGCTGATCGACTGGCTCGAGCCGCTGCTCAGGCGCGAAAGCTACCTCGCGCTCCTCGCCGAGCGTCCCGAGGTGCAGAACCGGCTGCTGCGCCTGCTCGGCCTCGCGCGCTGGCCGATGCGCTATCTGATGCTCCATCCTGGAGTGATCGACGAGCTCGCCGACGAGCGTCTGCTGCACGACCGCTTCGATCCGGCGTCGTACCGGCGCGAGCTCGAGGAGCGTCACAAGGGCTGGGAGCGTTCGGGTCAGGCCGAAGAGGAGCTGCTCCTCGACACCCTGCGTCGCGCCCACCACGCCGAGGTGTTTCGCACGCTGGTGCGCGACGTCGAAGGACACATCACGGTCGAGCAGGTCGCCGACGACCTCTCGGCGCTCGCCGACGCGACGCTCGACGTGGCGCTCTGCTGGGCGTGGAAGCACCTGAAGATCGCGCACCGGCCGGATCCGCAACTCGCCGTCTTCGCCTACGGCAAGCTCGGCGGCAAGGAGCTCGGCTACGGCAGCGACCTCGACGTCGTCTTCGTCTACGACGACGACGCCGAGCCCGACAAGGCGGCCGAGGTCTACGGCACGTTCGTCCGCAAGCTGATCGGCTGGCTGACGACGCGCACCGCGGCCGGCGAGCTGTTCGATATCGACACGGCACTCAGGCCGAACGGCAACTCGGGGCTGCTCGTGACGTCGATGGCGTCGTTCGAGAACTACCAGACCGGGCGCGGCAGCAACACCGCGTGGACGTGGGAGCACCAGGCGCTGACACGCGCGCGCTGGTGCGCCGGGATCGAGCGCCTGGCGCCGCGCTTCGAGGCGGTGCGGCGCCAGGTTCTCGCCGCACCGCGCGACCTGCAGGCGCTGCTCGGCGAGGTGCGGTCGATGCGCGAGAAGGTGCGCACCGCGCATCCGGTGAAGAGCGGCCGCTTCGACCTCAAGCACAGCGCCGGCGGAATGATCGACGTCGAGTTCGCGGTGCAGGCGCTCGTCCTCGGCCACGGCGCATCGCGCGCCGAGCTGCTCGACGACGTCGGCAACATCGCATTGCTGCAGCGCGCCGAGGCTGCCGGGTTGCTGCCAGCCGGCGTCGGCCGCGCCGCTGCCGATGCCTACCGCGACCTTCGCCGCGCCCAGCACCGCGCGCGCCTCGACGAGCAGCCGACCCAGGTCGACCCCGAGCCGCTCGCCGCGCAGGCGAGCGCCGTTCTCGCGCTCTGGCGTGCCGTCTTCGGCTGACGGCGCTCGCGCCTGGGTCGCGCTCGCCGCCGCGCTCGCGCTTGCCGCCGTGGTCGCGTCCGTTGTGGCGCCCGACGCGCTCGAATGGCAGCCGGCACGCGCTTGGAGCGAACCGTGGCGTGCGTGGACGGCGGCGGTCGTCCACTACAGCGCGTTCCACCTCATCGTCAACCTCGTCGGTGTCGCGCTCGTCGCTGCGCTCGGCTGGTTCGCGCGCGTGCCGCTCTCGACGACGATCGCGTGGCTCGTCGCCTGGCCGCTGACGCAATTCGGTTTGCTCGTGCGCCCCGACCTGCTCCACTACGCGGGCCTGTCGGGCGTGCTGCACGCCGGCACCGCGTGCGTCGGCTGGCAGCTCGCGGCACACGGACGCGGCCAGCGGCGCGCGATCGGCGTCCTCGTCCTCGCCGGTCTCGCGGTCAAGGTCGCGAGCGAATCGCCGTGGGGAGCGGCGGTGCGCACTCCGGCGGGATGGGACATCGCGACGGCGCCGTTCGCGCACGCGAGCGGCCTCGTCGCCGGACTCGCCGCCGCCATCGTCTGCGACGCGATCGCACGCGCGCGCGGCCGCTCCGCGAAGAGCACGGTCGACACCGTCTGAGGGAACCGTGGAGCGAACCGACCCCATCGCCCTGCGCGAGCGCAAGAGCCACCTCGACGCCCTCGCCGTCACGACCCTGGTCGTCTGCTGCTTTCTCTGGGGACTGAACCAGGTCGCCGCGAAGGCGGCGCTGCCCGAGATCGGTGCGTTGTGGCAAGCGGCGCTGCGATCGACCGGCGCGGCGGCGTTGCTCTGGCTCTGGGCGCGCGCGCGCGGCATCTCGCTCTTCGATCGCGACGGCACGCTGCCCGGCGGCCTCCTCGCCGGTGCGCTGTTCGCTGCCGAGTTCTTCTGCATCTTCGTCGGGCTGCAGTTCACGACGGCGTCACGGATGGTGGTCTTCATCTACACCTCGCCGTTCGTGGTCGCGCTCGGCATGCCGCTGATCTCGCGCGCCGAGCGGCTGCACGCTGTCCAGGCGATCGGCCTCGTGCTCGCGTTCGCGGGCGTCGCCTCGGCGTTCTCGGAGGGCTTCTCGCAGCCGGCCGCCGGGCCGCAGCAGTGGATCGGCGATGCCCTCGGCGTCCTGGCCGGAATCCTCTGGGGCGCGACGACGCTCGCGATCCGCGCCACCAAGCTGACGCACGCGTCGGCCGAGAAGACGCTCTTCTATCAGCTCGCCGTCTCGGCGCTGCTGCTGCTCGCCGGCGCGGCAGCGACGGCGCCGCCGCCGCTGCACGCACTGTCGCCGCTCGCGTGGGGCTCGCTCGCGTTCCAGGTCGTCGTCGTCAGCTTCGCGAGCTATCTCGTCTGGTTCTGGCTCATCCGCCACTACCCGGCGACGCGGATCGCCTCGTTCACGATGCTGACGCCGGTCTTCGGGCTCATCCTCGGCGCGCTCCTGCTCGCCGAGCCGATCACGGCACGGCTGCTGATCGCGCTCGCGACCGTCGCCGCCGGCATCCTGCTCGTCAATCGGAAGACGTGATCGCGATCGTCGCCACGATCCTCGTCCGCGGCGCCGGCTGCGCACTGCTCTTCTGGTGGATCTGGCGCACGTTCGGCCTCGCGACGGCGATGCCGGTGGTGGCGCTCTTCGGCGTCGCGCTCGCGCGGCCGCTCATCGATTTCGCGGCGGCGCTCGGATGGCAGATGCGCCGCGCCCACTGGCGCGACGTCGAAGGCCGCCATTACGCGTACCGCGGTCGCACGGTCGCCGTCGTCGAGGACGACGAGCACCGGCACTGGCTGCGCCTTGCCGATGTGCGCGCGATCGTCGGCGTCACCGCGAGCGACGGCGCGCTCGCGGTCAGCTATCCGGGCCGCGTGTGCGAGCTGGGTCGGCCGGCGACGCCGCACGTGCGCGACGACGCTCTGCTCGCTCACCTCGCCAAGGAACGCTCGCTCGAAGCGGCGCGCTTGCGCCTCTGGGTCGAGCGGGAGGTTTCGTTTCCGGGGAGACGCCAACGCGAGCGGCTCGGCATCCGCACGCGACCGCCCGACGCGGCGGATTCCGGCTAGCGATCAGCTGCGGATGCGGGCGACGAGGGCAGTCGTCGAATAGCCGTCGACGAACGGCAGCGCGCGCGCGTTGCCGCCCCAGCTGCGCACGAGCGCGGTTTCGGCGAGTGTCTCGACGTCGTAGTCGCCGCCCTTGACGTAGAGCTCGGGGCGGACGATCTTGAGCAGCTCGAGCGGCGTCGACTCGTCGAACAGCGTGACGAGATCGACGCTCGCGAGCGCGGCGAGCACGCAGGCACGGTCGGCTTCGCCGTTGAGCGGCCGGTCGCTCGCCTTGCCGAGCAAGCGCGCGGAGCGGTCGCTGTTGAGGCCGACGACGAGGCTCGCGCCCTCGGCGCGCGCCTGCGCGAGGTACGTGACGTGGCCGCGGTGCAGGATGTCGAACACGCCGTTGGTGAACACCACCGGCCGGTCGAGCGCGGCCAGGCGCGGCAGCAGCTCGGCGCGCGGGCACAGCTTGGCGGCGAAATCCGGCAGCACGCCGCGATTGTGGCGCCGCGCAAGCGTCGCCGACGGCAGCGCAGCGCACGCAGACGCGCGCGCTAAGATCGGTCGCGATGAGCACCACCGATCACCCCAACGAGACAGCGCTCGTCCTCTGCGGCCTGCCGATCTCGAACTACTACAGCAAGGTCAAGCTCGCGCTGCTCGAGAAGGGCATTCCGTTTCGCGAAGAGCCGACCGGCGTCGCCGGGCGCGGCGCGAAGAGCGAGGAGGCGCTGCGCGACTCGCCGCTCGGCAAGATCCCGTACATCCGCACCGCGCAGGGCCCGCTCTGCGAGAGCCAGTCGATCCTCGAGTACATCGAGGCGGCGTGGCCCGAGCCGCCGCTGCTGCCGAAGGACCCGTACGCGGCGGCCAAGGTGCGCGAGCTGATCGCGTTCATCGACCTGCACGTCGAGCTCGTTGCGCGCGAGCTCTATCCGAAGGCATTCTTCGGCGGCACGGTCGCCGACGGCGTCGCCGAGCGCGTACGCGAGCGGCTGGTCCGGAACGTCGCCGCGCTCGCCCGCCTCGTCCGCTTCGATCCCTACATCGCCGGGTCGACGTTCACGCAGGCCGACTGTGCCGCGTGGGCGTCGTTCGGCGTCGTCACGATGGCGACGCAGGCGATCTACGGCGAGGATCTGCTGACCGCCGGCGGCGTCGACTGGAAGCCGTACAGCAAGCGCCTCGCCGAGCGGCCGAGCGTGCAGAAGGTGGTCGCCGATCGCAAGGCCGCACAGGACCGTGCCTCCGCGCGGGCCTGAGCTGGAGCGCGGCGGCCGGCCCGGGAACAGGCGGCCAGCACGCGCTTCGGGCGGGCAGACCGGGCACCGCCGCGGTGCACCGGCACAGGGATTTCGAGCGCTTCGGGAACTCACGGCGGCAACTCGCGTCAGAGAGGTTCGACCTGCTCTGCAATGCGTTCCGCCAGGGGCGGATGCAGGGCCGGCGAACCGGTTTTCGTCGCGGAGCCGGCCGGTCCTGCCGGCTGAAATCCCTGGGGGGTTCTCCTCCTCCCTCCTCCCTCCCTCGTTCCCTCGGGGGCGCTCGGCGACACCTTTCTTCGCAAGCGCGCGCCCACCGACCCCCGGGCGCGCGCCCGCGCGGCGACCGCGATGAGAAGGATCGCGGTCGTCGGTGCCGGCATCGCCGGGCTCGCCGCTGCGCGCGGCCTCGCCCGCAGCGACCGCGTCACCTTGTTCGAGGCCAGCGAGCACTTCGGAGGACATGCGCACACGGTCGACTTCACGCTCGGCGGCCGGACCCACGCGGTCGACACCGCCTTCGTCGTCTACAACGAGCGCGCCCATCCGAACGTCGCCGCGCTCTTTGCCGAGCTCGGCGTGGGCACCGCGACTGCCGAGATGTCGTTCTCGGCGCAGATCCCGTCGGCGCGGATCGAGTGGAGCAGTGCCAGCCTGGGAAGCGTCTTCGCGCAGCGCTCGAACCTCCTCAAGCCCGCGTTCTGGAACATGCTCGGCGAGGTCCGACGCTTCCGTGGCATTGCCGCACGGTTGCTCGCGCGCGACTCGGAGCGCCATCGGGCTACGCTCGACGATGGGCTCGGCGACTTCCTGCAGGCGCGCCGCTTCTCGAGCGCGTTTCGCGACTGGTACCTGCTGCCGATCGTCGCGACGATCTGGTCGTGCCCGCCCGAGCAGATGCTGCGCTTCCCGCTCGGCGAGCTGCTGCGCTTCTGCGCTGCGCATGGCCTGCTGCAGCTCGGGAAGCCCGCGCCATGGCGATCGGTGCGCGGCGGCGCGTCGATCGCGGTCGACCGGATGCTCGACGCGATCCCCGACGCGCGCCGCGCGACCGCGGTGCGGCAGGTGCGGCGGATCGCCGCGGGCGGCGTTGAGCTCGCGACCGCGAACGGCAGCGAACGCTTCGATGCCGTCGTCCTCGCCTGCCACAGCGATCAGGCGCTTGCCCTCCTCGCCGATCCGAGCGACGACGAGCGCGACGTGCTCGGTGCGATCCGCTGGCAGCGCAACCGCGCCGTGCTGCACTCCGACGTGCGCGCCCTCCCTCAGCGCAAGGCCGCGTGGGCGGCCTGGAACTACGAGCGCTCGGGCAGCCGCGAGGCGGGCGAGTCGGGAACGGTCTGCGTCCACGTCCTCGTCAACCGGCTGCAGCCGTTGCCGTTCGACGCGCCGGCGATCGTCTCGCTCAATCCGCTGTTCGAGCCGATCGGAAAGCTCGTCCAGGGCGAGTTCCACTACGCGCACCCGCTGTTCGACCGCCGGGCGATCGCCGCGCAGGCGCGACTGCCCGCCCTGCAGGGTCGGCGCGACACTTGGTACTGCGGTGCCTGGACCGGCCGCGGCAGCCACGAGGACGGCCTGGTGTCGGCCCTCGCGGTCTGTCGCGCGCTCGCGCGCTAGCGCCGGTCGACTCGCCCTAGCGGAGCCATCCCTTCTTGCGGAAGTAGAGGAACGGCGCCGCCACCGACGCGATCATCACCACGATCGCGTAGGCATAGCCGTAGCGCCAGTCGAGCTCGGGGATCGCCTTGAAGTTCATGCCGTAGATGCTCGCGATCAGCGTCGGCGGCAGCAGCGCGACGCTCGCGACCGAGAAGATCTTGATGATCTTGTTCTGGTTGATGTTGATGAAGCCGACC
>Ga0207689_10000953_pt1 | contig 27831 bp, 23 predicted proteins | sample KBSMisM52_FD_184312 | JGI IMG/M metagenome (GOLD analysis project Ga0207689, IMG submission 184312) | Miscanthus rhizosphere microbial communities from Kellogg Biological Station, Michigan, USA - KBS Miscanthus M5-2 (SPAdes) (version 2) | ecosystem: Host-associated > Plants > Roots >...
GCAGGCGCGGCAGTCGGCGTTGCCGCCGTACGTGCCCGCCGGCCCGCACAAGCACGAGGGCGAGCGGATCATCTACGGCCAGCGCTGGATGCAGACGGTCAGCGACGTGCTGCTGGGCTGGACCACCGTCGGCGGGCGTCCGTTCCAGGTGCGCCAGTTCCGCGACATGAAGGGCAGCATCGACCCGAGCCTGCTGAAGGCCGGGCAGCTCGACGACTATGCCCGGGTGGTGGGAGTGGTGCTGGCGCGGGCGCACGCCCAGTCCATCGACCCCCGCGTCCTGCACGGTTACGCCGACGCCGACGGCGAGGGCTTCGACAAGGCGTTCGCCCGCTTCGCCGTGAGTTACGCCGACCAGACCGAGGCCGATCACGCTCGGTTCCGCGGCGATCTTGGACGTTTGCTGGGGCGGTAGCCGCAACAGGCGTCCAAGATCGCCGAGAAAGCCCCGCACACGCGCCGGCCAGCTGGACAGAATAGGGCTTATGTCCCAGTTACCCCAGCTGCGGGAGCGCGCTACGGCGGGACGGCACTCGGCTTGGGCCCGCGTCGCTGGGCTCGTCGTCGCCGTGCTTGCCGTCGCGTGCCTGGGCGCCGCGGCCCGCTTCGAGCCGGTCGCGGCGCCGGCGAGCCGGGTCGACGGTCTGGCCGGCGTCCCGGCGCCGCCGCCGGGCCGCTCGTGGGCACCCGCACCGATCAAGGCCGACGGCCTGCGCACGCTGGCCCGGGCCGACGCCTCCGGCCTGACGCTGCACACGGCCGGCGGACCGGTGACGTTCCTGCCCGGGGTCAACCTGGGCAGTTCCGAGCCGGGTCACCAGCCCGGCGAGCTTCCCGCGACGGCCGAGGACTACCGCACCTGGTTCGCCGCGATGGCCTGGCTGGGCATCCGGGTGGTCCGCGTCTACACGATCCACCCGCCCGTGTTCTACACCGAACTCCAGCACTACAACGAGACCCACCCGGACCGTCCGCTGTATCTGACCCAGGGCGTATACCTGCCGGACGAGTCCTATGTGGACAAGGGCAACCTGTACGACCCGACGGTCACGTCGGCGTTCACGATGGAACTGCGCGACGCCGTGGCCGCCGCGCACGGCCGGCTGCACCGCGACCCGCTCGTCGGGCGGGCCCACGGCGACTGGACGGCCGACGTGACGCCGTGGCTCGTAGCCTGGATCGTCGGTGTGGAATGGGATCCGGAAGCGACCGCCGCGACCGACGCGGGTAACCCCGCAGTGCCGGCGGTGACCGGGCGGTACTTCCGGTCCACAGTGGACGCCTCGCCGACGGAGCGCTGGATCGCCGGCCGCCTCGACGAACTGGCCACCGCCCAGGCCGCCGACGGCCGCTCGATGCCGATCGCGTTCGTCAACTGGCCGACGACGGATCCGTTGCGGCACCCGGAGGAACCACTGGCGGCGGAGGATCTGGTCGGCGTCGACGCGAACCACGTGCTCGCCACCGGCAACTGGCCCGGCGGCACGTTCGCGAGCTACCACGCCTACCCGTACTACCCCGACTTCCAGCGGCACGAGCCGGGCCTGCAGAACTTCGTCCACAATGGACAGAAGGACCCGTACGCCGGCTACCTCGACGCGCTGCGCCGCCACCACGCCGCCGCCGGGCTGCCGGTGATGGTCAGCGAGTTCGGTGTCCCGTCGTCGATCGGGCTCGCGCACTACGGCACCCTCGGCCGCCACCAGGGCGGGCACAGCGAGGCCGAGGCGATGCGCATGGACGCCGACATGCTCGCGCTGATCCAGGACGTCGGGCTCGCCGGCGGGTTCGTCTTCGGCTGGTCCGACGAGTGGTTCAAGTTCAGTTGGAACACGATCGCCCACCAGCAACCGGCCGACCGCCGGCAACTGTGGCACGACGCGCTCACCAACGAGCAGCACTTCGGCCTGATCGCCAACGACGCCACCGGCGCGGTGAACCCCGACCCGGTGCGGCTCGGCGACGTCACCGCACGGGTCGACGAGGCGTACGTGCACCTGCGCTTCCCGGCGGGCGGCGCGAGCAAGGTCACGGTCGGCTTCGACACCGTCCCGCCTGACCCGCATGGCGGCGCCGTCGCGGCCGGCCCGGCCGTGGCACCACCCGCTCCGGGCGCGGCCGCCGCCCGCGCCGACGCGGCGTTCGTGCTCGACCTCGCCGCCCGCACCGGCGGGAGCTGGATCCGCGCCGACCTCGACCCGGTCCCGCTCGACTACGACGGGCCCGCGCCGAGCCAACGCGACGGGTGGCTGCGGTACCGCCTCAACACCAACCGCGACCTCGTGGTGCCGTCGACGGGCGAGCGGCTGCCGGCCGAGTTCGTCGACGTCGGGGTGCTGCGGTACGGGCGCTGGGATCCGCACGAGCCCGGTTCGGACAGCCGGGCGCTGTGGTACCTGGACGGCGCCGACGTCGTCGTGCGGGTGCCGTGGGCGCTGGCCGGGTTCGCCGATCCGTCGTCGAAGAGGGTGTTGGTGCCGAAGGGCCACGAGCCGACGACGGTCGAGGCGACGGGCGTCGGCCTGGTGATCTCGCGGGACGGCGTGGACCGCGACGCCGGCACTCTCACCTGGAACAACTGGCAGCGCGTCGGTTACTCAGAGCGACTGAAGCCGGGCGCGATCGCGGTCCGGGACGCGATGATGCGCGCCGCCGCACGCGGTGAACGCGCTGCGTAAATAGATCATGACCATAGGTACGGTGCGACGCGACGACTGGCGCAACGGTCACGCTGAGGTAAAGTGTCCGACGGCCGTCATTCGGGTGCTGGACGCGGCCGACGCCAGCCGCCCGTCCGGACGAGCCGGTACACCTCACGGGTGAGCCGCGTTCGGGCGTCGACGAGGCGTTCGCGTGGCCCGAGTATGTGAAGGGGTCAGGCCGCACCGATGAGTTCCGCTCCCACTCGCTGGCGCGCCTTCGGATCGGTGGTTGTTCGTTCCTCCATGCTCGTCGCGGCGGCCGTCGCGACGCTGCTGCTGGTCAGTACGGTTCCCGCGAACGCCGCGCCGGGGGACGACGCGTCCGGCGAAGAGAACGGCGTCGCACCGACCTTGCTCGAACAGCTCGAGGTGACCAACCGCGCGTTCCTCGAGGCCAAGGCCGTCTCCGACGCGTCCAAGGCCCGCCAGGCGGAGATTCAGGCAGGTCTCACCAAGGCCGAGAAGCGGCTTGCCGAGCTCGCCGACGAGGTCGGCGCCACCGCCAACGCCGCCTACCGGGGCAGCAAGTTCAACCTGACGGCCACCCTGCTCGAAGACGGGCACTCGGCCGACGACCTGCTGCAGGGCGTCACCACCGTCAGCTACCTGGCCTGGCGCGACGACCGCCAGCTGCGCGAGTACGTCGCCGCCAAGCGCGACTACACGAACCAGCTCAAGGCGCTCGAGGCCGAGGTGCGGCTCCAGGAGGAGCAGACCCGGCAGATGGAGAAGCGCAAGGACGAGGCCCTGAAGGCCTTGAACTACGCCGGCAACGGTGGCGTCGTCAACGGCGTCCCGGTGCCCACGCCGACAGCGACGCAGGCACCGCGCGGCCCGAACGGCACGTGGCCCCCGGAGGCCGCGACCATCGACGACCCGACCACCAGCGGCAGGATCACCCCGCGCACGCTGCACGCGCTCACCGAGGCGAAACGGGCGGGCTTCGACCACTTCGTCGGCTGCTTCCGGCCTGGTGACCGCTTCGAGCACCCGAAGGGTCGGGCCTGCGACTTCGCCGCCAACAAGACGGGCTTCGCCGGTGTCGCCACGGGCGCGGACCGCACCTACGGAGACAGGTTGGCGGGGTGGTTCGTCGGCAATGCCGACCGGCTGGGTGTGCTGTACGTCATCTGGTTCCGGCAGATCTGGACACCGGCGGCCAAATGGCACGCGTACAGCAGCGCGGGCGGTGATCCGGCGTCGGACCACACGAACCACGTACATCTGTCCGTGCTCTGAGCGGGCGGATTCCGCCGGGACCGTTATTCTCGCTGTGCGAACGGCATAGACGAGGAGGCGGTGTCCGCCCGTGAACGGTGAACGGGTTGCCACCCGGCTCGAGGTGACGACGCGCGAAGACCTCCGCCGTCCGCCGCCCCCAGGCCCGGACGAGCGGCTGCGGGTGCTCCTGGTCGAGGACGACCCGGGCGACGCGTTCCTCGTCCAGGAACTGCTCGCGGAGGCCGGCGCGCCGGTCGACCTCGAGATCGCGGGCGACATGGCGTCGGCCCGGCCCCGGCTCGGCAGCGTGCACTGCGTCCTGCTCGACCTGGGGCTGCCCGACACCACCGGCCTCGGCGGCCTGCGCGACGTGTTGCAGACCGCCAGCGGCGTCGCCGTCTGCGTGCTGACCGGCCTGCACGACGAGCACCTGGGCATCGCGGCCGTCGCCGAGGGCGCCCAGGACTACCTGGTCAAGGGGCAGGTCGACGGTGTGCTGTTGGGCCGCGCGCTGCGCTACGCCGTCGAGCGCAAGCGGGCCGACGACAACGCCCGCCGGCTGCGCGAGGTGGAGCTCCGGCAGGCCGAGTCGGCCCGGTTGGAGCGCGGACTGCTGCCCAAGCCGCTGATGCGCGGCCCGAGCCCCTCGGTATGGCCGCTGTACCGGCCGGGCCGGCACCGGGCGCTGCTCGGCGGCGACTTCTACGACGTGGTGCAGACCTCCCCGGACCACCTGCACGTGCTGATCGGCGACGTGTGCGGGCACGGCGTCGACGAGGCGCCGCTCGGCGTCGCCTTGCGAGTGGCCTGGCGGGCTCTCATGCTCGCCGGCGTGCCGGACGGCGCCGTGCTGCCGTCCCTGGAGGAGGTGCTCGTCAGCGAGCGGCGCTCGGACGAACTCTTCGCCACCGTCGCGACGCTGACCATCGACCTCGGCGCCCGCACGGGGAGCCTGCGGCTGGCCGGGCACCCGCCGCCGCTGGTGCTCGCCGGCTCCGGCGGCTCGGCCGGCTCCGCCGGCTCCGGCGGCTCCGCCGGCTCCGGCGGCTCGGCCGGATCGACACAGGTCCGGCCGTGCGACGCCAAGCCGGGCCTGGTGCTGGGCGTGCTGCCCGGCATCGACCGCCCGGCCTCCCACGTGACGCTTTCCGAGGAGTGGGCGCTGCTCATGTACACCGACGGCCTGATCGAAGGCTGGAGCACAGTCGAGGGCGGTGACCGGCTCGGCGTCGAGGGACTCTGCCAGGTCGTCGCGGATGTGGTGGGGTCCGGGTCCCGGCCGGCGGAGCTGCCGGGCTTCCTGGTCGGCGCCGTCGAGGAGCGCAACGGGGGCCCGCTGGCCGACGACGTCGCGGTCGTCCTGATCAGTCCGGAGCCCTCCTCATGAACCAGTGGTTCCGGCGGCTCTCGCTGGGCTCGCGCATCACCGCGCTGACGGCCGGCGCGGGCGTCCTGCTCAGCATGATCGCGATCAGCGCCGCGCTGACAGCGGCCGGCAACCGCAACGACGTCAGCCGGCTGACCGAGCGGATCAGCCCGTCGGTGGCTGCCGGCGAGCGGCTGCTCGCGATGGCGCTGGCCGAGCAGACGGGCGCCACCCAGTACACGGCGAGCGGGCTCGACTACTACCGCACCCTCTACACCCGGAGTATCGAGCAGGAGGCGCGGGTCACGTCGGAGACCGAGCGCCTGCTCCGCGGCGAGCCCGCGCTGCGTGACCAGCTGGTGGAGATCCGGCAGCAGCTCGCGTCGTGGCGGGCCGATGTCGCCGACCCGATGGTCGCCGCGGTGGCGACCGAGGGGCCCGATCCGGCCCGCGGCACTCTCCCCGAGGCCGTGCAGACCCGCTTCTCCGGGATCCTGCAGGCCATCTCCAAGTTCAAGAACGATGCGACGGCGTTGCGCAACGAGCTGCGCGACAGGGTGCGCACCTCGAGCACCGTGGTGGTGGTGCTGCTGTTCTCCGCGGCCGCCGTGGTGCTGGTCACCGGGGTGCTGCTGGCGTTGCTGCTGAGGCGCCTGGTCACCGGCCCGGTGGTCGAGCTGGCGGCGCAGGTGCGCCGGGTCGCCAAGGGCGACTACGAGCACGAGATCAGCGGTGGCGGGCCGCCCGAACTGGCCCGGCTGGCCCGCGACGTCGACGGGATGCGCAAGCAGATCGCCGCCGACCTCATGGAGGTGCGCGCCGCGCGCGCTCGGGTCGAGGAGGCCAACCGGCTGCTGGAGACCCAGGCCGAGGAGCTGACCCGGTCGAACCGCGACCTGGAGCAGTTCGCCTACGTGGCCTCCCACGACCTGCAGGAGCCGCTGCGCAAGGTGGCGAGCTTCTGCCAGCTGCTGCAGCGGCGCTACGCCGGGCAGCTCGACGAGCGGGCCGACCAGTACATCTACTTCGCCGTCGACGGCGCGCAGCGCATGCAGCGGCTCATCAACGACCTGCTCGCGTTCTCCCGCATCGGCCGGGTGACCACCGGCTTCGTCGACGTCGACCTGAACAGCGTGGTCGACGAGGTGATCGCCCAGCGGTCGCCGGCGGGCGGCCGCATCACCCGCGGTGACCTGCCCACCGTCCGGGGTGAGGAGCCGCTGCTCACCGCGCTGCTGACCAACCTCGTCGGCAACGCGGTGAAGTTCCGCAAGCCCGATTCGCGGATCGAGATCCATGTCGACGCGGCGCGGGTCGGTGACGAGTGGGAGTTGTCGGTCCGGGACAACGGGATCGGCATCGGCCCGGAGTTCGCCGAGAAGGTATTCGTGATCTTCCAGCGCCTGCACAGCAAGGAGGCGTACCCGGGCACCGGCATCGGCCTCGCGATCTGCAAGAAGATCGTCGAGTACCACGGCGGGCGGATCTGGGTGGACACCGATCACGAGGACGGTACCCTGATCCGGTTCACGATCCCGGTCTTGAATCCCAAGGACGAGGCCGGGAGCGATTCGGCCGGCCCCGAACCGGCGGCCGATGATCGGGTCGCCGAAGACACCGCCGACGAGACCGCCGACGGGACGGCCGGCGCCCTGCCGAACCAGCCGGTTCCCGCCCTTAGCCGCGCCGAGGAGCCTGCTTGATGACCGATGCCGCCTATCCCGAGGTCGAATCGCACCCGATCGAGGTCCTCCTCGTCGAGGACGACCCGGGTGATGTCCAGCTGACCAAGGAGGCGTTCGAGGAACACAAGGTGCGCAACCGCCTCACCGTGGTGAGCGACGGCGTCGACGCGCTGGCGTACCTGCGCCGAGACCCCGACGTGTACCCGGACGCGGTGCGCCCCGACCTGATCCTGCTCGACCTGAACCTCCCCCGCGTCGACGGCCGGGAGGTGCTGCAGGAGATCAAGTCGGATCCGGAGCTGCGGCGCATCCCGGTGGTGGTGCTGACCACGTCGCAGGCCGACGAGGACATCGTGCGCAGCTACAACCTGCACGCGAACGCGTACGTCACCAAGCCGGTGGACTTCGACCGGTTCATCGCCGCGGTCCGCCAGATCGACGAGTTCTTCGTGAGCGTGGTCAAGCTCCCGCCCCGCGGCTGACTCTTTCCGCGATCTTGGGCTCCGGTCGGTCCCCTGACACCGACCGGAGTCCAAGGTCCCTCAGGCGGTGCCGGGGGCGAGGTTCGCGAGCAGGAGGGCCTCGGCGAGGCAGACCCTCGCGAACTCGCCCAGGTGCAGGCTCTCGTTCGGGCCGTGTGCCCGCCCGTCGGGGTCCTCGACGCCGGTCACCAGCACCGCCGCCTTCGGGAACATGTCGCGGAAGGTGGCGATGAACGGGATCGAGCCGCCGATGCCGATGTCGACGGGCGGCGTGCCGTCCCAGGCCGCCGCGAACGCGGCACGCGCCGCGTCGTAGGCGGGGCCGGTCGCGTCGATCGCTGTCGGTTCGCCGAGGGCCTCGAGCGTGACGGTGACCTGGGCGCCCCAGGGCGCGTGGCGCTCGAGGTGGGCCCGGAGCGCCTGATGCGCGCTCTCGGCGGTGTCGCCGGGGGCGATCCGCAGGCTGACCTTCGCCCGGGCGGCCGGCACCAGCGCGTTCGGCGCTCCGCTCGTGGGCGGCGCGTCGATGCCGAGCACGGAGATGGCCGGCTTCGACCAGGCGCGCTCGACGATGCGCCCGGTGCCGATGAGCTCGACGCCGTCGAGGATGCCGGCCTCGTGCCGGAACCTGTCGACGGGGTAGTCGATGGTGCTCGCCGTCCCGGTGAAGAGCCCTTCGACGGCGACGTCGCCGGCGTCGTCGTGCAGCGTCGCGATCAAGCGGGACAGCGTGGTGAGCGCGTCCGGGACGGGGCCGCCGAAGACGCCGCTGTGCACGGCGTGGTCGAGCACATTGACGTCGACGAACACGTTGACCAGGCCGCGCAGCCCGACGGTGAGGGCCGGCTGCCCGATGTCCCAGTTCCCGGAGTCGGCGATGACGATCACATCGGAGGTGATGTCGTCGCGGTACGTCTCCAGCAGCTGGTCGAGGGACTCGGAGCCGAACTCCTCCTCGCCCTCCACGAACACCACGACGCCGACCGGCAGGTCGTCGCCGAATGCCCGCAGCGCGGCGACGTGTGCCATCACGCCGGCCTTGTCGTCGGCGGCGCCGCGCCCGTAGAGGCGGCCGCCGCGCTCGACGGGTTCGAACGGCTCGCTCTGCCATTGGCTGAGGTCGCCCGGTGGCTGGACGTCGTGGTGGGCGTACAGCAGAACCGTCGGCGCGCCGGGTGGCGCCGGGCGGCGGCCGATGACGGCGGGATGGCCGGTTCCGATGCGGACGACGCGCACGTCGGGCATGCCGGCGCCGCGGAGCAGTTCGGCGACCGCCTCCGCCGAGCGCTCGACGTGGCTGTGGTCGTATCCGTCGAAGGCGATGCTGGGTATGCGGACCAGCCGCTCCAGGTCGGCGCGCACACCCGGCATCTCACGCTCGATGGCGGCGCGCAACGCGGTCTCGGTCAAGGCAACGGTCATCGTCCGATGTTATTCGCACGTTCGCGGGCCGGCGCGCCGTCGTGTACGTGCCCAGGCGTCACAAACGGCGGAACGGCGCCCCTCGGCGAGGAGCGCCGTTCCGCCTGTGTCGTTTTCAGTTGGCTTCGGGTGCGGTCCCGCCGTTGGTGGTGGTGCCGCCGGTGCCGCCCGACTCGCCCGGGCCGCGGGCGCCGCCGCGCGCCCAGTCGCGGAGGCGGCCCGCCCCGGCGCCGACCCATCCGCCGACGTCGGAGGTGCCGTCGCCGAACCGGCGCACCAGGTTGACCAGCGGGTCCTCGGACTGCTGGAACGACTCGCGGTACGAGTTCGCCGCCGCCTTGATGTCGTCGGTGACCCGGGCGTTGCGGTCGTCTTCACGGCGCGGGTACTCGCCGCCCACGATGCGGCCGTACTCGCCGGAGTCGATCCAGCGCCGGATGTGAGCCGCCCGGGACACCGGCAGCGGGTGGGTGGCGCCGAGGACCCGCTGCAGCTTGATGATGCTGTCGCGCAGGTCGCCGGACCGGTCGTACTCGGCCGCCTGCTCCAGGAACGCCGTGGTGTCGATCTGGGAGAGGTCGCCGCCGCCGGCGAGCTTCATGAGCAGGCGCAGCGAGGCGCTCGGGTCCTGGGTGGCCAGCAGGCCGGCCCGGTCGGCGCTCAGCTCGGCCTTGCGCCACCATTCCATCAACGCGATCAGGATCGCCCGCAGCGCCAGCGACCCGATCGGCAGCCACGCCAGGTTGGTGACCCAGCGCGTCAGAATGATGATCATCGTGCGGTACACCGCGTGCCCGCTCATCAGGTGGCCGAGCTCGTGCCCGAAGAGGACGCGCATCTCCTCGTCGTCGAGCAGTTCGACGGCGCCGTGGTTCACCACGATGAAGGGCTTGGACATGCCGATGCACATGCCGTTGAGGCGCCGGTCGGGCGAGACGAACAGCTCGGGAAGTTCCGGAACGTCAAGGGTGGCGGCGGCGGACGCGAAGCCCTGGTGCAACCGCGGGTACTGGCGCTCGGAGACCTTGATCGCGCTGCCGAGGAACTCCAGCCGCCACGCCCGCTCGCTCCACAGGCCGTTGATCGCCTTGAGCACGTCGTCGAAGCCGCGCAGCTCGCGAAGCGCGGTCAACGCGCCCCGATCGGCCGGGTGCTCCCAGGCCCGCGAGCTGATGCCGGTGAGAACCACCGGACGCCGTACCGGCATGGGCCTGTCTTCATCGGTCATGGCGTACGCCCTCCCCTTCCCCGGACGGGGGTGTCCCTCGGATAGTCCCTCAGCGTGTCAAACGGCGTCCACCCTGAGATGTCCCCGATGAACCCCGAGTCGGCCTCGGGAATCCGCCCGACGCCGCGCCGTCATCGCTCTTAGAACGTACCCGTGCACCGGTCGTAGCGGGGTGGGCCCGGCTGTGCCCAGGCCGGGCCCACCCCGGGTCTGCCCGCCGTCAGGCGTTGGCGGGGACGCGGGTGCGGGAGCGCCGCACCCGGCCGGTCTCGCCGGCGGGCTCAGCGGGGCCCGGCTCCTGCGTCTCGTTCAGCGCGGCGTGCGTCTTGGCGATCACGTCGTCCAGTTGGGCGACCATCTCGCCGGCGAGCACCGTGCCGAGGTCGTCGATCGGCGCCTCGTCGTCGCCGTTGATCGGGCCGTCGTAACCCATCGACGGGATCCGCTCCTCGTCCAGGCCGGCGACGAGCGCCTCGGTGCGGGCGTGCTCCTCCGGCGCCGGCTCGGTGAGCTCACCGTTGACGCGGTTCTCGGTCTCCGCGTCCTCCACCATGGTGGTGCTGACGTTCACCCGGCCGCGCCGGAAGACCCCGACGCCGCGCGCCAGGTCGTGCCCCACCGAGACGGCCTCGAGTTCGTACGCGGTACGGCGCTGACCGTCCTCCGTCGTCCACTCCCGCGTGTAGAGGCGGCCGTGAACGACCACCGGGTCGCCCACCTTGATCGAGGCGACGACGCCCTCGGCCAACCGGCGCCAGCAGTTGACCCGCACCCGCAGGCTGTCGCCGTCGGTCCAGCGGTTGTCCTTCTTGTCCCACCGGCGCGCCGTCGAGGCCACCCTGAAGTTCGCGACGAGCGCGTTCGTGCGTTCGACCCGCCGGTACTCCGGCGTGTTGAGCGCGTTTCCGACCACAGTCACGTTCGTGTCGTACATCTTCGTTCCCTCTTCGTCGATTGGCATCGGATGGAGTCGACCCGACGTCCACCGTGGACCGCCGGCGGATCCGGTGCGAACGGCGTCGGGTGGATCTGGGGACAGCGAGGGTGGTTGTGGACGGGGTTGCGCTAAGCGCGCCGGTCCGCTAGTGCCGCCGTCGGCGCAGGTCGGAACATTGGCGGTACCACGGCGTACCGGAAGGGCGGTACGGTCTCGGCGTGACTGTCGAAGTCGTGACCGACGTACTCGGCGAGCCCTACACCTGCCGCACGATCGCCCTCAAGGACGACGACGAGGGCCCGGTCAGTGCGACGCTCGTCGCCTGCCGGGCAAGCCAGCCGACCGGCGCGGCCGTGCTGTACGTCCACGGCTTCGTCGACTACTTCTTCCAGACCCACCTGGCCGACTTCTTCACCGCGCGGGGCATCGACTTCTACGCGCTCGACCTGCGCAAGCACGGCCGCAGCATCCAGCCGCACCAGACGCCGAACTTCTGCGCCGACCTCACCGAGTACTACCCGGAACTGGACGAGGCGGTGCGGATCATCCGCGACGAGAACGGGCACGACCGCCTGCTCGTCAACGGCCACTCGACAGGCGGCCTCGTGACGGCGTTGTGGGCGCACGACCGTCGCGCCGACCGGAAGGTCGACGCGATGTTCCTCAACAGCCCGTTCCTGGACCTGAACGCGCCGGCCATGGTGCGCAGCGTGCTCGCCCCTGTCGCGGTGCGCCTCGGCCGGACGCGGCCGCGCGCCGACCTGCGCCTCGGGCTCAACCAGGTCTACGGGCGGTCGATCCACCGCGACCACGACGGCGAATGGGAGTACGACCTCGGCTGGAAGCCGTTGCAGGCGTTCCCGGTGCGGGCCGGGTGGCTGCGGGCGATCCGGTTGGGCCACGCCCGCGTCCACAATGGACTGGACATCGAGGCGCCGGTGCTCGTCGCCTGCTCCACGGCGTCGTACAAGCGGGCCCGCTGGGGCGAGGCGGCGCGGGCGGCCGACTCCGTGCTCGACGTCGACCAGATCGCGCGCTGGACGCCGGCGCTCGGCCGGCACACGACGCTGATCCGGGTCGAGGGCGGACTGCACGACCTGACGCTGTCGTCCAAGGCCGTTCGCGACAACCTGTTCGAGGCGGTCGGACGCTGGATGTCCGCGTATTTCCCGACGATCGTCGGGTAGAACCTCAGCCTGCCCGGCGCCGGACGATCGTGCGGTCCTCGGGCGTCGACCAGCGTTCGCCGACAGGGGCGGGGCGCTGCCCGGGGATGTACCACTCCTCGTCCGGCGTGGGCTCGTCGGCCGGGTCGGCCGGGTCGAACACCCGCCAACGGTTGCCGGTGCGAACCAGCAGATCCTGGGTCAGCAGGTGGTGTGAGCCGGCGAAGTGGACCCGGTCGACGCAGCGACCCGCCTTCGCGAGGCCCGGTGGCGAGTCCGCGCCGGTGATGAGCAGGACGTCGCGCGCCGGCACCGCCACCACCGGATCGCCCGGCAGGTCGTGTGCGACCTCGTCCCAGAACGCGTCGGCGAGCAGCAGGCTGGACTCGATGCCGTGGAAGGACACCATCAGGGCGGGGAGTTCACCGTGGAGGCTGACGGTGTTGAGCATGGCGTCGAGGTTGTCGAGCGCGCGTTGCCGCAGCGTGCGCTCGTCCATGCGCAGGTTGGTGAGATCCGCCCAGCCGAGCGGTTGCTCGGGCATGGCGGCCGCCACATAGGTGACGGCGAGGCCGGCTGCGAACGGGTGCGCGACGTCGGGGCCGCGACGCCCGCGGTCAACGGACAGGACAGGAACGATGTCATCCGGCGTAACCTGCACATCTCCGACGGTAATGGCCGATCGACCCCCGTCGACATCGGCCAATTGGCGGACGTACGAACCCCACGCGATCTTGGACGCTTGCCGTCGCCGGAGCACCCACAAACGTCCAAGATCGGCAAAACGTCACCCGTTTCTGCAGAGCGTCCGGAGCCCTCGGGGAGGTAGCCTCTATCGGCACCGCTTGCGGCGGCAGCCGTGGGCGCCCGTAGCTCAGCGGATAGAGCAGTGGACTTCTAATCCACCGGTCGCAGGTTCGAATCCTGCCGGGCGCGCACAGTCCAGGCGGAGGCCGAGTACCCCGATGTCAGATGAGCGCATGGCGGGGACGGCCGTACGCCCACAGCGCCGCGTCGAGCACGCCCGTCGCGTATGCGCGCGGAACGGTCGCGTTCTCTTCGCCGCGTTCGACCCGGCCGGCCAGATCCATTTCGGGAGCGAGCGTCAACCACGTCGCCGGCTCGACGTCACAGTGGATCGGTCGCCTGTCGGTGCGGCCGGACAGCCACCTCAGTGACGCCAGCGCGCCCGCGGCATGCGGTTCCTTCGTCGACTCGGTTTGCGAGATCAGTGCGGCGAGCATCGCGCCGCACTCCTCGACGCTCACGGCCAGTCCGACAGCCATACCACTGACCTTCCCACGACAGTTAGACCACGTCTTTACTGTCCCACCATCCGCCACAACTCGCAGATCGCCCGCCGGCGAGCGGATACCCGCCGGCAAGGGGATCGCCCGCCAGCGAGCGGATCACCCGCCAGCGAGCGGATCACCCGCCAGCGAGCGGATCACCCGCCAGCGAGCGGATCACACGCGTCGCAGGAAGTGCACCGCGCCGAGCCAGCTCAGCACCGCCGTCGCCACCAGCACCGCCACGTGAACCGGGCGCGGTCCCTCCCCGACCCAGACCGTCTCGATGGCAGACCGGAACGCGGCCAGCGGCGTGAAGTCGGCGACCCGCGTCACCCGGTCGGGGAGGTACTGGCTCGGCACGTAGACGCCGGCCAGGAACGCCGAGGGCGCGAACACGAGCCACGTGATGCCCTGCGCCGCGCGCTGGCTGGGAATCACCGACGCCAGCAGCAGGCCGATGCCGAACAGTGCCAGCACGCCGGCGCTCAGCACCAACGCGAATCCGGCGAGGTTGCGCGGTGCGTGCAGGTCGACGACGAGCGATCCGACGGCGAAGACGGCCGCCACCGCCACCGCGAGCACCAGGAGGTTCGCGAACAGTTGCGCGGCGAGCAGCGCCGCCGGCCGCGCCGGCGTCGTCGCGAAGCGACGCAGCACGCCCCGCTCCCGGTACGTCGACAGCACAACCGGCAGCATGAACCAGGCGAGCATCGCCAGCGCCAGCGTGAACGCCATCGACGGCACCCAGGTGTCGATCCCGCGTCGCCCGCTGAGGACGGGGTCGGGTTCGTCGACCCCGGGGATCGACCCCAATGCGATCAGGATGGCGACCGGCAGCACCAGCCCGAAACCGGTGGTGGACCAGTCGCGCAGGTTCAGTTTCAACTCGGTGAGTGTGAGCCGGCGAATCATGAGCGGGCCTCCATGTCGTCGATGCTGCGTCCGGTCAGGGTGAGGAAAGCGTCGTCGAGGTTCGCGGTGCCGGCGGCGGCCACGATCCCCGCAGGGGTGTCGAGCGCGATCACCCGGCCGCCGTCGATGACCGCGACGCGGTCGCACAGCCTCTCGGCCTCCTCCATGAAGTGCGTGACCAGGAGCACGGTGACACCGCGGGACCGCACGTTCTCGACCAGCCGCCAGGTGGCCCGGCGCGCATTCGGGTCGAGGCCGGTCGTCAGCTCGTCGAAGACCGCAATCCGCGGATTGCCGACGAGGGCCAGCGCGATCGACAGCCGCTGCTTCTGGCCGCCGGACAGCTTCTTGTACGACTGCTTGCGGTGCGCGGTCAGCCCGAGCATCTCGAGCAGCAGGCCCGGATCCGCCGGGTCGCGGTAGAACGACGCGAACAGGTCGAGCGCCTCGCCGACGCGCAACCGGTCGGGCAACTGGCCATCCTGCAACTGGACGCCGAGCTTCTCGCGCACCGCCGCCGGTTCGCGCAGCGGGTCGTGGCCGAGCACGCGGATCTCGCCTCCGCTGGGCCGGCGCAGCCCTGTCACCGACTCGACTGTCGTCGTCTTGCCGGCACCGTTCGGCCCGACGATCCCGAAGATCTCGCCTTCCTCGACGGTGAAGGACACCTCGTCGACGGCGATCCGCTTGCCGTATGTCTTGCGTAGCTTGGAAACCTCGATGACTGGCATGCCGACGACGCTAGGGACGTGATCGACGGACCGTAATGCGTCTGGACGCCGTCCGGGGTGTAGCCAGCTACCCGGTGCTGGGCGCATTGGTCGGTCCGCCGCCGGCAACGGAGACTGTGCGCATGAACACGCTGCGATCCGTCGCCACCGCCCCGATCCGGGGACTGGTCCTCGGCGCGCTCGCGGTGCCCGTCGTCGCGCAGTTCGTGCTCACCCTGGTCATGTGGGGGCCGGCCTTCCTGCTGAGCCTGATCCTGGCGATCCCGCCGCCGATCGAAGCGGGTCGCGCGCTCATGAACGTCTGGCGCCGGCTCATCGGGGCGCTGGCCGGCGTGGACATCGAGGTGCCGTACCGGCCGCCGCCCCCGCGCCCGCAACCCGACGCCGACGGCGGCTACACGTACCGCGACCGCATCTACAAGACCGACCGGATGCCGTGGCTGTTCCGGCGGATCGAGGCATGGGGCGAGGACCCGGCCAACGGCCGCGACCTGTTCTGGACACTGACCTACCCGTTGGTGGCCGCCCCGCTGGCCCTGATACCGGCCGCGTTGATCCTCACCGGAGTCGTCGCACCCGTCCTCGGCTATCCATTGTGGACGGTCACCGTAGCCGCGCCGGGTATCGCCGCCGGCCCCGCGCTGGTGCGCCTCAGCGGCGCGTGGAGCCGGCACTACCTGGGCCCGGTCCCGCCCCGCGTTCAGACGAGGAAGGTCGCCCGCAAGCGGTGGGTCGAGCGCAACGGACTGATCCTCGTGCGCTGCGCGGCACTCGGCGGCCTTGGCCTCCTCGCCGTCCCGTTGCTCGCGTTCTCCCTCGCCGCGTTCGCGCTCGGCTTCGGCCTGGGCATGGTGTTCCTGATCCCGACCGCCGTCGAACACTTCCGCTGGCTCGCCAACCTGCGTCGGGGACTGGCACGGGACTGGTCCGGCACGCCGATCGCGGTGCCGTACCGGCCCCCGGTCGAGCCGGAACTGCGCGCCGACGGCCGGTACCGCGTCGGCCGTCAGCTGTTCAAGTCCGAACGGATGGCCCGCTTCGACGCGCGCTTCTCACAGGTGTGGCGCGATCCCGCCGTCGGCCGCGACCTGCTCTGGCTGATCCTCGACCCGATCGTGGGTGCGGGTGCCGCGCTGCTGCCCGTCGTCATGGTCTGCTACGGCCTGTGGGCGTGGACTGTCGCCGCAGTGATGGCGCTGTTCGGCTTCCCGCACGACGACTGGTACGGCGCGGTCGCCGGCAACGTCGTCGCCGCGATCCCGGCGGGTCTGGCGTTGACCGCGGCCGGTATCTGGCTGGCGCGACGGGTGCTGCCCTGGCACGGTCGGTGGACCGCATTGCTGCTGCGGCCCACGAAGGCGACCGTCCTGTCGCAACGCGTCGAGCGGCTCACGCAGACCCGTGCCGACGCGATCGACGAGCAGGCACTGGAGATCCGGCGCATCGAACGCGACCTCCACGACGGCGCCCAGGCCCGGCTGATCGCCGTGGGTCTCACGCTCGGCGCGATCGAGCGTCTGCTCGACTCCGACCCCGACGCCGCCCGGCAACTCGTCGCCCAGGCCCGGGAAACGTCGGCGGCCGCGCTTGCCGAACTGCGCGACCTGGTGCGCGGCATCCACCCGCCGGTGCTCTCCGAACGCGGCCTGGGCGACGCGGTGCGCGCGCTCGCCCTCGACGCCGGCACACCCGTCACGGTGACGGTGGACCTGCCCGGTCGCCCGCCAGCGCCGGTCGAGTCGGCTGTGTACTTCGCGGTGAGCGAGGTGCTCACCAACGCGGTCAAGCACGCCGGTGCGACGGCGATCGCGATCGACCTCGGCCACCGCGCCGGCACGCTGCGGGTCGCCGTGCGAGACGACGGCCGCGGCGGCGCCGATCCGGGACGCGGGACCGGGCTCGCGGGAATCGAACGGCGGCTCGGTACCTTCGACGGGACGATCGCCGTGCACAGCCCGCCCGGCGGACCGACCGAGGTCACCCTGGAGGTGCCGTGCGCGTTGTCCTCGCCGAAGACCTCTACCTCCTCCGCGACGGGATGACGCTGCTGCTGCGCACGCACGGCTTCGACATCGTCGCGGCCGTCGACAACGGACCCGATCTGCTCGACGCGCTGCTGACCCAGCGGCCCGACGTCGCCGTCGTCGACGTGCGCCTGCCACCGACGAACACCGACGAGGGGCTGCAGGCGGCGCTCGCCGCCCGGCGCGAGATTCCCGCCCTGCCGGTGCTGATCCTGTCCCAGCACGTGGAGCAGTTGTACGCCCGGGAGCTGCTCGCCGACGGCGCCGGCGCGGTCGGGTACCTGCTGAAGGACCGCGTCTTGAACGCAGACCAGTTCGTCGACGCCGTCAACCGGGTCGCCGACGGCGGAACCGTCATCGATCCCGAGGTCATCGCGAAGCTCCTGTCCCCCGCCCGAACCGCCACCGGCCGCCTCGCGTCGCTCACGCCGCGCGAGCGCGACGTGCTCGCGGAGATGGCGCAGGGACGCTCGAACGCGGCGATCGGGCAGAAGCTGTTCCTCAGCGAGAGCGCCGTGGGCAAGCACATCGCGAGCATCTTCGGCAAGCTGGACCTGACACCCTCCGACGACGACAACCGCCGCGTCCTGGCCGTGCTCGCCTACCTCAACGGATGAGGCTCACCTGGCGCGGGTGATCGATGTGGCGGTCACCGTGTGGTGCGCCCGGACCCAGCGGCGCTCCGTCGGGGCGGCAAGGCTTCGGGTTCGGGGGCACCAGGCGCCGAACGGCGTTAGGACATGGACCGCGCTCCATGAGGTGCGGTTCTGGCCGCAGAAATCACACTTCATGGAGCGCGGTCTATCAACTGGCCGACAGGGGACGAATCGGAGCTTGATTCCGGAACGACGTTCCGATTATCGTGCGCCTCATGGAGAACATCGTCAGCTACCGCCTTGACGGTCCCGTCGCGACGATCGCGATGGACGACGGCAAGGTCAACGCGATGTCGCCGCGGATGCTCGGCGAAGTGGGCGCCGCGTTCGACAGGGCCGAGGCCGACCGGGCGGTGGTGGTGCTCACCGGACGGGAGGGCGTGTTCTCCGCCGGCTTCGACCTGCCGACGCTGCGCGCCGGCGGAGCGGAGTCGATCGGCATGGTGCGGGCGGGCTTCGAGTTGGCCGAGCGGATCCTGTCGTTCCCGTTCCCGGTGGTGGTCGCGTGCACCGGGCACGCCGTCGCGATGGGTGTCTTCCTCGCGCTCAGCGGCGACTACCGGGTCGGCGTCGAAGGGAACTTCCGGCTCGCCGCGAACGAGGTCGCCATCGGGCTCACCATGCCCTACCCGGCGATCGAGATCCTGCGCAACCGGCTCACCCCGTCGGCGTTCAACCGCGCCGTGATGCTCGCCGAGCCGTTCTCGCCCGCGAACGCCGTCGAGGCCGGCTTCCTGGACGCGGTCGTGACGGCCGACGAACTCGCCGTCACCGTCAGGACGATCGCGACTGCGGCGTCCACATTGGACATGGCGGCGCACGCGGCCAGCAAGCTCCGCGCCCGCGGCGCCATGCTGGCGGCGATGCGCACCGGAACCGACGCGCAGTACAGCATCTTCGTCCCCTGATGCCGCGGCCGAAGCAACGGACCCCGGAACTGCGCGACCGGGTGCTGCAAACGGCCGTCGCCATGCTCGCCGACGGCGGCCCGGCCGCGTTCACCACCCGCCGGGTCGCCACCGGGGCACAGACGTCGATCCCGGCGGTCTACGAACTGTTCGGCGACAAGGCGGGCCTGGTCCGGGAGATCTTCTTCGAGGGGTTCCGCCAGTTGCGCGCGCGCCTCGACCGGCTCACCGACACCGACGACCCGCGCGCCGACCTGCTCCGCCTGGTCGGCGCGGTGCGCTCGTTCGTGCGCGCGAACCCGGCGCTGGCCCAGGTGATGTTCGGCCGCCCGTTCGCCGACTTCGACCCGAGCGCCGCCGACCTCGACGAGGGCGCCGCCGTGCGCACCTTCTTCATCCGACGGGTGCGCCGCTGCCTCGACGCCGGGATCGTCGCCGGCGACGAGGTGGACATCTCCCATGTGCTGCTCGCCCTGGCCCAGGGCCTGCTGGCACAGGAGAACGCGGGCTGGCTGGGCCGCTCGCGCGCGTCGGTCAACCGGCGCTGGACGCTCGCCTTCGACGCCCTGCTCGCCGGCCTGCACCCCTGATCCCGCGATCTTGGACGCCTACTGCTGCCCCAGCACCAGCAGGCGTCCACGATCGCGAAAAAGAGACCCTCAGCGGAACTTCGGCGCGCGCTTCTCGACGAAGGCGAGCGCGGCCTCGCGGTGCTCGTCGGTGTCGCGGCACCGGATCTGGGCGATCGCCTCGGCGTCGAGGTACTCGGCGAGCGAGGCACCGCCGGCCCGGGTGAAGTTGTCCTTCATGTAGCCGTACGCCGCGCTCGGGCCGTTCGCCAGTTCCCCGGCCAGCCCGAGCGCCGCCTTCGACAGGTCGGCGGCCGGGAACACCGCGGTGAGCAGGCCGAGCCGCAGCGCCTCGGCGGCGTCCAGGCGGGGCGAGAAGTAGAACAGCTCGCGGGCCTTCGCCGAGCCGACGAGCTGGGTGAGGAACCAGGAGCCGCCGAAGTCGCCCGGCAGGCCGACCTTGCCGAACGCGGTGGTGAACACCGCGGTGTCGGCGGCGTAGCGCAGGTCGCACGCCATCGCGAGGGACAGCCCGGCGCCGGCCGCCGCCCCGGGCAGGATCGCCACCGTCGGCTTCGGAAGTTCGTACAGCGCCAGCGCGACGGCGCGATGGGCGCGCTGCTGGCCGCGGACCCGGTCCTCGAACGTCCCGTCGAGCCCGGCCCCGGACGCGAAGCCCTTCACGTCGCCACCCGCGCAGAACGCCCCGCCGGCGCCGGTGAGCACCAGGCAGCGCGCGTCGGGATCGGCGGCCACCTCAGCCAGCGCGAGGCTCAGCGCCTTCAGCATCGCGAAGCTGAGCGCGTTGCGCCGCTCCGGCCGGTTCATCGTCAGCACCGCGACGCCGTCGTCGACATGCGCGAGCAGATCCTCAGTACCCGTCTCCAGCGTCCGCATGGCGCCACCCTACCGTCGGCGCCCCTTTACGCGGCCGCTTGACCGCGGGCTCCGCTTCGCTGCGCCCGCTGGCGGCCGCGGGTAACCCACCAGCGGAATCAGGACTTGGCCGCCAACCGGCGCCGCTGTTCGAGCTGCCACTTCATGATGTAGCTGCGGATGATCCGGCCCTGCGCCTCGCCGGTACCGAACGACACGATGACGTCCACGTACCCCGTCTCGATGATGTTGCGCACGGCGATCACGCTGCCGTCCACGGCCACCACGTCGGGACCGAGCTGCATCGTCACCATCAGCTGCTCTTCGAGCTCGTAGTCGCACTTGCGCACGCGCGCCCGCACGCTCGCCTCGCCGACGTCGATGACGTAGCCGTCCAGCGGCGGCCCCGCGTCGTCGGGTCGGCGCAGCCGTACCGGCTCGCCGCCGCCGCCGCGCACGAACCCGCGGCGGTTCTGCCGGCGCGGCTCGCCGGTGATGCGCACGTCCCAGGACGGGGTCTGGCTCGCCGGCATGCCGACGACCTTGGCCGGCGCCGCCAGCCGGTCCCCCGCCAGCAGCCAGGCCAGCTCGACGGAGTCGTCGAGGCGCACGCCGTCGAGCGATCCGAGGACGGCGGCCACGCGCAGGACGTCGCCGTTGACGTCCTCTACCCGCGACGGGTAGACGGCGCCCGATGCGAGCGAGATGTCCACCAGATCGTTGAGTGCCAGCGGGCTGGAGCCGTCCACGCAACCCCATCGGCACCCCGGAAATGGACTTGAGCAGACTCAGCGCAGCGCTGGCCCCCACGTCGTCTCGTCGCGGATGCGTCGTTTGAGCAGTTTTCCGCCCGGATTCCGCGGCAGCGCCTCGCCCCGCACCGCCACATACTGGGGAACCTTGAAGTCGGCGATGTGCTCGCGCAGATAGGCAAGCACGGCGGGCACGTCGATGCTGGCGCCCGGCAGCGGCACCAGCACGGCGCCGACCTTCTCGCCCATCACCTCGTCCGGCACGCCGACCACGACCGCCTCGAACACCCCCGGCGCACCGGCCAGCGCGTTCTCCACCTCGACGCAGTACACGTTCTCGCCACCACGGTTGATCATGTCCTTGGCCCGGTCGACGATGTAGATCAAGCCGTTTCCGTCGATCCGGGCCAGGTCGCCGGTGTGCAGCCAGCCGTCGACGAAGGCGTCTGCCGTCGCCTCGGGCTTGTTCCAGTACCCCGCGACGATGTTCGGACCGCGCACCAGCAGTTCGCCCACGCCGTCCGGCCCCGCGTCGGCGATGCGGACGTCGCAGACCGGCGCCGGGAAGCCGACCGAGTCGGCGTGCTGCGCGAACTCGTGCGGCAGGTACGAGGTGACGCTGGAGGTCTCGGTGAGCCCGAACCCGTTGCCGACGCGGGCGCCCGGGAATGCTTTCATGATCCGGCCAACCAGTTCCGGCGCGATCGGCGCTCCCCCGTACGAGAGCATCCGCACCGACGAGACGTCGGCTTCGGCGAACGTCGGCTGGTTGATGGCGAGCCAGTAGACGGCCGGCACCGTGGTCAGCACGTCGATACGCTCCTCGGCGATCGCCGCGAGGAACGCGCCCACCTCGAACTGCGGCATGATCACCGTGCAGCCGCCGAGGTACACGGCCACGAGCAGTTGGCTGTTGCACCCGGTGACGTGGAACAACGGCACCGAGACGAGCGTCCGCAATCCGGTGCCGTGCTCGAGTCGCAGCACCCGTCGGCAGGTTTCCGCGTTGGTGACGAAGTTGGCGTGCGTGGTCACCGCGCCCTTCGGGAATCCCGTGGTGCCGCTGGTGTAGAAGATCGCGGCCGGCGTGTCCGGCCCGGCCTCCTCGTGCACGAACGGCTCGCCGTCCGGCAACGCGTCACCCGGTGCGATCACCACCGCCGCGCCGCTGTCGGAGACGACGTACGCCACCTCCTCGTCGGCGAACCGCGTGTTCACCGGCACCACGACGGCGCCTGCGAACATCGCCCCGAAGAACGCCAGCACCCAGTCGACGCCGTTGCCGAGCCGGATCGCCACCCGATCCCCCGGCGACACGCCGCTCGCGCGCAGGCCGCCCGCCACCCGCGCGGCCCGGTCCCACAACTCCCGGTAGGTAACCCGTGGGCCGCCACCCGTCTCCACCAGCGCCTCGCGGTCGCCGGCGCGCTCGACGGTGGCGCGGAGCATAGCGACGACGCTCGGTGGCACCCCGTCGTACCGCTTGATGCCGTCGGCTCCCAGCGTGATGCCGTCGGTGTCGAACACGGCACTCATGAGAAGTACCGGCGCGGATTGTCGACGAGCATCTGGTTGATCTGGCCCTCGCTGACCCCGGCGGCGCGCAGCGCGGGCAGCACGTCGTTGCCGATGTGCAGGTAGTTCCAGTTCGGCATGGTCGCCCGCACGTCGTCGTGCGCGCCGCCGAACCAGTCGATGAAGCAGGACGCGTCGTGCGCCAGCACCATGCGGTCGGCGTAGCCGCGCTCGGCCAGCGCCACGATCGTCGCGACCCGGTTCTCGGTCGGGTTGAACACGTCCAGGCCGAACCGGTCCATGCCGAGCGTCGCGCCGGTGTCGGCGAGTTCCATCAGGTAGTCGATGTCGTTGCTGTCGCCGGCGTGGCCGATCACGACCTTCGTCAGGTCGACGCCCTCCTTGCGGAACAGGTCCACCGCGAGCCGGCCGGCCTGCGCCGGCGACGACGTGTGCACGGTGATCGGCGCGCCGGTCTCCACCGACGTGCGCGCCACGGCGCGGGCGACGCGCTCGACGCCCGGCGTGAGCCCCTGCGCCTCGACGGCGCACTTGAGGAATGCGGCCTTCACCCCGGTGCCGGCGATGCCGGTGCGGATGTCGGCGCTGAAGTCGGCCACCATCGGCTCCGGCATGTCGATGGTCAGGCCGGGCCCGCGGACGCTGTAGTGGTGCGGCAGTTCCTCGTACACGTAGACGCCGGTCGCCACGATGATGTTCAGGTCGACCTGCGCGGCTATCCGCTGGATGCGTGGAATGTACCGTCCGAGGCCCCACACCGTGGGATCGACGATCGTCCTGATGCCGGTGGCCGAAAGCTCGTTGAGCCTCACCACCGCGTTCGCGACCTGGGCCTCCTCGTCCCACCAGGAGCCCTCGCCGTAGTTCTGCACGTGCTCGGTGGACATCACGAACACGTGCTCGTGCATCAACGTCGGGCCGAGGTCTTCTACCGCGACCGGACCTTTGACCGTCTCGACTGTTGCCACGGGGCCTCCCAGAATCGACGCGGGGGACCCTTTCTTTCACGTTCGCGGTGGCACCGCAAGGGTCAGAACGCGTCGCAGGGGCAGCTGGCCATGTACTGCTTGACCTGGTTGACATAGCCCGGATTCGGGATGCCGGCGGCACCCTTCGTCGGGTCGATCGCGCCCGCTCCGTAGTTGTAGGCCGCGATCACGCCGTCCATCAGCGGCTGGTTTGTCAGGTCGTAGCTGCCGCCGAAGTACAGGTCGCCGAGGTACTTGACGGTCCAGGCGAGATAGTTGGCGCCCAGGTGCGCGTTGCCCTGCAGCGTGTTCACGTCCCACTTCGTCCCGAACCGGTTGTTGATCTGGGTGACCGTGTCCGGCATGACCTGCATGAGCCCGATGCCGCCGTCGCACGCGATCACGTTGGACCGCCACGAACTCTCCGTCATCGCGATCGCGATCAGCAGCCGCTCCGGCACCTTGATGCTGGGCACGCTGGCCCAGTAGGTGTGCCCCGCCGACACCTTCAGCGCCGCCCGCACCTGCGCGTAGCTCGCGGCCGTGCCGCGTTGCGTGGGCACGCAGCCGGGCGCCGTCGTGCGCGGCGGCGCGGGCGGCGGCGGCAGCGTCGCCTTGGGGTTCTTCGAGGGCGTGGGCTTCGTCGTGCGCGAGGGAGTCGCGCTTGTCGCTGCCGCGGTGGGCGTCGGTGCGACGGTGGGAGCGGCCGCCGTCGACGTCACGGCCGACGGCGCGACGGGCGATTCGACGCCGGACGCGGCCTTCGTGCCCGGCGAGTCCTGGCCCTTGGCGAGCACGAACCCCGTGGCGCACAACGCGATCACGACGACGACCGCGCCGACCGTCAACCAGATGAAACCCCATTTGCGGCGGTCGCTTGCGCCCGACCAGGTGTCCTCGCCGTCGTCCCCGTAGTAACTCATGCAATCGCCTCGCTCCGCTCGGCGATGCATTCGCAAAACGCTCTACCGAGGATTCGCTCGCTCCGCTCGCTCATTGACCCTCAGACGCATCGGGTGCCGGCGCGCCTTGCGCCCCGTCTCAGTCTTTTTCAGCTTTCTTGCCGTGGCCCATGCTGTGCTCGCCGAAGCTGCGGCCGAGCCGTGCGTAGTTCTCCTCCGCCTCGGGCACGGAGTTGGCCGCCTCCCGTCGCATGATCCGGTCGAACGGGCCGGCGAGCGCGCCGCGCAGCGTCCGCAGGCGCTTGAGTGACTTCGGCACGTACACCTGGTCGCGGCGGTGCTCGATCGCATCGACGAACGCGTCGGCGCAGTCGCCCACGGGCATCACCCGGCGCAGCGGGCCCGGCATCTTCTTGATCGAGTCGGTGAACGTCGGGATGTCGGCCTGCACGTCGCGCACCAGGTCGGTGTCGATCCACGACATGTACGCCACGCCGACGCCCACCTTCTTGTGCGCCACCTCCAGCCGCAGCGCGTTGCCGAACTGCTCGACACCGGCCTTGGACGCGGTGTACGCGGCCATCCCCGGCGCCGCCGAGAACGCGGCGGCCGACGCGACCAGCAGGCAGTACCCGCGCGACTCGATGACGTGCGGCAGCGCGGTTCCCACGGTGCGCACCACGCCGAGCAGGTTCACCTCGATAGTGCGGGCCACGTCGTCGACGGGGGTGACCGCGACGGTGCCCCGGTTGGCGATGCCGGCGTTGGCGACCACGACGTCGATGCGGCCGAACCGCTCGATCGTGCCGGCGACGGCCGCCTCCACGCCGGCCTGGTCGGTGACGTCGCACTCGAACCAGGCGTGCCTGTCGGCGCCGAGTTCGGCGGCGAGCTTCTCGAGCAGTTCCGGCTCGAGGCCGGCCAGCGCGACGCGGGCACCGCGGGCCGCCAGCCGGCGCGCCGTCTCGGCGCCGATGCCGCGGGCCGCACCGGTGATGAACACGACCCGGTTCCTCAGTGGACTCATGCTTTCCTCCCGGATGTTCAACAGCGTGGCGAGGCGGCGCCCGGCGTCGACGACGGCCGTGCGCGCGGCGGGACTCAGCGTAGTGAGGTTGACGAATCCGTGCACCATTCCGTCGACGCGCACCGCGGCGACGTCGGTGCCCGCCGCCCGCAACGCCTCGGCGTACGCCTCGCCCTCGTCGCGCAGCGGATCGAACTCGGCGGTGTAGAGCACCACCGGCGGCAGCGGGCCGCGGGCGGCGCCGAGCAGCGGCGAGTGCCGGAAGTCGGGCTCGTCGCCGGCGGCGTAGTGGCCCTGGAAGAAGTCGATGTCGGCGCGGGTGAGCAGGAAGCCGTCGGCGTAGGACGAGCGCGACGGCCACTGCGGGTCGTGCCGCGTCGGCGGGTAGAACAGCAGCTGCGCGGCGGGCGGCGGCGCGTCGCACTCACCGGCGACGATCAGTTGGCAGAGCACCGTCGCGAGGTTCGCGCCGGAGCTGTCGCCGCCGACGGCGATCGGGCCGCCGCCCAGCTCGTCGGCGTGCTCGACCGTCCACCTGTACGCGGCCGCGACGTCCTCGACGGCGGCCGGGAACGGGTGCTCGGGCGCCAACCGGTACTCCACCGACAGCACGTTCACGCCCGCCGTCGCGCACAGGACGCGGCACGGCTCGTCGTGGGTGTCCAGGTCGCCGGCGACGAACCCGCCGCCGTGCAGGAACAACAGGAGACCCTCGTTGTCTGGGTTGGCATAGTGGCGCGCGGGCAGCTCGCCGGCGGCGCCGGTGACCGTCAGGTCGGTCACTTGCGTCACGGCGGTGGGCACGGCGCGGGCGAGCGCCGCCTGCGCCCGCATGAACGTCCGGGTGAGCTCGGGTGTGTCCACGGAGAGTCCCGGATAGCCGCGGGCGCGCCGCAGCGCGAGCATCATGCGCACGTGCGGATCGACGGGCGTCGTCGCGCCCTTCGGCGGCCGGGCGAGCGCCCGCAGCGCGGCCGGCGGCAGACCGGTGAGCAGCCGGACCATGGTCCGCTCGAAGCGGGGATTCATGTCACGTACTCCTCTGCGCGGAAGCGCGCCAGGCGGCGGCGGAACGCCCATGTGGTGCGCGGCCAGAGCGTCGAGTTGCGGCCGGTCGAGTCGAGGTACCAGCTCTTGCAGCCGCCGGCGGTCCAGACGGTGCCGCGCATCATGCGGTCGACGTCGGCGACCCAGGCGCGCTGCGCGGCGGCCGTCGGCTCCACTGTGGACGATCCGGTGCGGCGCAGGTGCTCCAACGCGCCGGACAGCAGGTTCAGCTGCGCCTCGACCATGATGACGACGGAGTTGTGGCCGAGGCCGGTGTTCGGGCCGAGGATCAGGAACAGGTTGGGGAACCCGGCGACCGTGGTGCCGAGGTGCGCCTGCGGGCTGCCCTGCCACACCTCGGCGAGGCTGCGCCCGTCGCGGCCCAGGATCCGTTCGGCGATCGGCAGATCGGTGACGTGGAACCCCGTCCCGAAAATGATCGTGTCGACGGGGCGGACGGTGCCGTCGGCGGCGACCACCGCGTCCGGCCGGATCTCGCGGATTGCCTCGGTGACCACCGTGACGTTCGGCCGGGCCAGCGCGGGCAGGTAGTCGTCGGAGAGCAGGACCCGCTTGCAGCCCATCGCGTAGGCGGGGGTGAGCTTGGCCCGCAGAGCCGGGTCGGGAACCTGGCGGCGCAGGTGGCGCAGGGCGATCCGCTCGCCGAGACGGCCCCGCTTGGCGGCGCGGAAGTTGTAGAAGAACGCCTCCCGCGACGCGTAGATGCCGGCGCGGGCGAGGCGCTGCAGGCCGGGCACCGTCCGGTACAGCCGGCGCATGCGCTCGGAGAGCGGCCGGTCGCCGCGCGGCATCACCCAGGGCGGGGTGCGCTGGTACAGGTCGAGGTGCGCGACGTCGGGCGCGATCGCCGGCACGAACTGCGCGGCCGACGCGCCGGTGCCGATCACGGCGACCCGGTGGCCGGTGAGATCGTGGTCGTGCCGCCAGCGGGCGGAGTGGAACGTGGTGCCGGCGAACGTCTCCAGGCCCGGCAGCTTCGGGATCACCGGCTCGCACAGCGGACCGGTGGCGGAGACCAGCACGTCGGCGGTGAGCGGCCCGCGGTTGGTGGTCAACTGCCAGGCGTTCGTCACCTCGTCCCACGCGGCCGCGGTGACCTCGGTGCCGAACCGGATCAGCGGCGTGACCCCGTACTCGTCGGCCGTCCGCCGCAGGTAGGCCCAGATCTCCGGCTGCGGCGAGAAGCTGCGCGACCAGTCGGGGTTGGGCGCGAACGAGTACGAGTACAGGTGTGAGGGGACGTCGCACGCGCAGCCCGGGTACGAGTTGTCCCGCCAGGTGCCGCCGACGTCGTCGGCCCGCTCCAGCACAGCGAGGTCGCCGACGCCGTCGCGCGTGAGCCTGATGGCGGCGCCCAGCCCACCGAAACCGGCGCCGATGATCACTACCCGCAGATGCTCG
>Ga0207689_10000956_pt1 | contig 27806 bp, 28 predicted proteins | sample KBSMisM52_FD_184312 | JGI IMG/M metagenome (GOLD analysis project Ga0207689, IMG submission 184312) | Miscanthus rhizosphere microbial communities from Kellogg Biological Station, Michigan, USA - KBS Miscanthus M5-2 (SPAdes) (version 2) | ecosystem: Host-associated > Plants > Roots >...
CGGCCGTATCGGGGGTCGACTTGTCCGTCGATGAGGGCGAGATCCACTGCCTGATCGGACCGAATGGTGCGGGCAAGAGCACGTTTTTCAAATTGATTGTGGGCACCTACGCGCCCACTGCCGGAAGCATCGCTTTCCGGGGCGAGAACATCACCGGCATGCAGCCTTCCGCCCGCGTGCGCCGGGGCATGAGCATCAAGATGCAGACGCCGAGCGTGTTCAAGGAATTGCCGGTGCGCCAGAACATCCACATTGCCCTTCAGCACCACGTCTCCAAGGCCGATCTCCCGCGCGAAGAAGACCGCCTGTTGGACCTCATGGAGCTATCCGCCGATGCGAACAAGCTGGCGGGAACACTGGCCCACGGACAGCAGCAATGGCTCGAAATCGGCATGGCGCTGGCCTTGAAGCCGACCTTGCTGTTGATGGACGAGCCGACCGCCGGCATGTCGACCGAGGAGACTTTTCGCACCGGCGAGTTGATCAAGTCGCTGAACACACAAGGAATGACGGTGCTGGTAGTGGAACACGATATGGCGTTCATCCGGCAAATCGCCCAACGCGTGACCGTTCTGCATTTCGGCAAAGTGTTCGCCCGCGGCTCCATCGGCGAAATCATCACCGACCCGCGCGTGGCGGAAATCTATCTCGGAAAGACGCATGTCGCCTAACTCCGTTCTGGAAGTCGCGGGCTTGTGGGCGAACTACGGCGCGACCCCGATCTTGCAGGGGGTGGACATGAACATCCACAAAGGCGAGATCGTCGGACTGATCGGCCGCAACGGTGTGGGCAAGACCACGACCATGCGCTGCCTGATCGGATTGCTGCGCGCGACTGCAGGATGGATCCGTCTGAACGGCGACGATGTGACCGCTCTGCCCAGCGACGCGCTGGCTCGACTCGGCGTCGGCTACATTCCGCAGGGACGAGAGGTGTTCCCGCGCATGACGGTCGCCGAAAATCTGGAAGTCGGGAAGCTCATCGGTGGCCCGCGCGGACTCAAGCAGCCGGATCTGGTCTACCAATATTTTCCGCGTCTCAAAGATCGACGCAACCAAGTGGCAGGCACCATGTCTGGCGGCGAGCAACAGCAACTCGCCATCGGCCGCGTCTTGATCGGCAATCCTATGCTGATGCTGCTGGACGAGCCATCGGAGGGCGTGCAGCCCAACATCGTGCAGATGATCTGCGAGGCGCTCAAGTCGATTCGCAAGGAACTCGGCACGACAATTCTTTTTGTCGAACAAAATCTCGACACTATTCTCGCCATCAGTGAGCGCTGCTATGTGATGGAGAAGGGGCGTATCGTGGCGAGTATCGGCCCCGGCACGCTGACCGCGGAGAGTGTGCGCAGTCACCTGCTGATCTAAATCGAACAAATCGGAGGGAAGAGCAATGACCTGGACGGACAATTCGATCATGAAGAATCGCGGTGTCGCCGGTCGCAAGGACGGCACGACGCACCAACTGACCGAGGCCAAGCAAGGCAAGTATCACTACACGATGGGGCCGTATTCGGACCCGGTGCTCCAGGTCGAACCCGGCGACCGCATCGTCGTGGAAACGCGGGATGCTTTCGAGGGTGCAATCAAAACCGAAAAAGACCTGCCCTCGCAGAAATGCACGATGCCATTCCTCAATCCCCAAAACGGCCCCATCATGATCAAAGGGGCGCAGAAGGGCGACGCAGTTGCGGTCTACATCGAATCGATGCTGCCGCGTGGAGAGAATCCCCGCGGGACTTGCGCCATGATTCCCGAATTCGGCGGTCTGACCGGAACTTATTACACGGCGACGCTCAACGACCCCTTGCCCGAGATCGTTCGCAAGATCAACGTCGACGAGCAATGGGTGTACTGGAGCGAGCGCGTTACCCTGCCCTACAAGCCGCATATCGGAACGCTCAGCTGCTCGCCCGAGATCGATTCGATCAGCTCGCTGACGCCGGACAATCATGGCGGCAATATGGACCTGCCGGACATGGGGCCGGGAAGTATTACCTATCTGCCGGTACGCACTGCCGGCGCTCGTCTTTTCATTGGCGATGCGCATGCCTGTCAGGGCGACGGCGAGGTGTGCGGAGTGGCGGTCGAATACGCTACGGTAACCACCATCCGCGTAGATCTGATCAAAGGCTGGAACATCGAATGGCCGCGTTTGGAGAACGACGAGGTGATCATGTGCATCGGCAGCACGCGACCTTTGGAGGATGCGACTCGCATCGCCTACCGCGAGCTGGTGCGCTGGATGGAGAAGGACTACGGATTCGACAAGTGGGATGCATACATGATGCTGAGCCAATGCGGCAAAGTACGGCTCGGAAATTTCGTCGATCCGAAATACACCGTGGGTGCTGCAATCAGCAAAAAGTATTTGGCGAAGAAGTAAGCTACCGGTAAAAGCGCAACCACCCCGACGCGGTGGCCGGTCAGCGGACGGGTGGTGGGAGCCCACCGAGAAAAAGTATTGCGAGAGGAGAGACACATGACAAGTCGCAAGGAGGTCACACCAGCGGCGATCGCCGTGCTCGCGGCATACGCTGAGCTACCGCTCGCGCCCGGACGCGAGGCAGTCATCAACGCGACTCTGGAAGCGTGGATCAAGGACGCCAACGAATTGAGCCGGAAGATGAGTGCCGAAAAACATCGGGACCTCATTCCGGCCACCGTTTTCAGCCATCCCATCGACACCGAAGAGGGGAACTGACGTGGGACACCCTGCCGAGCTGCTGGAACTGTCCCTGGCGCAAGCGGCCCGCCTGGTCAAATCGAAGAAAATCTCGCCGGTCGATCTGGTCAGCGCCAGCCTCGATCGGATCAAAGCCGTCGACGGGCGGCTCTCCTCATATATATCGGTGTTCGAGGATGAAGCGCGCAAGGTCGCCAAGGCGGCGGAGACCATGATCATGGCCGGCCACGACCTTGGCCCTTTGCATGGCATACCGGTCGCGCTGAAAGACAACCTCGCCGTCAAAGGATTCAGAACGACCGCCGGCAGCAAAGTCCTGAAAGACTGGATACCGGATCACGACGCTACAGTGACAGAGAGATTGCGTCGGGCCGGCGCCATCTTCCTCGGCAAACTGAATATGCACGAATTTGCCTGGGGCGGGACCTCTGACAATCCGCACTATGGCGCTGTGCGCAATCCCTGGGATATGGAACGATTTCCGGCTGGATCGAGTGGCGGGTCCGGCGTCGCGGTCGCAGCGAGAACATGCTATGGAGCGATCGGCACGGATACAGGTGGTTCGATTCGCTTGCCATCGGCGATCAACGGAGTGGTGGGCATAAGGCCGACTTACGGGCGCGTGAGCAACTATGGAATCATCCCGCTGGCCTGGAGCATGGACACCGCCGGCCCGATGACGCGGACGGTGGAGGATTGCGCGATCATGTTCAATGCCATCGCCGGTCACGATCCCAAGGACGCGAGCACTTCCAGAGCGGCCACGACTGATTACACCGAGGGCTTGCAGCGCGGCGTCAAGGGCCTGCGCATCGGCGTGGTGCCTGGATATTTCTTCCATCATCTGCAACCGCCGGTACGCGACGCGGTGAAGAGCGGACTGGAAACGCTCGCAGGTCTAGGCGCGGAAATCGTCGACGTCAACATCGAGAATATACACGGCAATATTTCGGCGCAGCTTACGATCGAAGCTGCCGAGCCCAGTACCTATCATCAACGCTGGTTGCGCGAGCAGCCGGACAACTACGGCGCGGATGTGCGGTCATTGCTCGAGATCGGCGAGATGCTGCTGGCGACTCACTACTTGCAAGCGCAACGCTATCGCACGCTGCTGCGCCAGGAGTTCCTCGAAGCCTTCAAGAAGGTCGACGTGTTCATCTGCCCGACGCTGCCGTTTACCGCCACCAAAGTGGGCGCAATGAAAGTCGTGATCGAGAATGGTGTGGAAGAGGACATGCTATCGGCCATCATGCAGTTCACGGGCGTGCCGAGCTTGACGGGACTCCCCTCTCTGAACGTGCCTTGCGGTTTCGATCCCGATGGACTCCCGGTCGGCATGCAGATCATCGGCCAGCCATTCGACGAAGCGTTGCTGTTCAGGATCGGGGCAGCGTTTCAGTCGGCCACCGATTTTCACACGCGCGCGCCGGCGCTCTGACCCGGCGGCTCACTCGCCTCACACGGACACGCCTCACATTGATTCGGTGACCTCGCGCAAGCGGCGTTCGAGATAGAGTCGTTCCGCCGGATTTCTCGCGAGTTCGATCGCGCGGCGATAATGCTCCTCCGCCTCGCGCCCGCGGCCTGCGCGCCGAAGCAGATCCGCGCGGGCGGCGGGAAGCAGATGGTAGTCGCCGAGTTCTCCGCCGGCCTCGACACGTTCGATCCACACAAGACCTGCTTCCGGACCTGAAACCATCGCTACCGCGGCGGCGGCGTTCAATTCCACGACGGCGGTGGGCACCATCTGATGCAACGCCCCGTACAGCGCGGCGATCTGCGTCCAGTCCGTGGCCGCTGCCGTAGAAGCTTTCGAGTGCAACGCGGCGATTGCAGCCTGAAGCTGATATGGACCGCGTCGACGCATCGCGATCGCGCGCTCGAGAATGTCGAGGCCCTCGACTATTTTGGCGCGATCCCAACGCAACCGATCCTGCTCTTCGAGCGGAACCACGGCACCGTCGACGCCAACGCGCGCTTCACGACGTGCATCGTGCAACAACATCAGCGCAAGGATGCCGAGCGCCTCGGGCTCGGCAGGCATTAGCGAGACGAGCAATCGCGCAAGCCGAATTGCTTCGCTGCTCAGATCGGGGCGAAGCAGCGATTCTCCTGCGCTTGCAGAGTAGCCCTCGTTGAAGACGAGATAGATGGCGGTAAGCACGGCGGACAGCCGATCCGGAAGCTCCTCGCGCGAGGGCACGATGTAAGGAATACGCGCCTCGGCGATCTTCTTCTTCGCACGTACCAGACGTTGCGCGGTGGTCGCCTCGGACTCGAGAAAAGCGCGGGAGATCTCGCGCGTCGACAGGCCGCACAGGGTGCGCAGGGCCAGTGCCATTTGCGCCGGCGCCGCGATAGCCGGATGGCAACAGGTAAAGAGCAGCCGTAGGCGGTCGTCGGGTAATCCACCATCGTCGCGCGCCTCGGGCTGCTCGGCGGCAATCTGCTCGAGCACTTCGTCGCTATTGTCAGCGTTGCGATTCAGACGTCGCAGTCGGTCAATCGCGGCTCGCTGTGCCACCGTCGTGAGCCAAGCCGCGGGCCGCTCGGGAATTCCAGTCGAGGGCCAGGATGCAAGGGCTCGCTCGTACGCATCCTGCAACGCATCCTCGGCAAGATCGAAGTCGCCCCCGAAGCGCCCGATCAGGCCCGCCAGAATGCGCGGGCCCTCGCGGCGCGCCAGCTCGTCGACGATGCGGCCGAGCATATGAACCGGTCAATGCGGGTTGATGGGCCGCACCTCGATCGATCCCGTTTTCGCGCCAGGACATTTCGCCGCCCACTTCACGGCATCATCGAGGTTGGGGACGTCGATCAGGTAGTATCCCCCGAGTTGCTCTTTCGTCTCGGCAAACGGACCATCGGTGCTCAACACCTTGCCGCCCCGTAGCCGAACGGTGGTGGCGGTGGCAACGGGTTTGAGCTCGTTACCGCCGCGCATTACTCCAGCTTTGATCAGGTCCTGAGTGTAGCTGCCGTATTCCTGATACATGGCCTTGAGTTGGGCTTCGGTAATCGTCCCGTAAGCACGCTCGTCGCCGTAGATGAGGATCAGGTATTCCATGGTAGTGCTCCTGTTGTCTGTACCTCGGATCGAGGCACCCATACGACGATCCAGCGAACGCTGGATCGACATTCCTCGCCGGCCTCACTGTAGACCCAAACGCGAAATCCGAGTATTTCGTAGACTCCCGGCGCGGGCGCGGAACGTTTACAGGGCGTTTGGGCCGAACGGAAAGCATTGTTTGGACAGGAAATGGACCGATACTATTGATCTGGATGGACGCACGGCCTGCAGTAGAAGAAAAACCGTCGACAGAGGAGTGAACATGCGTAAGTGTCTGATTACGGGTCTGATAGCGGCGTGTCTTGGGGCGGCGACGGCATATGCCGTAGGCAATTCGGTGGTGGTGGTTCACTGGTGGACGTCAGGCGGCGAAGCGGCGGCCCTTTCGGTCCTCAAGGAGGACATGGCTAAGAGAGGTTACCTGTGGCGCGATAGCCCGATCGCAGGAGGCGGCGGCGATCAGGCACGTGCAGCGGTCCGGGCGCGGGTTGCAGCAGGACATCCCCCGGATGCCATGCAGATGCTGGGCTACACCATCACCGACTACGCAGAAGAGGGCCTGCTGGGAGACCTGAGCAGCGTCGCCACCAAGGAGGGCTGGTTCAAAGTAGTACCGGCGCCGTTGCAAAAATTCTCCCGCTACGAAGGTCATTGGGTTGCGGCCCCGATCGACATCCATCGGACCAACTGGATGTGGGCGAACAAGAAGATCTTCGACGCACTCAAGATCACCCCGCCCAAGACTTTCGAACAACTCCTCGTGTCCGCCGAGGTGATCAAAAAAGCGGGGTACATCCCGCTAGCCCACGGCGGCCAGCCCTGGCAGGACGCAACGATCTTCGAGAGCGCGGTATTGTCGGCGGGCGGACCCGATTTTTACAAGAAGGCGTTGATCGACCTCGACAAGACCGCGCTCGGCAGCAAAACGATGGAAAAGGCCTTCGAGCAACTGCAGAAGCTGCGTGGCCTGGTCGACTCGAACTACCCGGATCGCGACTGGAATGTCGCGACCGCTATGGTCATCAAGGGTCAGGCTGCCATGCAAATCATGGGGGATTGGGCGAAGGGAGAATTCCTGAAGGCGGGCAAGCAACCGAACATCGACTTCCTCTGCTTCCAGTATCCCGGGACGGCGGGCAGTTTCACGTTCAACTCGGATCAGTTCGCGATGTTCAAAGTCGGCGAGGCGCAGGAAGTTGGGCAACTCGTGCTCGCCAGCGCAGTCATGGATAAAAACTTCCAGGAGCAATTCAGTCTGGCGAAGGGGTCGATCCCTGCTCGCATCGACATTCCTGATACCAAATTCGATGCTTGCGGCAAGAAGTCGATGTCCGATCTGCGTCTGGCGCTAAGAAACGATTCGATGCTGGGCAGTTTCGCCCATGGTCACGCGGTGCCCGAGGCGACCAAGGTTCGGATGATCGAGGTGGTCAGCAATTTCTTCAATAAGGGTGGGTCGCCGGCTGAGGCAACCCAGCAATTGATGGCCGCTGCGACGCAAAAACCCAACTGATGATGCCGGATTCTTTGAGGTCAGTTCGAGGCACGAAGCTTTAGCGTCCGCGCCCCCACCATCGGCTGTGATGACCGCCCCAACCGCCGCCACTTGTCGTGGCGCTGCTCGTCGTTGTACCAGTCGTTGTGGTACTGCTGCTGCCTGTTCCTGTTGTACCGGTACCTGTGGTCCCTGTGCCAGTGGCGGTACTCGTGCCTGCGTCAGCGACACTGGCAGCTGCTCCTCCAGTGGAGCCGCTGCCGGCCGGCGTACTCGCGCCATCGTCACTCGAGAACAAAGCAACGGCCGGACCGGTGCCGGAACCCGCTACGGCGATGCACAGAACATAGGCATCGTCGGTGGCCGGGTAGGCATCCGGCGGTACCCCGCCAGTGTCGGGTGCACCTCGAACAGACCCACGATTGGGGTGCCCGTCGTCCGACCGTGCATCTATCGCGCTGGCCAAGCGGCTGGTTACGTTGCCCAGGCAGACCGCTGGACCTCGCATGCCGTATGCATCCCGCTGAATTCCAGCGGGACCCCCAAACGCATTGGTGATAGGAAAGGCCGGGTTCGCACTGTCGGTCGACCCGCCAATGAGACCGGCGAGACGCAGATGCCACCAGAAATTGAGATTCTCACCTTCGGTGGCGTTTACCACGAGCGCGGCGGGATCGTCCGGAGGTGTGGCATCGACAGCGCCGCTTATGAGTCCGTCGCCATTGCCGTTCTTCGCCGTAGGCCATAGCGTCGAGGCCCGCGGATCGTCCCCCGGGATCGCGCCATAGCGGTCGACGTAAGTCAGATACGCGGCGGTCACCCCCTGCACCTGGGCAACGGCACGATTGGTTTGCGCACCCGAGATCAATTGCTCACCGGACACGACCGCACCGACGATCAGTCCTAGGACGACCAGTACCAGCGCAACTTCCACCAGCGTGAAGCCTTTGGAATTATTTTTCTCGGCGAAAGACACAAGTTTCTTCTTGTTCGGCAGTCGGCCCCCTGGCTGGATGCCCGAACTGCCGCCAGCCGGTCTCTAGTTTTAGGTACGGCTGCATCCCCTCCCATTAAGCAGGATGCATGTCTTTTGCACTTTAGCAGCAGTCAATTTGCAATGCATAGAACGTCATACCTCTGCAAATTGCAGGTAAATCGGGGTCACTTGGGACTTGTTCCGGAGGGGCAATCACCCATTCGCCGCTTTGGCCCACCGATCATGACGCCACATCCAGATCAGCAGCAGTGCTACCAAAGCGTGCAGTAGAAGGGCCGGCCATAACAACAAGCCCCCCTGATGCGAAGCCAAACGGAGATAGGCGAGATACAGCGCAATCAAAGCGTTGTAAGTCAACATTGCACGGAAGGCCGACGACTTGATCACCGCGCGCTGTCCACTCGGCCAGCACGCCAACCCGAGCGCGACCAACGCGATGCCAAAGCATCGACCGAGCACGATTCCGACACCGACGACCTCCGCGCCCATCAGCAGCCAGACGAAAAGCGTCGGGTCGATCATCAAGGCGAGGCCAGTGCCGACTTCTACGATAGCGGCGAAGGCGAGAATCGCTCCCGACGTGTTGTAGCTGGTGTCGCTCACGGCCGCCGTTGGTACCTTTTTCTATTCCAGGGATACCGCTTGAGCCGCACGAGGCTCACTGGATCATGCCGCATTCCAACATCTTGTTCATGACGGGTGCAGCAATCCTGTCGATGAAGGCTACGCGCGCCTCGGGGTCACTGCGAAGGAAGGCCACGGCGACCTTCTCCATAATCGATTTTGGCTCGTCTTTCTTCGCCTGCAGCTGTTCGCAGGAGGTTGTCTGGAACTTCTGGATCACCTTGTCAGCAGCAAGATCCAAAAACCTGCCGCGACCAGCCCACGCGCCCGCCGCAACGACCAGGATCAGGACTGCGATAATGATCCCTACTCGGGTGGATGTCCTCATATTGCGATCTCCATCATGCATACAAACGCGTGTCCGTGGCCTGAGCGATACCGAGCCTATTCACGGAATCATCCCGCATTCGAACATCTTGTTCATGACGGGTGCGGCGACCTTTTTGACGAAAATCTCCCGCGCCTGGTCGTCATTGCGCATGAACTCCATGGCCACCTTCTCCTTCTCGGAAGGCGGTCCGGCTTTCTTGGCCTTGAGTTCCTCGCAGGTGGCCTTCTGGAATTTCTCGATCATCTGGTCAGCCGCATAATCCTGGAGCATGCCCTGTGCAACTACGACACCCGCGATGATCGAAGATGAAAAGAACAGCGCCATACCGATCGATTTTTTCATGTTGCACTCCTTGTCAGCTAGTCCTTCGCTTTAGCAACAGCCTTTGCAACCGTCTTTTGTTCCTCTGCGCTAAGCTGTGACGGTTCGAGGTTGAAGGTCAGCTTGCCGATTTTGCCGTTGAAGCGGAATGGCACCTGATAGTCGAGATCGTTCACGCCTGTGCGGGTGTCGACTCCGACGTCGAAGGACTCGTCCGCCGGTACGAGGAACGGGATCGTCTTCGGAATCTGCAGCGTGCGGACCTCTTTGCCATCCACCTTGAGCACACCGGTGCCGCTCTTCGCGATCCCGGGGCCGTCATATTTGAAGTCGAACACGATCGTGTGTTTACCCGCCGCGAGCGGCGGCTGCTCGACCGGCGCCGCCCAACGGGCAGACAGCAGCATGAGCAAGTTGTACGTGAACACAGGTTTACCTTTGAGCAGGTATAGCCCATACCCGCCCCAGCGCCCCCCCTCCGTCACAATCATTCCGTCGCCTCCCCCTTGTGGGACCTCGACCTCGGCGGTGATCGTGAAAGAGCGGTTCAGGATGTTCGGCGCGTTGCCGGTGGGAATGCCGGGCATTTCACCCGAATAGGTGAAGACGGTCAGTCCGGCCGTCGCACTGGGCCGCGGCGCAATCGCCCTTGCGAATGAGGAATTGTCCAGGGGAAACACGCCATATTTCTTCGCCTCCTGCGTGAACAACGCCTGCAATTCTTTGAGCTTACCGGGCATTTTCGCCGCGAGATCGTTGGCCTGAGAGTAGTCCTCATTGAGGTTGTAGAGCTCCCACTTGTATGCATTGACATCGGGCATTGGCGAATTCAGCACCCACGGTCCCACCGGTGGTGTGGTATTGGCGTACCAGCCGTCGTGGTAGATCCCGCGGTTGCTGATCAATTCGAAGTATTGGGTTTTGCGGGTCGAGGCCGTGTCAGCGTTCTTCTTGTCGAAGGTATATGCCATGCTCACGCCTTCGATCGGATTCTGCTTGATGCCGTCGACCATCGTCGGCGCCTTGAGGCCCGCCGCATCCAGGATCGTGGGCACGATATCGATGATGTGATGGAACTGATTGCGGATACCGCCGGCGTCTTTGATGCGGGCCGGCCACGAGATCGCCAGGCCCTGCCGCGTGCCGCCGAAGTGCGAGGCCACCTGCTTGGTCCACTTGAACGGTGTGTCGAAGGCCCACGCCCAGCCAACCGCCATATGCGGGTAAGTGGCTGCCGAGCCCCAGACATCGTAGAACTTGAGTTGTTCTTCGACCGGAATCTCGAGCACGCCGTTGTACGACGTGTACTGGTTCGGCGTGCCGAGCTGCGTGCCTTCCGGACTGGTGCCGTTGTCGCCGGCGATGTAGATGATGAGCGTGTTGTCGAGCTTGCCCATGTCCTCCACCGCCTGGATCACGCGGCCGATCTCGTGGTCGGTATAGGCCGTATAGCCAGCAAACACCTCCGCCTGCCTGGCGAAGAGCTTCTTCTCGTTGGCGGAGAGCGCATCCCATTTTTTGAGCTCGTCGGGCCAGGGCGTGAGCTGCGTGTTCGCGGGAATGACCCCCAACCGTTTCTGGTTGGCGAAGATCTCCTCACGCATGGCATTCCAGCCCATGTCGAACTTGCCTTTGAACTTGTCGATCCACTCCTTGGTCGGGTTGTGCGGCGAGTGACTCCCGCCGGGAACGTAGTAGACGAAGAACGGCTGGTCGGGCGCGGCGGCCTTGAGCTCATTCATGTAGTGGATCGCCTCGTCCGCCATGTCGGTGATGAGGTTGTAGCCGGGCTTGCCGATCCACGGAAAGATTTGAGTGTGATCGCGGAACAGGTACGGCGTCCACTGGTCGGTCTCGCCGCCCATGAAGCCGTAGAAGTACTGGAAGCCCATCCCCGACGGCCATTGGTCGAAGGGTCCGGACACACCATACTGGAATGGAGGCGTGTTGTGGTTCTTGCCGAACCACGACGTAGCATAGCCATTGTCCCGGAGGATCGTGCCGACGGTCGCGTTCTGCGGCCCGATGATCGAGTCATAGCCCGGGTAACCCGTCGACAATTCCGAGATCACTCCGAAGCCCACGGCGTGGTGGTTCCGGCCGGTGATAAGCGCGGCTCGCGTCGGCGAGCACAGCGCCGTCGAATGAAACTGTGTGTAACGCAATCCCGCCTTCGCGATCCTGTCCAGCGCCGGCGTAGGGATAACGCCTCCGAAGGTGCCATTGACGCCATAGCCCTGGTCATCGGTCATGATGAGCAGCACGTTGGGCGCGCCCTTGGGCGGCACCACCCTCGGCGGCCACCAGGTCTTCGAGTCCTTGGCACTGTCCTTGATCACGCCGCCGAATTTCGGCGGCGGGGGTGGAAGTTGGTCGCCCTTGATCGTTGTGGTCGCGCTAGGCGAACCCAAGACGCCGGTGACCTGTTGCGCCGCGGCCGGCGCGACCGCCACCGTGGCAGCGAGTAGTAGTGCCGCGACTTCCCTAACGAGCGCTAGCTCTTTTGGTCCCCGTTTCATAGTCTTTGCTCCTTTGCCGAAGCGGCCTCCCATAGGTAGGCTGTCGTCGGCGTTTCCCATCGACTGGTATCAAGGACCTTCTAACGCCGCCAAGTCCGTTTGCACGAAGCGCGACCGGGGCCTGAGCTGACGTACAGCCGAGATTTGTAGAGATCTATAGGACCGCGTTCGCGGTCTCCGCATGTTAGCGCTGCCCTTGAGGCCGCACTTGACATATTCGGCCACGACATCGAACATCCGCTGACGAAAGGACGCGGTATGTCGAATAACCTGATTCATTCCCAACTCGCCGCGAAGGTCGATGCGAGGACCGCGGAACAAGGCGTCGTCCGGGCAGCGGCGCTGTTGGGCGTGGCGCCGCTGCTGCGCGAGAGGGGAATCGACCCAGTACAAGTGCTGGCAAGTATCGGGTTGCACCCCGGGACACTCGATGATGCCGAGAACCGCATTCCGTACAGTGCTGTGGGCCGGATACTCGAGCGCTGTGCCGAGACCACGGGATGCCATCATTTCGGACTGCTCGCAGGACAGCAGACCAACATCGCCTCGCTGGGGCTGCTGGGCGAACTCATGTGGCGCTCACCGAGCGTTCAAGCGGCGCTGCGCTGCTTGATTTTGCATCTACATCTGCAAACTCGCGGCGCAGTCGTTACACAAGGCGTCGACGGCGCCAGCGCGACATTCGGCTTTGCGATCTATCAACGCGACATGCCCGGCGCGGCGCAAGCCTATGACCGGGTCATGGCACACGAATTCAATATCATGCGAGCACTTTGCGGCCCGCGCTGGTTCGCCGATGAGGCGACGTTCGCCCATGCGAAACCCTCGGATGTCCGTCCATATCGCCAATTCTTTCGCTGTACCCTGCGTTTCGACGCAGACCGCACCGAAATCATATTCAACAAGATTTGGCTCGAGCACGCGCCCCCTGGAGCCGATTCCGAGCTGCATCGCGCACTCCAGAGCAAGATCGCGATGCAGGAGATGCTAAGACCTGACGACTGGGCCGAGCATATTCGCCGCGCATTGCGAACGATGGTCGTGAGCGGCACGGCATCGGAAACGCAGGTCGCGAGACTTCTCTCGATTTCCACCCGCACGCTGCGCCGCCTGCTCACTGCACAGGGCACGACCTTTCGGGAACTGCTCGAGGAGGTACGCTATGAAGTGTCGCGCCAGTTACTGATGGATACGGATATGACCACGGCCGAGATCGCAGAATCGCTCGACTACGCCGACGCCAGCGCATTCACGCGCGCGTTCCGCCGCTGGACGGATTCCCCACCCGCGGCGTGGCGAGCCAAGGCGAGATCCGCGTAAAGTCCAATTTCCTTGGTGTCTGCATCAGCGCAATCCACCGCTTTCGACCACGACGCTCATCGGTTTTGCAGCGGTGAGCGTTGTAAATGCGGAGGAGGTCTCGATCGCTCCTAGAAACGCCTCGATCGATTTCCAATCGGATGAAACCGTGCTGAACGGCGTCAGGTTGGCGTAGAAACTGGGTTCGAACATCAGCGTGATTCCGGCGATCCAATCGGTATCGCCGGCGGCATGACTCTCGGTAATTCGTCGCAGCAGGCTGAAGTTGAAGCCGGTGGCGCAACCTTCCGACCAGCCGCCATATCGGTAGATAAGAACATCTGTCGACGCAGAGCGTTCCAGTTGATCGATCGTGACGAGGCGGAACCAGTCGATCATGAGCCTTACCATAGGATCAACCGTCAGGCTGTCCATATCGACGCCGCGCTGCTTTATGAATCTCTGCAGTGCACCGAGAAGGTTGTAGGAGTTCAAGGTCAAGCCCTCAACGGCGAAGCAGGATCGCCGCAGTTGCAACGAGCGACAGGGACGCGACCGTCAGCGATATCTGCAGCCCGCTGGAGCTGCCTGCCAGCACGCCGATCAATATCGGACCGAGGACCTGCCCGGTCGCAAACGCTGTGGTCATCCCAGCGATCAGCCGTGCGGAGTTCCCCTCCGCTAATCGCTGCGCCTCTTGTAATCCCGACAGCGTGACGACCATGAAGGTGCCGCCGACGCACAGCGATGCTGCAATGATGCCGCCGATGCCCGGCCAGACCAGCGGAACAGCGACACCAAAAGCCATGATCAATTGCCCAAGGGCCCAGATCCGGCGATTGGATAACACCGATGACAGTCGGGCCGCCAACAAGGTCGATGCCAGCGCGGCTGCACCGAACACGGGCCAAGCCCAGCCGAAGATGGCAGGATCGGCAACGGCGCGCCGCGCCATCGCCGGTAGAAATGTCGCGGGAACGATGTAGGCAAACCCGAACACGCCATAGCAAAGCACGATGACAAGCCGCCTTCGGACAGCGGCTCCGTCGGCGTGGGCGGGCGCCGGAGTCGTAACACGCCCAGCGCCAAGCGTGTCACTGTGCGCGGGCCAGGCGAGGCCGGTCAGCACGAGCGCAAGCGCACCGAGCAACTGCCATATCTCGCTCGAAGACCACTCAAGGGCCCCAGCAACCAGACAGGTGGCACCGGCCAGCACCATCCCGAATCCCACGCCGCCAAAAACCACACCGCTCAATCGCTTCTCCCCTGCGGCTACCAGGCGCGGAAGGATCGTCGAGGATGCAAAGATCAAACCCCAAGCACTGGCGACTCCGGCCAACGCGCGCAGGGCGACCCAAAGCGCCGGATCGTGAGTGGCTCCCATGGCAACGGTCAGGACAACGATCGAGATCAACGCGACGCGGAGCATCGTGGTGGACGACAAGCGAATCCAGATCGCCGACAGCGCGCCCACCAGATAACCAAGATAGTTGGCCGAGGCAAGCCAAGCGCCCATCGAAAGCGTCAAGCCCGCGTCCTTCTGCATCATAGGCAATAGGGGCGTGAAGGCGAAACGTCCGATGCCGATGGCAGTTGCGAAGGCGAACATGCCCGCAATGGCGACTCCCAGGATCGATTGGTCGCGCACATTTATTCCCATGCAGACTATCTCCTATTCTAAGTAGAGCGCTAACCACAAAAGTGAGCATTTTCACCGCTACCCACGATCCATGTGCAAGGCGGCACGGAGCCCGTAAGTCTGTAGTAAGCGCCGCAAGGTAAAAGGAGCTGCTGCGTCTACGCATCGTTCTACGAGCGCCTAGTAACTGCAAGTACGTTCTTCCGGATGCCGCATCTGACGCTTTTCCCCACGCCCGTCTCCCTTTATGACCTCCCGAACATGGATGAGGTCAACCGCGATCTCACTGCACGCCTTGTCGCTGAATCCGCCTCCGTCCCGTCGGTGCGCCGTAGCAATGTCGGCAGTTGGCACTCACCTGATCTCGCCGGGCGTCCGGAAGCCCCCTTCCGTACGCTCTTCCAGAACATCGTGACGCGGGTGCGCGAGACTGTAGACGGTCTTGCTAAAGAACGAGGGCAGCCTCTGCCTCCGATGCGCATCGGAGTGCATGCATGGGCAATGGTGATGCGAAACGGCGATTACACGATACCGCACGATCATTCGGAAGCGCATTGGGCAACCGTCTACTACGTGGACGCGGGGGACGCCGACGAAGCCGCGCATCCCGCCTCGGGCCTGCTCGCACTCGTAGATCCACGACACGGGAAGCGCCCGATGCCAGGGTTTGATCTCGCAGGAACGACCTACACCGCGCTGCCGCGCACGGGTCGGCTGGTGGTATTTCCAGGCTGGCTGCTCCACTACGTGCATGATTACCGCGGGCGGCGGCCCCGCATATCGATCTCCTGCAACTTCACCTTCGAACTGCCTCCGCCACCGCCGCAGCGTTAACGCATCCAGCTTCCCTTGCGCTGTTGGCACGTCCCCCTCAGGCTTGCGGGGTAGAACTGGGATAGCCAGCCTGGGTGCGGCGTGCCGATTTTCCTCGGAAACGGTCAAACCGACCGCTATAACTGGGGCCGGAGGCTCCGTTCGTGGCAAACTTCCGGTTTGCTCCTGAAGCTGCCCTCTTCTTATGCCCCCAGACCCTACAGCCCTCCTCGGGCTCCCCGCGTCTATCGACGACACCATGGCTTTGCTTGCACACGGCGACTACGTAGCCGAGCGCAGTCTGGCTACCGCAGTCTTTCTGACCCTGCGCATGGGACGTCCATTATTCCTGGAGGGCGAAGCCGGGGTGGGCAAGACCGAGATCGCCAAGGTTCTGGCACAGACACTGGGCCGGCGGCTCGTGCGCTTGCAGTGCTACGAGGGCCTGGATATCGCGTCGGCCGTTTATGAGTGGAACTACGCCCGTCAGATGATCGAGATCCGCCTGGCCGAGGCGGAAGGCGTGAAATCACGCGAAGGGCTGGCGCAAGATATCTTCTCCGAGCGATTTCTGATCCGGCGTCCACTGCTCCAGGCGCTGGACGCCGATCTCGGTGCCGCACCTGTGCTGCTGATCGACGAGCTCGACCGCACGGACGAGCCATTCGAGGCGTATCTGCTGGAGGTCCTATCCGATTTCCAGATCACCATTCCAGAGATCGGCACGATCAAAGCCAAAGAGCCGCCGATCGTCGTCCTCACGTCCAACCGCACGCGCGAGATCCACGATGCGGTAAAACGGCGCTGTCTCTATCACTGGGTCGACTATCCCACTGCTGTGCGTGAACTCGAGATCCTCGCACGCAAAGTTCCCGATGCCCCAGAGCAGCTTTCGCAGGAAGTCGTCGCCTTCGTGCAGAAACTGCGCAGCATGGACCTGTTCAAGCTGCCCGGCGTCGCAGAGACCATCGACTGGTCGAAGGCGCTGGTCGAGTTGGACCGGCTCTCACTCGACCCGGATACCATCAACGACACGCTGGGGGCGCTGTTGAAGTACCAAGACGATATCGCTCGCGTACGCGGCAGCGAGGCAGCGCGTTTGCTGGATGAGGTGCGATCGGATTTGGCTCGGCAGTAGAGCGTAGACCTTCGACGCAAGCGCGAAGCGATGCGAGCAACGTGCTTCGGGATCGGGTGGTGCGGTCCTGTGCAGCCCGCATCGCTTTAATCGAAACCGCACAATAACTCGACTTTGATTTTGATCTCCTTCGCGCCTTTGCGTCGAAGGTTTACGCCCTAGATGACGACACTCGCAACAGGCAAGCTGGCCGAGAACATCATGCACTTTGCCCGCGTCCTGCGCCAGGCAGGGCTGCCGGTCGGGCCCGATCGCGTGATCGACGCGCTGCGTGCGCTGCAGGTCGCAGGTATCGAGCGCCGTGAGGACTTCTACTGGACGTTGGCTGCTGTATTCATCGACCGGCGTGAGCAATTCGACCTGTACGATCAGGCATTCCACATCTTCTGGCGCGACCCGCAATTGCTCGGGCGGGCCATGGCGCTGCTGCTGCCGAACATGCAAGGTCCGGGAGGACAGCCGCAGAAAGATCCGGGCAGCAATCGACTGGCCGAGGCGTTCGCACGCAAGCATGCTCCGGCTCCGAAACCAAACGAAGAGCCGCCGCCTGAGGTCAGGATCGAGGCGATCTTCACGGCATCGGATCGCGAGCTGCTGCGCAAGGCCGACTTCGAAACGATGACGGGCGAGGAACTCGCGCAAGCGAAAAGGATGATCGCGCGCCTGCGCCTTCCCATCCCCGAAGTCCGCACACGACGGATGACGCCAGATGACCGCGGCACGCGCGTGGATCTGCGCGGAAGTTTGCGAGCCTGCCTGCGCGGAAACGCCGATGTGATCCCGTTGCGGCGCCGCTCGCCACAGCACCGGCATCCGCCGTTAGTGGTCTTGTGCGACGTGTCCGGCTCCATGAGCCGCTACGCGCGCATGCTGCTGCATTTTCTGCATGCGATCACCAATGATCGCGATCGCGTTCACACGCTCGTGTTCGGGACACGCCTGACCAACATCACTCGACAACTCCGTCATCGCGATGTGGATGTGGCACTGACCGGGGTCGCGCAAGTCGTGGCCGACTGGTCCGGCGGCACCCGTATCGGCGCGAGCCTGCACGAGTTCAACTTGCGCTGGTCGCGGCGGTTGCTCGGGCAAAACGCGGTACTCTTGCTGATCAGTGACGGATTGGATCGCGACATGGGCAAGGATCTGTCCGAACAAATGGAGCGGCTGCACAAGTCCTGCCGCAAGCTGATCTGGCTCAATCCGCTGTTGCGCTATGAAGGTTTCGAGCCGCGGCCCACTGGTGTTCGGTTAATGCTGCCGCATGTGGACGCCTTCCTGCCGGCACACAATATCGACAGCCTGGTGGAGCTTGCGCGCGCGCTGTCGGTCGCACCGTCTTCGACAGAACATCAGGTGAACAGGAGAGCAGTATGGAAATGACCGGCGAACAACTCATTCCGCTGCCGCAGCAGCGCGTGTGGGAGGCCCTGAACAATCCCGAGATCCTCAAAGCCTGCATCGCGGGCTGCGAAAGCATGGAAAGGGTGTCGGACACCGAGTACAAAGTCACGCTGAGCGCCGCGGTGGGGCCGGTGAAGGCGAGGTTCAATGGCAAGCTGCTGCTGACCGAGTTGAACCCGCCCACCTCCTACTCGCTTGCCTTCGAAGGCTCCGGCGGCGCAGCCGGGTTCGGCAAAGGCGGGGCATCGGTGCGTTTAAGCCCAGAAGGCAGCGGGACGCGCTTGAGCTATTCGGCGAAAGCCACTGTCGGCGGCAAACTTGCGCAGATCGGCTCTCGGCTGATCGATGGTGTGGCGAAGAAGATGTCCGACGATTTCTTCGTCAAGTTCAACCAGACGTTGTCACCTGCGCATGCGGCGGTTGCTGCGCCCGCTGCGGAGCCTCATGCTGCAGCGGCTGCCCATGATACGGGGACGTGGCTCTGGGTCATCGCGGCCGGAGCAGTGGTTGCGCTATTCGGGATTTATTCGATGGTGATGCACTAGTAATTCGGTAGGCCAACACCCAACGGGGAGGCGCAGAGAACACAGAGGTCGCAGAGGAAATTCCGGTGAAGGTTTTTTGGATCCTCGGAATTCCGCGGCAGTCCGAGTTGTCACCGAAACCCTCTCTTTGCTTTTCTCTGCTTCCTCTGCTCCTCTGCGTTGGGTGTTGAACTGGTGTTTGCCTGCTAGAATCGCCGCTTTCTCGACGGGAGGGGAACAATGAACAAGCTGGATCTCGCAGGACGGGTTGCCATCGTCACCGGCGGCGTCTCCGGCATCGGTCTGGCGATAGCACAGCGCATGGCCGACTCAGGAGCAACGGTGAGCCTCTGGGACCGAGATGCCGACGCTCTCGCCAAGATCGCCAAAGAGCTGAGCGCAAGGACCAAGGTTCATACCTCCGTAGTGGATATCGGCAACCATCAGCAAGTCGTTCACGCAGCGAAAGATACGGCGACCGCCTGCGGAAAGATCGACGCGCTGGTGAACTCTGCAGGCGTAGCCGGCGCGAACGCGATGGTCTGGGAGTACCCTGTTGAGGAGTGGATCCGAGTCCACAACGTCAACCTGCACGGCACTTTCTACACCTGCCGCGAGGTGGTGCCATATCTGCAGAAGAACGGCTACGGACGCATTGTGAACATCGCATCGATCGCCGGGAAAGAAGGCAATCCCACCGCATCTGCTTACAGCTCCTCGAAAGCCGCCGTCATCGGTCTGACCAAGTCGCTCGGAAAGGAGTTGGCCAAGCAGAACATCACGGTCAACTGCGTCACTCCGGCCGCGGTGAAAACACCGATCTTCGCGCAGGTCAGCCAGCAGCATATCGACTACATGCTGCAGAAGATCCCGATGGGGCGCTTCGGTAGCGTCGAAGAAATTGCATCCACGGTATGTTGGTTGTGCACGGAAGACGCGTCCTTCAGCACGGGAGCGGTGTTTGATCTGTCTGGTGGTCGAGCGACGTACTGATTAGTACTTCCACACCCAACGCTAAAGGCGCAGAGGGCGGTTTCCTCTGCGACCTCCGCGTTCTCTGCGCCTTTAGCGTTGGGTGTTGAACTACTGGTGTTGATCTAACAGAATGACCGAACCCCGCTACGACCACCAAGACCTTCTTCGATTTGCGCGCACGCTTATGGAACGCGCAGGCCTCGATACCGAGAAAGCCACCGCAGTGGCGGATGTGCTGGTCGAGGCCGATCTCCTCGGTCATGACACGCACGGCCTGAACCTCCTTGCGACCAATCTCGCCAACATCGAATCTGGCGCGATGGCAATTTCGGGACAGCCCACGGTGCTGCGCGACAGGCCGGCAGCGCTGACCTGGGATGGGAAGCGCCTGCCTGGCCCCTGGTTAGTCCTGAAAGCGATCGATGCCGCGATTCCGCGAGCGCGGGAACTCGGCACATGCACGGTGGTCATTCGCCAGAGTTATCACATCGCTTGTCTAGCCGCATACCTGAAGCGGGTCACCGATCAGGGGTTGATGATGCTCCTGCTCTCCTCCGCGCCGGATGTCACTGGCGTCGCACCACACGGTGGCAGACGCGGTGTCCTCACTCCCAATCCCATTGCGGCTGCATGGCCCACCGACGCCGATCCGGTAATGCTCGACGTGTCTACCTCGATCACCACGCATGGCATGACGGGACGCTTGCACAAGGAAGGCAGTCGACTTCCCGGCCAGTGGTTGATCGATGCGGATGGCAATCCGACTGACAACCCCAGCGTGATGTTCCAGGAACCGCAAGGTTCGATTCTCCCGCTGGGCGGGATCGACGTCGGCCACAAAGGATATGCGCTCGGCCTGCTGGTGGAAGCACTCACCGGAGGTCTTGGAGGGCATGGACGTCCCGATCCGCAATCCGGTTGGCCAGCCAACGTCTTTCTGGAAATATTCGACCCAGCGGAGTTCGGCGGACAGCAGGACTTTCTACGGCAGATGTCCCATCTATCGAACGAGGTGCACGCCACACCGCCGCGGCCAGGATTCGATCGCGTGCGTCTGCCAGGCGAGCGCGGATTGCAACGGCGTGCCAAGCAACTCGCTGGCGGCGTGGTGTTGCATCCGGCAATCATGCCGGCACTGAGCATCTGGAGCGAGAAGTTCGGCGTTGCACTCCCGAAAGCGACGAGCTGACCTCTGCCTTCCCAGTCCGGCACATCTGACGGAAAGCAACGATGAGTGGCCACAGCACGCAGCGTCGCCGCGGTGTATTGCTCATGATCGCCGCGCCGCTGTGCTGGTCCACCGCCGGCATGCTCGTGCGCAATATGGATCTCAAGGACAGCTGGGAAATTACTTTCTGGCGCTCCTTGTTCATGACGTTGTTCGTCACCGGCGTACTGGCGGCGCAGTATCGCGGGGCCACCCTTGCAAGAATGTGCGCGGTTGGGCGCGCCGGGCTCATTGCGAGTGCGCTGTGGGCACTGATGTACGTGTGCTTCATTCTCGCGATAGGACATACCAGGGTGGCCAATGTGCTGGTGCTGTCGAGCATTGCCCCATTCGCAGCGGCGCTGCTGGGTGGCGTATTCCTGCATGAGCGCGTACCGGGCCGGACCTGGCTGGCGATGATGGCCGCGTTCGGCGGCATTACGCTGATGTTCGTCGAGTCGATCAATACCGGTGGACTGCTGGGTAATCTCATCGCACTCGCGATTCCCTTCGCTTTCGCTTGCAACGTCATCATCCTGCGCAAGATGCACGCGCAAGTGGATATGGTGCCGACGCTGGTCTTGTCGGGGCTGATCTCGATGGCCTTGACCCTGCCCCTGGCTCTGCCACTGGAGGCCGGCGGAAAAGATCTGGGGCTGCTTGCTATCATGGGAATCGTACAGTTGGGACTAGGCTGCATTCTGATGATGCTCGCCGCGCCCCACTTGGCGGCGGCGGAGATCGGCCTGCTCGCAGTTCTCGAAATCATCTTCGGCACCCTGTCCACCTGGCTGGTGGTGGGTGAGCGTCCGGGCTATCTCGCGCTTGCCGGTGGTGGCATCGTGATCCTCGCCTTGGTCGTGAACGAGTTGTTCGGCCTTCGCAGTGCCGCACGTCCTGACGAGGACGAAGCGGTTCGCGAAGTCAGCAGCGCGGGACACTAGTATCCTGTTCCGTCAATTCGTGGCCGAAAACCCGACGACAATCGACGCCATGCTGCGTTACGAATCTTCGCCAGGTTGTTCAACCTGGCTGTGGTTCGCGCCTTGCCTGGCGCCGATTTCGCGGGTTTTCCAGCCGCAACAGGATGCCGCCCATCGTTGGCGAATTAGCCTTCCCGAATGCGAGAGTTTTCCCACGAATCAACGGAACAGGACACTAGGAACAAACAGAAGGAGGGCAAATGAGCGAAAAATCCGATCTGCTCGCCGCGAGGTTGATGAACTGCTACGCCGCGGCTGTGCACGATGTACTGCGTGGCATGGGACACGGGCGCTGTGTGCTGCCACCCAGCATCAAGCCGTTGGACCCGACGAAGAAACTGGCCGGCGAGATCTACACGGTCAGCGGGCACATCGATATCACGCGCGATCCGCATGATACGCTGGTGCAATGGACCGGCCTGCTATCAAAGGCACCGCCCGGAAAAGTGCTCGTCTGCCAGCCGCACACTTACGATATCGCTTTGATGGGAGAACTATCTGCGGAGACGCTCAACTTCCGCGGCGTGCGCGGATACGTGGTGGATGGCGGCTGCCGCGATACCGATTTCATTCTCGAGCTCGGCTTTCCCGTGTTCTGCAGCTTTACCACGCCTAAGGACATTGTCGGTCGCTGGGTGCCTGACCGCTTCGGCGAACCGCTGACCATCGGCGAGGTCACGATCAGAACAGGCGACTATCTGCTTGCGGACCGCGACGGCGTAGTCATCATTCCGGGATCGATCGTGAATGAAGTGGTCAGTAAAACCGAAGAAGTCCTGCAAACCGAAAACACTGTCCGGACCGCCATACTCGCAGGGATGGATCCGCAGGAGGCGTATTTGAAATTCGGGAAGTTCTGACCGGCCAGATTCGGCGCATCCTACGCGGAGTCGATTGATGAACTGTGCAGATTTGACGAGACGCCTGTCGGGCATGGCTCGGTTCCACGAAACGTGGAAGGTCGCCACGCTGGCGCTTGCCCTCGCGTCCCCGCAGTTGGGGTTTGCCGGGCAGGCGGCAAACGTCCCTCACATAGGTTATCTCTCGGTTGGATCAGAGGCCTCCAACGGTGCCTTTCTTGAAGCGCTCAAGGATGGGCTACGTGAACTGGGCTACATTGACGGGCGAAACATTCAAATAGATACGCGGTGGGCAGGCACTTCTGCCGACCAATTCCCCGACTTCGCCACCGCGCTGGCTCGAACCAGACCTGCCGCAATCATAGGCACCTGCATTCCGTCGACTCGAGCCGCCAAGGATGCTACCGCAACGATCCCGATCGTTATGTCGGTCGACGGCGATCCCGTAGCCGCCGGCTTGGTGTACAGCCTCGCGCGCCCGGGTGGTAACGTGACCGGCACTTCCACACTATTCGAGGAACTCGTCCCGAAGTGGCTTGAATTTCTGACCGCGGCGATGCCCAAAGCCCGTGTTGTCGCCGCACTCGTAGATCCGGACGATCTCGCCGACCCATACTTCTGGGCCAAACTCCAGCAAGCGGCACAGCGTTACGGTGTCAAGATCAAGCGGTCCGAGGTCAGAACGATCGCGGACCTCAAACCCGCCTTCGCGAATATGAAGAGACAGCACGTCGACGCATTCGTGGTGATGACCAACGCAATGTTGGCCGGCGAGGCCAAGCACATCGTAGCTCTGGCGGACAAATACAAGCTGCCAGGAATGTACAGCTACCGCGAATTCGCCGAAGCTGGCGGTCTGATGAGCTATGGTTTGAGCTATCGGGCGTACTACAAAGGCGTTTCGCGCTATATCGACAAGGTGCTGAAAGGCGCCAAGCCCGCCGATCTCCCAGTGGAGCAACCGACCAGAATCGAGTTCGTCATCAATCTGGCGACGGCCAGGAAGCTCGGCGTGACTATCCCGGAGCCCTTGCTGGTACGCGCCGACGCAGTGCTTTATTGAGTCAGGCGCGCTGGCACATCTCAGACTGCGCTTAGCCCGCCGTCCGCGAGATATACGCCACCGGTGCAGATGCTGGCAGCGTCGCTCGCCAAAAACACGATCAGTTCCGCGACCTCTTCCGCCGTGCCGTAGCGTTTCATCGGCAAGCCGTCGACGATGGCGGCATGAGCCTTCTCCGGTGCCCCCGGTGAGCGGTTCTCTTCGATCGATCGCATCATCCTTGTATCAGTAGGTCCGGGCAGTACTGCGTTCACACGGATGTTGAGCGGTGCGCATTCGGTGGTTGCGGCGCGCATGAGCCCGATCTCAGCATGCTTGCTGGCGATGTAAGCCGAGTTCCCGGTGCCCCGTGCCTTGATGCCAGCGATGGAGGAAGTGATGACGATGCTGCCGCCGCCACGCTCACGAATCGCAGGTATGGCGTACTTGAGGCCAAGGAACACGCCTCGGACGTTCACCGACATGAGTTGGTCGAACGCATCCAGTGGGTAATCCACGATCGAAGCCACCGGCCCTTCCACACCGGCGTTGCTCAAGAAGACGTCGAGGCCGCCAAAGCGTTCGCGCACAGCGGCGATCATGTGACGGTTATCTTCGTCGCGCGCGACGTCGGTCACGACATATGCAGCGCTGGCGCCGAAGGTCTTGGCTGCATCGGCCAGAACCGATTCGCGCCGTCCGGTCAGCATCACTTTCGCGCCCTCTTCGACGAGGCGCTTGGCCGTAGCCAATCCGATGCCGGTTGCTCCACCGGTCACGAGCACGACTTTGCCTTGCATGGTCCCCATCTGTTTCTCCAAGTTACAGGAGGACACAGAGGAAACAGGGAGACGCATTTCTCTGCTATCTCTGCTTGCTCCTGTCCAATGTCTTTGCGTGGTTCCTGCCTCACTGTTTTAGTTGCGCCGCTCGTTACATTAGCACCGCCATGACATCCCGTCGCGGGCTAGGCTGCGCCTGCATCGTCGGATAGCCCAACCGGAATGGCATCAACGCGTGCATTCCGGGTACAGACACCAGTTCCTTCAGTGCAGTTCCAAAGCGTGGGTCGATGCCAAGCGCGCGTTCACGGTCAGCTCGCTCCGGTATCTGGTTGAGCGGATGCATCGACAATCCCTGTGTCGTTGCCCACAAATGCATGCGCTGCCACAGCCTGCCGCCGCGAATCCGCCAGGCATTGTCGTTGGCATCCGGCACGATGATCAGACCAAAGGCGGCCGCTGTCGCCACGTGCCGATCGCGAGTGGTCCGCAACCACGCCTGGTCACTTTGTTCCCGGCTCAGCGGCGGCAGAATCTTAGCCATGACGTTGATGAACGGAGACAGGCTCTGCGCATCCAGAGTGGTTCCGTCGCGTGACTGCTGGATCTCCCGCCAACTCGAACGAAACCACTTTGCACTATCGCTCGACTGTTGATTGTCCTTTACGATGGCTTCGGTGGCGGCAACGATCAACTCACCGACGCGCCGACGATCTGGGTCGGTCGTGAACCAGAGCACGCTCACCTGCGGGAGATCCGGTCCCAGACCAGCAAGTCTGCCCAGCACTTCCGGCGCCACCGTTCGCGCAGTATCGTAAGGACCGCGATCGGTGTGGCGGAGCGGAATTGCATCGAATAAGGCCGACTCGCGCGCCGTTGCAGCAGAGAGCGTCACACGCGCAACGTGGGCAGGATTGGCCTGATCGGGGAGGAGAGCCACATCGGCTGCATAACCATTGGGCTCCGCCGCAAGCACGAGATTCTCCAGTGCGCATCCCAACCCCATGTACATTTCGCGCCGATATGGATCGATGGCTCCGATATTGCGACCTGTATCGGCGAACACATCGATGATGTTGTCGTGCACGCGAAACAGCCACGGCTGACTGTTGTGCGGGTTGGCAGCGAGGATTGCCGCGCGTACCAGGTGAGTCGGACCCTCTGGCTGCCCGACGCGCCATGTCCTCCAAGGATCGTAGGCAGGGCCTTGCCCGACGCTGAACACGCCTTGCTGCCACACGCGAGCCGCAACCGCAGCGCCGGCAACCGCCACCGTACCACCAGCAATCTTCAGCACCGTGCGTCTGGTCACACCCATATCGAGTCCTCCAAGAGGCGCGCTTCCAACGGCACACTACGCCGACGACAATTCTTCCAGCGCTGCGCCGCGAGCGATCCAGCCAGGGTCCAGTTCAGGCAACGGGATGGCAGACAGCAACGCCTTCGTGTACTCGTGTCTAGGGCGTGCGAATACTTCCTCGCACGACCCGGTCTCGACCACGGTGCCTCGATGCATGACCAACACGCGATCGCATAACACTCGCACGACCGACAGATCGTGGCTGATGAAGATGAGCGCGCTGCCGGCTTTGAGCTCGCGTAACAGCACCAGGATCTGCGCCTGCGTCGAGACATCCAGACCGGACAGGATTTCATCGGCCACGATCAGCTTTGGTTCCAGCGCGAGGGCACGCGCAATACCTACGCGTTGTCGCTGGCCCCCGGAAAGCTCGTGCGGGTAACGCCTAGCGAAATTCAGCGGCAAGTGCACTCGCTCCAGCAGTGCTGCGGCCGCCCGCCGACCTTCCTGCCTGTTCGCGACTCGCGCAAAAGCCAGCAGGGGCTGGGCGAGGATATCTTCAATGCGGTGGCGCGGATTGAGGGACGATTGCGGATCCTGGAAGATCATCTGGATCTTATCGCGCATGGGTCGCAGCTGGTCTTCGTGCAGATGAGCGATGTCCCGATCGTCGAACATCAAGCGCCCGCCGGTGGGTTCGTATAGACGCAGCAGTGTGCGCCCCAGCGAAGTCTTGCCCGAGCCGGACTCTCCTACGATACCCACCGATTCGCCAGGCTCGAGATCCAAGTCCACATCTTTTAGGATGTCGACCGTCGTGGCAGCACCCAGCAGCTTCTGCGAAGCGCGGTCGGGCAAGGATAGCGATAGCTTAGAGGCGGACAGGAGCGGCATCGTATGCGTACGCTTCTTCCCATAGCCGCCGAGTCAGATCGTCGGAGATGGGTTTGTGCAGCTCGGCCGGTCGGTCGTAGCGAGGTGTGGCAGCGAACAACGCCCGCGTGTACTCGTGCTGCGGACGCGCAAAGACATCGGTGGCAACGCCCGACTCGAGGATACGCCCGCTGTGAATCACGCTGACGTCGTCGCAGATCTTGGAGACCACTCCTAGGTCGTGCGTGATGAACAGGATTGCGGTCCCGAATTTGGTTTGCAGCTCTTTGATGAGACCCAGGATGTGTCGCTGGACCGTGACGTCCAAGGCAGTGGTCGGTTCATCCGCGATGATGAGTTTTGGCCCGCAAGCAAACGCAATCGCGATGAGAACGCGTTGCCGCATCCCGCCCGAGAGCTCGTGAGGATACTGACGCAGCACACGCCGAGGATCGCGCAACCGCACCTGACGCAGTACCTCCACGGCACGCTGGCTGGCTGCTGCGCGCGACATGTGCAGATGCAGGCGCAGCACGTCGGTGATCTGAGGTTCGATGCGCTCGACCGGATTGAGTGCCGTCATCGGATTCTGCGGGATCAGCGCGATTTCCTTGCCCAGCAAAGGTCTGCGCTCGCGCTCGTCGAGCCGCGTAATATCGCGTCGGTCGAACGTCACGCTGCCCGCAGTGATACGCGCGTTGCCTGGCATTATCCCGAGAAGAGTCCTGCCCACCATGGTCTTGCCGGCACCGGATTCGCCCACCAGCCCGCGCACACGTCCCGCCTCCACCTTTAGCGACACGCCCCGCAAGACCGGTTGCCCGCTGACTTCGACATCCAGGTCGCGAATTTCCAGCAGCGCGCTCATCGTTGTTTCACCGGATCGAGCACGTCGCGCAGACCGTCGCCCAACGCGTTGAG
>Ga0207689_10000957_pt1 | contig 27783 bp, 16 predicted proteins | sample KBSMisM52_FD_184312 | JGI IMG/M metagenome (GOLD analysis project Ga0207689, IMG submission 184312) | Miscanthus rhizosphere microbial communities from Kellogg Biological Station, Michigan, USA - KBS Miscanthus M5-2 (SPAdes) (version 2) | ecosystem: Host-associated > Plants > Roots >...
GAATTTCAATACGCAACAAGCGCTGCGGATTTTTATATATACAATATCCAATCGTCAACTCTAATTCTCGCTGGCTGTGAAGAAATAGATTAAGGAGAGCAATTTGAACGATTCGAACAATAACTTCTCGGAATCCTCTCGCCGTAATTTCCTTAAAGGGATGGGGTCGCTCCCGATGATAGCTCTAGCCGCTGGCAGAAGTTTTGGCAGTCAAACCCAAGTCCTGCCCTTAAACGCAAATATGCAGCAGGCTGCCAAAACCGCACACACCTCAAACCAGCGATTTGTTGCTCTCCAGATTGGAGCGCGTTCCTTCGTAGATGAAGGTGTTGAGAAATGTTTGGACACAATTCAGGACAAAGCTGGTGTCAACGTTCTCATGCCCACAGTCTTTACCTATGGGCGCGGCTTAGCGGGTCGGCAGGTTCCTGGCCAACCTTTGCCTGACCACGGAGTACAAGAGTATGACGAAATTCACGGCGGTAGCTATACAAAGCTTCATCCAGAGTTTTACGCCAATTCGGTGATCAAGGACTTCCGTGCGCCAGAGCTCGGGAATTTCGACATTTTGTCGGATGTAATTCCAAAAGCGAAAGCCAGAGGCATGCAGGTTTATTGTCTGTTCGAAGAAGCTTATAACCCGCGGTTGATTCCCAATTTTGAGAAGATCGCCGAGGTCGATGTCTACGGACGGATAGGAGCCAGCACCTGCCTCAACAATCCCGATGCGCGAACTTTTCTTACCTCCATGGTGCGCGACTGGCTCACTACAAACGATCTCGACGGCATGATGTGGGAATCAGAGCGCCAAGGTCCCCTGAACAACACACTCGAAGCGCATTTCGGAAAAATTGGGAGACGCAGGTCCATCAATTGTTTTTGTGTGCACTGTTCGCGAAAAGGAAAAGATCTCGGAATTAATGTCGAGCGAGCGCGCGAAGGATATATGGCGCTGGATCGCTGGGTAGAGCAGAGCTTGAACAGTCCTCCTCAGAATGAGGGCGGTTTTGTGACGCTGTGGCGGCTGCTTCTGGACTATCCCGAGGTTCTGGCGTGGGAAAAATTCTGGTTCCTCAGCCAGGAAGAAGTCTACGGACTGTTGTATGGGACGACCAAGGAAGCAAATCCCAAGGCGCAGGTAGGGTGGCACATCATGCATCTTGTGACGATGAGCCCGTTCTTTCGTGCCGAGCAAGACTATGCCCGGCAAGCGCGTTACGCCGATTACATCAAGCCTTCGACATACAACAATTGCGGAGGCCCGCGTTTTGCGCAGTACATCAGGAACATTCAATCCACTGTCTTCCGCGACTGCACTCCTGAAGAAGTCCTCGAACTGCATTACAAAGTTTTGGGCTACGAGGATGAACCGAGCCTCGACAAACTGCCAACCGCAGGCCTCTCGGCTGATTACGTGGCCCGGGAGACGCGGCGCGCGATTGCGGATGTGCAGAATTCAGTGCCGATTTATCCTGGCATTGATATCGACATTCCCACAGGGTTGAACGAAAAGCGGACGCAGCCTGCGGATGTCAAAGCGGCCGTGTTGGCCGCTTTTCACGCTGGCGCACCAGGGGTGGTGTTGTCGCGTAAGTATGCGGAAATGAAACTCACCAATCTCGCAGGCGCCGGTGAAGCTCTACGCGAATTGGGCAGCGCCAAGGGGTGATTCGAGAGATTCACGTGGCATGGTTTCTGACGGTAGTCAAATTCTTTGCTTGCCTGATTTCGAAAGATGAGTGTGTAACAAGACAACTGGATAGGCGGCACACTCGGAAGGAGCACGCCATTGTCCTGGTCATCATTTGATAATTCCAGTCGCCGCGAATTTCTTAAATAACTTGGTCTTCTGAGTACTCTGCAGTTGTCCGCTCAGATTTCGGAGAAGGTCTGTGCGACCGCTTCATCCATGGTTGGAACAAAGCCATCCCTTTGCGGCCGGCCCTGGCACCTGTAAGACTCCAATTGCGAGCGAAGAAAGTGCCAGAGTGGCGGGCAGAAGAAGGCGTGGCAACTCCGGTTCCACGAAGTCCAGTAACAAGCAACGAGCCCGAAGAAAAAATCACTCTCGTTCCATACGCTGGCGCGAAGTTGCGTATTACTGCCTTTCCACAAACAAACGGGTGATTGCCGATGCGGTCGATCAGCCGCACCAGCAGAGAAGAATTCCTGGATCGATCGGTCGATAGCAAGCTTCTACTGCCAGAGCACAACCGGCAATTTGTCCAGATCGAAATACATCCGGTAGTAGTAATCGCCTCCGACCAAGTAGAACGGACGAAATTTTGCCATTACGTTGCTGCCGTCAGGCGGGGCGAAGCGAAAAACGCCAGGCCCTTCCTCGTTGTCGGCAACAAGATATTTGTTCAGATCGTCGTTGCTTTCCGGCAATTTGAAGATGGGCTCGTGGATCATGCCATCTTGTACCAGTACGACCGGCCCACGAACTACAGCGGCGCGGTGTGGATGTTGCGCGTCCACGGCCTGCCAGCGCATTCGCAGCGGAATGGTGATCTCTACCTTGTCGCCGGAATTCCAGGCGCGGTCCACGGTGGCCCATGTTCCAGGCTGGCACGCGGTTTGAAACGGCGCGCCATTCACTTTTACCGATGCACCCTGCGCCCACTCGGGAATCCGCATACGCAAGGGGAACTTCATGCTGTGGTCCATCTGCAGCGTCAGCGTGCTGGTTTCAGTTTCGGGATATCGTGTGTCCTGCTCCAGTTTCACCGCTCCGTCTCTGCGCTTCCAGGTCAGTTCCGACGGAACATAGAGATTGACGTACAGACTGGAATCATCCTTGTAGTAGATAAGGTTGTGAAAGTCGGCGACATCTTGAATGTATGTTCCCGAACAGCAGGTGTAAGGGTTGCGGCTGAAGATTTTGACACCACCACCGACGCGATAATCGGCGTAGTAAAAATGGCGGCCGTGGCCGTTGATCTGTAATGCGGACCCGATTCCGTTGTAGAGCAGGCGCTCCATCCAGTCGCCATACCGCGCCTTCCCCGTGAATTGCATCAGGTAGCGCGACATCTTGAATCCTGCCCACGATCCACAGGGAGTTTCAAAGCTGTTGAGCTGATAATCGAGCGCTGCTCCCAAGCTTCCGGCAGGCATGATTCTCTCCACCGGTCCGTAGCCTCCGGTGGCGTAGCACTGCGTGTTTTGCAGAAAGTCGTAGGCGTTCTCCACCACGCGCAAATGCGCAGGATCGCCGGTGACCGCATATCGCATGGACGCGCTGCTGAACGAGTTCACATGGCTGTAGGCATGAACGCCACTCGCATCCGTCGGCGACGAGGTGTTGGTGAATTTGTCCCAGTAAGAGTGATACAACCAGGCTTCGGCGAAATCCTTGAATTGCTTGTTGCCGGTGAGCTGATAGGCGCGAAAGAGATTTTCTGGTTGGGTGTACCATTCGAGCGGCTTGCCCGAGTGCATTTCCCAGGGCTTCGGTGCGGCCGGTTGCCGGGTGCGGTCGAATGTCTTGCTGGCATAGTCAGTTACCCTTTCGAGCAGAGGCATGGCTCGACTATCGCCTGCGTACTGGTGCATATCCACCAGGCCGCAAACCAGCTTCTCGTAAGGATAGACATTCATTCTGCAATTGCCGTCAGGGCCGACGGTCTGGGAAAACTCGCCCAGAAGATACGCAGCCTTATCACGCATTGCCTGGTCGCCGGTCGCGCGATACATGCGCGACATTCCGCTCAGCCACTGGCCAAAAACGGTGGAACTGTCTTCGTCGCACCAACCTCCGAGCGGCTTGCCTGGCGCCGGCAATCCCGCCTTGGCGCGGAATCCCTGCAGGATGTCATCATTCGACACGTTGAAGTAGAACTCGCGGGCGTGCAGATACTGGTCATTCCAGCGACTGTCGCGCAGGCGTACGCCGTCATAGTCGAAAGCGTTAATCTTCGTCACGCGTGGATCGATGTCGGATGGGGAGGTGTCGGAGTGGGCAGGCACACTGGCGAGCATGCCCGTAACTGCTAGCCCTTTAAGGAAATCGCGGCGGTCCATATTCTGTCTCCCGGTCTCACTTCTCGATTTCTGACATCTACTTCTTCTATACACCGCGAGATTGTATATTGTATTCGGTTTTGGGGTGAGCAGATTTTTAAGGGGCGAGAAGATTAAGACCTGCAAGCCCTCGTAACTCCCATGAACAGCAAACTTTCTCGTCGTCAGGTACTCAAGTCGATCGGAACAGCCGGTTTTGCTTCGCTGGTTCCTCAGGCACCTCTTTCTCACTCGATTCCTCAAGCATCGCGAGCCACCAACCGGTCCGACCTGGTGCGGCTTGCCTCGGGCCGGATGATCGTGACGTTTGACCGCCGGATCGGCACTCTCTACTCGATCAGTGAGGCGCGCGATCCGCTGGGGACAAATTTCCTGGGGAACTCCGACAACACGCTCGGGATCAAGAGCGCAGACACGCATTGGACCGGCGACATAGTCACTACGATTTGGGAACTGAAAACACCGGAATGGATTCGCGAGCAGGAGAGCTTTGTTCCATACCGGATTTCGGGAAGATGGAAACACGAGTCGACTCTGGATTCGCCGGATGTTCGCAAGGTTGAGTTTGATGGGAAGGTGTTCACGGTCAAGTATGAAGGCCGCTCGCAAAGAGAACACAGCATCCAGAGCTACGCCCTCAACATGAGCTATCGCGTTGCGGATGATGCTTCGCTGCTGTGGGAGGTGCAGTTTCAGAATACGACCGGCCGCACTCTGGAATTCGGCGAACTCGCATTCCCCCTGCGCGCCAACGACGATTATGCCGCGCCTTATGCGGGGGCTACCTCGACCATGGTGAACACAACCGGGAAACTGGCCGCGATGCAAAAGATCGTTCACGAACAAAAAGTCCTTTGCCATTGGTTTGTAGCCGGTCACAGTTCTTACGCACTACTGCAACGTCCACGCGGGGACGCCCCGTTTCTCCTGTTTCACTGCCTGCAAGACACTTCGTTTGAATGCATCTACAAAACACCCGCCCAGGGCAGCGACTGGATCGGGACCGATCTGTTCGCGGTGCACTCCAACGCCGCCAAAGATTTGCGGAACTGGGGCTGGAATCCCTGGGTGAACGGGCATTCTTCGCTCGTGTTGGAGCCTGGTCAAAAAAAGTCATACCACATGCGATTTGTGTTTCTCGATGAGTATTCCGGAATCGCAAAGGAATTAATGGCGGCGGGCAATCTGGGAATCCGCATCGTGCCCTCTATGGTCGTGCAAGAGGACACGGACGCTCACGTCGAGCTGAATTCAGCCCAGGACATTGAGGGTCTCGAAATCCACTCGGATGGAATCACCGTCAAAGAGCGGAGGCGTAGGGATGAATCCACGCTGCTAACCTTGTCGTTTCACGGCCGAGGACAGAAGAGTCTCCGGCTGCTGTACAACGGAAAGCGCTGGACCAACCTGCATTTTTTCTGCGTCGAGGATGCGGAGCAGTTGCTGAAAGCACGAGCCCGCTTCATGGCGGAGCGGCAATTCGTGGTGAATCCCGACGACCCCTACCACCGCCATCACATGTTCCTGCCGTTCGACTCTCGGCGTGCCACCCGCATTGATGACAACGATGACGTTTGGGAAGTAGGAGGCACCGACGATCCCGGCTTCGGTGATCCCTTATTTCTAGCGGCGAAGAATTCGTTCATTCCCTCACTCGACGAGGTCGAGAAACTGGAAATGTTCGTGTCCGATTGTCTGTTCAAGTACATTCAGAACCCCGCTACTTACGAGATACGCGCATCTCTGTACTGGAAAGTGAGGACACCGTCGAGTCCGTGGGGAAGCTGGTCGAAGAAACGAAGCGAAGCCACGTGGCGGACCTTCAACTACGCCTTCGTCACCAATATTTATCACGCCATGTACCACATTGGGCGCGAATACGATGTTCTATCGCATCGCACGGCGCTCGACTATCTTCGGCTCTGCTATGAAACGTGTAGAAAATGGTTTACTACGGGTCCTTACAGTCGCTTTGGCCTGATTACCGGCTTGAACGCGGTGAACATCGTCGAAGACCTCAAGAGCGAAGGATGGCAGAAGGAGTATGAAACGATTCTTGCGCTGATGAAAGAAACCAACCAGGTTTTCCTGACGGATCGTTACCCCTACAGCTCTGAGATTCAGATCGACGAAACTGCACAGCCACAGGTTTACTTTTTCACTCGCTACTTCGGCAAAACCCACGGCGATGCTGAAAGCTGGAATAGGAATGCGGAAGTTCGGCAAGTTTTGCAGGCCATGCGTGGCGGGAATCAGCCCATCTGGTTTTTGTACGGTAACGATTTATTTGCCCATCCCGACTTGCGAGGCCAGATTTCCTGCTGGCATTCGGAAAGTTTGAACGGCATGGCATTAATGCAGGCCTTCGAAGACACCGGCGATGCCTCGCTACTTTTGAAAGGCTATGCAGGAATGATGAGCGTCCTCCACAACGTGCTACCCGATGGCATGGGCTTTGGATGGTTCAAACTCGATCCCGGCGTCTTTGCCTGTGAACCACCGAGAACATTCGAGGGAGGTTCGGGTTTGTGGGCTTTTCTGCAAGCCGCGAAATCTTATGTGGTGAACGATCCCAGCTTCGGTTGGATAGGTTATGGATGCCGGGTGGAGAACCAAGGCGACGAGGTCCGCGTGTTCCCCAAAGATGGCGTGCGCAAACGATTGTTGATTGTCCCTGATAAATTGCAGGTAAATTTGCGGCGGGGCGAAATCAAGTCACTGACTTTCGACCGCAAGACGTCGGAGGTGAATTTGCAAATCGAAGACACCACCGGAATGGTGAAGACTGTGCTTGTAACCATCGAGGGGTTGAAGCCTGGCGAGTATCTACTGGGGACGAAAAGCTCCGAAGTCCGCCTGCGGGGATCAGAGAAGCTTGGATTTGAGGTGCCAGTGGAGGATGCGAAATCGCTGCATATTTCGAGGGCAGTACTGAAATAGCAGGGACGGGGGCGAACGATGCCTCCGGTCTGTTGTTGCTGGGAAAATTTGAGAAGAGACGATTTTCTGTTGAATGGCCTAAAAAGGGGGAATATGGACCGACGTAATTTCTTGCAGGCAATGGCGACGGCAGCCGCGAGCCTCGAAGCCCTGGGAAGCAGTGCGGTCGCTGCGAATTTGGAACTCTTGGCGCTTGCAAAGGATCCGGGGCGCCCGTCGGGTGACCCGGTATCCACCGACGGTTACACACTCGTGTGCGAGTTTAAACGGCGTTCGGTGTCATGGAAGGTGTACGAAGATTTGCGCACGCGCGATGGAGCCATGGTCTTCGTGTCTTCCACCGGAGAAACGCGGGAACTCACCAAAAGCGCCGAAGCGTCCATGGCGGAAAGCACTCCATACCTTGGCCTCACCCTGAAAGAAGTCTCCTTGGCGCCGGCCGATTTGCTGGCCGACCGCCTGCTCGGCGATCGCGCGCTGAAAGATGGGGATCCAGACCCTGAAGCGGTGAAGTCGGTGGCTCCCCCAATGGCGTCCACCGATAAGAATCCTCGCAACTGGACGACGTTTGTCGGAACCAAGGAAGCATACGACGTCACGCCAGTGTACCGGAGCGGGAGCACGCGCACCTATCATCCGGTTCAGTACGCACCCGAACTTCATAAGGCGGTGGAGCAGGGCAATGTATACGACGGCCTGCTGGGCGGCTGGACGCCGGCCGTACGCAAAGTTATTCCTTCATCCGACCGCGTCTATTGGGAAGTAGTTGTGTTTGGCGATGTCGGCGTTAATACGACCAAATACATCGTCCACACCTGGCACCGAACGGCACGGATCGAAGATGGCAAGGTGGCTAAGGTGGCCTACGGGCAAAGTTATCCGGCGTTTCCCCCGGCTCGCAAAGATCCATCGCCCGAAGAGTTCTATTCGGCTCTGCTGGGCTTCGCCGAGTATTGGGACCAGCAGTTGAATGAAATGGTCCCGATGACGCTTCCTGACCGGGGTTGGGTGGATTTGACCAAGCATGCCTTCGCCAAGGAGCTGATGACCCGGCCGGGAGGAATCTATCCCAAATACGGGGCGGTGGATCGTGATTACGCCGGCTCGGAATACGACGCCTTTCAGGACATCTTCACGAGTGCAATCTATACCAACATGGAGTGGGGACGGCTGGATACGGCGAAGCTGTACATCGACAATTACTTCACGGATTTCGTCGACTCGAAAGGCATGATCGATATGCGCGGTCCAGAAACCGCGCAGTTCGGGATGACTCTCTCCCTGCTGGCTCGTTACTTCAACTATAGCGGCGATACTTCCTTGTTGCTGAAGCACCGGGCGAAGATCGAAGCCACCGCCAAGCTGTTGGCCGACATGCACGACGAGAGTTTGAGCCTGCCGCAAGAACATGCCGCACACGGCTTGATCCGCGGATGGAGCGAGTCCGATTCATGCCTGATGGAGGATCCGTCGCTGTACTGGCAGGCATACTACGCCAACAGCGCTTTCGCCGCTCGAGGTTTCAACGACATCGCCAAGACCTGGACCGAACTTGGACGCAAACAACACGCTGCCGGCATGGAAAAACTCGCGGCCGACTGGTCGCAGCGTAGCCAGAGCCTGCGCCGCCGTACCGTCGAAAGCATTGAAAAGAACATTCAACGCGACAAGACGCCGCCCTACATCGGATTGTTCCCCGGAACTACACTCACTTTTCGCGAATCGCTCGAGACAGAAAAACCCAGCCCCCAGCAATGGCCACACCGTGCCTATGCCGAATTGCTGCAGGCCGACGTGTTGCCCGCAAACTTGGCAAATCTTGTGATCGACTGCATGCGTGCTTACGGGGCTACGACAGTCGGAGTCGTGGCCAACGTGGGGGGCGTCCATGAGGACGGACGTGAGATTCTAGGTTTCATTTCATATGGGTATGCGCAAATGTTGCTGCGGCTGGACCGCATCGAAGAGTTCCTGCTGTTTCTCTACGCGCATCGCTATCACGGGCACACGCGAGGCAGCTGGACAGCCGGCGAGGTGACCGGCATTACGGGCGATTCCGCACTCTACTGCATTCCCGCGCAACAGACCATTCCACTCATGCAACGCTGGATGCTGGTACTCGAGGATTCGGACCAAGACCGGCTGCACCTTGCCAAAGCCGTTCCCCGCCAGTGGGTGGCATCAGGAAAGAAAATTAGTATTGAGCAAGCTCCCACTCGCTGGGGTCGGGTCAGCTTCACCTTACAGACAAAGCTCGAAACTGGCGCGGTCGTGGGGCAGGTTGAATTTACCGGAGCCCATCCGCCGGCGGAACTAAATTTCAAATTGCGTCTTCCGTTGGAAACCAAGTTGCGAAGCGTTACGGTAAATGGCCGCGCCGCCAGACTCGGTGGTCCGCACGGGGACACTGTCATCATCCTAACGGGTGGAGAGAAGAAGTTTGAGATCGTTGGGGAGCGCGGTTGACCGAATATTGCGCACGGGGAAGTTCCCAAGCTGTTTTCGGGAAAACGACGTAGTGGCGGCATGCAAAACTACGCCAGCATATGCAGCACGGCAGACAATGTCTCCAGATTGTTATGAAACTGAGATGCGCCACTCAAGGAGCCCGAACTCCCGCCACTGTGTGTCTTTGTCGAGGAACATGGCAGCCGGCGGGCCGATTTGACCGGCTTTGTAGAACTCGGTTGCTGGTTCTACTTCCAGACGCATGGCAACTGTTGTCACCGGTGAAAAACTTACAGCATTAAATTTGTCTTTGGCCACGACGTAGGGTTCGACGTTTGCCACTGGCTTCCAGTCATTCCCATCCTTATATAGGACGCGCCAGGACGTGGGTAAGCGGCAGAATCGCCGGTCGTCGAACCAATACACTTGCGCAGAAGACACCTTCACCAGCGATTTAAATTCGTATTCAATCCATGCGGCGGTTCCGGCTTCGGGCCGCATCCTGAAATACAAATAAGACTCGTCGGCAGAACTGAGTGGGTCTTTGCCGTCATAGAGGGCGCGGATGTCATCGTTCTGATCGTTGTAGCCGGTCCAAACTTTTTGAACTCCACCCGAAGAGCGAACCGCATGTATGGGCTCCGGAGGCAAAGACGCGACCCATGCCTTACGCGGCGTATTGGACATCCAAACTGCCATCTCTCCTGGCCCGCGATTGGACCAGGCATGATAGGGAATCGCCACCAGTTGATGCGGCTGCTGCTTCAGTTCACTGCTGTTGTCTTCCCGCTGCAACGCTTCGACATTGCCGGTCACAACCTGGACGCCGTTCAGCAGCTGGGGACGCCATTGGCTCTCGAACTGAGCGTTCTCGGGAACGATCAGGCTTAAGGCGTGTCCGTTATTGTCCGGCCACTCCGCGCAATACACCAGTGGACCGCGCTGCAAGGCCACCATGTCGCGATCCTCGTGCACCTGGGCATTAGCTTTCACGCGGCGCACGGGCATGGGCAAATGCAACTGGATCTTATCTCCCTTTGCCCATTTTCGTTCAATGCGGGCATAGCCGCGTTCCACTTTTAACTCGACCGACTTGCCATTCACGTTGAGCGTCGGTTTCTCATCAAACTTGTCCGCGTATTCATAGAGGTCGCCAGGAACAACTTCATTCTGCGCCCAACCAGGGATGCGCACCAGCATGCTGAATGTTTCGGTTCGCTCGGGATTCAGGCTGATGTTGACCCCTCCGTCCCACGGATATCGAGTCTCCTGTTGAATGGCAACAGTGTTTCCACCGGGGAGACTCACCTTTGCATTGCTTCCAACGAAGAGGTTGACGTAAACCGAATCGGAAGACTGCGCATAGATGTAACTTCCCAGGGAAGCAATCAGTCGCACTACATTGGGAGGGCAACAGGGAACGTCAATCCATTCGAAGCGTTCGTAGTTGCCAAAGGAGCGCAGAGGATTCTGATAGAAGAAGCGATCCCCCTTGAGCGAAACGCCGCCTGCGAAGCCGTTGTAAAGAACTCGCTCCAACACATCGATGTACTTGGCGTCCTGATGCAACTGGAACATACGCTGATTCCACACAATATTTCCGTAGGAGGCACAAGTTTCGTTCCAGGCGCTGAGATTGGGAAGCTCATAAGCACCGCCGAATTGCTCATGAAAACGAATCGACCCGATGCTCCCGGTCAAATACAGCTTATGGTGGACAAGGTCTTCCCATATCTTGTCCGCGGCTTCCTGATACTCCAACCTTCCCGTCAGAGCTGCGAGATCGGTGAGGGGAATATATAAGAACATGGCGCGAACGCAATGGCCTACGGCTTTGTCCTGTTTCACCACGGGTTCGTGGTCCTGCGCGTAGGTGCGGTCAAGGGCGTATTCGCCAGTTCGCGGATAGTTGTCTTTGCCACGTCCATCCATGAAGAACTTGGTTAGCTTTAAATACTTGTCGTCGCCGGTCTGGCGGTAAAGCTCGAGCAATCCGATTTTCTGGCCCTCGTGCTCAGAGATGTAGTCTCGTTTGCCGGGCCCGAAATTCGCATCAATCACTTTGCCGTCTTCGAGCGCAGCATCGAGCATCTTCCGCTTGCCGGTAAGGGCATAGTCGGCGACTGCACCCTCCAAGAAATGACCCGACACCCGTACCGCCTTATCAGGGTCGGCAAGGCGAGGAGTCAGCTGCGTCACCAGCCGGTCGACCACTCGATCCGCGTATTCCTCAAGCTTTGGATCAGAACGCTTGACCAACATGTAAGCAGCCGCTTCGATTAGTTTCGGGGCACCAAAATCTTCGAACTCTTCCATCTTCTTAAAGCAGTGCCATATGGAAACATTGCGATTCACCTCAATGCGCGGAGCCCAGAAATCATCGTGAATATCGACTTGGGTAAGCGGCACCGGCTTCACGGTGTAATCCCGTGCAGTCATCGCCGGGGCATCGAGCGCGTTTAAGACGCGGATGCCTGGAACCAAACAACAGGTCGAGAACAACAGGGAACGGCGCGTAACTTTGTGGTCCGTGAAGATACTCATGACTCCTCCGGAAAAAAGCGGCGCGATGCCGGCATGTGTAGGGGTACCGGATATTGTATACAGCATAGCCCAGCGTTGGAACAGCCCCGCACGCGGTGCAGGTTTGAACCGGGTGGAGAGGCGGCGGCCAAAACCCCGTCGCTTAGGGCTGACGCTGCCCCGAGATAGGTCCGCTACCGGGAACCATCTCCAACTCCATCAGCGGAACCGGAATCATGCCCTCGTTGTTGAAGCGATCCATGAAATCCCGAAGCACAAACGGCTTGCCGGCTAGCTCCTGCTGGTGGGCATAGTCGGTGATCAGTTCGTCGGCAAGCATCTTGCCGGTGATGTAGCAGCTACCATAACCCGGCTGGCGGAGATACAGCAGCTGTTCGAATGTGGTGAGCGAGTCCTTTGCCTTCGCCCAGCCGCGCGGCGTCCATTCGGCCTGGAACTGTCCTGCCTGCTCCAGGGTAAATTGATTCGCCTGCACATAGAGCGAGGCGAGACCGCGGGCGGCGCGGTTTGCCAGGGCAATCCAGACCAGTTCTTTGGCGCGAGGATTATCGTCGTATAGGCCGGCGTGCATCATCAGCTCTTCGAAAGCGGTGGCGAAACCCTCCGCACGAGTGTCCCAAATATTAGAAAGCAAAATCTCGCGGCGGATTGGACTCGGGTTTGGCTCGTCACGCATGCGTGCCAGGTCGATCCAGTGATAGTCGTGCGAGAAAAGCACCATGGGTTCGCGGTGAGTGACACGGGTAAAAAACACCCTTTGCTCCTCTGGAACGAAGTGACCGACCTCTTCCGCCAGCGCCGCCCGGATGTAAGGTTTATCCGGGATGATCTCCTGCTTTACCAGGAAGTCGACGAACTTATCCAGACGGTCATGCGCCATCCTGTCGAACGCAGCGGCATCGGCGACCGGCTCCAGCTGAGCTAGGTTGCGGTTGTTGTGTTCCTCAAGACGCAAGGACGCTTGTGCGCGATCCAACTCGCGGCGCAGCAATACGACCTCCTCGTCCCAGTTGTAAGAACTGAAGTGTACATTCTGCTGATACCAGGTGTAGTTCTGTTTGCCCACGCCCGAGGGACCAGTCTTGGTGGGCGCCAGCTTCTCCAGCCAGGCGACGAATTCGTCGGTCGCCGCGCGGGCGCTGGTCACGGCGGCACGCAACGCTGGGCCGGTGCCGCCCAGGTCGGCATGCTGGTGTTCGGCCAACGTATGGACAATCAGCGTCCCAGCCTCAAGCGAAGCTAATGTGCGGGACTGATTCCGCATTTCCTCCGCGCCATACACCCAGAGGTCGCGCTCGTTGCTCGCCTTCAAATTCTCCTTTGCTTCTGCCAGAAAGGCGGGAATCATCCCGATCTTCGCAGTCAAATCCTTCTGCGCCTCGGCGTCGAGCGGAAAACGATAGTTGTAGAGCTGGACCTCGGGGTAGGAAACCGGACCTTCGCGCGAAGGCACATCGCTGCGGGACGACCATACGCTTACATAGAACCCGGGATCACGGGCCCAGGGGCGGAGCACCCTCAGGTTGAAGTCGAGCCCATTCATCTCGGCCTTCACCAGCTTGTAATCGTTCTGCTCTTCAATGGGCCATGACTTGGGATCAATTGCGTCGAGCCGCTTGCGCCACCCGGGCAGCGCCGCAGCCTTAGCTGCCATCGCGCTCGCGCTGTAGTCGGGAACATTATTGTTCATCACCGGATGTTCGAACTCCCGCCATTGCTGAAAAACTTTGACCAACGCGGGATAGCCTTTAGGCTCGCTTGCTGCCTTAGCCGAACTACCGTTCATTGCTCCAAAGAACAAGGCCGCGATGGCCATGGCCCAGCAGACTTGCAGCCGCATGTTCCGCAACCGACACTTGCAGTCGAGATAGTCCAACGGAGATATCCTCATTGTTGAATTGAACGCCCGGAAGGACGCTAGCCTATCGCGCATTGACAGTTTGCGCAACGGCAGGAGGCGAGACCGAAGTGTGCCGTTTCCCTCGATTAACGCTGACTGCGGAACCCCTGCTGACAACTGGACATACATGAGCAAATGCATTGAACGGCATCAAGACAATCGCGTTATAGCCGCATCAATTAACACGCATAAAGGAAAACCCTTGTTAGTACGTTGTGTGCCGGTTGCCTGCCGGTTGTTGGAAGGTCGGAATAGCGGAAAAAGGGTCAGTCCGTGCGGCCCGTGCGAACGATTGAGAATTAGATAGTCAGCATGCTGGTGACGCGGGTTATAGCAGTGCGCACTGTGTCCACAGCACCGTTGCCATCAATCTCCCGCAGCTGGCCTTTCCGGCGATAGTACTCGGTCAACGGAAACGTGTTCTTTTCATGCACTGTCAGCCGTTCCCGAACAACATTTTCCGAATCATCCGGACGCATTTCTAGCTTGGTCCCATCGTGATCACAAATCCCGTCATTTCGGGTCGGATGGAAATGAAGATTGTAGATTCGCCCACAGCTTGGGCAGGAGCGTCTTCCGGAGAGCCGGCGGAGAAGCTGATCGCGCGCGACCTTTATCTGAATGGCTAGAGGCGCAGTGTGCGGGAGATCTTTCATCCCGGTCGTGCGGGTACGCAAGAAACGATCAAGCCACTCTGCCTGCGCGACGGAACGCGGAAAGCCGTCGAGAACCATGCAGCCCACGTGGTCAAGGCTCTGAATATATTCAGCAAGCATGTTGCAGACCAAGTCATCGGCCACCAGCATGCCGCGACTCATGGTCTCGGCTGCTTTCAACCCCAAGGCGGTTTTATTGGCAACATGAGAGCGAAAAACATCACCGGTAGAAATGTGAGGCAGAGAGTGCTCTTTGGCTACTTGCTGGGCTTGTGTGCCTTTTCCGGCTCCGGGAGGCCCCAAGAAAATAATTGCCGCTGGTCTGAGCCCTTGCAACTCGGGCAAAGTTCCGACGCTGTGGTCCAAGCCATGGACGCTTTTTGACTCGATCATCATGCCCCCAGTGCAACTCTCTGCACGGTGATTTCAACTCTCTGCGCGGTGATGTGGGAGGGCGGGGTGTAGTCAGCACAATTATGGGACGCGAAATCCTTGGCGATGTGGACCGGAATGGACGAATCCACAGCCACGAAATTCACACTCCAATCGCAGCCGGTACAGCAGCATTCCACCGGTCCGGTAATCCAGCCATATTGCTTCATTTCCCGCGATTTCATGGGCACAACCATCCCTTCCTGCAACAGTAGGCCTCATTCTAGAAATCTTTACAATTTCGATAGTCCGCTGCGACCGACTAGTCCAAACTGTCCTAGCAGGGGAATTCGTCGTATTGCCGCTGCTAAGGTATTGGCCTAAAGTGACTTGCACAGATGTTTCCCAGCCATTCCAGCGGGTGAGGCATAATGTCCGGCTGGCATCGGATTTGGGTACGGAGAACGCCGTGAAGCACGGGCTTCAAGAGGACGTTTCCCAAGGAGAGTCCTGTGGTCAACATCCCGGATGATGTTCTGACGCAACTGAGGCGCGGGATCACTCACCGTCAGATTGATAGTGGAATGCTGTGTCTGCGGCAGCACGAATCCTTGCTGGAGCACCTGGATCCGACCCAAAAAAACGCAGCACGCCTGGTGGGCTATTACGCGCAGTGGATGGATATCGGCTATGGTCAGCATTCACGACTAAAAGATTTGCTGGCCAGGTTTTCTACAGAAATACGCGCGAACCTTCCTTTAACTGAGTACGTGGATCTGCGCTTGGCGGATGGGATGCTCGCCATGAATGAAGAAGCGGCCGATGAAGCCCTGGTGCATTTTAATGTTGTACTGGCTCTGGGAAGCGATTTAAGCGACAAGGAGAAGTTGGCTCTCGCGAATTTCTGGAAGTCGCGCTGCCTGCGAAAAATCGGCGACTACGATGAGGCGCTGGTCTCCACCATGAAGGCCAGCGCGCTAGGTTTGGAACTAGGCTATCCGAAAATGTCTGCGGTCATGCAGGTCCTGGAAAGCTGGTTGATATTCCAGGCTGGCAAATCCGACCGCGCCGAGCAGATTCTCCATCATGCGGAGCACGTGCTTCGGCAGAGCGACGACTATGTCACTTTGGGGAATATTCATTCCTCTTATGGCCGGATGGCGCGCCGCGCGGGGCAATATGACAAGGCCATTCTGCACTTCACCAAGGCCATTGAGGAGTATCGCAAGCGCGGGTCGCAACACCCTCATCTTGTCCGCACTCTGACCAATATCGCCCTGGTCAAGCAGCTAATTTCACTACACATCGGCCAAAAAATTGACGCACAAACTAAGCGGCGTCGCAAAGCAGCAGCCCGGGGACAAAAGGTGAAACAGGGTACTATCCCGCCACGCGCCAGCCGCGACCAGTTGCGTGAGGAAGCCTTCCATCATCTGCAAGAAGCCGAGGCCATCAACAAGCGCAATGAAAGTGATCAGGGAAGCAGCAGTATTCATTTGGTTTACGGATATCTGTATCTCGACGACGGCGATTATGAACGTGCCGAGCACCACGCCGCGACCGGGCTTGAACTGGCACGCCGAAAAAATGACCCCATTGGTTTGTCTCGTCTCAGCCTGCTGCATTGCATGATCAAAAATGCAAAAGTCGACGATGGCGTCGGCGATAAATTCGACGCAGAACTGCATGCCCGGCAGGCTTTGGCATGGGCGCAGGATTCCATCAAATTTGCCAAACAGACACAAAACCGGCGGCTCCTCGGCAACGCTTACGTCTGGGAAGGGTTAACTTACGCGAATCCATTTCTGCATGAGCTAGAAACCGCGCGTAAATCATACGATTCGGCGTTGGCTCTTCTGAAAGGAGACCAGGCCGGCCAGCTCTGGAATGATCTGGAAGCGCTGAAACGGCGGCTCCTGCCCAAAGCCAGAATTGAAGATAAATTGCGATCCTGGTCGCAGGGCTCGGTCGGCGAAAAAAGCTTCCAGCAGATTCTGGATGAATTTACCGAGCTGATCATCCCCAAGATATGGGAGAACGAAGGCCGCAAAGTTTCACGAGTCGCCGCCCGTCTTTCCATATCACCCAAAAAGGTCAGGCGCATTCTGGAAGCTGTGGGAGCTCGCAATGGGAGTGCAGGCCGGGGCAAACGCGAGTAGGGAACTGCGAACAATCATTCGTCAGAGAACTTTTAAGTGCTCTGGTAACATGCTCGTCATTCAGCCGCAAACACCAAGAAGTAATCCATTCCATCCTTGACGAAGTCTTCCTGCTGCACCAGCTTGTAACCTGCTTCCTGCATTTCTCGAACCACCACATCGCGGCCGACTCCATGATCGGTACCATTGCCGTTTCGGTCAATCACTCCGACCTTTGCTTCTTTCGCGAGCGAGTGGCGCAAGTTGCGGAACAGGACCATGGGTTCCGCTATCTCGTGATAGGTCTTAAGAAGCAAGACGGCATCCACGGGAGCGGGCAGAAGGGGATCATCCGCCTTGCTCAAGACCGTTTTCACATTGTGCAGATCTGCTTTCTTCAGGCGACTGTCAATGTACTGAATCGCCTCTGGGTTGATGTCCACCGCGTAAACAATTCCTTTGTCGCCCACTCTTCTCGCTGCCAGTACAGTGAAAAATCCCGAGCCCGCCCCGATATCCGCCACACTCTTGCCGAGGGTAATTCCAAGGGTGTCCATCACGCTATCGATTCCCAATCGCTCAGCTCGGCCGGGCTTGTCGAAGATCGTTTCATCGCCAGTGTAAGGAGTGCTGGTCGGACGGTGTGCTGGCGCCGGAGTCTGGGCAAGGGAGGATACGCAAAGAATGGCGAGAAGGATCAAGAACCTTAGTTTTCTAGTCTGCAGAAACATCATGAACCACTCCTGGAGGACCCCATGGGTTTGGAACGACATCGAGCTCCGCGACCCTGATCGTCCAATCATACGAAAAAGTGAAGGGAACCGCTGTATGCCAAGGCACAGTGCATTTCTTGATCTAGATCAATGGCCATTTTTGTCTTGATCGCTACCTTTGTCCTGTCGCGGTATTTCAAGCTTGCTTGCTGCGATGGAACCTTACAAATCAGACAAAGAAAGTGGCGACGACACAACATATGGAAAAGCTCAACGCCTGGTTTGATTCACATCATTACCAGAGGTTATATGGGAATCGCGATCATACTGAGGCAGCGGATTTCATCGATGCATTGATCAAACAGCTTGATCTAGCGGAAGAATCGAGACTGCTTGACGTGGCCTGTGGAGCAGGGCGTCACGCAAAATACCTTGCCTCGAAAGGATTTCGTGTGACCGGGTTCGACCTGGCTGCTGCGAGCATATTGCAGGCGCAGCAGACTGAATGCCCCGGACTTCGCTTTTTTCAGCACGACATGCGAGAGCCCTTTGGAAGAAATAAATTCGAATATGTATTTAATTTCTTCACAAGCTTCGGATATTTTGACTCTCCCGATGAGCATTCCGCTGTCATTCGCAACATGGCAAATTGCCTGACGGCCGATGGTACGCTCGTGCTCGACTATATGAATGTTTACAACGTAGAAGCTCATCTTGTGCCGAAAGAAGTAAAGCACATTGGAGGGTTCACTTACCACATTACTCGCTGGACGGACAGAGATCACATTTTCAAAAAGATCAAGATCGAGTCGGAGAATTCGGCCGAGTCATGTGAATATGAGGAGCGGGTAGCAAGGTTCAAATTGCCAGATTTTCAACGGATGTTGGGACGCTCTGGTCTAAAAATCAGTGAAGTCTATGGCGACTACGCTTTAAAGCCATATTATTTGCCCGACTCTCCCCGGTTAATCATGGTTGCACGCCACGCAGAGGTTTCTTCGAGGATTGGGTCACTCGAAGGCGCTGCGTTGGGAGGCCCCGATATGAGCCACGAGTTGTGCAATGTGATGTAGGGTTATTTTTTGGACAGATCCTTGCGTATGCGACTTAGAGTCTCGGGAGAAATACCCAGATAGGATGCCAACATCCACTGGGGTACTCGCAACACAATGGATGGATACATCTGCAGAAATGCCAGATAACGTTCCTCAGCCGTGGCGCTTAAGGAGTGGACAATGCGCTGATCCTTTGCCGCCGCATGCTTTTGAAGGCCTGTTCGAAAGGCTGCGGCGTATCCTGGGACATTCTCGATGACTCGCTGATGTGCCTCCGAATCGATCAGCATGAGCTCTGAATCCTCAATTGCGTCCACGAAAAACTGAGATGGAGTCTTATTCATAAGACTCACGTTATCAGCCAGCCACCAATTTTCAGGTGCGAACTGTACGATGTGTTCTTTGCCTTTAGTGTCGATCGTATAGCTGCGGAGACAGCCTTTCGCTACGAACGCACCATACTTGGCCTGCTCACCAGCACGCTGTAGAAATTCTCCGGATCGGAGTGCTGTGGGCTGAAAAGCAGTCCTCATGAACTCAATGTCCTGGTCAGTGAACGCAGCTCTGCCTTCCAGGTAAGTTCGTAAGATATCGAATGGTTTGGGCAAGTCGGATCGGCACTCCGCATCCAGAATGGTAACCGAGTAGGACCAGAAAAGGCACGAACTTCGCAGTTGATTACTTAGAGCTCAAAGGCCAAGTCTTCTAACGCTTCATCGAATTGTGCTACTGACACTTGAGAAGACATTGCTGGTGTTTGCTCCGATCAGGCGGACCGTGCCAATCACAACAATCACGAGTACAACTAGCATGATTCCGTATTCGGCAACATCCTGCCCATCGTTTCCATACAATAGTGCACGAAAAAACTTCAAAACTGCTCTCCTTAAAACTTTCGAATCTTCTATTGGTTTGAGTGACTCTTACGAACCACAGTGAATGATTCAAGACCATTGAACAATGGCACGTTTTGGCAAGTACCATTGTTGTAAAACTTGTGGGAAATTTGGGAATCGGATTCAGTCGTCTCCCCGCGCTTTGAAATCGCGAAAGGGTAAAGGCGCTATTCGTAGCGCAAGGAAACCATCGGGTCAACGTGAGACGCGCGGCGTGCTGGGAGATAGGAGGCGCACAGGGCTATAACAATCATTGCTGCGATTCCAACCACGATCGGAATTGGACTTTGCACCGGAAGCCCATCAATCAAGGCAGTTGCAAGCCGTTTGCTAGCGAATGTCAGCGGAATGCCAATCAACATGCCAAGGCACACCATCCACAGTGCATCCGTGAGAACCATCCAAAGCATATCGCTTGGTTTTGCACCCAGAGCCATACGAACTCCAATTTCATTCGTCATTCGCGCGACTGTATATGCAAGCAGGCTGTATAAACCAACCGCCGTGAGCAAAGCTCCCAGCGCCCCAAACCAGGTCGACAATATGGCGACTAATCGCTCGGGGACAATCGATGCGTCGATTTGATCAGTCATCATTTGGACACGACCGATCGGCACGGTTTTCATTACTGAAGCGACCGTCTGGCGAACCGCACTTATCATTGCCTCCGGGTCGATGTCGGTTCGAAGTGTGACCTGCGAAACGATGCGACCCTCCTGATATGCACTCAAGTAGATTGTGCGTGGTGTGGGTTGCCGCAAATCATTGTATTTAGCATCGCCGACGATACCCACGATCTCATAGGTTGGTGTGTCATCCTCCCGCAAAGTAATGTGGTCAAGAGTTACATAGCTTCCAATTGGGTTGCTCGCGCCGAAGTAGTCGCGAGCCATCGTCTGATTGATAATTGCCACCAGATGCTCGCCTTGATCGCTGGAAGAAAAATCACGACCAGCCATCAGAGGCGTGCCATAAGTTCGAAAATAATTTGGTGCAACAAAGCTGATTGAAACTTCACGGCGGTTCTCAGGATGGCCCTTCACCAAGGCCATGCTGGATGCCCCAGTTCCCGACATTGGGGTCGTCTCACTGAGGGTGGCTGATCGCACACCAGGAAGGGATTCCAATTGCGCCAGCAACTGTTGTGACAAACCAGACCACCGTTGCGAATCATAACCGCTGTGGGACGAATCAAGACTAACGAGCAACAGATTGTCGCGACGAAACCCAAGATCCAAATTGCGCAGATTCGATACATAGCCCACAAACAACGCAGTCGCGCTCAAGAGCACTGTGGACAAAGCCACTTGTACAACAACCAGACTTTTACTAAAGCGCCGCCATGATTTCGACTCTCCAATCCGCGCAATTTGCTGTAGCCCAGGGGCAAGCAGGCTGCTCAAACTTACTGCAGGCACCGCGCCAAACAATAATGCTGTGGCCACCGCTATGACGCAGGTGAATGACAGGACGTGCGTATCGGGATGAGTAAACGCATCAATGTGAACTGGAAGTCCCACGACCTGCCGTCCAGAAGTAATCACTCGAAGAATCCCGCGAACTCCGAAATAAGCGATGAGGACGCCTAATAACGTGCCAAACAGCGAAAGCATAAGAGACTCTGTCAGTACTTGACGCACCAATCGAAGACGTCCAGCGCCAAGGCATGCGCGCATTGCCATCTCATGCCGGCGCGAAGCACCGCGCGCCAACAATAGACCCGCCATGTTGGCACACGCGATCAACAAAACCAGGCCCACAATGACCATGAGTGCCAGCAGTGGTGTTCTCAGCATCTGGCGGAGTGGCGTGGATATGCCGTTTGCCGCTAGCTCCATTTTGAACTTCATTTGCCGAACATAAGGGCCGACGTCCGGCGCTTGGATAGCAGAGTCGAACAATACCGCCATTTCCGCGCGGGCTTGATCAATTGAAATACCGGGCTTCAACCGTCCCACTAACCACATAGAGCCCCACCCCAAAGATGAGTGGTGGACCACAGGTTCCATCGACAGGGGAAGCAAAATATCCTGGCTCATTTCTTGGCTGAGCAGCCCCGCGAACCCCTGTTCAGTGACTCCAATGATTGTGACCGGCGTATCGTTTACGACAATTTGTTTGCCCAGGATCGTCGGGTCGAGGTTGTATTTGCTCTTCCAGTACGACCAACTCACGACTGCAACCGGAGAAGGATGTCCTAGATCGTCGGCTTCCGCTCCAATGAAACGACCGATTGCAGGCCGTAGTCCGAGCGATTCAAAAAAATTTCCGCTTAGATACCCGCCTATGACCTTCTGTGTCTCAAGCGTTTCTCCGCGGACCTCGAAAAAGTCAGGAGAATCGACGAGCAAATCCGATAGGACGTGATTCCCATCGCGTATGATTTTGTATGAGTCCAACGAAAAGCCGTTGAATGCGGGCTCGCCTGGGTATTGATGAAAAAGTTCAACAAGGGTCCCTGGATTACGGACCGGCAAAGTGCGAAGCATCAGTGCATTGATGAGACTAAAGATTGCTGTGTTGGCACCGATGCCCAACGCTAGCGTCGTTACCACCACAGCGGCAAAACCGGGATGCTGGCGCAACGTGCGGAATCCAAATCGAATATCTTGCCGGAATGTTTCAAGAACGGATTCCCATCCTGCGGAGCCGACGGCTTCTCTGGCAATTTCCAGGCTGCCTCTCTCTAGACGAACTTCGCGAAGGGCATCGTCATGGCTCAGACCCTTTTGCATTTTCTCCTGGGCGGCCATGTCGAGAAACATGCCCAATTCCTGATCCATTTCGCGTATCACGGTTTTCCTGCGAAATAATGACCGAAGCCCAGCCGCAATGGTCCGCAACACTGCCATGGTTATGCCTCTAAAATTCTCGCGATCGCAGCAACTTGTCTCTCCCATTCCCGCGTTTCGCTGTTGAATCTCTTTCGTCCTTGCTCGGTCAGAACGTAATATTTGGCGCGCCGGTTGTTCTCAGACGCCTTCCATTCGCTTCGGATGAGCCCAGATCGCTGTAATCTCTGCAATGCCACAAAAAGCGATCCTGCATTTACACGAAATACACCTTTACTCATCTGCTCGATCCGCACAGCGATCCCATATCCGTGCATAGATTCCAACGCGAGCGTCTTCAGAATAAGCATGTCCAGTGTTCCCTGGATGAGATCACCTGCCTTTTCCGGCATTTGGAAACGACTCCCCCTGATAATCAAGAGGATACTCCTCCTCTCCCCTTGATTGTCAAGAGGAGACAAGGAGAACGTCGAGATGCCATGGCATGCGGCCTTTTTGCAATTTTGCGTAGGTGGCATTTACGGTTCAGTGCGTTCAAAGGTTTTGAAGTAGAGAGATCACAATAAATTCTCGAACTTGACCCACGATAGGGCTAAACTCCTGCCGTGCCTGGTCGTGAACGTAAAACTCACGATTTTCCATTTGGGAGACCGTTCCGCCTGACTCTCATCGATATTGCGTTTCCTATCTCCTTTGTTGTGTCCGCAGTTACGTTTGGTTTTAAGGACTGGCGCAGCGCGGCGCCTACAATAGTGATTGTTGTTGTCTACGGCGTGACTTACTCGCTTGTGATCGGTCATTACGAACGCACGGGGCTGGCAGTTCCTAGAAAAAAAGCCAGTGTGATTCTGCGGTTTCCGGAAGGATTGCCGAGGCCATTATTGGCGGCTCGGGCTCTCTTTTTTGTCGTTGCAGCACTAATGCTGGTATTTGGTATCGGTCCGGTTGGGTTTGACGTCGCCAAGAAGGGCATCCTTAAGTTGTGTTTTCGGACTTATTGGACTCGCTATGGTTAATGTGCTACTCGAAATACATTATGTGAAAAAAAAGACGAGGAATTGAGATTGGATCTGAGTGAGTCGGAGATCACGCTTCCCGCATAAATGTCCCACTCAAGCCAAACTCCGGCTCGAGTGGGACACGCGTCTCAATGAGACTTCCTTTGATAATGATTGGGCGCACCCGGTGTGGACGCACTCCCCGCGACTTGTGCCTCGCTGGCATGCTCCCGAGTTAAAGCCGCATTGAGAGTGATGCCGGTTCCAGAAACTTGTGCGCCCGTCGCGTGCGCATGAGTGAGCGGTGCGGCGACGGTGATTGCGGTGCCGCCAAACCTCGTGATGGCGGCGATAACCGCCGTCTCAGAATTCGTGCCGCTATCTATAGTGATGGTCTGACCGTTGCTGAAACCTGCTGCACTCGCGACAGGAACAAGGGTCGCGCCCGCGTTGGTGGCGGTGCCAACTGTCGAACCGCCTGCCGTGCCAACCGTCGTGATGGTGCCGGTCTCGAGGTTCGCTCCCGAATCAATTCTGATGGCTTGGCCAGCACTGAAACCTGTCACACTCGAAACTTTGATATTCATCGCGCCAGCGGCCGATGCGGCCGACAACGCGGTAGTGGGCTCGGTAACGAAATCGGTGCAGTTGCTGTCAGTGTCGGCGCCATCCGGGAAGCGACCCGCGCTTGTATTAGAGGCTGTGAGATTCGGAGTGAACCGTCCGCTCGCCGGTCCTGGCGTAGCTACGTAGCAGCCACTCTCCTCTGATCCGGATTTGGCTTGATATCCCTCGGCGGTCCATGGGTCGACGAGACCTCCATAGTTGAGGCTGTCGACAACTACGCCCGAGGCGTCACGCAGCACCATGTTGCCTTCTCTAATCGAGATGGCTCTGCCGAAGAAGTCGACAGTGGTGGTGAACTCGGGGCCGCCGAACCACTGGTTCGGCGCCGGAGTTCCCTGGTAACCCGCAGTTGTAACTGCCGCGTCATGCATAACGGCGTTGATCGCATGCTCTCTTGCCAGTGGGTTGTCGAGCTTGATCCCCGTACCAAGCGCCTGAACCGGTTCGTTGCTCGAGTGGACAAACGCTGTCGCGGGCTGAAAGCTGATCCCTGTTCCACGATTGGCGAAGGGAAGGTTGGATGCATGGGTGAACTTTAGCGGTGCGTCCAAATCGAGTCCCGTGCCCGGCGCCACTACCAGTTCACTATTGATGCGAGCCTTGTCGAGAGCTGGCGTAAAGTCCAAGCCAGTGCCGTTCGGCCCTTGGGTACCGACCGCAGTGATAGCAACTGTTTGCTGTGTCGGTGGGAGGCCAATGGTCAGCTTATCGCCCACCGCGAAACCGGTCACGTTGCGCACCCTTATGTTGGTGGCACCAGCACTCGCACTTGCTGCGAGATTCGTGCGGCTGGCCTGCGAGCCGACGCGCGAGACCGTAACAGTCTCGATCCCATGGCCGACGCTGTCTATGTCCAACCTGATCTTGTCACCGATCGAGATGTTGGCGACAGACGTCACCTTGATGTTAGTCTCACCAGCGTGCGCATCCTCCGCCAGATAGGCTTGCGTGCCCGGCTTTCCAACCGATGTGACCGTGGCGACTTCATAATGCTCCATGGATTTTGCGACGGAAGGATAGGTCGCGCCGTAGCCGAGAGCGATCTTCTCGCCGATTACAAAGCCGGCCGTGTTCGTAACCGGCACGTTGGTTGAGCCAACCGGGATTGTAATAACAGGACCGTCAGGAACAGGTTGCCACAGCGTCGTACTGCTGCTGGCCGCCGTTCCAACACCTACGATCTTGCGCCTCTCCATGTTGGATTCGGTGTCGATGCTAACCGTATCGCCAACCGACATGCCAGTCGTGCTCCTGACGTTGATGGTGCTATCACCCGCGCGTGCAGGAACGGCCAGTCCGGAGTTCGAGAGGCCGAGCAGATAGAAGCCGCCAGCTGCGAGTTTTGTCCCGGCCGGGATCTTGACGTTCGAAAAGATGGCCTGTTGTGTCGGGTGCTCGGTCAGCGTCCAATTCGAGATATCGACGCTACGAGTGCCTGCGTTGTAGAGCTCAATGAATGAGTCCGTTGAGTTGGTGGGAGGACCGGCGCTAATGCGGAACTCATTAATCTTGACCGGGCTGACATTGCGCACCTTCTCGACTATTGTCTCGACTTGTTGCCCGCCACTCTGATTCGCCCACCGCGCGGTGCCAACGATGTCGCCGTTGAACGCTGCCGCTCCTGAAGTGACCTTGAAGGTTGCACTCACACTCGCACCCGGCGCGACCGGATCAGCGAATGTCTTTGATGTCTCGGTGGTACCCGTAACCAAGGCGGTCCACTGCTTGGGCAGGGAAATGCTTAACTGGAGGACCCTCACCGGAACCCCTGTCGTGTTCGTGAATGTCACAGTTGTGTCCTGCGAAGATCCGGGTGAGAAGGTCTGGAGTCCTGACGGAGTGGCGGTCGCCGACGCCGGTGCCACGCTGAGCCGCGGCACATCGTACTTAGCAGCCACAACGTTGGCCTGCACGAGTTGGTCGGTAGCGTCTGTCGGAAACGTTCCTGCGGCCGTCATTGCACCTTCATAGAAAGTGCCTTGTGAGGCGACGCTGTTGTCACCGCCATTCCCCAGTAGGATCGCCCCTTGCTTGCGCATCGGGTCATAAGTGGCGTTGATGCGTGGTCCGTCGAACATAACCGACAGTGCGCCTCGCTGTGCGTCGCCGCCCATCGAGGTCCAGTGGTGCGGTTCGCCCTTGGCCATCGCGGTCACAAATCGCCAGGTGACGGTCGCCAAGTTTGGGCAGAACTTGGATCCATCCGGATTGACACAACCGACAAGGTTGTTCTCTTGGTCGGTCATGACCCACGGGCCAGGAGGATTGCCGTGATACCAACCTGTTGAGTTGCCGTAGTAGGTAGTTTCCATGGTGCCGTTGTCGTCGTCTCGGCTGTCGATCTCAGCATTGCCGTAGTCGAAGCAGCAGCCAGAGTTGTAATGCAGACCGTTGATGACCCAGTACTGCCCCTCCGCCTGATCATCGACCGCGGTACCCTTCACATCATTTTGGCGGAGACCCATCCCCGGCTCGATGAAAACGCCATAGGCCCTGTGCCCCATGATCGTGATCGGTGCCATATCGGCGATCGGTAGGTTGTTAAATCCACCCAGGGCCGGGCCGCTGAATCCGCCGCGCGGAGCCTGAGTGAGGTGGTTGTGCTTGGGAGATTGGTCGTAGATGGTGGTGATCCAGCAGTACGTGTTGGCGCAGAACTTGTCCTGCGCAGCTGCGTCCGCATATCCGCCTGTATCCGGGGACGGCACCGCTACAGGCTGTACGACGCCAATGTCCAAAGTCTTGCCATCGGACTGGCGCAAGACCTGGTAGAGAGGGCCATTATAGGAGGCATACAGAGCCCGTGTGGTACTGTGGGCGGCCACACAGGGATCACCAGCGTCGGCGTAGATGTCACACGGACCCTTCGGCCGGGACGGAGCAATAGCAGACGCTGCTCGCGCCGGTTGCGCCATTGTCAACCTAGTGCCGATCAGCGTGAGCGTCAGTAAGATAAGTGCAAGATTGATTTTCATTTTCATGCGCATCCTATTTGCCTTATGAATTTTGAGAAAACGTTTACTTCACGAGCGACTTTGCATTGTATCCAAAAAGAGGGATTCGGAAAAATAAGGGGCCGAAATGCTTTTAGGATGGGGATAGCGACAAACGCTTTTTGTTTTTTCTTGCGGTGAAAAATAGGACTCAGGCCAGTGCATCCGCGCATTGAAGGCGATATGATGCGGCGTGCAGACTTAATTCCACCAGGAAGGCGGCAACAATGGCGATTGATCGGCGTGATTTTTTGAAGACCATGGGAAGCTCGATGGCGGTGAGCGCGGCGGCGCTTGCGTTGAGAGGGAAGGTGCTCGGCGCGAATGATCGCGTGCGGGTGGCAATCTGCGGAGTGCGCGGTCGCGGCAACGATCACCTACATGGATTTGCAAAAGTCCCGGGAACCGAAATCGCCGCCCTGTGCGATGTGGATGAAAGCGTGTTGAACCAGCGTCTCGGCGACGCGGAAAAGCTGGGTATGGCTAAGCCGAAATCCTACGGCGACATTCGCAGGCTGCTCGAGGACAAAGATATCGACGCCATCTCGATTGCCACGCCGAATCATTGGCACTCACTGATGGCCATATGGGCCTGCCAAGCAGGTAAAGATGTGTACGTGGAAAAGCCTTGCTCGCACAACTGGTTTGAAGGACGGCAACTCGTGCGCGCGGTTCAGAAGTACAA
>Ga0207689_10000961_pt1 | contig 27698 bp, 22 predicted proteins | sample KBSMisM52_FD_184312 | JGI IMG/M metagenome (GOLD analysis project Ga0207689, IMG submission 184312) | Miscanthus rhizosphere microbial communities from Kellogg Biological Station, Michigan, USA - KBS Miscanthus M5-2 (SPAdes) (version 2) | ecosystem: Host-associated > Plants > Roots >...
AAATCGAAAGTTTGATCTGGCTATATCTCTGGAAGTAGGCGAACATCTATCGGACGCCAAAGCGGATATTTTTGTAAGAAGTCTTGTTTCCGTCAGTGATATTGTCGTATTTTCTGCTGCACTTCCGGGTCAGATGGGCACGTACCACATCAACGAACAATACCCTGAATATTGGGCCGCACATTTTAGAAAATACAATTTCATTCCGGTTGATTGTATCCGGACTAAAATATGGAATAACCCGAAGGTGGAGTATTGGTATCAGCAAAACATTTTGGTTTTTATTAGCGAAAACAAAATTGGTGAATATCCTTATTTGCAATGTTATGTTGATACTACAAATCCCCTTTTCCTAACGCGGATACACCCTTATTTACTTGAATTAAACAGAGAGCATATTCGTCGCACTAAAACTACCTGGGGGTTTATAAATTGGAAATGGTACATGTTTAAACAAAAATATATAAAGCGGAATGCACCAAAGCAATAATGGCCGGGAAATTGGGATTCGCCGGTTAACTTATAGCGACATATCATCAAAAGACCAGTATTATATTGCGACCTATTTTATTAAAGCCGATATAAAAGATGCAGCAACCGAATATGGACACGGTAAACTTTTGGATATTGGCTGTGGTAATAAACCGTATGAACTTCTTTTTAAAAACTTTGTAAGCGATTATATTGGATGCGATATTGTTCAAAGCAGTGAGAACCTGGTGGATTCTATTTGCCCGGCAAACGAATTGTCATTCAATGATAGCTCCTTTGATACGATTTTTTCAACACAGGTTCTCGAACATGTTGCTGACAGTAAAGGAATGATACGTGAATCATTCAGGGTGCTTAAAGGTGGAGGATATGCAATTTTTACAATTCCTTTTAGTTGGGAATTGCATGAAGAACCATACGATTTTTTTCGCTTTTCAAAATATGGTATTAAGGCACTTTTTGAAGAACAGGGGTATGAAATCATAAAGATCAAATCGAATGGTGGTAAATGGGCAGCTGCTTTTCAACTTTGGTTAAACGTTCTTTTTTCAACTCGCAGGTACAAAACGTTGCGGTCAAGAATTATCAAATGGGTTTTTATCCGCTTAAGATTTATTGTTCTTTATAATAAATTCGCCGTGTGGCTCGATAAAAGGTATTTTGATGATATTTTGACACTAAATTATATTGTTATTGCAAAGAAGAATTAATAAATGCAATTAAAAGACTCTATTATCACTCTCGCTTCCTATATCAGCAAGCCATCCAAGAGAAAACTAATCAATTATTGCAGGATGTTTGCCGGTAAAAAAGGTCTTGAAATAGGTGGCCCGAGTTCATTATTTTCTTTAAAAGGTTATTTCCCTGTATACTTATTTGCAAAACAGATCGATGGCGTAAATTATAGTAATGAAACATCGTGGGAGGGACGGATCGAGGAAGGGAACAACTATCATTATCATACGAAAACAGGATACCAGTTTATTCGTGAGGCTACTGATCTGCATGATATCCCCCCGGCTTCTTATGACTTTGTTTTGTCCTGTCATAGTCTTGAACATGTTGCCAATCCGTTGAAAGCAATACAGGAATGGAAGCGGGTATTGAAACCTTCCGGTTTATTTGTACTGGTGTTACCGGACAAACGCTACACGTTCGATGTCAATCGCCCTTACACCAGTATGGATCATTTATTGGAAGATTACAAAATAAACAGGGGTGAAGATGATACTACCCATTTCAATGAAATACTGGAACTGCATGAATTCGGAAAAGATGAAGGTGCTGATTCAAAAGAGATACTGAAGGAACGTTTGAAAACTAACGTTACTTCCCGGTATGTTCATCATCATGTTTTTAATTTTGAACTGGTGGACGAAATGCTGAAATACTTTTCATTTGAAAAGATTTACCAGCAGCAAGCTCATCCTTTTCATTTAATTACGATCGCCCGAAAATCAATATAATGGATGATATTGCAGGTGTTGTTATTTTGTATCATCCGGATGAAAAAGAGATCACCCGGAATATAAAAACCTATCTTCCTTTCGTAAGCCGGTTAATTGTAATTGATAACTCAGAAAAGCCGTCCGCCGCAATCCGCGATATTATCGAGTCTTTGCCGGGTAATGTAAAGTATATTCACTCTGATCAAAACGCGGGCATAGCAGCGCCGTTAAATTTGGCTGCCACTATAGCTCGTAATGTGCAATGCAGATGGTTATTAACAATGGATCAGGATTCTTATTTTGATGTGGACCAGGCGAAACAATATTTTTCGTTATTCAAAGAAAACTTTTACAATAACCAGGAAACGGGAATAGTTGCTCCCTTGCACGATAAACTGAAAATGGAAGCAGGAGGACCAGCATTCCGAAATGCGGATTCCGTTATTACCTCAGGTAGTCTTGTTAATCTAAATGCATGGAACAAAGTTGGAGGTTATGACGAGAAGTTAATTATTGATGAAGTGGATCATGAATTTTGCTATCATATACAGCAGTCGGGATACAATGTTTTTCAGGTGAATCGGGTTTATATGAATCACCAGTTGGGTACTACGACCAGCGGAGGTTATTTTGGAACCATCGCAAAAAGAAACCGAACGATTCATTCCCCGCGACGTGTTTATTTCATGGTACGTAATTATCTGTATGTTCGTAAAAAGTATAAAAAAGATTTTCGCTCTGAGTTTAAAAAAAGAGACAGAATGTTGGTGACTGCGCTAAAAAATAATCTTTTCTTTTCCGGTAAATTCTTTCAAAATCTCGATAGTATTTTGAAAGGGTATAAAGATTTCAAACGGGAGGATTTTAATAAAACGTTATGACTCCCTTTATCTCTATATGCATCCCCGCCTACAAGCGAGTCCATTACCTGCAACGGCTGCTTGATTCAATTGGCTTTCAATCATACAAAAATTTTGAAGTTGTCATTACAGATGATTCGCCCGATGACCAGGTAGAAAAACTAGTGCACTCATATCTGCAGACATTGCCTGTAAAATATTTCAGGAATGAAAAGTCGCTTGGAACTCCGGAAAACTGGAATGAGGCAATCCGCCAGTCAAGTGGCGACTGGATAAAAATTATGCACGATGATGATTGGTTTGCGGATAAAAATAGTTTGCAAAAATTTGCGGATGCGATAGCTGCCAACGAGGATAAAAGGTTTTTCTTTTCTGCCTATGTAATAATCCATGAGCAGGAGAATAACAGAAAAGAAATTATCCGGTTGAGTAGGACAGACGAAAATAAATTAAAGGGGAGCAGTCTTTACCTGTTTCGTAAAAACTATATTGGCAATCCCAGTTGCACATTATTCAGAAAAGATCCGGCAATCGTATTTGATAATCGCTTTCAATGGGTGGTTGATTTTGAGTTTTACATTCGTTTTTTGAATAAATATAAAAATGATTTCGTTTACATCAACGACACACTTGTAAATATCAGCGTTAATCAATCGCAGGTTACAAAGTCGGCTTTTCGTGCAGGTACTATTGAGATCCCTGAAAATCATATCCTGATTGTTGAGGCTGGTTTTAATAAGCTGAAGAATATCTATGTATACGATCACTTCTGGCGATTGTATAGAAATCTTGGTATCAGGAATATTGCACAAATAAATGAGTTTGGATACGCCGGGCAATTACACCCCGTATTGGCAAGCATGATCAACTGGCAAAAGAAAATTCCGCGAAGCACTTTGAAATTTGGACCCGTTTCAAAAACACTGATGGGCCTGCACTATTTTACCCATATTTCTAAATTGAAGTAAAGGCGACAGCTTAGCTGAAATGAACGCCTTTTCTTTCCATTAATATTTCCCTGTACGTTTTACAAAATATTTCACGGCCGAATTTTTCCATTGCAATGGTTCGACTTTTAAGACCTAATTCTTTTTTGATAGCTTTATTGTTAATCAAAAAGCGCAAAAGTTCCGTTCCCTGTTCAATGATATTCTTTTCGTCAGTTTCGGTAATCAATAAACCGTTGTTCATATGTTCAATGTAATCGGGTATACCATTTACCGCTGTAGATAAAACAACACGGCCGTGCGCCATCATCGACATTACGACTACCGGCAATCCTTCAAACGCTGAAGTCAAAATAAGCACGTCTGATTGACTGTAGATGTTTTCCATTTGTACCGGATCTTTCACGTTACCATAAAAGCTGCAGTATGGATATTTGTCAGTATCAATTACTTTTTCCACATCACCCACAAATGAAAAATGGACACTATCGGCTTCGTTGTGCATTTTTTCAGCAATTGCTGCGATCAGGTGGATTCTTTTTTGCGCCGAACCACGACCGATAAAAACTACTTCGAGCGATTTGTTATCAATCACCTTGTACGGCGGTACATCAATGGCATTGTCAATAAAACGTAACCGTTTATAAAAACGTTGATCAATATTATTATCATCATATTGCCTTATCACATCTTCCATTAATTTTTTTGTACTGAATATGCGGAGGTTTATCCGGTCAATATGCCCGATGTTGTAGGGAAGCCAGGTGGCAAGATGACTTATTTCAATACATGGCACATCTTTACGAAAATGCGGTAGCATTTTGTAAAAAAAGAGACATTCTCCGCCCAAAACAATTGGCTTTTCGGCTGCATGAATCCATGAAGCAATGACTCCCCTGAAAAAAAAATTGACAAAGTGGTATACCTTATTGTCAATAAGCTGTTGTAAATCGATGATCCGTACGCCGTCGATGTTAAATTCTTCCTTGAATTGATTATTCTTTGGCTTTTTGGAAAAGATAATCAACGGCTTTTCGTCTTTCAGGCATTTGCTTATATCGATGTTCACTCGGGGCGAACCACCTATGTCGGCGTTGGGAAAAAAGAAAAAAAGATTATGTTTTGTTTTGAGAGGGAAGAGCTTTCCATAGAGTTTACCCGCCCATACAAAGGGTAGCATCAATATTGTTTCGATCTTAAATTTTCTGACAGCCTGTTTATAGGTCATTGATCGGGAAATATTTTTTTATCGTTTTCTCGAGATAATTCCCATCAAAGTTAATAGCAAGATCGCTAATTATTTTCTTTATAGGGTGCGTGTCAATAACGGGGTTACTTTCCCTGTCAAGTATTGTATAGTTGCCTTTTTTTCCAAAGTAATGTTCGATGGTTTCTACAATTTCAAGGACGGAATAATTGGAAGGATTTGCAATATTGACTCTTTCATTTTGATATAAATCATTGTTTATAATGTATCGGCAAATTGAAAGCGCATCGCTGATATCGATGATATTCCGGGTTGCTCTTTTCCAAACATGAAACGGGTTACCACTCAAAATATGTTGAATAAAAAAATTGAATACCGTATGCGGATTATCCGTTTTACCTGCAAGATTCGATATCCGGAAGATCAAATAATCTTTGTGCGTATTTGCAATAATATCTTCCATCGCTATCTTATGACGCACATACGCGGAATGTTGCAAAGAAGGATCATAAATACTGCAGGTACTGAAATAAATGAATTTGTGTTCTTTATTGTTTGCCAGCGCCCTTTCTAACAGTTTTTGCTCGCGATCGAATGCTGTAATATCCGTATTGGCGGAGTTGGAAACACCTGATGCGAAAATAACAACGCGATCGTTTGTCGCATATTCACTGAATCCCCGTGCTATAAGACCGTCACCGATTACCATGTATTCTTTTTAGTCTTTAATAAATAAAGCGGCCTTTTTGCCGATGTTATCCCAATAAAAATGGTCAAAAAAAGTGGAGGGGATGTCTTCATGGATAGTATTGACTGCTTTTGTTGTTGTATTTGCAAATTCTGTCGTATCGCCGTCGTTCACAACAAATAATTTATTGCCTGTTACATTTTTGGGAACACCAATCGCTCCTTTTATAAACGATACTGCTGTGGAATTCGCGGCCAGCGCTTCTACCAGTTTTGTTTTGATACCTCCGCCTTCATCAATAGGACTGATAAAAATATCGGCCGCCAGGAAGTAATCACGGATATCATCCACAAAGCCGGCGTATATGATTTTTTGATTTTTATAATCTTCCAGTTTATTATAACTATCGGGAAGTTTATTTCCGCAAATAATAGTCGTGAAACGATGGTTCGTTGTACGCTGCAGCACGGGGTTGATTTCTTTTAGAATTAAATCCAGCGCACGAAGGTTGGGCGGATAATTTAATGTGCCGTTGTAAAGCAGGATAACATCATTTGAATCAATGTTATACTTTGCCGCTATTTTTTTTCGGGCCGTTCTTTTTTCTTCCTGTGCAGGAAGATTGGCTTGTTCCGTACCGTAAGTAATAACAGCAGTTTTTGTTTCTTTTAAACCGAAATTTTCAATGGCATACCGCCTGTCTTCTTCCGAAATAAAAAAATTTTTATCAGCCTGGCGATGTGTAAAACGTTCATAATGCCAGAGTATCCGCCACCACCATCTACGCGTGTCGCGAAAGCGCAATGATTCTATATTGTGCGAATGAACGACCAGCTTCACGTTTGAAAACCATTTTAACAACGCAGCTAACCATCCGTAATAAGGATGCTCGATCATTAAATGCGTAATCCCATCCTCACGAAATTTTCTTTTCAGGGTAAAGAAGTAGAAAAGGTTTATATAGCGTAGCTTATGGTCACTTAAAATGTTTTTTATCGTGAAGGGCTCATCCGCGCCCGCACTATTTTTTTTAGTCGTATAGCATATAACATTGCAATGCCGTGAAAAATATTTTAGAAACAGATAGATACCTTTTTGTCCGCCCATTTTAGCAGGCATCACCTGGTAAGAAACTAAGGATGCAACCCGTATCAACTGCTTTTGGATTTATTTTTTTTATTCTGCCACCATGCCATAAAAAATCCACCGAGCACAAAAATGATGATCAGCCAGGAACCGGCATAGCCAATGGCATCTCCTTTATAATAAGAAGATGGTTCGAAAATAAACTTTATACTGTGTTTACCTGTGGGTATTGACAAGCCGCGCAAAACGTAATCTGTTTTTACTGGCACAGTCTTCTTACCGTCTATATAAGCGTTCCATCCATAGGGATAGTATACCTCGCTGAAAACGGCAAATTGCGGTGCTTTACAATCAGCAGCGTACTCCAGCGTATCATTGTCAAATTTTGTAAGAGAAATGGTTGACGTAGAATCCCATTGCGGTTGCGTTATTGACGAAGAATTAGATTGTTGAACGATGGCCGTATCTTTCAAATTTGTTTTACCAATTGATTGTAATTCTTCCGCATCATCTTTTACAAATCTTACATTTTTTACAAACCAGCAACTGCCGTATGCATCTGTATTCGGTATTGCCGCCTGTGGTCCGTTCTGCTGATTTTGTATAAGAATATATTTTGCATTGAGTGCATTTAATACCTGCGGATTAGGATTTTCCGAAAGATACCGTTCAATGATGTCCTGGTAGATCCTGAGTTTCGCAGGATGGTATCCTCCCAGTGATTTATGAAAGTGCGATGTGTGGGTTTCGACAAATTTGTCGCCTGCAGTGTTGAATACTCTGAAATCCGGATCTTTGTCTTTTAGTATCTGCTCATCTGCGGCAGTTTTTTCAACTGTCGCTACCGATGAAACTTCCTCTTTTGGTCTATAATTTTCATCGTTTAAATACTTATGATCTACAACGAGCAAATCAATGAGGTTGATAATGCCGAGTATCAATACAATGAATATCGGTTTTTTTACAACCTCTTTTATATATAACCACAAAGCAGCGATAATGAGCACTGCAAATACCAGGGCCCGTAGTATCTGACCGCCAAACATAGCGCTTCTGTCCTCCTTCATTCCGGAAAGAGTAGCCCTTACGATATCATCGTTGCCTCCCATTCTTTTTAAGTTCTCACTTATCTGCTGATCAAAACCTGATACGTAATCAATCGAAAAATAAATGATAGCGAGTAATAAAAAAAGACCGCCGATAGTGTATAATATGGTCTTGAAATTTTGCTTTAATAATTCTCTTGCATTTGATTTGTACAGTTCATTTAACGCGAGGGCTGCAGTAACAGGAAGTGTAAACCCGGTAATAACAAGGATCATGGAGGGCGCCCTGAATTTATTATACAGTGGAAGGTTGTTAAATAAAAAAGTATTGAATCCCGGAAAATAACTGCCCCAGGACATCAATACCGCTAATGCAGAAATTGATAACAATCCCCAGCGCACCGGGTGTTTGATAATAATAAAACCAACAAGAGCGAGAATAAAAATAATCGCACCAATATAGGGTGGGCCAGCTGATCCTCCTGCGTCACTGGGCTTTGTCATGCCTCCCCAATAAGCCGGCAGAGATGTAGCGATTTGAATTGCCTGGTTTTCAGGAACACCTCTGCTTGCTAATTTTTCCACAATATGCGAGCTTTCTGCAAGAGGCTTGCTGGTACTGCTGCCAAACGCGTCAGGCATCAGCATTACAAATGGTTCCGCCGGCTTCATACTATACGATAAACCATAATCAACATCCAATCCCTTTGTTTTCGCGGCCGTTACTTTATCACCTTCAATATTCACTGTTTTTCCGCCACGCATAGTTGCTTTTGCATATTCTGACGAAGTAAGGAACGACAACGCATTTGAGGCTAAGCCAACAGCGCCTGCAACAGCGGTTATCGCAAGTGCAATGCCCAGGTGCTTCCATTCTTTATTTTTTATCCATTGCAGAAGATAGGGTATAGTAATGGCAACCGCGATCATGAAAAAATAATAGTTTATCTGCGGATGAAGCGAGCCTACTTCCATTGCAGTGCCCAGCGTTGTTAATGCAAGACCAAGCCAGTATTTTTTTTCAAACGTGCATATGATACCAGCTAACAGTAGCGGCATATAAGCGATAGCCACCATTTTGGTTTCATGACCAACTGCTATTATTATCGGGTTGTAAGTTGAAAATGCATAAGCTAAACCCCCGAAAATGCCAATGACAGGAGATAATTGAAATGAAAGACACAAAATATAAAAGCAGAGAGCGGCAATAAAGAAAAAATTTGCCGGTTTAGGTAAACCGAGCGCAAACACTTTATTCAGATCCGGAAGCGCTGACCGTCCTTCCATAGCCGTTTGATAATTGGGCATGCCGCTAAACATACTTGGATTCCACAATGGAAAATGACCGTGTTTTTCTTTATAATCGAAAGCGTTTTGCGCCATGCTTCTCCAATGCTGCACATCACCCTGGGCCAATTCGTTACCCTGCAATGCGGGCTTCGAGAAAAGAACGGAGACAATTAGAAAAATAAGTATCGCAGCAATATGAGGTAATGCTTTTTTAAGCCATGGATTTTTCATTCAAATTTTATTTTCTGTTATTGGATCAGGAGATTAAGATTTGCGGCAAATACTTAATCTTCAGCGTCCTGAATAGCTGGCAAAATAATGCTATTTTACACGAAAATAAGGTATGCGCTGGCTATTATTTTTGTCAAGACTGGCATTTATCTGTGGCGTGTTTCTTCTCATTTCTGTTTCGTTGCAAATCCGTAATTGGGTGCAGGAAGAAGCTATTATTTCTACGGTATTTATTATCGGTTATTTTTTAGGGATAATCATCATTCCGGCTGTAAACATGTGTTACCTGGCGATATTGATTATGCGAAAACATCTTTCACCGGTGCCCTTGTGGTTAAGCCTCTCTAATTTGTTATTTTTATTCCTTCAATTGTTTTTTATTTTTTTCCTCAACTTTCAAGTCAGAAAATGATACACTCGATACTGAAAGACAAACCAACTAAACTGTTTCTTGGATTTACTGCTTTTTTTTGTTGTAATGCATTGATTGCAGAATGTATTGGCGGTAAAATTTTTTCACTCGAAAAATTATTCGGCCTGCATCCTGTCAGCTTTAACCTGTTCGGGCAATCGGGCTTATCCTTTAATCTTACCTGCGGCGTATTGCTATGGCCGTTAGAATTTATTATGACAGATATCGTAAATGAATACTTTGGACCAAAGGCGGTAAGAAGAATCAGTTATACGGCGATTATATTGATTTCATACGCCTTTCTTATGTTTTACGGCAGTATGAATATTCCTCCGGCCGATTGGTGGATCGCTTCAAAGACAGACCAGGGAATACCCAATATGCAATCTGCGTTTGCCGGTATTTTTGGCCAGGGCATGTGGATTATCTTCGGAAGTCTTGTTGCATTCCTGGTGAGCCAGTTGATTGACGTGTTTGTTTTTCATAAAATAAAAAAAATAACCGGTGAAAAGAAAGTATGGTTGCGTGCCACAGGTTCAACATTGGTATCACAGCTAATTGACAGTTTTGTTGTATTGTTTATTGCATTTAAGTTAGGAAACAACTGGAGCTGGGGGCAGGTTGTAGCTATCGGGTGCATGAATTACATATACAAGTTTACTGTGGCTATTATACTTACTCCTCTTATTTATATTGTTGAAAACAGGATTGAAAAATATCTTGGCCACGATCTTGCACATAAAATGAAACGTGCTGCGATGGGAAAGGATGAAGATAATTTTATGAATATACCCGCTGCCGGCTGAAATGTGGCCGATACTAAAAAACACTTAGCTAACTATTACTGAATCATAAAAAATGGTTGTTGTAAATTAAGGTTGCCATGATCAATTTATCTTTTTCATTCTTCAGTTATTGAATTTCCCGTTTCGGTGAATTCGGTTGTTATTGTTGCGTTAAGTTTTACAGTTTAGCTGTCTCAATCGTTAGAAGGCAACTCTTCGAGCCTGCTATCCACAATTTCTAAACTTAAAAAACCACTATGCGAAAGTCAATTATTCTGCTAAGCATGCTTAGTTGGTTTGCGGCTGCGTTTGCGCAAACCAGGCAGGTAACCGGCAAGGTTACAGATCCGACGGGCAATCCGCTACCGGGTATTTCAGTAAAGATTAAAGGAGACAGAAATGGAACCAGCACAAAAATGGATGGTTCCTATGCTATTGATGTGGCCTCCAACGCTGTGTTGGTATTTTCTGCTGTTAGTTATGAAACGCAGGAAATAAATACAACGGGAACAAACATGGTGAATGTGCAAATGGTAATTGATGCACGGTCGTTGGGAGAAGTGGTCGTTACCGGTACAGGTGTGGCTACTGAAAAAAGAAAGCTGTCTATTGACGTAGCAAGCGTCGGTAAAAAAGATTTTGCCAAAAGCGCTTTGCTTTCTGTTGACCAGGCACTCATAGGTAAAGTAGCCGGTGCGCAGATTCAAATGACGTCGGGTGAACCCGGCTCAAAAGCAAACATTGTATTAAGAGGTGTCAATTCGTTAGGTTCATCAACACCCATTATATTGGTTGATGGGGTGCAGGTGACCGATATAAATGGTATTGACATTGCAAACGTTGAAAGAGTAGAAGTAGCAAAAGGACCTGCAGCCGGTATGTTGTATGGTGCGCAGGGTGCAAATGGTGTGATCCAGGTGTTTACAAAAAAAGGCGCAAAGAATAAAAAACCCAGTATTACCCTGGCATCCAAGGTCAGTTTCGACCAGGCAATTCTAGGTAACGATCTAATTGCAAGCAAACATCATTTTCTTACGGATGCATCCGGTAATATTCTGGATAAAACAGGAAATGTGCTGGCACCTGATGCAAACGGTCAATGGCCCGATCCTGCTGAAGAAGATTTCAATACAGACTTTGAAGTAAAGAATGATAAAACCTATCCATCCACTTTGCCGCTGTATGATCACATGAAACAAGCCTATAAAAGAGCAATGACCTATAGTCATTCGGTAGGTATTTCAGGTGGTGGCGATAAGTCAGATTATTCTTTCACCGTATCGCGACTCGACCAGGAAAACGTGTTGAGAAATAAATTTTCACGGATGAACCTTTCATCGAACGTTGGTTTTGAATTGTTCAAGGGATTTACGTTCAGGAATATCACCCAAACTATTTTCGAAAATGAAAATCTCTTGTCCGGTACGTATAATGTTACGGATAGAATATTGTATAATCCGGATGCTCTCTTTCTTGGAACAAACAATAACCGGTTTGAACTGGTGAACGCATTTCCGTGGATCAATTTTGAAGCGAAATATGCAGGAACGGATTTAACGGTTGTGCGTCCCCGTGACGAAAACCAGTTGAACGTATTATCAGAACCTGACTGGCACTCCCGCGAGAGTAAAAACACAAGAATACTGAACAATGCGAACCTCAATTATAAGTTCCCAAAATTTGTTGAGCTGGATTATAAGTATGGAATAGAATTGTGGAATTCTGATTATTCCGATTTTTATAAAAACCAGCAGAACGCACCGCAGAGTGGCGCCGGCTTCTGGGGACCAACCGTACAGGGTTCTATCCGTCTCGACTATGCGCGGTCACTATATCAGAACTCTCTTGCCACGTTGTATTTCAAGACAGATTTCGACAAAGATTTCAATATCAACATTCCCATCAAAACGGTTACACAGGTATCATATGACTGGAGAAAATTGAGTTATAATTCTTTTTATTCGCAAGGTATAAACCTGCCACAGTATCCGCCATTTATCGTGAATGCAGCAGGTATAAAAGTGAGTGGTGACGGTAGTTTTGATTATATAACATACGGTTATCTTGTTAATCAAACCCTTGATTTCGGCAACCTGTTTGGTCTTACCGGTGGCTTCCGCTCCGATTATAATTCCGATTTCGGTGATCAGAAAAAGCCTTTCACGTTTGGTCGCGGTACCGCTTATTTCAGGCCTTCTGAGTTGATTAAATCACCACAGATACTGGACTGGAAAATAAGAGGTGCTTATGGTGCAGCAGGTGTGCCACCACATGAATTTGATGGAACATACTATGCGAGACAATCCACATTAGGCACAATACAACTCGGTAGCGGACTCGGCTTGTTTTTACAAAACATAGCCGGTAATCCAAACCTCGAGGTACAGAAGGTAAAAGAAATGGAAGTAGGTACTGATTTTACGTTCAAAACAAACCTGAAAAACTGGTTTCCGCGGATCAATCTTTCGGCCACTTACTGGAAAAAGAAAAACGACAATATCATACAGTATGTTGACCTGCCTCCGTCGAGCGGTGTACAGCAGATTCGCGACAACCTGATCGATCTGGAAGTAAAAGGTGCAGACGTTAGTCTCGATGCTGATATGTATAACAGCTCTGCTGTAAACTGGCAGTTCGGGGTTCGTTTTGGTACATTTAAAACACTCGTTACCAAAGTTGCAAACAGCAGGGATTTCGTAACCGGTTTGTTTGTTGTAAAAGAAGGGCAATCGCTCGGTAATTTCTATGCGGTAACACCGTTGACCAGTCTTACACAAACCAGGTCTGATAAATCAACTCCATACATCGACCCCAATGATGTCGGTAACTATGAAATTGTAAATGGAATTGTTGTAGATAAAACGACGAAGAGAGCAGTATTAACAGACCCGGATGATCAAAGCATAGCCGGTAATGCCTATCCGAAATTTAACATGACATTTCTGAATAACGTAACATTATTCAAAAACCTGAATGTTTCGATCCAGGTAGACTGGTACCAGGGCAATTCAATTTACAATCTCACCCGTCAATGGTTATATCGTGACCGCATCCACAGGGATTTCGACAAAGAGGTTACCATCAATGGTGAAACAGGTGCATTTGTAAACTATTATAACAGTTTATACAACAGCGTTCAGCGTACTGGTTTCTTTGTTGAAAACGGTTCGTTTGTTCGTCTGCGTGATGTAACACTTACCTACCAGTTTGGTAACCTGCTGCATGTAAAATGGATAAAAGGTCTTGCATTGACAGTTTCAGGGCGCAACCTGGCTACTATAACAAAGTATTCCGGTCTTGATCCCGAAGCTACTTCCGGCCAGGATAGCCAGGGTAACAGAACATTTGGTGCCGGATCAAATATTGGTGCAGATTATTTCGCAATTCCGAATCTGCGTTCATACCAGGCAGGCATAAACGTAGAATTCTAAAAACAAAATCATTTTATGAAAAAATATATTTTTCTTTTATCTGCGGTTATAGCGATGCTCTGGAGCTGTCAGAAAAAAAGCCTGGAACTGAATAACCCGAATGAACCCACCCCGGATCTTTCGCTCGTCACGGAGGCGGGCTTGAAGAATTTTTCACTGGGCATTCTTCAAAAGCAGGTTGCTGCGGTGCCTGATGAAGGAACTACAAATATTTTCTTTATCGCCATGAGCAATCATTCCATTTTGGGTGATGAAGGTTATACACCGTATGGCAATTATGCATTGCGGTGGGTAAACCAGGTATATAAGATCACCTTACCCAGCGGGCAGGTTGTACTCAATCCAAACGGCGTGGATCAAAAGACGCAACTGCAGGGATTCAATTCAAGAGACGCCGGTGAAAGAAATGCCTTTCAATACGAATGGTCATCCTGCTATTATATGATTGCGCAGTGTAACCAACTGTTAGCAGCACTCGAAAACCCTGATCTGCAGGTGTCAGGAGACGCAGCAAACAAAATCAACGTCTTCAAAGCATGGGCGCAGTGGTGGAAAGGATATTGCTATTCAAGAATCGGGTCTATGTATCTTGCCGGTATCGTTACAAATGAAGCAGGCCAGACAAACGACAATTTCGTTGATCGTGCAGCTATCATTGCGGAAGCGAACAATCAATTGACGGCCTGCGAAGCTACATTGAACGCAATAAATGAAGGCGATGAGTACGACGAAGTAATGACTGCTATTGTTGCTTCGTTCGATGACAATGTAAATATTGTAACACCGGACATGTGGAAGAGACAGATTCATAGTCTGCAGGCAAGAAATTTACTTGTGAATAAAAAAGTGCGGGACATGACGGCTGCTGACTGGCAAGCGGTGCTCGATCTTGCCAATACCGGAATTGAAGCGACAGATAACATTTTCAAATTCGGAATGGATCCCGGTGGTACGAATGATGTGTCGGTTGGAGCGTATCATCCTTATGCATGGGTGAGTGAAGCGATACAATTTGAGTTCATCAGCGAACGATTGATCCAGGATTTCAAACCAGGCGATGCAAGGTTCACGGGAAATTTTATAGAATTTGATGTACCGAAAGTTAATGAACGTGGTCGCGGGCTGCAGTTTGGAACAAGGTGGAACCCGGTTTACATTGAGGATGGTGGCCGTTATGCTACTGCTGCCAACCTGGGACTTACTCCATGGGCCTGCAGCTTTGAAGAAAATGAATTAATGAAAGCAGAAGCATTGATACGCACAAACCAGCTGGATGCCGGGCTTGCGCTTGTAGATGAAGTACGCGATTTCCAGGGCGCAGGACTTGCAGCTGTATCCGGAACAGGGTTGAATCAAACACAAGCGATTGAAGAATTGCGAAGAGAAAGAAGAATCGGTTTGTTCTTATGGGGTACTGCATTTTACGATGCAAGACGGTGGGGAGTAACCGAACCTGCAGCACAGGGTGGGGGCAGAGCAGATGCAATCGCTATGATACCGGGAAATCTTTTGGTTCCCGCACAGGCCAATGCAGCGCCGGTTCCCTGCTTTTTTGAATATAATTATCTTGACTATTGGGACGTGCCGCAAAATGAACTTGATTTCAATACACCGGGACCAGCTTCTGCGCCGGTGAAGAACTGATTTTAATTTATTAAAGCAAAAAAGAGAGAAAGCCATCGGAAGATGGCTCTCTCTCTTTTTTTATAGCACAAGTAGCTTTCATCCCTTAATCTTATCACCTTTCACCAAATCAGCCACCACCTTGTCAATCGGCAACGTAACCGCCTCAGACGAAAAATCATTCCAATCTATAAAGCGAAACGTTTCTGTCTCCTGTTTTTCTTCATACATTTTCATTTCGCGTGCATCAAAATCGAATGGCTTGGTGCGTAGCGGAGCTTTTATTTCTTCCAATGCTTTTACAGCATAATAAATAGAAAGTATCTGGTATTTTGGATTAAATGCAGACATCTGGTAAAAGTCGGTGGTGTATAAATGTTCACCTACTTCAATAGCTAAATCCATCTCCTCTTTAAATTCTCTTTTCAAACAGTCTCTTGTTCCTTCACCAAACTCAAGACCGCCGCCCGGGAATTTTGTATAATAACCGCCGCGGATAAATTCGTCGCTCACAAGAACCTGTTTTTTATCATTGATAAGAATACCGTATACACGAATGCTGAACATCAGTAGAATAGTTTGAGCTGAAAAAAATTTAATTATGGAACGAAGGTAAGCCGGCTGAGGAAGTTTGCAGTTTGCAATTTGTTCGCGTTAAACATCAAAATTTCAGTAATGAAAATAACCGCTGACTGTCGACTGGCACTCTATAGTTGGAGCTTAATAACACCATCAAATACTTTTTCCGCAGGACCACTCAACCATACATTTACGTACTTTCCTTCATCCAGCCGGTCAAATTCAACGGAGAGCGTACCACCCAGTGTTTTTACCTCCACGTCGTTGTATCCATTTTCATTATGATAACAAATAAGTGCTGCAGCCGTAACACCAGTACCGCAGGAATACGTTTCATCTTCCACACCGCGTTCATAGGTCCGTACAATTATTTTATCTTCTTCCGTGAGTTGCTCCACGAAATTCACATTGATGCCTTCTTTTTCAAAATCTTTACTATAGCGTATCTCATGGCCCTTTTTATATACATCCACATTCATTACATCGCCTACCATTTTTACATAATGAGGTGAACCGGTATCAATGAGATAATCACCTTTAAATTTCTTTACACCTGAAACATCTTTCATTTTTAATGAAACGGTTTCATCCGTATCAATCTCCGCTTCATGTTCGCCATCGCTGGCAATAAATTTATACGTATTTCGATGTATGCCTAAATTATATGCAAACTTTACCAGGCATCTTCCTCCATTGCCGCACATGCTGCTTTCATTGCCATCCGCATTGTAATATTTCATTTCGAAGTCGTAGCCGTTTTTTTCATTGAGCAGCATCAGCCCATCTGCACCGATACCGTACCGCCTGTCGCAAAGAGAATGAATTTCGGATACACTTAAAAGTGAGTATTCTTTTTTCCGGTTATCAAGAATTATGAAATCGTTCCCGGTTCCCTGGTATTTATAAAACTGTATTTCCATTCGTTTCTTCCTGTTCTTAAAGCGTTAAATACTTTCAGTTATTGTGTTCAAGGTTTTTTCAATCAGCGTTTGTACGGCAGCTGTTCCGTCCTTCGAAAATTCTTTTCGCACCCGGTTGGCAACAATTGCATTTAATGAAAGACAATGATGTCCAAGAAGCCTGCCTAAACTATATATCGCCGATGTTTCCATTTCAAAATTAGATATCCGGTGTTTGCCAAAACTGAATTTTGTGAGATTGTCAACTAAATGCGGATTTCTTACCCCAAGACGCAACACACGTCCCTGCGGACCATAAAAGCCCGGGCAGGTAACCGTAATACCCTGGTAAAACCCGCTGACAAAATGCTTGATCAACGAGGAGCTCGCACCGGTTATATAGGGCTCGCCCAACTGGCCCTGCAATTGCGTTTGTGTGATGAATGCATGCAGCAATTGTTTCTCCTCATCATTTTGTTCGAGCCTGTAGAAATGGAGAAGATTGTCGATGCCGAGACCGTGCGTACCCGCAACATGACCATCCACCGGTATATCTGCCTGCAGCGAACCGGAAGTACCGATCCTTATAATATTCAGCGCGGTGATTTCGTTTTTTATTTCACGGGTGTTGAAATCAATATTCACAAGAGCATCCAGTTCGTTCAGGGCTATGTCGATGTTGTCGGTGCCGATACCGGTTGATAAAACGGAGATCCGTTTGTTTCCCAGCCGGCCGGTATGAGTGATAAATTCACGGTGTTGCGCGGTAATTTCGATTTTATCAAAATGCTGACTGACGAGTTTTACCCGTCCGGGATCGCCAACGAGAATTACAGTTTTGCCGATTTCTTCCGGTCGAAGATCAAGATGATAAATAGCTCCGCGACTATTGATGATTAATTCCGACTCTTGTATGCGACCCATGAATTGTAACGAATACGATGTTAAACTTGTTTTGTTGTTTTCCCACAAAGGAGCAAAGAGCACAAAGATTTGCACTTTGTGTGCATAGTGACCTCGTGGAAATTATCCCTTAATGTGATAAATCTGATCGACTTAACACTAAATGAATTATCAAAAATATCCTATTTTCGCACCCTGCCCAAAAACCAAAGATACCATAACAAGGTATCTTTCACGTAAATAGGGTGTATGGTATCGTGGCCGAGTGGCTAGGCAGAGCTCTGCAAAAGCTCCTACAGCAGTTCGAATCTGCTCGATACCTCTTGTTGAAAGGTTGTTCCTCGTGGAGCAGCCTTTTATATTGAAGGGTTAACGAGTGAACTTGTTGATCGATTAATAGATTGACGAAATTAACTTGTCAGTTTTTCAACTATCTCCCGATACTGCGGAAACAGGCGAAGCATCTCTTCCCGGCCACCCATTTCAAAGTCATCGTAATCAAATCCTGGAGAAACAGTACAGCCGACCAATGCGAATTCACTTCTTTCTTCCAATGCGGCACCGAACCAGCTTCCTGCTTTTACAACGGTAAATAGTGTTTGCTTTTTCAACGGATCATTGCCCAGTAAATGTTTGATCAATTTGCCTGATGCTTCGATTTCGTAAATAATGATGGGATCACCATCGTAAAAATGCCAAAGCTCATCTGATTTGATCCGGTGCAACGCAGAGAACTGTCCTTTTTCCAATAAAAAATAAATATGAGTGCAGTAATGTCTTGGCGAAGCTGCGTTAAAATGTTCAGGTAATTGAGAAGGTTGTACAAGGGATGCTGACTTATACACTTCGTTAAAGTAACCTCCTTCGATATGTTTTGATAATCTTAAATACTCAATCCAGAAAGAAGCACTACGGCACATTTGCAGCAATGTTTGGAGAAGCGATTTTTACAAGCATATCTTTTTTCCCGTAATACCAGTTGTTCAAAGAATCTTTTATCCGTGTGGTATCGGAAGCTGGTATAATGAGATTTACAGTTATATCAAATGAACTTGAATCGGCCGCCGGTTCAAGATGGATATCAGAATTGATTGTTTTAAGAAAATTAAAGCGTTTGATTGCTCTTTTTTTGTTTGGCGTTGATTCAAAAACAAACTTATATCCCGGAGCATGCTGTGTTTTCTTAATTGTATCTGTAAAAGCGATTGTTTTTTCAACCGGTGCGGTTGTGATGGTATCCATTACCGGTACAACGGCTTTCTCCTGTACATCCTCCGTTGGTGAATCAATTTTATTTTTGTTTGACAATGTATAACCGCCCCAGATGGCAAAACCAATTCCTCCAAATAAAAGAAACGCAACAAATGTCTTTTTAAAGGTGACGCCGGCGGTAGAATGCTTCGGATATGTTTTATAACCGCTGAATGAATCATCGGTTGTGGAGGTACTCGCAAGTTCCTTTACGGCAGGCTCAGCAATTTTTTCGTTCAATAAATGGCCCGAAGTAAATTCATAAACGCCGGGTTTCATTTTTACCAGCGTACCTATACCCTCAATTTGAAACGGCTTACCAATATTTAAAAACTGCTGCATCAGTTCAAGATAAGATTCGAGATCCGATATAGCCAACGGCTTCATTTTGCCTGTATTTTCGGAAATAAATTTTATCAGATCGTCGTCAAGGCGTGTTGCCGGGTTGTTTGCAAAACTTATATCATCCGCAGGCAACTTAGAATTTTTTGCCGTGTCAACGTAAGCAGAGGGGGTAGATTGAAACGTTCCGACACCAGGAAGGGCAAGCCTTTTATTGGTGCTGAGGTATTGAGCCAGAATTGGTGCTAATTTCAAGGCGGTTGGATTTTATCGGATTCACAATATACTCAATTTATCATGCCTCCACAATATCCATGGGTCAGTTCTTACTTTTGTACCATGTTAAACGACGAGGAAAAGCGGTTTATTGCTTTCTGGGAGGCTAACCGCCTCCGGCAACGCCGGTTTGTAAAATATATCCAGTATGGCCTGCCAATGGGTGTCGTCCTGGGATTCAGCATTTTTGCCAACCTGCTTTCCGGGTGGTACAAACGGGCTTCCATGGTCGTTAATGCCGAACCCTCGCTGGTGCTCGTGCTGCTGGTTGCGATCGTCCTGATTGTCATTTTCATCTCCGTTTTCACGGTCCGCCACCGGTGGGACCTGAACGAGCAGCATTACCGGGAGCTTTTGGCCAGGAGGGACGCTAAATAAATGTTTTTCCGGTTGCAGCGATTTGTAACCGGTGATGGTCATATAACCTCCTCAATTAGTTATGCAAAAAAATATGGGTAAAATGAAAAAAATTCTGAGCGGTTTGTTGGTTGTGATCGTGCTGTTTAGTTCTTGTCTCAAAAATCACGAGGCGGATGGGGTAACGTGCAATTCATCCTATGATCCTTGTGCCTTAAAAGCTTCTGACGCTGAAATAGATTCTGTAGAATCGTATTTATCGGCAAAAGGCATAACTGATGCTGTAAAACATTGCAGCGGTATGTATTATAAGATCGATTCGGTTGGAACCGGTAAGACAGCTGATGTGTGTTCCGTTATCGGGATTAAGTATGTCGGGAAACTTGCCAATGATACAATTTTTGACCACTCAACAAATGTGGTTGGGTTTGATATGAGCCGCCTCATCGCGGGCTTCAAAAACGGTATTCCGTTGATAAAAGAAGGCGGTGGTATACACTTATATATTCCTCCTTCTCTTGGTTTCGGCAGCCAGCAAAATGATAAAATACCACCGAATTCCCTGCTTATTTTCGAGGTGAGCCTGGTAGGTGTACAATAAAACAGACAGGTGATTGAAGAGTCTTCCCGATTCGGGCGGTTTCTTTAATTTATCTTTGTGAAAACCTTTGCATTGTCTCACGAAGCGATTTCGGTATTTGATATGTTTAAGATTGGCGTCGGGCCTTCCAGTTCGCATACTCTCGGTCCCTGGCGCGCGGCGCAACGCTTTACGGAGTCGTTATTAAATCAAAACAAACTTCAGCAAATCATTTCACTGGAAGTGTTGTTATATGGATCACTTGCCAAAACCGGCAAAGGACACGGAACAGATATCGCTATCCAATTAGGCTTAAGCGGTGAAGACCCGGTAACATTTGAGGTGGAACAGATAACACCGCGTATAAAAGATATACAAAACATGAAGAAGCTCATTCTTCATGGCCTGCACGAAATTGATTTTGATCCAAGAGAAGATATAGAATTCCTTGTAATGGAAACGTTGCCCTATCACCCCAACGCGGTATCCTTCCTGGCTACGTTAAGCAATGGCGATAAAATTGCGGAGACATATTATTCAATCGGTGGTGGCTTTGTTAAAAAAGAAGGAGAAGAAAATGGTAAATCAAATGCGGTGCAGTTGCCGTTTCCTGTTAATACATCGGAAGATCTTTTGCACTGGTGCAGAAAAACAGGATTGGCCATACATGAAGTGGTGATGGAAAATGAAAGTGCATGGCGAACGGAGCAGCAGACAAAGGAGGGATTATTGAATATATGGCACATCATGAAAAAATGTATTTACCGGGGATGTCATAGCAAAGGAGAACTGCCGGGCGGATTGCATGTAAAAAGAAGGGCGGAACAATTAAATAAAAAGTTGCTGGCGGGGAAATCATACAATGATTATGATTCCTGGTTGACTGCGATACGATCCGGTGGCAACAACTTTAATTATATATTGGATTGGGTAAGCTGTTTTGCGCTGGCAGTAAATGAAGAGAATGCTTCATTCGGCAGAGTGGTAACTGCACCAACTAATGGTGCCGCAGGTGTAATTCCGGCAGTGTTGCAGTATTATATTGCGTTTTGTGCTGGAAGTAATGAGGAAAGAACCATTCAGTTCTTATTAACGGCTTCAGAGATAGGTTGCATATTTAAAAAGGGGGCAACTATATCTGCGGCTATGGGTGGCTGTCAGGCGGAAATAGGCGTATCATCGGCGATGGCTGCTGCCGCGTTAACGGAATGTATGGGGGGTACACAGCGGCAATCCATGATGGCCGCTGAAATAGCAATGGAACATCATCTCGGTCTGACCTGCGACCCGATTGCCGGTCTTGTGCAGGTGCCGTGTATTGAACGAAATACAATGGGTGCTATAAAAGCGATTACTGCATCTCAATTAGCATTACAAAGCACGCCTGATTTTGCAAAGGTCTCTCTTGATGCTGTTGTAAAAACGATGTGGGACACTGCGCTTGATATGAATAGTAAATACAAAGAAACATCGGATGGCGGGTTGGCGGTGAACATACCTTTGAGTTTGCCGGAGTGCTGACTTGTAACTCTCGGAGAAATGGATGTGTTAATTCATCCGCAGCAGGACGAGCCGATTATTAATCCAAAGCATTATATGGTGTGCAATTAAGTATAAAGTAAAGCGGCATAAGTCCTTAGCTTTGCGTTATCAATTATGCCCGGAAATATTTTAATCATAGACGACGAAGAAGCGCTCCGTAAACTACTCGGCCGTATAATAAGTCTTGAAGGATTTCATACAGAACAAGCTTCAACGCTTAAAGAAGGCGCACAAATTCTTTCTCACAAAAACATCGACGTTGTACTTTGCGATGTAAAACTCCCGGATGGTAATGGCGTTGATTTTGTAAAAGAAGCAAAACAGAAATACCCGTTTAATGAATTTATTCTTTTAACCGCTTATGGTAATATACCGGATGGTGTGCAGGCTATAAAAAACGGGGCGTTCGATTATATCGCAAAGGGAAATGACAATGACCGCATCGTTCCATTATTGCACCAGGCAATGGGTAAAGTAACCGGTCAGAAAAAACCGGCTGTCAAGATAAAGGATGGTAATACCTATACGTTTAAAAATATTATTGGTGAAAGCTCCGCAATTAAAGAAGCGATAAGTCTTGCAACACGTATTGCCGTAACCGATACCACTGTTTTGTTGCTGGGGGAAACCGGTACAGGCAAAGAAGTGTTTGCCAATGCGATTCATACAAACAGCAAAAGGGCATCAAAGTCGTTTATTGCGATCAATTGCAGCGCATTTACAAAAGAATTACTTGAGGGTGAATTGTTTGGTCACAAAGCCGGCGCCTTTACCGGTGCGACAAAAGATAAAAAAGGACTGATAGAGCTCGCCGATGGAGGTACATTGTTTCTCGATGAAATAGGAGAGATGCCGATTGATCTGCAGGCCAAACTATTACGTGTACTCGAAAATGGACAATTTATAAAACTCGGCGATACAAAAACATCGCAGGTAGATGTCAGAATCATCGCCGCAACAAACAGGGATTTAGTAAGTGAAATAGCAAACGGCAACTTTCGGGAAGATCTGTTTTACAGGCTGAATGTTTTTGCTATTAAGCTTCCATCTCTGCGGGAACGTACCGAAGATATACCGCTGCTAGCTATACATTTTATTCATGAATATGCAGAAAGGGAGAAAAGACCTCCCGTTTATTTGAATAAAGAAGCAATACAACTATTGCAACAACATTCATGGAGAGGAAATATCCGTGAATTGAAGAATATTATGCAGCGGGCGGTAATACTTACCGACAACGGGGAGATTTCTGCTGCCGGTTTACCTTACGATATCCAAAGAGAAAGCAAAACAGGACCTGTTTCGCTTTCTCTTGCCCATGCGGAAAAAAATCATATAGAAAAAGTATTGCGACATACACAGGGCAATAAAACCAGGGCGGCTGAACTCCTTGGCATTGGTCTTACCACATTGTACAGGAAAATGGACGAGTATAATATTTCTCCTGCCAGGTCATGATTCCGTTCATATCATTTTGAAAAAGACCCTTTCATTTTGAAAGGGTCTTTTTGTTTAGCCTGTTTTCATAAAACATCTAAACCTTTCTTTTATATGGCATTAGGTTTTTTCTAACAAAATGGAATAGCATTTGGCATCATCCGGTCAAACCAAACTATTTCTTCACAAAATCAAAAGGCACACATGTTAACTGTATTACTAATCGTCGTCGGTCTATTATCATTCTGGCTGTTTTTTAAATCTATTGACTGGTTCGAAAAAATCTAAACTTAAATTTTATGATGACGGCATTACTTATTTTATCAATTGCAGTATTTATCTACCTGCTATACGTATTGATCAAACCCGAAAAATTCTGATTGTATGACTGGCGAAATTTTAGGTGTTATCGTTATTTTCTTTTTGACCGTTCTGTTGGCATGGCCACTGGGAAAATACATAACCAAAGTATTTAAAGGTGAAAGAAACTTTATGGATTTCATGAACCCGGCAGAAAGGTTCATATTCCGCATAAGCGGAATCAATCCAAATGAAAGTATGAGCTGGAAACAGTTTTTGAAAGCAATGCTGACCATTAATCTTTTATGGTTAGTATATGCCATGTTTATGCTGATATTCCAGGACAAATTACCATTGAATCCCGACGGCAATCCTGGTCAAACTCCTGATCTTGCTTTTAATACGGCTATCAGTTTTTTGGTAAACTGTAACCTGCAGCATTATTCAGGCGAATCGGGACTCACATATCTCACGCAATTATTTGTCGTTACGTTTCTTCAGTTCCTGAGTGCAGCCACAGGTATCGCGTGTTTGATTGCATTGTTCAATGGACTAAAAGAAAAAACAACAAATAATCTTGGAAACTTCTGGAATTATCTTGTTAAAAGCACAACAAGAATTCTGCTGCCTTTATCTATTGTGCTGGCCGTTATACTGGCTTTCAACGGAACGCCGACAAGTTACGATGGAAAGGATAGCATAGTGACGTTGCAGGGCGATAGTGTACAGGTGTCAAGAGGCCCGGCTGCGGGAATGATCGGTATAAAACAAATGGGAACAAATGGCGGAGGATGGTTCGGCGCCAATTCTGCACATCCTTTTGAAAACCCAAATTATTTTACCAATGCGGTCGAAACTATCGCGATAATATTGATCCCTATCGCACTTGTTTTTGCTCTTGGATTTTACCTGGACAGGAAAAAGTTTGCGTGGATCATATTTGGTGTGATGACATTTTTCTGTGTCCTATTTATTGTAATCAATACTTATTATGAAGTAAGAGGCAACCCGGCCATTGACCGGATGGGCGTTTCGCAAACACTGGGCAGCATGGAAGGAAAAGAAGTGCGGCTTGGATCGGCAGCTACTGCGTTATGGAGTGTTGTTACCACTTCCACATCGAATGGTTCTGTAAATGGTATGCATGATAGCCTTATGCCCATGTCTGGCGGCATCGTCATGATTGATATGTGGATCAATGCGCTTTATGGCGGTGTAGGTGTGGGAATATTAAACTATTTCATTTTCATCATCGTTGCTGTTTTCATTGCAGGATTAATGGTCGGTCGAACGCCGGAGTTTATGGGTCATAAAATAGAGGCGCGGGAAGTGAAGATCGCAATGATCGTTACGTTGCTTTCTGCATTTTTGGTAAAAGGATTTACCGCGTATGCTGCTTATATGTATGCACATCATCCGGACATCGGCTGGGCAGTGAAGCCATCAGCATGGTTAAATAATCCCACTTATCACGGGTTCTCAGAAATGTTGTATGAATACTCTTCAGCCAATGCCAATAACGGGAGCGGCTTTGAAGGCTTAGGTGATAACAATATATTCTGGAACGTTACAACAGGTATCGTATTGATCATAGGAAGGTATTTACCGATCATTGGTCCTATAGCAATCGTTGGATTGCTGGCAAATAAAAAGTATATACCGGAATCGCCGGGTACATTGAGAACAGATTCTGTCACGTTTGGCGTAATGACTATGGCAGTGATCGTGATTGTAACAGCACTGTCATTCTTCCCGCCGATGGCGTTGGGACCATTAGCCGAATATTTTTCACTTTATTAATTGTAATTGACCATGTCACAAAGGAAACGTTATATAAAATTATTTGATCCCGAACTTGTCGGCGTATCCATTAAGCAATCGTTTATAAAATTGAACCCGGTCATCATGATTAAAAACCCCGTAATGTTTACAGTAGAGATTGTAACGGCGGTTATGTTTGCAGTTTGTATTTACCAGGCCGCAACAGGCGATAGAACGCAGGGTGCTTTATGGTATAATGTCGTTGTATTTTTCATCTTATTTGTTACGGTATTGTTTGCAAACTTCGCAGAAGCATTGGCAGAGGCGAGAGGTAAAGCGCAGGCTGAAAGTTTGCGCAAAACAAGAGAGGAAACACCGGCCAGGAAAATTGTCGATAATCAAATTAAAACGACAGCTTCTTCACAGTTACGACTTGGCGATCATTTCGTATGTGAAGCGGGAGATATAATTCCGATGGACGGTGAGATCATTGAAGGTATTGCTACCATTGATGAATCCGCTATTACCGGCGAGTCTGCACCGGTTATCCGTGAAGCGGGCGGTGATAAATCATCAGTTACCGGTGGTACAAAAGTGCTAAGCGACCGAATTGTTGTGGAGGTAACGACAGCTCCCGGCGAAACTTTCCTGGATAAAATGATTGCATTGGTGGAAGGCGCTTCCAGGCAAAAAACACCCAATGAAATTGCGCTGACGATTTTATTGGCAGCTTTTACCATGATATTCACAATTGTTTGCGTTACGCTGAAACCTTATTCTGATTATGCGCACACCGCCATTACCATCGCTGCGTTTGTTTCACTTTTTGTTTGTTTGATACCAACAACAATTGGTGGTTTGCTCTCTGCAATCGGTATCGCGGGTATGGACAGGGCATTACGGGCAAATGTTATTGCAAAAAGTGGTAAGGCCGTTGAAACAGCAGGTGATGTGGATGTATTGCTGCTGGATAAAACGGGTACCATAACAATCGGTAACAGGAAAGCTACTAATTTTTATTCTGTAGATGGTATCAGCGAAAATGAATTCATTCAATACAGCGCATTGAGTTCACTCTCGGATGATACGCCTGAGGGAAAATCTATTGTTGAGCTGGCCTCACAGAAAGGTATAACCGCAAAAGCTGAACCGGGTTCGGAGTTTATTAAGTTCACAGCAGAAACCAGGAGCAGCGGCGTCAATACCCCGGGTGGTTTGAGAATACGAAAAGGCGCTTTCGATGCTATAAGGGATATGGTAACAAAAGCCGGGAACGCTGTTCCTGCTTTAACTTCTGATAAAGTGAGATCGATAGCGGCAAACGGAGGAACGCCGCTGGTTGTATCCGTTAACAACGAGGTAAAAGGCGTAATCGAACTGCAGGATATCATTAAACCTGGCATACAGGAACGTTTTCAGCGCCTGCGGAAAATGGGTGTAAAGACGGTGATGGTAACCGGTGACAATCCACTCACTGCAAAATATATTGCCAGCGTTGCCGGTGTAGATGATTTTATTGCGGAAGCAAAGCCGGAAGACAAGATGAATTATATCCGCCAGGAACAAGCTAACGGTAAGCTGGTAGCGATGATGGGTGATGGCACGAATGATGCGCCGGCATTGGCACAGGCAGATGTCGGTGTATCGATGAACAGCGGTACACAGGCAGCTAAAGAGGCCGGTAATATGGTCGACCTCGATAATGATCCTACGAAATTGATTGAAGTGGTGGAAATCGGTAAGCAGTTATTGATAACAAGAGGTACATTGACGACATTTTCTGTTGCGAATGACGTTGCAAAATATTTCGCAATTGTTCCAGCTTTATTTATAACCTCTATCCCTGCATTACAGGCGCTGAATATAATGGGCTTGAAGAGTCCTGAGTCGGCAATACTGTCTGCGATTATTTTTAACGCTATAAT
>Ga0207689_10000962_pt1 | contig 27679 bp, 22 predicted proteins | sample KBSMisM52_FD_184312 | JGI IMG/M metagenome (GOLD analysis project Ga0207689, IMG submission 184312) | Miscanthus rhizosphere microbial communities from Kellogg Biological Station, Michigan, USA - KBS Miscanthus M5-2 (SPAdes) (version 2) | ecosystem: Host-associated > Plants > Roots >...
AACGCAGCGTGTCTCTCGGAAGAAGGGCATCGGCGGCGGGAAGGCTACCGCGGCCTTGATGACGGGCGGCGTTTCGATGCTCGCCACGGGCTTGTCGCGGAAGGAACAACTAACCAGCGCATTCTGCGGAAACTGTCGGAACAGGTGGGACTTCTAGCTCCGCTTCACCGGGCGTTTGTGTCCCTGTTGTGCGTGGTGCAGCGGTTCAAGTCGGTCAGACTAACCTCGCTTTGCAGTTCAAAGCGGTCGAGTTTTGGTCGAGTTTCTCGCTGCAAAGTGCTACATGACAGGACGGAGAATCGGGCGCCGACGCTCAATTCCCCTCTGAAACACGACATCTTGTTGTAGTCTGGCCCTTCCCCAAATCGAATGGGGTTCAGGGGGTCGCGGGTTCAAATCCCGCCGTCCCGATTTAAGACATTGCTAATCAACGATTTAGGGCGGCCGAGGCCGCCCTTTGTTGTTTCGGTTCCACATACCCCACACATGAGAGGGCGTAAATCGTTTGCCAATGAGAGATTAAAGGATTCCTTGTGCTTCTATCGTCCCCTCTGTACCGAAACCTGGGGTATATCTGGGGTATGTCGAGCGCCAAATCACCAACGTTAGGACGGCAATCCGCGGCGTCCGAGGTCTCGGCCATAGTTTGCAAAACGTTGAAACACAAATACTTTCGCCGGTGGTGGTCGCTTCCTGAGCGGAATCACACCTGATGCGCTTGCAGGGGATCCCGCGAACGAATTGGCCGAACCGCGCGACGCAACTACGTTGGGGATCGATGTCGTCGCGCGCCGAAGCCACTCCGCGGCGTCCTAAGGCGTCCGGACACGCTCTCGATCAATGCGGTAGCCGAGGGCGGAGGTAGCCGTACATCCACGTGCCGGCGAGGGCGGCGACTGCGACGATGATGAACACACTCGCTCCACTTCCCACGAGCGCGAAGAGCGGCCCCGGACACGCTCCTGTCAGCGCCCAGCCCGCGCCGAAAATCAATCCACCGATCCAGTACCGGTAGCCGTGCCCAAGCACCTTCGGCGGAACGGAAATGCGCTCGCCAGTCAGCGACGATAGTCCAAGGCGTCGCAAAATCTGAACGGAGACGAGTGCAGTCAGCATCGCCGAGCCGAGAATGCCGTACATGTGAAACGACTGAAATCGAAACATCTCTTGGATGCGGTACCACGAGACGACTTCCGATTTCACCAGCACGATGCCGAAAATCACGCCGACAGCGACATAGGTCACGAGCTCGCGGCCAGGGCTGAGCTCGCGCACACGTCCGACGGGTATCTCGGCGTCGAGCGACTGAGATGGAGGCGATTGGACTGCGGTCATCGGCGCCTCAGAAGAGCAGCGGGAACACGATGAACGTCATCAGCAGCCCGCCGGCGAAGATGCCGATGAGCGCAATCATCGACGCGAACTGCAATGTCGCGAGACCCATCACACCGTGGCCGGACGTGCACCCACCGGCGTAGGACGAGCCGAATCCGACGAGAAAGCCGCCGCCGAGAATAACGAGAGCGCCACGAATGGTTAACAACGCTCCCCAACTGAACAGTTGCGCGGGCACTAGCCCTGATGGAGATGCCAGTCCAAGCGCGGCAATTGCGTCGCGCGTGTGTATCGAGATCGCCGGCGTCGTTCCGCCACCAAGCATCGCGACCGCGAGTATCGCGCCGACGAGAATGCCCGCTGCGAGCGCGATGTTCCACCCGCCGGATCGTCTCCAGTCGTACCGAAAAAAGTCGATGTCCGATGGCGCGATCGCGGCGCACGTCGCGCGCAGCGCTCCAGTCATGCCGAGTTGCTTGTTGCCGAGCAGCAGCAGCAACGGAACGAAGAGCCCAATCAGCGGACCGCTCACATACCACGGCCAAGGACTTCTGATCCAGGACAGAACCATAGGATCCTCCTTCTACGCAGTTGGGACGGCCTCAGCGAGCCTCACACTGGGCTCTCGCAGTCGAATCGCTACCACGATCCCCGACACCATCGTGATCACCCCAATGACATCGATCGCGAACGGAATGCCGAACGCATCGGCAAGGAATCCAGCCAGCAATGCGCCGGCGACATATCCGAGATCGCGCCACAGGCGGTAGACTCCGACGGCAACACCGCGCCACGACGGATGCGCAACGTCGCCGACCGCGGCGAGCAGCGCCGGGTAGACGAGCGCCGTTCCCACGCCGAGCAGCGCGAGCGCAGCAGCCCACGGTCCGAAGCCGGTGACGATTGTCATCGCAATCAGCGCCACGCCCTGAAGCAGCATACCGCCGACGATGGGTTTGGGCCGTCCCCATCGATCGCTCAGGGGCCCTGTGGCGAGTTGACAGATGCTCCATGTCGCTGGATAGATCGCCGCGAGAATGCTCGTTTCTCCCAACGTCAGTCCCGACGCGGTGAACACCAGGGGAAAGACACCCCACGCGAGTCCGTCATTCAGATTGTTGACGAATCCTGCCTGGCTGAGGCTGAACAAGCCGGCATCGGACCACATGGAGCGACGAAGGATCGTCGAAAGAGGCGGTGTCGCATCGCCCGCGCTGCTCGCGGTCCGCTGCGATGCCTCGAGCCGAACATGGTCGCCAGTGTCGCGCACGAACCACGAGAACAGGAGGCCGAGGGCGGCGATGATCACGCCAGGGTACGCTGCGCCCGCCCGCAATCCGTAGTGACCCGCGGCGATGGCGCTGACGATGCCGGCACCGGCGACGGCCGCGTATCCCGCACACTCGTTGATGCCCATCGCGAAGCCGCGTCGACGCGGCCCGACCAGATCGATCTTCATGATCACGGTCGTCGACCACGTGAGCCCTTGGTTGATCCCCAACAGTGCATTGGCGGCGACGATCCACCACCAGCTCCGCGCCCAGAGAATGAGGAGCGGAACGGGCAGCGCAACGAGCCAACCAATCAACAGCGTTGCTCGACGCGCGCGGCGGTCGGCCAGCCAGCCTGATGCGAGATTTGTAAACGCCTTCGCGAGGCCGAAGATCGCGACAAACGAAAGCACCGCGGTCGTGGACGTGACGCGGAATTCCTCCGTGGCGATCAGCGGCAGGACCGACCGCTCGAGCCCAACCATCGCGCCAACGAACGCATTCACGACCACGAGCAGCGTGAATTGTTTCCAATTCGCTCGAAGGCCGAGTTCTAGCGTCGTCATACGCTTGCGGCCACGTTGCCGAGATTCGCCGCTCGCGTGGCCGCGGCATTCGGAGGCGGCACGGGAATGTCGCGCACCATTGCCGCAACGAACGCGGCTTCATCATCGATCGCGAACGCCTTGTTGAAGCGCCGTTCGAATCCGATGGTCGAAATCGGATTGGCGCTCAGCGATCGCCCGCACACTGAGCCCGCAAAGGCGCCGGGCAGAATGACGAGATGATCAGGCAGTGCCCTCAAACGCTGCGCGCTACGAAACAACGCACGCGCTCCGTCCTCGGCGTTTGTCGCCAACTCGGTGCGGCCCATGTCGCCGACCATGAGAGTGTGTCCGGTGGCGACCAGCCAAGGTTCGCGTCCGCGCGTCCGATCGGTGACGACCAGTCCGATGTGCTCCGGTGTGTGGCCGGGAAGGTGAAGCACTTCGAGATCGACGTTACCAATCTCGACATGGTCGCCGTTAGCAACCGGACTGAAGTCGAAATCCGCGTTGACGCTTTCGTGCAGGAGATACGCCGCGCTGGCTGCTGCGGCGAGCGCGCGACCCGTCGACAGATGGTCCGCATGCACGTGCGTGTCGACAACGTATCGAATTGCAATACCGAGGCCCGATGCTGCGTGCATGTACTGTTCGGGCGAGTCGACGGGATCGACGACAACGCACGCACTCGTACCGCCGCACCCAAGAAGGTACGAAGCAGCGACGACCGGTTCCGTGTGAAGGAATTGGCGGAGGATCATGCGCCGGTCTCCACAGGTAGTCCTGCCGCCTTCCAATCGGGCAACCCTTCGTGAGCACGACGCGCGCGATAGCCATGCTTACGGAGTAACGTCACGGCCTCGAGCGAATACACGCAGTACTGCCCGCGACAATACGCGATGACCTGTCGCCCCTTCGGCAACTCGCGCAATCGGCGCTTGAGATCCGGCACCGGAACTGAAAGCGCGCCGGGTATGTGGCCCGCTTCGTACTCCTCGGCGGGACGGACGTCGACGACGGTGACGTCATCGACGCGCATCAGTCGCCGCAATTCTTTGAGCGTAACCGCTTCGAGCTCGTCTCGCCCGTCGAGATAGGACTGTACCACCTGCTGGACCTCAGCGAGGCGGACGTGCCCGAGCGTCTCGAGCGAGCGGAGTAGGCGAAAGACATCATCGTCCGCAAGGCGGTAATACATGTACGTCCCATCACGCCGCGTCTCCACGAGGCGCGCCTGGCGAAGCACGCGGAGATGCGCGCTCGTGTTCTTGATCGGCGTCGCCACATGCTCGGCGAGCGCTTCAACGGATTTCTCTCCCTGGCCGAGCAGGTCGAGCAGCTCGATTCGCTTGGGGCTCGCCAGGGCATGGCCGATGCGCGCGAATTGAGCGTAGAGGGCGTCTTTGAACTCTCGGTGGCCGGACATGGTCCTCGGTGCAGTTGGTGCTTGACAGCTATTCTAACGATCCATAGAATAAACGAGTATCGACATCTGTCAAGGTGAGTATGAGTCTGCCAAACGACGTCACCATTCCCGGCGTGAGCGGCACGATCGAGGGCCTCGACGTCGACGTCCTTCGCGACGCCATTCGCGTCGAGTACGCGCATGTTGCGTCCGATCCGGAACAGGGATTCCACTTTCATACGGGGCGGCGGCTGACGCGCATTCTCGGGTACGATGACGCTTGGCTCGCCGGCGTGCCGGAAGAGAGCATTGCCTCGTTCGCCGGAACCGGAAATCCGTTCTCACTCGGCGCGCTAAGTGCTGGAGAAGGCGTTGTCGACGTGGGGTGTGGAGCGGGCATCGACAGCTTGATTGCCGCACGAATGGTTGGACCGAGCGGCGAAGTCATTGGCGTCGACATGACGCCTGAGATGCTCGATCGCGCGCGGACGAGCGCGAAGGCGGGCGGTTTCTCCAACGTCGCGTTTCACGAGGGTCTCGCGGAAGCTTTGCCCGTCGCCGACGAGTGGGCGGACGTTGTGATCTCGAACGGCGTGCTCAATCTCTTTCCGGACAAGCTCGCCGGACTCCAAGAGATGTCGCGCGTGCTCAAACCGGGCGGACGGCTTCAGCTCGGCGACATCTTGGTTCAGAAATCGGTTGGGGAGAACGCAAAGCGCGACATCGATCTCTGGAAGGGGTGAATCGCCGGTGCTCTGCTGGAAGCAGAGCTTCAAGCGACGGTCGTCGCTGCCGGCTTTGTCGGATTTGAAATCACGACGCGCGTTGACGTGTATGCGGACGCACCGCAGGCCGGCAGCGCCGCGAAATTCGGTACGCTCGGAATCAGTTTTCGCGCGCGCAAACCGCGGAGCGAGGACGAATGGGCGGCGGCACTCGCCGCGCTGAGTTGTGCCGTGGAATGAGCATCGACTCAGCGTGACGGCGGCTTTCATACAGGCTAGACGGACATAGGCGACGGCTAGTTGACACGGCGCGCGTCGCATCCAGTGCATCGTTCGCCAGGCCAATTGCGATAAGACGAGTCTCTACTATCATGGCGACTTGCTGTCAGCGCGAAGGGATCCAGAATCAGTTTGGCCGTAAGAAGACGGAGAAGGAACTGCGACGGTTTCGCCGGCGTGGGCCAATTCGTTCGACGCAGCGGTTGATCGACGATCTATCCCGCGCCGGGATCGAGCCTGCACTCCTCGTGATATCCGACTACACTAGAATTGCGGCATGCGGTGCGGATGGGCTGCAATGGGTGAGTAGGGCGGTATCGTGGGACGGTATCAAGATTCTGCGGGCTGATCGAGAAACGATCTCCGGGCTCGCGTGGGATGCCCCCGCGGAGCGGGAAGTTGAATTCGTGATCGAGACAACGACAGGGCAAGTGAAGGCCGGCCCGGAACCCCCGGCTTCGGCGTCGCTGCGGGCGCTTTGACTCAATGCGGGCTAAAAGATAAGGCAGCGCGAGGATGACCGAGGCTGCGCAGTCAAGCGGTCGAGTTTGGGTCGAGTTTCTCGCTACAGAGTGCAACAGGCTCGATCTGAGAACCGGGCGCCGACGCTCAATTCCCCTCTGAAACGCGACATCTTGTTGTAGTTTGGCCCTTCCCCAAATCAAATGGGGTTCAGGGGGTCGCGGGTTCAAATCCCGCCGTCCCGATTCTGTAAATCGTTGTAGAATTAGAGAATAGAAAAGGCGCCCCCGCTTCGGCTCGGGGCGCTTTTGCTTTTCGGTACCCTCCAAGCACCCACCAGCGCAGCTTTCCGCCCAAAAGGACCCGCTCAAATTCGGTGGGGCGGTCGTTCCATCTCGACGGACGCGACTCGTGAAAGCGTTTCCTCGATCGACTTTCCTTTCCCAATCGTTGAAGTGGAGGGGAGCTCACAGCTGACATACCGCTGTCGGACAGCGGACCGTTTCTCCAGAGCGTCGAAAGGCAATCGGTGCGCCTCTGGGTCACTGCCCAAGCGCACGCGCCGGCGCAAGACGCCCGACCACGTCAAGCAGCCGGGCCGCGCCGTTTCGCTTGAGTACATAGCCGCTCGCACCGTTGGTGACTGCCCATCGAACGACCTGCACGTACAGATGCGCTGGCCATCGTCAGTTGGGCTGACCGAAGTACGCCTCGACAGACCAGAGGATGACACGCCGCATGAGGGCGTGCCGTTCAGCCCGTGAGACCCGCGCGTGCTCGATCAACTTCGTTAGCGTGAGGATGACGCGGCCGGGCGACGTTCCCGCGTGACGCTCCTCGCCGACAAAGGCCACGACTCCGCGGCGAAGCATCGAGTCCTCGATCGGTTGCGCGGCAAGCGCTTCGGAGATACTCGACTCGAATGTCTGCGCGAGCGTGCGCGTCGGTAGGCGCGGCGATCGTTCCTGAATCACGGCGCCGCCACTCGACCAATGGCCGCAGATATCCGTGCGCGCAAGACGAAGGCGAGAACTCCCGCGCCGAAGAGGGCTGCAAACGCGTCGATCAGTGCATCGTCGCCGCCGCTCGCTCGGCGTATCAAGAGGCCTCCAATCGCTCCAGCCAGGCCCGCAATAATAACGCGCGTCGATCTGCGGTCACGTCCGCGAAGTAGTTCATCCATCGCCGCGCCGGCCGCAACGCCGATAATGACCGATCCCATTAGGGTGATAATCATTTTTGGAGTGCGTCAGCCACGCTGAGCTTCTTGGCGACGACTTCCTGGCAGCGACATCCGATGACGTACGCTGGGGCCGTGTTGACTGACAACTCGCGCGTGGCGACGAGTTCTGTACTCGTCTCGCCGACCGCAGGCCGGGTATCGCGATATTGGTCGAATTCCCGTGAAGCCGCGTATCGGGAGTTTCGTCGAATTGCCGTGAGAATCATGACCGCCTCGTTTGAATCGGAGAAGCAACGACCGGATGTACCGCCGTCAATGGTTCCCACCTCGAGGTGCTTCGCCGCGAGAGGTTACGGGTCAACCGCCCGCGCCAATCCGGGTAGAAGGTCTCGATCGGCGCGGCCGAGGTTTTCATGGGAAATGAGCTCGGCTCCGCAGACACCTCTTCAGGTGTCGCGATCGGTGATCGCGCACTCATGAGTGTCGCCGCGATAACGGAGCGGAGTTCCTTGGCGTCGGTGAAATCCTCGACGCCGCGCAGCAAGACGGCTGATTGCCTATCGGTCATGCGGCCTCGGACAAATTCCACGAGCGGGCTGACCACGAAGGCTCGGGGATCCGGCGCGCCAACGCACGCCACAGGAGGCCAAAGGGAGCGCGCGGAGGCGCTCACCAGCTATCACTAATTATAGCCTATTGACGTCGTCGCTGCATTAAACGCCAAGCAAAACCGGCCTACAGCCCAGAAAGCCGCCGGATCAAGGAGTGAGGAGGGCCGCGCCGTGCAACCGTAACGGGCACAAGGCGTGCAGACCCTAAGGCTTCTTTCACTCAAAGCCGAAGCACACTTGCGGCCTCAACGGTCACGGGTGCAGCCCGGGGGGGATCGGGGCCATGCATTCAACGACTGAACGTTCCGCAGTGTCCGGTAGCAGCAACCTCACAACAGCCGACAGTGAGGAGATTCTTCGTCGGCTTTGCTTCGGGCATGTCGCGTTCATAGCGAAGCGGCAGGTGAACGTTGTGCCGATTCGATACGCGTTCGATGATGGTTGGGTGTACTTTCGCGCCGACGCGACTCTTCGAGACGTCATCGCTCGCAGCCGCTGGGCGGTCCTTTCAGTAACGGAACTGCGGGATACGACGGGATTCGCGAGCGTGATTGTTCGAGGTGGCTGTTATCCGGCTGAGGCGACCGGATCAACGGCGGGCGATGCGGCGGCACTCCGCGGCATTTTGGCACTTCGCGATCGGCCTAGAGTCGGTCCAACGAGAGCCCCGCGTGTTCAGCGAGTGTCCACTGTGTTCCGCTTACATGTCGAGGACCTTCAAGGAAGCATCACGTTCGTACCATGTCCGGCCGGAAGTCGGGCGTACGATGCGTTAGAGGTGCAACACCTTCGAACGGTGGGTCGGGACCACACGGCGGATGAAGACTCGCGAGCTGATGACGATGGCATGGCCGAGCCGAATCCCCCGGGAGACCCGCGATCCGATGGTGTCACGCGCACTCGTTGAGGCGACAGCGGTTCGTAGTCAGACAGCCGACATATTTGATCGACGGCAGAATCACGTGCCGATCTGGAAACAATGGATGCAAACACCTTATAACCGACCGCCGCGTACCGCCGATGAGCTTGTTGATGCCGCAGACCTGCGCGCTGCGATCACCGAAGCTCTCAACGCCGAACCCGTCGATGAAGACGCTTTGCGCCGAGCAGTATGGACCTTTGTCGGGAATGAGCGACATGCCGGGACGACGCCAGGTCACGTGATTATCGCGCTCACCGAACTCATGACGGCGGCGCAAATTGCTTCGCTCGCGGAGCGGCAGGCCGCGACTCGCCGGGTCATTCTATGGTGCGTCGAGGCATACTTCGGCCATTTGGGTGGGGACGTGCACGACGCACGATCCAGTGGATTGATCGACGCGCCGCTTGCGCCACCAAGCGGATGAACGACCAGGACCCGATTCGTAAAGCGAAGCACCGCAAGCCGTTTGGCCTGCGGTGCTTTTGCTTTCGGTGCTGCGGTCGTGTTGTGGTCGAGTTTCTACGCTCCGCGCTCACGCGCTTCATTCGGGCCGCGTATGAACTGCTCGATCTGATTTCGTTTTTCACGGTGGGAGAAGACGAGCTTTCCTTGCGCCGTCCGCTGGCCGCCGCCGGCCGCCCAAGTAGCTGCCCTTCCGTGACTTCAGCAGAGCGGATCCGTCGTTATCGGTAGAAAACCTCGCTGGCTCTTTCATGGGCACCAACGCCGTTCAAAAGCAGGCGCCGCCGGCTACGCTGTCGCGCGACCTCGCTGACTTCGTCATGGAGTTGGCGGTCGCGCTGCACAAAATGGTCATGTATCCGGACGGCCATCGGTCCCTGCAGATCGCCGAAGATCGCGTCATGGAGCGCCTCGAGTCGTTGATTCGCGAGCGGCAGTCGCTCGCGCTCGGCGTGGCGCGCGAGCAGCTCGTCGTCGAGGGTGTGGCCACCGATCCCAAGAACCCGCTCCTTCGCGGTCTCGCTCGCCACTTGCACCGCCACAGCCTCGGCGCCGTCAAGTTCCTGGCCGGCGTCCGGCGAGAGGAAATCGCCGAAGTTCTCCGCGCGATCGCGTCCGATCCCGAGCGCGGGGGCGTCGTGCTTGGCGGTCGCGATGGCCCCATGTGGGAGCACGTGCGCCTGTTCACCGCGGCGTACGACCGATTGCGGCTCCTCGACGAAGGCGAGGAGCAGGCCGCCAATTCCACCGGTGACTCGCTCGCGTCGCACCTGTGGCTCGAGCTGGCGCAGGCCGCGATGCAGTCGGACCGGTCCGAGGAGCCGCCGGAGACGGACCCCAAAGCCATCGCGCAGGCGATCAGCGCGCACGAGCGTGAACCCGCCTACGACCAGGTCGTCGTCGGCTACATGCTCAAGATCGCCAACGAGCTGAATGTGGCCGACCGGCCGGCGTCCGTTGGGCTCCAGCAGCGCATCTCGCAGCTCGTCAGCGCGATGGACCGCGACCAACTGCGCGAGTTGCTGCAGATGGGCGGCGACATCGAGCAACGGAAGAAGTTCGTCGTCGACGCGGCACAGAGCATGGCGGTCGACGCGGTGATGGTCCTCGTGGCCACCGCCGCCGAGGCCTCGCAACAGGTCATCTCGACGCCGCTCATGCGCTTGTTCTCGAAGCTCGCGGAACACGCCGAAGGCGGCGCGCTGGGCGCGCGACGCGAAGCCGATTCAGCGCTGCGCGAGCAGGTGCAGGAGCTCGTGACGGGATGGACGCTCAAGGATCCCAATCCCTCAGACTACAGCGCGGCACTCGAGCGCATGGTGAAACGATCCGGCGCGTATCTGGGCACGGATGAGACGCATACGTGCGAGCCCGAACGCATCGTGCAGATGACGCTCGAGACGGGCACGGTCGGTCCCGAGAGTCTGGCCGCGGTCGACGCATTGATCCAGCAGGAGCAGCTCGGCTTGGTCGTCAGCCTGCTGGAGAGCGCGCCCGCCGGATCCGAGGCTGTCGTGACGCTCTGGCTTCATGTAGCGACGGTGGATCGGCTCGTCATGATTCTCAAATCCGACTCGGCATATGTCGAGTATTTGGATCCGTTCATTCGCATTCTTGGAATGCGGGCCGCGGTGCCGCTGCTCGAGTCGCTCAGCACATCGGCGTCGCGCTCCGTGCGCAGCAAGGTGATGTCGCTGTTGGAGACGCTGGGACCCGAGGTGGCCCACCTCGCCGCGGCGCGGCTCCCTGAATCGCCGTGGTACGTCCAGCGCAACTTGCTCATCGTTCTCGACAAGCTCTGTGCGTGGCCACCGGACTTTTCGCCGCTCCCGTACGTCGCGCACAGCGACCCTCGCGTACGGCGGCAAGCGATTCGCCTGCTGCTCAAGTTTCCCGACGGGTACGATCGCGCTGTTTGTTCGGGACTGCGGGACCCCGACGGGCAAGTCGTGCGCACCGCATTCACAGCGGCGTTGGAGAAGTGCCCGGCGAGCGCCGTGCCGATCATTCTCGAGCGGCTCGCAAAGCGAGAGTTCGGCGCTGAGCTCGAGCTGGCGTCCATTCGCGTGCTCGGGAAGAGCGGTACTGCGGAAGCCCTCGACTTTCTGCTCCAGCGAGCCCTGTCGGGCCGGAAATGGCTGTTCTGGCGTCGCCTCGGAACGAAGTCTCCCCAGTTGCTCGCGATCCTCGCGACGTTGACGGCGCACTGGCCGACCGACCCGGCTGTCGCACGCGTGCTCGCCGAAGCTCGCACTCACCGCGACCCGGAAGTTCGCTCGGCCGTCGCGAGCCGGCGAGGCACCGGGGAAAACTCGTGAGTCCGCCCGTCGGATTCCTGTACTCGTTCACCCGCGCTATCGCGACGATCAGTCTGTATTGGGATCGTCACCCGGCGCGCGAGCGCGCGATCGAGAGCTCGTTCCAGCGGCTCCGGCAGCTGCTAGACGCCGACCCAAAGCCGCAATTCAGCTTCCTGCTCAGCGAGGTGATCTACAACGGTCATTCCATTCGCGAGCTGCAGGACTGGGAGTGGACAAAGCGTCTCGCCGAAGAAGGCATCCAGCGCTTCGAGGTCGAAGCGAGCGTCACGCTCGAGGAGTTCACCGAGTCCCTCGAGGCAATCGCCGCGCGGCTCGGGGCCGGTGCCGGCGAGCCCACCTCGGAAAGCAATGCGACGCGCGCACGCGCCATCCGGTACGGCACCGTCGGCTTCCGCGGCAGCACCGATCTCGAGCAAAAAGTGAACGCGCCGGAGCCCGGCGCAAACACGCAATATGTCTTCGACCAGGAGGCGGCCGCCATCAAGTGGATCCACGACGAGGTCGTCGCGCATGCCGGCGTACCGATGTTGGAGGCCGAGGCGGTCGTCCGCTCCCTCTCGGTCGCCATGCACGGCGAGGGTCGTGTCGTGGCGCCGCTACTGCAACTCAAGCGGTTCGATCAATACACGACGACGCATGCCATCAATGTTGCCGTGCTCACGATGGCGCTCGCCGACGCGCTGCAGTATGCACCGAACGACGTACGCGCGTTCGGCACCGCGGGGCTTTTGCACGACCTCGGCAAGGTGCGTGTTCCGAAGGAGATTCTCCTCAAGCCCGGCAAGCTGACGGACCTGGAGCGGAGCGTTATGAATCAGCATCCGGTCGACGGCGCGCGCATCATTCTCGAGAGCGACAAACAGCTCGGCCTCGCCGCGACGGTCGCCTATGAGCATCATGTGATGATCGACGGCGGCGGATATCCGCACTTCCACTTTCCGCGAAGCTGCCACTATGCGAGCCGCCTCGTCCACGTGTGCGACGTCTTCGACGCGTTCCGGACCGATCGTCCATATCGAGCCGCGTGGACAACCGACGCCGCGCTCGACTACATCGAGCAGCGAGCCGGTACCGAGTTCGATCCAGAGATTGCGCGCGCGTTCGCGATCATGATGCGGCGGGTCGAGGTGCGTCCAACGCCGTTCGAAGATCTCTCTGCCGAGCCGAATCGTCTCGCTCAAGGCGCGCAGTAGACGTCGCAATCGTCTAAGATTCGGGCATGCGAGAGATTCGATCGTCGATCGTCGGCCGCCTGGTCGATGTTACGGGTGGAGTGGGCGCGAGCGTGATCAGCTGACATGTCGAGTTCTCCTCCAGACGTACGGCAGCAGCGGATCGAGCAGTGGGAGAAGCTGCGCGCCAAAAAGGACTTTCGTCAGTTTCCGCGGTTGTTGTTCCAGGCGATCACGTTGGTCTGGGGAATGTCCCGGGCCGTGGTGTTCGCGATCGTCGCCATGCGCATTGCATCCGCGCTGCTCAGCGGCGTCATGCTGCTGCTCGGACGCGATGCGCTGGCGGTCTTCGGCGGCGCCGGCCGGGCGGAGACGATCGGGTCGTTAGGGAAGATTGGTCTGATCTTTGTGGTCTCGACGATCTTGGGGTTGGTGAGCGGGGAGTTGGAGACGTTCCTCACGGCACAAGTGCAGCGCAAGACGATGGACGAGGTCCTCGATGTCGCGACTTCGGTGGAGCTCGAAGCGTACGAGTCTCCACTGTTTTTCGATCATCTCAAACGAGTCGAAACGAACGCGCTGACCCAGCCTGCCACCGTGGTGCGGTCACTCATGCAGCTGCCGGCTGATCTGGCCGGAGTCGGGGCAGTGATGGGCGCTTTGATCGTTCTCCAGCCGCTGCTGCTTCCGCTCGTCCTGGTGAGCATCGTTCCCCTTGTCCTCATCGGGCGCCTCGGCGCCCGCCGGCAGTTCGAGTTTGCCAAGGAACGAGTGCTCGGCGACCGGCAGCGCGACTATTTGCGAAGCGTGCTGACCGGAAAGGACGAAGCGAAGGAAGTCCGTGCGTTCGGATCCGGCGTGGAGCTCCGCTCCCGTTACGAGCGCCTCTATGACGATTATCTCAAGCAGCTTCGCCGGTTCAGGCGCAAGCAGATGGCGTTCAGCTTCCTCCAGTCGATGTCGACCTTCGCCATCGTCGGGATCTGGGCGGTTTTCGTGGGAGCCCTTTTCATCTCCGGCCGTACCTCGGGGGCGAATTTGGGAGCGGCCGCCGTGGCCATGCCGATTCTGCTCGGTCGTGTATTCGGGTTCGTGCAGAGGATCAACGGCCTGTACACGTCATCATTGTTCATCCAGGATTACCGCGACTTTCTGCAACTAAAGCCCTCTGCACAGGTGGTCGAGACGCCGCCCGCCGACTCGGCCGCGGCCGCGTTCCGGGAGCTCGTCGTTGAAGATGTTCATTTCACGTATCCAGGCAGCTCAAAGCCGGCGCTTCAAAGCGTCAATCTGGCGATCCGAGCGGGCGAAGTCGTGGCGCTCGTCGGTGAGAACGGCTCCGGCAAGACCACACTCGCCAAGTTGCTGGCGCGCCTGTTTCATCCCGGTTCCGGGCGAGTCCTATGGGACGGCGTCGATGTCGCGACCATCGATGCCCCGGCCATTCAAAAACACATATCAGTCATCTTTCAAGATTTCGTGCGCTACCAGCTCAGCGCGGCCGACAACATCGGCCTGGGCCGTTCGGCGGCATTGGCCGATCGCGAGGCGATTATCACCGCGGCGTCGGCGGCGGGGGCCGATGAGTTCCTCGGGAGTTTGACACACGGTTACGAAACGATGCTCAGCAAGGCGTTCGGCGGCGTCGATCTATCCATCGGCCAGTGGCAGCGGGTCGCGCTCGCCAGGGCATTCTTTCGAAACGCGCCATTCATCGTACTCGACGAGCCCACCGCGTCCCTCGACGCTCGAGCCGAGCACGCGCTGTTCGATACGATCCGCGGACTTCGGCAGGGCCGAACGGTTCTGCTGATCTCCCACCGATTCTCGACGGTGCGTTCAGCGGACCGAATCTATGTGCTGAAGGACGGCACGATCGTGGAGGGTGGCAACCACGACGAACTGATGGCGTTTGGAGGGTTGTACGCAGAGCTGTACAGTCTCCAAGCTTCAACGACCTTGAACTCGTCTGTTACTCCGCTCGAAGCGCCTCCATTGGATCGACCCGAAGCGCGCGCCGAACCGGCAGCGCGCACGCGACGAGACCCACCACCAGCATGATCGCGTCGGCGCTAATCAGAAGCATTACCTGCTTGGTCGATTCGAATCCCCTCAATGCTGCGATGCCGCTCCCGACCGCGATGCCGGCGCCGATCTGGAGGAATGCGCGAGAGAAAATGGCGGCCACGAGCCGGCCATGATGCGCGCCGAGTGCGGCGCGAATGCCGATCTCGCGCGTCCGACGCGACACGGTGAAGGACATCAACGCGTGGATGCCGGTCGCGGAAAGCAGCAGCACGATAAAGGCCACTAGCCAGGCCACGACGGTCAGCGTCCAGTTGATCCGCGCCTGTTCGCCGCCGACTCGGCCGAGCTGTTGAACGCCAGTGAGCCCGATCCTCGGGTCGACCTCGGCCGCGATCGTGCGCAGGCGCATCGCAAACGCATTCGGATCGCGCACGCGCACTACCAGATTCGACGCGGGGCCGCCGCCGGGAAGTGTCGGGCGATACATCACCGACTGCTCCTCGGGCCTCAACGGTTGACGACCAAAGTCCTTCACCACTCCCACGATCTCGAGCCACTGCGTCGTGTCGACGCCGAAGAGGGTCAGCTCGCTCGGATAGCTCAGGAGCCGGACGCGCTGGCCAACGGGGTTGCGCGGGCCGAATACGTTGCGAGCGAACGACTCGTTCACGATCAAGACGCGTCCTCCCAGGGGTTCGTACTCGAACGGCGCAAAATCGCGACCCGCGACGATCGACGCGCCAAACGCGCCGAAGTACCCGCGCGATACGTAGGTCATCGCGCTCGCGCGCAGTCCTTCTTTCGGCACGCCGACCGCTGTGTCGACAGCGAAGCCGTACTTGAGCTGATCCTCGACCGGCAGGCGGTCGGCAAATGCCACGCGTTCCACGCCGGGCTCCGCGTTAAGCCGACTCTCCAATGCATCGAAGCTGCTGCGGACGCGTGCGGCGTAGGTGGCCGAATCCACGCCGAAGTCGTCGCGGTCGATCGCGGCGTGCGCGGCCAGGAACCGCTCGGCGCCGATGGCATGCGCCCGTTCCTTGAAACGGCTGGACTCGGAAACGCCGTTGAAGGCGACCGGGATGAAGGCGACTGTGATCGCGACCTGCACGACGATCACGGCGGTCCAGAATCCGCCAAACTTCAGGCCCCCTCCGGCCCCCCCGCGACCGGCGCTCTCGCTGCGCAACATGTCCTGGATGTTGACTCGAGTCACGCGCAAGGCGGGGAGGATGCCGACAATGCCGGCGCCGAAGAGCGTGAGTCCGGCGGCGTAGAGCAGGGTTCTCCACGACAGGCTTTCATCGACCCAGAACGGCAGGTTGCCGCCCGCATCGACTTGCGCCAGTGCGAAGCGCAGCGCGACTCGCGACAGCAACAGGCCGACGATCGTCCCGACGGACGCCAACACCAGCGCCTCACAGAAGAGCTGAGCGACGATGCGGCCGCGGCTCGCGCCGAGCGCGCTACGAACGGTGATCTCCCAGGTACGCGTCGCCGTCCGGGCGAAGACGAGCGTCGCGATGTTCGTGCACATGACGGCGAGCAGCACGAGGAAGAGGCTGTTCGCTATGTAGAGCAGTCGCGTGACGAATCGGCTTTCGCCGCCTTCGGCGAGGATCCTGCCGTAGCCGATCACGAATGGCCGAAGGTACTCATGCGTCCGCGGATTGCTCGCTGACATGCGCGCGCCAATGACGCGCAACTCGGCGGTCGCGTCGTCGATCGTCGCACCCGGCGCCAGGCGACCGAAGATCGTGACGTGTGGGCCCGATCGTGGCTCGAGGGTCGCGCCATTCACGCGGAGCGGCAACCAAAGGTGCTGGTTGGACGGGAAGGCAAATGCATCGGGCATCACGCCGACGATCGTCGCGGTCGCGGTCCCCACCTTCACCGTCTTGCCCAGTGCTGCCGCGTTCCCTTCGAAGCGTGTCTTCCAGACGCGTTCGCCGATGACGACCACCAGCGGTTCCGCGGGGTTGTCGTCACGGTCCACCAGCGTGCGACCGAGCAGCGGTGGGGTGGCCATCAGCCGGAAAGCGTTGGCCGTCAGCTCAGCTCCGACAACCGGCTCCACGCGCCCGTCGTCGGTAATCAGGTTTCGGGTAAACGCGTTCGCGGCCCCAAGGTTCTCGATCGTCTTGAGCTCCGTGCGCCAGATCGCGAAATCGTGCAGGGCGCGCGATTCGACATCGAGGTGCTTCCGATCCCAGTTGAGCAGCGAGACGACGCGGTCTCCGCCGGGAATGTCGAGTCGCGGACGCAGGAACTTGTCGACGCCCTCGAAGTACGCCGACCCGAGCCCGACCGCGACGGCAATTGCGACGGTGGCGACGGCCGTAAGTCCGGGATAACGCGCCAGCATGCGGAGGCCGAGCGTGAAATCGAGCGGGGAGAAGCGAGGCGCGAGTCGCATCGTCAATTGGCTCCAGATCGTGAAGTACTCTACACTGCAAAGTACGCTCGCAATCGAATGCCGTCAACGCGATGCCTCGCCCGCGCACGCAATGGTCTCGCGCACGTCGCTCGATACTCAACCTCGCCGATTCAGCGAGGGCGACAGCCCCGCACCTCGACATGAATCTCGACACCAGCCCTACACGCCCGTTCGCTGAACCGTGAGCGTTCAGGGCCTACGATCGCACCACGCCCTGATACTGGACCAAGAGTCGATGCCGTGGCAGCTACGCTCGGTGCATTGATTGAGCCCACCGATCATGTGCCGGCGCGCAGTGCCGGTAGGAGACGCGAATGCCAACGATTACCGCCAAGGACGGAGCCCACATCTTCTACAAGGATTGGGGCTCGGGACAACCTGTAGTTTTCAGTCACGGGTGGCCACTCAATGCCGACGCCTGGGACGAACAGCTCTTCCTCTTCGCGTCCAACGGATATCGCGCAATCGCACACGACCGGCGCGGGCACGGTCGGTCGACGCAGACGTGGACCGGCAACGACATGGACACCTACGCCGATGATCTCGCCGCACTCACCGAGGCGCTGAATCTGACGAATGCGATCCACGTCGGCCATTCGACTGGTGGCGGCGAGGTGGCGCGCTACATCGGCCGACACGGCACGAAGCGCGTGGCGAAGGCCGTGCTCGTCGATGCGGTAACGCCAGGGCTGGTGAAGCCGGGCGGCCTGATGATCAAGCTCTTCGATGACATGCGCGCCGGCGTTTTCGCGGACATGTCGCAGTTCTGGGAGGACCTCAGTCAGCCGTTCTACGGCGCCAACCGACCGGGCGCCAACGTTCCCAAAGGCATACTCGACCGCTTCTGGCTGCTCAGCATGCAATGCAGTCTCGTCGCGGCGTACGAATGCATCAAGGCGTTCTCCGAGAGCGAGTTCACCGACGACCTGAAGAAGTTCGACATGCCAACCCTGATCATCCACGGCGACGACGACCAGATCGTGCCGATCAATGTCGGCGGAGATCGTGCGGCGAAGATGGTGGAGGACGCGACGTACCATGTCTACAAGGGAGCGCCGCACGGCCTGATGTCGACGCACCAGAAACAGTTCAATGCGGATCTGCTCGCGTTCGCGAGCGAGAAGGCGAAGAGCGCCGCGCCGGGCCGGCGCGGATCCGCCGAGCCGGCGTCGCGAGCGGCAAGCTCGGGTTGAGCGCCATCCCGACTCTTAAGCGAAAGCACCGCAAGCCGAGAAGCCTGCGGTGCCTTCTTGCTTTCGGTGCCGCGGCGGCTCTACGCCGCACGGCACTGTCGACGGTGTCTCACTGAACGACGATCGTCCCGGTCATTCCGGGGTGGATGTGACAGTTGAAAACGAACCGGCCTGCAGTCGGAAAGGTCCGCGTCACCGACGCGTTGCGAGTCGCCGAGGCGATGTTGGCGGGGGCGCCGGACGGCGCGTTGTCGAAAAACACGTCGTGTTCGACTGAGCCGAACTCGAACGTGACCGTCCCGCCCACGGCCAGCGTAACGGTTCCGGGCGTGAACTGAAGTCCCGAGGTCGCGTTCACGGTCGCCGTGGCAACCGGCGTCCCGCTAGGATCGGTCGACGTTGCGCCCGAGCCGCCGCACGCGGCGAGTATCACGACGACTGCAACGAATAATGCCGCGCGCACAGCGCGCATAGAATTGTCTCCAAGAAACGAGTGAGTGTAACGAGGTGAGTGTGCGACCAATGCCTCGGGCCCGCGAAGAGTTCCACCGGGTTGCAGCGAGATCGTGTCGCGGTTCTAGCGGCGGGCCATCGTCGTTCGGATACTTTCGTGTATCCCGTAGACCAGGTGTCGAGCCATGTTACATAGTGTCTCCCGCCCAACCGCCTCGGCCGCCGGCGCGATGGGAGTGCCAAAGGCGAAGACCATTCCATCGCAGGGCCACCAGAAGATGTCGCCAGACAACATGGACTTCGTTTCGTGCAGGGACCTCACGGAGCGATTTGAATGACTCGTCGATTCATGATTGGCGCAATCGCCAGCGCTGTTGCGATCGCGGCGGGACTGACGGCATGCTCGAGTGGAGTACATCAGAGCTCCGCTTCGCCGGCTGCCGTCGCTCGCGCGCCGGAAGGCCCGCCGCCCACGCGCTCGGAGTTGCTCCGTGGTGAATACGGTCGCTACCGCGCGAATAACGATTTGCTCTACTACCATCTCGACGTTCGCGTGGACCCCGCCAAGAAGTTCATCAGCGGCAAGAACACGATCCGGTTCCGGATGCTCTCCGACGACAACCGCATCCAGATCGACCTTCACCCGAGCCTGACCACCGACCGCATTCTCTTCGATGGCGCGCCGCTCGAGTACACGCGCGAAGAGAGCGCCGTCTTCATCGACTTTCCTCGGATGCTGAAGAAGGGTAAGACGTACGCGATCGACTTCCATTACTCGGGGACGCCGCTCGAGATAGGCGCCGCGAGAGGCGGGATCGGGTTCAAGACCGACGCGCGCGATAAGCCTTTCATCAATACCGTGTGCGAAGGCGTCGGCTCGAGCACATGGTGGCCGAGCAAGGATCAATGGCGCGATGAAGTGGAGAACATGCAGATCAGCGTGACGATACCCAACGGGCTGACGGATGTCTCCAACGGCGCGTTCGCCGGCAAGACGGACCTCGGCGACGGCTACACGCGCTGGGATTGGAGCGTGCACTACCCGATCAACTCGTACGACGTGTCGATGAACATCGGCGACTACGTGCACTTCACGGACACGTACCGTGACATGACGCTGGATTTCTATGTGTTACGGGACAGCCTGGATAAAGCCAAAGCGCAGTTCACTCAGGCGAAGGGAATGCTGGCCGCGTATGAGCATTACTTCGGCGAGTATCCGTTCAAGAAGGACGGTTACAAGCTGGTCGAGGCGACGAACGCCGGGATGGAGCATCAAAGCGCCGTGACGTACGGCAACGGATTCAAGAACGGATACGGTGGGCGGGATTGGACGGGCGTTGGTGTCAGCCCGCGATTCGACTTCATCATCATTCACGAGAGTGGGCACGAATGGTTCGGCAACGCCGTGTCGGCGGCGGACCGTTCGGACATGTGGATTCACGAAGGGTGGACGACGTATCTCGAGGTCCTCTTCGTCGAATACACCTTCGGCTACGACGACGCGCTCAAGTATGTGAACGGCTACAAAACCAAAGTGCAGAACCGACAGCCGATCATCCCGCCCGGTGGGCTGATGCGCACGCCGCCGCAGGACATGTACTTCAAGGGCGCGCTGATGCTCAATACGCTCCGCAACGTCGTGAACGACGACGGGCGCTGGTTCGCGTTGCTACACGATCTCTATCAGCGCTTCAAATATCAAAACATCACCACGGACGACATCGTTGCGTTCTTCAATCAGCGGACGGGGAAGAACCTTACTCCGATTTTCGACCAGTATCTGCGCCACACCGCGCTTCCGACGCTCGAGCTCAAATTCGACGCGGAGGCCGGCACGGTAGCATATCGATGGAAGGCGGACGAGCCGGGGTTCGCTATGCCGATACGCGTCGGCAGCAAGGGGGCGTGGCAGATTGTTATGCCGACGACGACCGAGTGGAAGACGATGCCGACTCGTCTGACGAAAGACTCGTTCGACGTCGCGACGGATTTGTATTTCGTGAACGTCGTCAAGCAGTAAAGCACATCAGGTGGGGTTAGAAACCCGACAGCTTCGTGATTCGGCCGCGCGTCCCGACTGCCCACCCCGCGCGCGGCGAGGCGAAGCCGACGGACCAGTAGTTGAACGCGTTGATCGGCGTCCAGGTCGCGCCGTCATCCCGAGAGTACACCGCGCCGGCCGGGCCGACCGCGACGATCGTTGGTCGACGCGCGCCCGGAACGTAGACGCCACCCCACACGCCTGTCTGGAGCGGCGGCCGGCTCCGCGCGGTCCAGTGACTGCCACCGTCGCTCGTCGTCGCGGCCAGGACATCGTTGGTCTGTGCCGCGTTTCCGCCGCCCAGGGCAAAGCCGTTGCGATCGTCTCGAAAGCCGATCGACTGCGGACCGGAACCCGCGCGCGTCGTGATCGGCAGCGTGTCGACTGACCAGGTGCGGCCGTAGTCGGCGGTGTGAAGCACTCGGCCGTGTGCGGGATTGCTCGCGACGACCCACCCTCGACCGCCGGGCCGCGTCACGAGGCAGGTTCCACTCGCGGCGAAGCTTCCTTCCTGCGGCTGCGCCGACGGGAGCGTGGCCGGAGGTACGCGATTCCAGTGCGCTCCGCCGTCGGTCGTCGTCAGCATCGCGATCTGTCTGTCTATCGCATCGCCGATGACGATGCCGCGATTCGAGTCCCAGAAGTCCATGCAATCGTAGAAAGCGGCTGGGTCGCGATTCATGAACTGGAGCGCCCAGTGCTGGCCTCCGTCGGTCGTCTTATAGATGCGAGATTGGTTGCCATTGCCGATGCTGAGCAGGTACGCCGTCGACGCGTTGACCCCGTGCACGTCGCGGAACTGGAGCGAATCGGCGCCGGTGACGCGACCCGACTGCCAATTGGTACCGCCGTCGATCGTCCGCACCCACGTGCCCTGCGATCCGCTCAGCCAGACGACCTGCTCGTTGACGGGACTGACGGCGATGAGGAGCGCGTTCGTGCCGCTCGTTTGCTCGGTCGCGAGGATTCGCGCGGGACTGATGTCGTTTGGCGACGGCGCCGCACAGGCAGACGCGAGCGCGGCGATGACGATGAATCCGGAGTTGCGCTTCATCATCGCGCGCCGCATGCCGGCGCGCTCGGCGGCACCCACGACGGCAGCGCGCCGTCACCCGCCCGACGCAACTCCGCGATGCTCGACGCTTGCAACTTCCGCAGCGTGTCGAGCGTCGCATCGAGCAGCTTGCAGGGCGCATCGACCCCGGCGACGACACTCGCCGTCGGCATGGCATCGGCGATGAACTGATCCGAGTACCGCCGGCCCAAGTCGCGATGGACGATTCCGAATCCGGTCGCCGCGATCCGGGCGAGCGTCGAGTCGACCGAACGTGCCAGCGTTCCGTTCGCCGGTCGGTTGGCCACCGACTCGAGCGCGCGTCGCAGCTCCGTGACGTAGTTGACGGCGTGATAGCTCACCGTCAGTCCGGCCACCATGCGCTGCTGTAATGCGAGCTGCGCGGCGAGCGCCGCTGCCGGCACGTGCACGCGCGGGTCGGGCACGATCGTGATCGGCTGCGTAACGGTTTTGCCGCCGACAGTCAGCTTCGCGCTGTACGGCCCCGGCACCACCATGATCCCGACGATCGTCGATCGATAGGTGTGGCCCGGCGTCGCATGCCAGTTGAGTGTGTACTCGCGATAGTCGAGCAGCGTGCCGTAGTAGCCGTAGTTGAGCGTCGGCGGGTCGGGATAGCGGAGATCCCAGTTGATGCGGTGCATGCCCTTCGCCGTCGAGAGCACCGTGGGATTCGCAAGCCAATACTCGGGGACGTTCGGCATGACGGTGTCGCGCGGCGGCGCAACGCTCGAGAACTCGCGGACGACCTTTCCCGCGGCGTCGCTGATCGTCAGCGTGATCGGACCGGCGGCCGTCGTCGCGAGGTAATAGTCGAGAATCGCGCCCTCGGGTGGATTCTCCGCGACCACCATCTCCGGCGGCAGTGGCGTGTCCTGCGTGTTGTCCCACCGCGCGCGAACGACGGTGTCCGGCTTGAAGAGGAATGCCGGCCCGCTTGCCGCCATCGCGGTGCGCGTCTGCCGGAGCGGTGTGACATCGTCGAGAATCCAGAATCCGCGTCCGTAAGTCGAGATGACGAGGTCCGAGCCTTTGACCGTCATGTCGCTGACGACGGTCGTCGGCAGGTTCAGCTGCAGCGACTGCCAGTGGTCGCCCTTGTCGAATGAGACGTACGCACTCGTCACGCTGCCCGCATAGAGCAGATTCGGATCGACGGGATCCTCGCGTACGACGCGCATCGTGCCACCGTCGCCGGCGAGACCGGTAATGATCTCCTGCCACGACTGACCGAAGTTGTTCGTGCGATAGAGGTGCGGCTTGGCGTCGCCGGAGAGCACGGCGACGTACGCCGTGGCCGCGCTCGTGTGGGACGCCTCGATCATGTTGATGGTGCCCGGCACGTTGGGCGGTGTCACGTTCGACCAGGTCTTGCCGTCGTCGCGCGAAACGTGGATCAGCCGGGTGCTCGTGCCGACCCACATGACGCCCGCTTGGACGGAGGAGAGCGCGAGCGTCGTGATCGATCCACCGGCGGCGGGCGCGCCCACGCCGGTGCTCGTGATCGTGGTTGCGGCGAGCGTGACGCCGCGCGGCGCGGCGAGGTCCGGGCTGATGACCCGCCAGTGCTGCCCCGCATCGTTCGACTCGAGCACGTGCTGCGCCGCCATGTACAGCGTACGCGGATTCTGTGGCGAGAAGGCGAGCGGCGGTGCGCCGCCAAAGCGCTCGTCGTCGCCGGGCTGATAGAGCACGACGACCTGTCCCGTGACGCGATCGTAGCGGCGCAACACGTGATACCAGCCCTGGGTGTACATGTACCGCTTGTCCGCGGGGTCAGCGATCAGAAACCCGTTCTCGAATCCACCGGCGGGATACCAGTCGTTCGTGCGGATCTCTCCGAAATCGCTGCGGCTCGCGACGCAAGCGGTGCCGGAGTCCTGCTGCGGCCCGCAGACGTGATACGGGAAGTCATAATCCGTGGCGACGCGATAGAACTGTCCGTTGACGAGTCCATAGTACGGCGTGAAGGTCGCGCCGCCGTCGACGGTGATCGCGGCGCCCTGATCGACGCCGATCAGCATCCGCTTCGCGTTGGTCGGATCGATCCACATGAAGCGCGGGTCGGCGCCGCTTGGCGCGCCCCACCACGAGACGACGCTCTTACCGCCGTCGGTGGAGCGATAGATCGACGTGCCCGTCAGGTAGACGACGTCGGGATTCTGTGGGTCCGCGTAGATCTTGCCGCCGGCACTCGCCAATCGTTCGGTGCCGAGCGACCAGGTTTCGCCTCCATCGTCCGAGCGATACAACCACCGACCTCCGGCGACGGCGCGTCCAGTCAGGCCGACCATCGCGTACGCACGCTTTCCGTGCGTGCCTGACGCAACGGCGAACGACGCGATGCGCGAACCGTCGGGCAGACCGCGTCCCGCGATCGGTTGCCAGGTGACGCCGCCATCGATCGATTTGAAAATGCCGGCGCCCGTCGTCGCGACGGCCGCGTAGACGATCTCGGGATCAAAGAAATCGTAATAGAGATCGGACGCATCGGCGGCGCCGGTCGTCGGCAACACGCGGGTCCAGGTGCGTCCGCCGTCGGTGGTGCGATACACGCCGCGCTCGTCGGGCGCTTGGCTGGGTGATGCGGCGCCGCGACCGCCGCGGCCCTGTGCGGCGACGAGCACCACGTTTGGGTTGCGTGGCGCGACGATCACCGCGCCGATGTAAGGCGACGTGCGGAGCCCGACGTTCGTCCACGTTTTCCCGGCGTCGGCCGACTTGAACACTCCCTTGCCAGGCGTAAACGACCATCCGGACCGATCGCCGGTGCCGACGTACACCGTGGTGGGCTCCGATGGCGCGACGGCCACCGCGCCGACCGAGGCGACGTGCACATCGTCGAAGACCGGCTTCCATGTATTGCCGGCATTCGTCGTCTTCCACACGCCGCCCTCGGGCATCCCCGCGTAGTACGTCGTCGGGTCGCCGGGGATTCCCGCGGGCGCGGACACGTACCCCGAGCGCGGCGGTCCGATCGAGCGCCACTTGAGGTCGGCGAAGTACGATGAGTCGACGTGGGCGGGGCCCTGCGTGAGCGCAGGCGAGGGCACGGCGACCGTAACGACGGTAACAATTGCGACTCGAACCGAGAATGAAACGGCGCGCATGCCAGCTTCCTCGTCGTTGGTCAGGGCAGAGGATTCCATAATGGCACCCGCCGCGGCTCTCGACAACGACACACGCCTTCTTGAACGCTGAACCGTTCCGCGTTTCCTTTGTTCCTCGCAGGCGCGCGGTCCGGGCGCACCCCGACGATGAGGCCAGCCCGATTACTCATCTTCACGGGAGGTTGGTATGAAGCGGACTCGCTTCGCGGGAATGGCGGCATCAGCGCTGGTGGTGACCGGAGTCGCGGTCGCTCTCACGTTGGGTGTCGGACGTACGGAAGCCGCGGCTCCGGGCCTCAGCAACGCGGATCTCGACGCGATTGTCGCGGCCGCGGTGACGGCGGCGAATACCACGGGCAGTGGCTTCCGGACATCGCCGGTGGTGCAGCCGACGAAAATGCAAATCGCCATCGTTGCCCGCGACGGCAAACTGCTTCGGCTCTTCTCGATGCCCGATGCCTGGGTCGGCTCGATCGACATCGCGATCGCCAAGGCGCGCACCGCGGCGTTCTTCTCGAGCGATCAGAACGCGCTGACGAGCCGCATCATCGGCCAAGTCTCTCAGCCCGGCGGCCCGCTGTGGGGAATCGGGAACTCGAACCAGCTCGGTATCAGCGGCAGCCAGGAGTTTCGAAACGGTATCATCACGTTCCCCGGTGGCATACCGCTCTACAAGAACGGTGAGCTGGTGGGCGGCATCGGTGTGAGCGGCGACGGCGTCGATCAGGATGAGCAGGTCGCGTTCGCCGGTGCGGCTGGATTCCCGCCAGGGGCGGGCGTCAGCAAACTCGGATTCTGAGCCCCGGTCAACGGGCTCTTGCGACCCAGGGATCGACTGCGCGCGTGTTTTGAGGCCTAGACCGATTTGTATCCGGCCACGCTTTGCGGTCTCCCTGAGTCGGCGGGTAAGCGTGAGTCGCTAACCGTAAGTTTCCGGCGGCTTTAGAGAGCGAACGTGCTGTCAGTCGCCTTGCGTCGGCACGTCCTTAATGTGAAGTTCGGTCGGCGTTCAGCCCACCGGTGCCGGTGCCTTCTCCCATCCCGCAGCCCCCCATGCGAGCCTGGTTTTTCGGCGTAGCCGCGCCAATCGCGTGGCCTGGGCGCCCTTAGCGCGCCGGTACCATGCTCGGTTTTCTCATCGCCGCGATCGGATTGTCTACTGCCGCAGAAATCTATTTGCAGCATTTGCAGGCAATCGACAGGATCGCGAGCTCCATGTGCCGGCGCCACGGGATCCGCGGTGCGGACGCAGAGGATTTCGCGTCGGAGGTCCGGCTCCGCCTGTTGGAGGATGAGTACGCCGTGATCAGAAAGCATCGCGGCGACAGCAGCGTGACCACTTTTCTCACGGTGGTCATTGCCAACCTGTTGCGCGACTATCGGATCAAGATGTGGGGAAAATGGCGCCCCTCGGCCGAGGCGAAGCGGCTCGGGGAAGCGGCGATCCTCCTCGAGACCTCGATGTATCGAGACGGATTCTCGTTCGAGGACGCGTGCGCCCTTCTCGAGCGCGACGCGCGGCTCGACGTCGATCGAACTCAACTTCGCGAGATTGCGAAAAAGCTTCCCGTTCGCGCGCCGCGTCGTATCGAAGGCGAAGAGGCGCTCGCCGAGGTGCCTGCCATCTCGCAATCCGACGGTCGCGTCCTCGAGGCAGAGCGAGTGGAACAGCACACGGCGATGCACGCGAGCGTGACACGCTGGATCGAAACGCTCGCGAACGAGGATCAATTAATCATCAAGCTCCGGTTCTACGAGGGCCTTTCGGTGGCCGACGTCGCCCGAGCGCTCAATGTGCCGCAGAAGCCACTGTATGCGCGGATCACTCGACTGCTCCAGACATTGTCGGTTGCATTGAGGAGGGAGGGCATCGGACCCGAAGCATTCGCCTTTTTCGAATCTGCGTAACCTTGCCGAAATCCTCGAACCGCGTCCGTCCCATGATGATAGAAGCGGACACTCCGTGCCCCGACGATGTGGCATATCCATAGGTCCGCCCTCGTTCCACGACCATGAGCACACCTGAATCATCAATCGATCTCGAGTTGATCGCGGCGTTCATCGATGGCCGCTTGGGACCGGCCGACCGTGAGCGCGCCATGACCCTGCTCGCGACCTCCGATGCCGCGTTCGATGTGTTCGTCGACGCAACTCGTGCTCGCGCGGAGTCTGGCGCCACGGTGATTCCGATCGGGCGCGCTCAACGGTGGCGCGGTCGACGGCAGGCGTGGTGGGTGTTGGCACCGGCAGCGGCGGCGGCCGTCTTGCTGGCCGCGGTGCTTCTGCGCACCGGGCCTCGCTTGGAACGGAACGCAGCTGTGTCGGCAACTGCGCTCATCGGCGCCTTGGGTGGCGCGAATGTGGGGATCGGCACGAGCGCCCGAGGGCAGGAACGCGGATGGTCGCTCACTCGCGGTGGAGGGGCGAGCCTTACCGATTCTGCGAATGCATTCAGATTGGGCGTGCGAGCGTTCGACTTGCGCGTCGCCGTCATCACGGATGATCGCCAAACCGCCGATCGACTCGTGAGCGAGATGCTCGATCGAATCTCCGCTGTGCAGTTCTCGCAGTTCGTCGCCGCGCGGTACACGAGTCTCCGTCGCGAAATCGCCGGAACGGAGCGCGAGCGGCTACTCGCCGACGTGT
>Ga0207689_10000965_pt1 | contig 27625 bp, 25 predicted proteins | sample KBSMisM52_FD_184312 | JGI IMG/M metagenome (GOLD analysis project Ga0207689, IMG submission 184312) | Miscanthus rhizosphere microbial communities from Kellogg Biological Station, Michigan, USA - KBS Miscanthus M5-2 (SPAdes) (version 2) | ecosystem: Host-associated > Plants > Roots >...
GCACCGGATGCGAAGGTGCCTTCGCTCCCGGTCACGATTACGCACCGAATCGCGTCGTCGTCGCGGGCCTCGCCGGTCGCCGACGCGATTGCGCCGAGCAGCGGATTGGACAGCGCGTTCCGGGCACGGGGACGATTGAGCGTGAGCAGCCGGATGCCCGGTGCGGGTTCGGTGACCAGCAGAGGTGTTTCGGAAGTCGACATAGGGGGAGCACCGTGCTAGATTGGACCAAAATACCCGGTTGAACCGGTGCGCAGAGGAGGAACCAATGAATCGTGCAAAGTCATGGCTAGCCGCAGGCGCGGTTGCCAGCATACTCTCAAGCGTGGGCGCTGCATGGGCCGCCGACAAGGTGGTCATCGGCACGGGGGTCGATCCCAGTTACGGTCAGGCGTACATCGGCATGGAGGCGGGCATCTTCAAGAAATACGACCTCGATGTCGACCTCAAGCTCTTCAGTAGCGGGTCGGCCGCGACGTCCGCGCTGATACCTGGCGATATTCAGGTCGCGCTCACCAGCGTCCCGGCCGGTGCGCTGCATCACCAGCTCGCGCCGAAGGTCGTGCTGATCGCGCTCATCGACGTCCTCACCGGTTACAACGGTGCGGCGGCGGTGGCGAACGTCAAGACGCTGCAGGACTTGAAGGGTCGCAAGGTTGGAATTGCGAAGGGCACCACCTCTGAATTGTCCGCGGCGCAGGCGTTGCAACGCGTGGGCTTATCGCTCAAAGACGTCGAGGTTGTCAGCGTGGAGCCGCCGGAGATGATGGCAGCGCTGTTCCGCAACGATATCGCCGGTTTCTTCGTGTGGGAGCCGTGGATCACGAAGACGAAGTTCGCTGGCGGCGACAAGGTGAATCTGCTGAAAGGCGTGGAGTTCTACCTCGTCCACAACCACCTGGTGATGGACAAGGAGTGGGTATTGAAGAATCCCGATGTTGCCCTTCGCGTCACCAAGGCGATCCAGGAGGCGGGTGAGTTCGTGCACAAGAACCCCGCGGAAGCCTCGAAAATGATCGCCAAGTACCTCAAGCTCGATGAGCCGCTGGTGGCGGCGCTGCTGCCGAAGACCAACTTCATGATGGTGCTCGACGACAACGCGATGGCCTTTCTCAAGACTGACGTCGACGCGCTGATCGCCAACGGCAAGATCAAGGCGCCGTTCGACTACCAGGGCTACGTATATCCGGACGTCATCCGGAAGATCGATCCCAAGCTCGTGACGTATACGAAGCTTCCGTAGAGGCGAAACAACGGCGCGCGAGTCCGTGGAGACAAAGCGCCCGCGGTGAGCGGGCGTTTTGTTTGAGTCCAGCGCGACCGCAACAATGCGAATCGCCAATATCGAGACGTTTCCCGTTCGGGTTCCGTTGAGGCCGCGCTGGCGGGCGACTGCGCCCCCCGGCCACGAGCATGGAGCGGAATTCCTGATCGCCCGCGTGACGACCGCCGACGGGATCGAGGGTGTGGGCGAAGCGTCCGGCACACCGCGTTGGAGCGGCGAGACGGTATGGGGCACCAAAGCGCTGATCGATCGCATTCTCGCGCCGCGCCTGCTCGGCGCGAATCCGGAAGATGCGATCGACGTAGAACACCGCATGGATCAAGTGTGCAAGCACAATCCCTTCGCGAAAGCGGCGATCGAGATGGCGTGCTGGGACATCCGCGGCAAAGCGGCCGGCCAACCCGTGCACGCGTTGCTCGGCGGTGCGGGGCGCTCGCTTGCCGTTCGCACGCGGTACTCGTTGGCCGGCGTTAGGCCCGCGGAAGCGGCGGTGCTCGCGGCGGAAGCAGTCGACGAAGGATTCCGCACCGTTCGCGTCAAGGTCGGCGGCGACCCTGTGACCGACATCGAGCGCGTACGCGCTGTGCGAAAGGCCGTCGGAGCCGACTGCGAGATCGTGGTCGACGCGGTGGGGGGCTGGGACGCCGATACCGCCGTTGCCTGCATCCGCGCGATGGGCGATTGCAACGTGGCCTGGGTCGAGCAGCCAACGATCGCCGGCGACTACACGGCGATGGCGAAGGTGAAGGCGCAAACCGGAGCGCAAATCGTCGCCGACGATGGCGTGTTCACGTTCGTTGAAGCGAAAGAGCTGATCGGTCACGGTTGCTGCGATGCGTTCAGCTTGTACCCGGGGAAAAACGGCGGGATTCGCAAGGCACAAAAGATCGCGGAACTCGGCCTCCCGTGCACGATCGGCTCGAACGGTGAGACCGACATCGGCACCGCCGCCGCGGCGCACTTGTGCATCGGCTCCCCGGCGTTCGATCTGGAAAGGATTCCGGGCGACCTGCGCGGTCCCAAGGCGCTGGAGTTTCCCGTGGTGATCAATCCGCTGCGGATCGAGGGCCCGATAACGATGCTGACTTCGGCGCCCGGACTGGGTGTCGAGGTTGATTGGGCGACCGTGCGGCGCCATGCCGCACCCTTCTGAACGAGAGGCACACACAGATGTCCGACGCACGTATTGACCCGATCACGTCCGCCGTCGTGCTTCATCGCCTGCAGACGATCCTGCACGAGGTCGCGGAAGTGATGATGCGCACTTCGTATTCGCAGATCCTCAATTCCACGCACGACTTCTCGACGGCGCTTGCCGATACCAACGGTCAGATCCTGGCGCAAGCCGAGCATGTGCCGATCCACGTGGGCGGGCTGCCATGGGCAGTCCTGGCCGTGCGCGATGCGTTTGCGGGCCAGGTGAAGCGCGGCGACGTGTTCCTCGCCAACGACCCGTATCACGGCGGCAACCATCTGCCCGACGTCACGGTGTTCATCCCCGTGTTCGCCGGTGAACGGCAATTGTTCTGGGTCATCAACCGCTCGCATCAAAGCGACATCGGCGGCGGCGCCGCGGGCGCCTACAACGCCCAGGCGGTGGAGATCTGGCAGGAGGGGCTTCGCATTCCGCCGATCCGCGTGAGCGAAGGTGAAGAGATTCGCCACGACATCATCGGCATGCTGGCGGCCAACGTCCGGCATGCCAGGGACTTCGAGGGCGACATTGCCGCCATGATCGGCTCGGCGCGAGTTGGAGAGCGTCGCGTGCGCGGGCTCATCGACGAATACGGCGTCGACACTGTCATCGCTGCGATCGACGTCGGCCTCGATGCGGCGGAAGCGCTGTCGAGAGCGTGCATCGCGACGTGGAAGGACGGCGAGTATCACGGCGAATCGTTCATCGACGACGACGGGCACGGCGCGGAAGACATCCCGATTCGGGCGAAGGTCGTGAAGGAAGGCAGCAATCTCACGATCGACCTGTCGGACTGCGCGCCTCAGGTCGTGGGCTTCATCAACTCCTCTCACGCCAACACGCAATCGGCCATCGCGATGGCGCTCGCGTTCATGCTGGACCCCGAGGTGCCCAAGAATTCCGGCACCTTCCGTCCGCTCAAGGTGATCCTCAAGGAAGGGACGGTCGTGTGGCCGCGCCCGCCGGCACCCACGACAATGTGCACGAGCCACGTCGGGCAGGACGTCGCGGAAGTGATCGTCAAGGCGCTTGCGGGCGCGTGTCCGGAGCGCGCTTTCGCGGGATGGGGGCGTCGCTTCCGCATTGCGATGCAGGGGGTGGATCCGCGCACTGATCGCCGATTCATCTGGCACCTGTTCCAGGCGCGTCCCGGCGCGGGTGCGTCGAACGCAGGCGATGGGTGGCCGTGTGGCGGAGAAATGCAGGCGGCGGGAAGCGTGAAGTTCGGAAGCATCGAAGTCACCGAAGTTCGCTTTCCGCTCTTCTTCCGGCACCATGAGTTCCGGCCCGACTCGTTCGGCGACGGCAAGTATCGCGGCGCACCGGGTGTGCGTCTCGTTCTCGAGGTGGAAACGAAGCAGGCTTCGATTGCCAACATGGCCGGCGATGGGACGAAGCACGCCCCGTACGCCTTGTTTGGCGGAAAGGAAGGGTTGCCGCATCGCTATCAGCTGCAATCAGGCCCGCAGGTTCGAACGCTGCGCACCAAGGAGTCGGGCGTGGCCGTCGAACCCGGATCAGTGTTCCTGATCGAATCGTCGGGGGGCGGCGGGTGGGGACCGCCGGAAGAGCGATCGCCGCAGGCGCGCGACGCGGATATCGCCAACGGATTCGTCAGCCCTCGCTGATCGACAAGGAACGGCATGCACTGCATAGGCATCGATGTGGGAGGCACGTTCACGGATCTCGTCGCGGTCGACGGCGAAGGCAAGGTCACGTTCGCGAAGGCCCCTTCCACGCCATCCGATCAATCAGTCGGGGTGATGGACGGACTTCAGCGCCTGGCGGAGGAAATGGGCGCGGACCTTGCGAAGCTGCTCGCGGAAACCGAGCGCATCGTTCATGGGACGACGGCCGCGACGAACGCGTTGCTCGAAGGCAAGGGCGCGCGCGTGGGCCTCGTCACCACGGATGGTCATCGTGACATTCTCGAGATGCGCGAAGGCTTCAAGCCCGATCGCTACAACCTGCGGATGGCGGCGCCCGATCCACTCGTTCCGCGCGCGCGACGCCTGGGCGTTCGCGAGCGCATTCGTGCCGACGGCCGCGTGGATACGCCGCTCGACGAGGCATCGCTCGATCGCGCCGTGCGAAAGCTCGTCGCCGACAAGGTCGAGGCGGTGAGCATCTGCTTCCTGCACGCCTACAAGGACTCGCGCCACGAAAAGGCCGCTGCTAAGGCCGTCACGCGCGCGATGCCGGACGCCTACGTGTCGGTCTCCTCCGAGGTGCTGCCGCAGATCAAGGAATACGAGCGCGTCTGTACGACCGTAGTCAACGCCTACGTCGGGCCGATATTGCGCAACTACCTGTCGCGGCTCGAAGATCGATTGAAGAGCGCAGGCTATCGCGGGCCGGTTCTCATCATGCAGTCGCACGGCGGCGTGGCTTCGATTGCCGAAGCGATACGCCTCGCCGCCGGCGCGGTGTTGTCGGGCCCCGCGGGCGGTGTTGCCGGCGGACGCTATGCATCCAGGCTCTTGAGCGAAGGCAATCTCATCCCGTTCGACATGGGCGGCACCAGCACGGATATCTCCGTCATCATGGGCGGTGAGTCGCAGGTGGCGAGCGACCGGGAAGTGGGCGGACACAGCGTCGCGCTGCCGAGCCTCGACATCATTACGCTGGGCGCGGGCGGCGGATCCATCGCGCGTGTGGACGAAGGAGGCATCTTCCGCGTGGGGCCCGAGAGCGCGGGCGCCGAGCCGGGGCCTGCGTGCTACGGCAAGGGTGGTCAGGCGCCGACCGTCACCGACGCGAATCTCGTGCTCGGCTATCTCGATCCCGACAACTTCCTGGGCGGCCGCATTCGCCTCGATGTCGCTGCGGCGGAGAGGGCGGTCGATGGGCTCGCACAAAGGCTGGGCATGTCGCGCGTCGCGGCCGCCAAGGGTGTGTTTCGCCTGGTCAACACCAACATGGCGGAGGGCATTCGCCTGGTGTCGGTGCGGCGCGGCCTGGATCCGCGGCGCTTTGCGCTCCTCGCGTTCGGCGGCGCCGCCGGTCTGCACGTCACCGCGCTGGCTCGGCAACTCGAGATCAATCGCGTCGTGGTGCCGCGCGTGGCGGCGGTGCTATCGGCGTGGGGAATGCTCGCGACCGACCTCCGGCACGAGGTCGTTCAGACGCACCTCGGCGACGCGAGCCGGCTTTCCGCGGAGCAGTTGCGGCAAGTCTTCGAACGGATCGAGGGCGAAGGACGTCGCCACCTGGCCGACAGCTTCAACGGTCCCATTCGCGTGCAGCGATCCGTCGAAATGCGCTATGGCGAGCAGATCTTCGAGATCCGCGTTTCGCTCGACGGGCTGGACCTCGATCAGCCCGACCTCATCGAGCGCATCGTGGATCGGTTCCATCGGCGCCACGAGGAGCTATACACGTACAGTCAACGCTCGCACGACGTCGTACTTGTCAATGCCCGGCTCGCGGTCATCGGCGAGCTGCCCGCGCTTCCCGAGGAGTCGGAGCTTGCCTCGTCCGCCGCGGCCGCGCCGCGAACCAGGCGCACTATTTTCCTCGACGAACCGACGGAAGTGCCGATCTACGAGCTCGAGCATCTGCCGCCCGACGCGCAGATCGAGGGACCCGCGATCGTCGAGTCGGCGACGACGGCCATCTTGTTGGCGGCGAAAGACCGCGCCACCGTTACCCGTCACGGCTGGCTCGATATCGAGGTCACGCGTTGACCGGCCTGTGCTTCAGCAGATACTTGGGGTGATAGACAACGCAGAGCTGGCCGTCCTGGTTGCGGAGATTGTCGGCGAAGGTTAGAAGGCCGGTTCCGTTGTTCTTGTCTTCCAGCTTGTCGACGGTGCGGTGAAGTTGGATCGTATCGCCGATGAAGACCGGATGGACGAAGCGGAGCCGGTCCACACCATAGAACGCGATGATGCTGTCGCGGAACAAGGGCTCGATGACGCGCTCCGCAAGACCCAGCGACAGCACGAAGATCAGCTGGCCGTGCGGCAGGCGCCGCCCGTAACGCGTCGACCCCGCGTAGACCGCGTCCATGTGAAGCGGGCCGATGTCGCCGGTGAGGCCGGCGAAGTTGACCACGTCGGCCTCGGTCACGGTGCGACCATGCGTCTCGAGTACCTCGCCGACCTTGAAGTCTTCGAAGTATTTCGTGGTCATGCCGGTCAATGCCCCGCCGCTAGTTGCGCAATCTCGATCAGGATATTCCCGGTGCTGCTGGGATCGATGAACGCGATGCGTGACTTCGCATGGCCCTCCATCGGCGCCTCGCTCAGGAACCGCAGGCCCTTGGCCTTGAGCTCGGCAAACGCTGCATCGATATCCTCGACCTCGAGGCAGATGTGATAGAGGCTCTGGCCGTGCTGCGCGATCCACTTCGCAGGGTCGGACGTCGACACGCCTTCGAGCACCTCGAGACAGGTTTCGCCAACCGGATACATCGCCATTCGCGTCCCGTACTGCGGAAACGATTCGATGTAGTCCAGCTTCAGGCCAAGCTTGTTCTCGAAGATCTCGCGCACCTCGTCCAGGTTGTTCACCGCCATCGCCACGTGCTCGACTCGCTTGTACTTCAATGCATCCTCCTTGCGGGTTGACCTACAGCGCCGGCGCGTACTTGTCCGCGAAGCGGCTGATCAGGAAACGAAAGACGCGGTCCGTGGCGAATCCTAGCAGCCCGAGGACCAGCAGGCCTACGAACAGGTCGTCGACCTGCATGTACAGCCGCGCCGTCCACATCATCTGCCCGATGCCGGCGTTGGCGCCCAGCATTTCCGCCGAGACCATGGTCATGAACGCGTTGCCCATCGCGATCCGCATGCCGGTGAGGATGAACGGCACCGTGGCCGGCAGCGAGACCAGAAAGAAGATCTGGGTCCGGGTCGCACCGAGACACTGCGCGGCGCGGATCTTGTTGCCGGGGACGCTGATGACGCCCGCCATCGTGTTGAGCACGACAATGAAGATCGTCGCGTAGACGATGAGGAAGACCTTCGATGTCTCGCCGATGCCGAACCAGATCACGGCCAGCGTCAAGAGAGCGATGGCGGGAATGAAGCGGAAGAACTCGGTGTAGGGCTCGAACAGGCGCCGGAAGAAGCGAACGTTGCCCATGAGCAGGCCGATGGGAAAGCCAAGCGCGGAACCGATTGCGAAGCCGAGCAGGATGCGCTTCATGCTGACCGCGATGTCGGTCAGGAGTACGCCGGATGCGGTCAATTCCACGGCCTTCTTGAAGACGGCGAGAGGCGGCGAGAACAGCACCGACGGAAAGATGTAGGTGGCCATGATGTGCCACAGCAGGAACAGCGTAAAGAAGGAGAAAACGTAAGTTCCGAACGAGCGTGCCTGCGGGGATGTCAGCACGGCCGAGACCCACGGCGTGCTCACGGCCTGGTTAACGGCGTCCCTGGTGGTGGCGGTCATGCCTGGGTTCCTCCTACCGAGCTCGATTGCGTGTCCTGCTCTCGCAGGAGCGTCTTGTTCACTTCTTCCTCGATCAGCGCGTGGATGATCTTGAAGAATTCCATGAAGCTGGGGTGGCGCCGATCGTGACCCACGCTCTCGTCCACGACGATGACTTCCTTCAGCCGCGCCGCCGGCCCTGCCGTCATGACGCCAATACGCGTGCCGAGAATGATGGCCTCGTCGATGTCGTGCGTGATGAACAGGACGGACTTGCGCGTCGCCTGCCAGATCTTGACCAGCTCCTGCTGCAGTACGCGACGGGTCTGCGCGTCGAGCGCCGCGAACGGCTCGTCCATCAGCAGCATTTTCGGCTCGTTCGCGAGCACGCGGGCGATCTGGGTGCGCTGCTTCATGCCGCCCGACAACTCGTGCGGCCGCTTCTCGCTCTGGGCTCGCATTCCCACGAGCTCGAGGTAGCGCGTCGCGATCTCCCGGCGCTCGCCGGCGGAAACACCGGAAAGCCTGGGTCCGAACTCGACGTTCTCGCGCGCGGTGAGCCAACCGTACAGTGAGTCGTCGCCCTGGAAGACGACCCCCCGATCCCGGCTCGGCGCGGTGATCGCAACACCGTCCATCTCGATCGTGCCACTGGTCGGCGCCTCGAAACCCGCGAGCATGTTGAGCACCGTGGTTTTGCCGCAGCCACTGGGCCCCAGGAGGCAGAAGAACTCGCCGTCGGCAACGTCGAGCGTGAAGTTCTCGACGGCGATGAAGCGCGGCTTTCCCGTCGGGAAGTACGACTTCTCGACGTCGCGAAACGCGACCAGCGGCGCGGAGCTCATCGGGGCGATTATCGGGGCACGCAACGGCCTAGTTCAAGGGTGGCTCTGCGCTCTATAATCCTGCACACGAAATACGGTGAGAGCGCGATGGACCTCGGGTTGAGTGGCAAAGTGGCGATGGTCACCGGTGCGAGCAAAGGTATCGGCAGCGCGATCGCCAAGGCGCTGGCCGCCGAGGGGGCGCAGTTGGTGCTCGTGGCCCGCACGCGGGAGCTGCTCGATTCCGTGGCGAGCGACATCCGCGCGCGTTATAGCACGATTGTTCATGGCGTGCCCGGCGATCTCAGCCGCGACGACGAGGTGCGGCGCGTCGTCGACGAGGCGCACCGGCGCTGCGGCCGCATTGACATATTGATCAACAATGCCGGCAGCATTCGCACGGCGCCCTTCCTCGAGATGCCGGACGAGCATTGGCTCGAGGACTGGAACCTGAAGCCGCTCGGTTACGTTCGACTCACCCGGGCGGTGTTTCCGCTGATGTCGGCGCAGGGAGCAGGGCGCATCGTGAACATCGCGGGAGCGGCCGCCCGCAATCCTGTGCACGTGTACGCGTCGGGCGGCGCGGCGAATGCGGCCATCGTCAATTTCACCAAGAGCATGGCGGACCTCGGCGCTCGCCACCAGATCCTGGTGAATGCGGTATCGCCGGGCGCGACGCGGACCGAAAGGCTCGAGGCGCAAATCGCCGCCAAGGCGGCCGCGAACCAGCGAACTACCGACGCCGAATGGGCGGATAAGGTCTCGTCGCAACCGTTGGGCCGTATTGCGCGACCGGAAGACGTTGCCGATCTCGTCTGTTTCCTGGTGTCGAGCCGCGCGTCTTTCATTACCGGCGCTTGCCTGACGCTCGACGGCGGGGCGACACGGGGCGTCTATTTGTAATCGGAGCGACTCGATGACCGAAGCACACCTGCCGCAACCGATCTATGGCGACGCGCCGTGGTCGGAGCGATACACCTATGCGCCGGCGGTGCGGGTAGGCAACCTCCTGTTCTTTTCCGGCACGACCGGCACGGACGAGAACAATCAAATCGTTTCCCCGGACATCGTCGAACAGGCGCGCCAGATCTACCGGAAGTTCGACCGGGTCCTGCGGTCGCTCGGCACCTCGTGTGAAGCCATCGTGCAAACGATCGACCACATCACGACCACCGATAACTACAAAGGCACGGCAGCGGTGAGGCGCGAGTTCATAGGGCACTCCAGCACGACCGCCACGGGCGTTATCGTCGCCGGCCTGCTGCGGGAAGGTGCGTTGATCGAGATCACCGCGATTGCGGTACTACCAGGTGGACGCGAATGACGAAGTATTACGAAGAATTCGAGGTCGGCTCCAAGCACCCGACGTACACACGGACCCTGACGGAGGGTGAGCTCGCCTTCTTTTGCTCGTTCGTTGGTTACCACGTACCCTTGTTCATCGACGAGGAATACGCAAAACAGACCCGCTACGGCGGGCGCATCATTCCGAGCGCGATGATCATGGCCATCTCGACCGGTATGACCGAGAGCCTGTTTCGCCGGAGTGTCGTGGCGCAGCTCGGGATCGACAACGGCCGATTCCTGAAGCCGGTGCGCATCGGCGACACCATCACTACGGAAGTGGAAGTGATGTCCAAGCGCGCGACGTCGAATCCCGAACACGGCCTCATCGTGTTTCGGGACCGCGTCAGCAATCAGCGCGGCGAAGTCGTCTTCGAAGTCGACAAGACAGTGCTGGTCCTCTACCGGCCGCGGGAATCGTAGGGCCGTAATTCCATAGGGAAGGAGTAGTTCGCCCTCTCGGCTATACGAGTTCGAATCCCGCCCTCTCCGCCAACCGCTCACGCGCTCTACGTGCTCAAGGACGATCTTAAGCGGCCCTGGAGCCGTGACGTGCTCGTGAGACCTGTCTCATAAGACGCCGTCGGGTACGGGGTCACACTTCTCGTCGGAACACCATACGACGCCCGCAACTTGTTCGATACAATTTCCACTCCTGCACGAGCTACCGGATACGCGAACGGGTGCGAGGCTGCCGCAAACGCGTCGAATTGGATTCCGACAGGGGAATGACACGATGACCCGCGCAACGAAAAAAACGACACCAGGGAAGAAACGCGCCGCGCCTGCTGATCGTGTGCTTGCTGCCGCGCCCGCATGGGGGAGGGTCAGGAGCAATTCAGACGGTCAACAACTGGCTTCTCTGCGCGGAGAGTTTGTCTACAACCAGTTGCGCGGCGACATACGAAGCGGAGCCTTGATGCCCGGAAGTCGTCTGCGCGAAACGGAAATAGCAGAGCGACTGCAAGTCAGCCGAACTCCTGTCCGCGAAGCACTCAAGCGCCTGGAATCCGAAGGTCTTGTCGTCTTTTCGCAACCGCGCGGCATGACCGTCACCGAACTTTCCGCAGGCCAGGTCCTCGAGCTCTACGCGATGCGGGAAATCCTGGAGGGCGCTGCCGCCAGGTTTGCGGCCGAGCATGCTTCCGCAATGGAGGTCGAATCCCTCAAGCATCTGGTCGCGCAGCATCCATCCATCAAGACGCCGGCGGAGGCATATCTGAACAATCGCCGCATCGACGAAGCGATCGCCAGCGCGGCGCACAACGTCTATTTGTTGAAGGCGTTGACTGTCCTGCAAGATGCCGTCTCATTGCTCGGCCCCACCACTTACACAGTCCCGGGGCGCATCAAGGTTGGCTTGGCTGACATCGCCAACGTCGTGAAGGCGATCGCAAATCGCGACCCCGACGAGGCAGAGGCCGCAGCGCGCGCGGCGGTTCGGGCCGCGGGCGCGGTGCGTCTCGTGATGCGCCTGAAGCTTTAGTCTGCGGACGCACCAGGCAACGTAGACAGCCGTAGCGGTCGCTCCCAGTTTCGCACGACGAGTGCGGCAACGGTGAGCCGGCTTGACATTGCCCGCACAAGTATACTATCGTATACAAACATGTCTTGGCCCTCCCGGTGATCAATGAAGAGTGACCTGCTCGAGGTCAATGTGACCGACGATCTTGCTGACAATCTCGTTCCCGGTGGCGGTATGGGACGGCCGGTGATCACCGAAGGATCGGCGTCGACTGTGACCGACGAGGACGGCAACGCCTATCTGGACCTGGAGGCCGGGCCAGGCGTGGTTTCTGTCGGTCACTGTCATCCGAAAGTGGTCGCGGCGATCCAGTTGCAAGCCACCAAGCTGATGCAAGGACCGGGCCGATATCACAGCCGGCTGACCTCGGCGCTCGCAAGCAGGATCGCAGGCGCGACGGGCAACCGGCTGAAACGCGTGTTCTTCACCAACAGCGGAGCCGAGGCCAACGACGGCGCCATCAAGATCGCATTCAAGCATGCCACGCGGACCGGTAAGCAAGGTTACGGGGTGATCGCGGTCGAGCATGGATTCCACGGGCGAACATCGGTCGGGCTGAGCCTGACCGGGAATGCCAGTCGCAAGAAAGGGTTCGGTCCCTACGCATCGTTTCCCGGCATCGTTCACGTGCCGGCGCCGTATTGCTATCGGTGCCCCCTCGGTCTGACCTATCCGACCTGCAAGGTCAAGTGCGCGGATGTCGTAGAGGACGCAGTGAAGACGCGTGTCCCGGGCACCGCCGCTGCGATGATTGCCGAGCCGGTGATCTGCGTTGGCGGCGTGCTCACGCCGCCTCCCGAGTACTGGCCCAAGGTTGAAGCGATTTGTCGCCGTAACAACATTACGTTGATCCACGACGAGGTGTTCAGCGGCTGGGGGCGCACGGGCAGGATGTTCGCCCACGAGCATTGGAACTCGAAGCCCGATGTGGTCACGTTTGCCAAAGCGATCGGCGGAGGGCTGCCGCTCGGCGGTTTCATCGCCACGGAGGAAGTGGGCATGGCGTTCGAGGAAGGCGACCACTTCACGACCTTTGGTGCCAACAACCAGGTCGGTATCGCGGCAGGTCATGCGGTGCTCGACGTGCTCGAGCGCGAGCAACTTCCCGCCCGCTCCGCCGAAATGGGCGGCATCTTTCTCGAAGGACTCCGCCGCCTTGCCGCGAAGCGACCCAACATCGGCGACGTGCGAGGATTGGGCCTGATGATCGGCGTGGAGATCGTGAAGGATCGCGGCAACCGCGAGCCTGCGCCGCAGCTCACCAAGCAGCTGCAGCAGGCCATGCGCGAGCGCGGCGTGCTCGTATCGATAACCGGGGTACACGGTTGCGTGCTGCGCATCACGCCACCGCTGGTGATCACCGCGGCGCAGGTCGATTTTGCGCTGAAGACACTGGATGCAGCATTCGCGGCCTGCGCAGGCGCATAGCTGGAGCAAGAACGGGTGACGATCATGGACGAAGGCGGCGCAGTGTCCGAATTGCTGATCGGCGGCGCATGGGTCAAGGGCGAAACGACGGAGACGCTGCGCGACCGCTATCGTGGTGATGCGTTTGGCGAAATGAGCCTGGCTTCCGCAGCTCACGTGGACGCGGCGGTCGGCCGCGCATGCGAAGCATTCGTGGCGCATCAGCTGACGCCGCATGAGCGGTTCAAGATTCTCTCGAAAGCCGCGGCAATTATCGCGTCGCGCCAAGAGACGCTCGTCAAGTGCATGACGGCGGAGGCAGGATTCACCAGAGCCGACGGCGAGGGCGAGGTGAAGCGATGCGTGCAGACGCTCGAGCTGTGCGCAGAGGAGGCAAAACGCATCACCGGCCGCATCGTGCCGATCGAGTCGACGCCGAATCTGCGCAAACGGATGGGCTTCACGATCCGCGTGCCGAAGGGAGTCGTGTGCGCGATCACCCCCTACAATTCCCCGCTGAACACGGTCGCGCACAAGATCGGCCCGGCGATAGCGGCGGGTAATGCGGTCGTGCTGAAGCCGTCCGAGTACACGCCGTTGACCGCCGTGCTGCTTTGCCGGGCACTGCTCGACGCAGGTCTGCCGGCCGGGTTGCTCAGCCTCGTGCACGGGCCCGGCCCGCAAGTGGGTCGCCAATTGCTCGCCGACCAGCGCATAGCGTTCTACACCTTTACCGGCAGTACGCGGGTGGGTCGCGAAATCCAGCAGGCTGCGGGATTGCGCGGTACGCAATTGGAGCTTGGCAGCATCGCGAGCACGATCGTCTGCGCCGACGCCGATCTTGCCATTGCGATGCCCAAGCTTGTCGGTGCGTGCTTCCGCAAGGCGGGTCAAGTCTGTACATCGATCCAGCGGATCCTCGTCGACGCCGCCATCGTCGACCGTTTCACTGAGCTCTTCGTCAGCGCCACGCGCATGCTCAAGGTTGGCGATCCGGAGGCGCCGGACACGGTGGTCGGTCCGATGATCAGCATCGCCCAAGCCGAGCGCGCGGAATCGTGGATCAGGGAGGCCCAGAACCAGGGCGCCAGAGTTCTGACCGGTGGTATCCGGTCCGGGGCGGTGCTTCAGCCAACTGTTCTGAGCGACGTCACCGAAAGAATGCGAGTGGTCTGCGAGGAAATCTTCGCACCGGTAGTGTCGATCATTCCGTTCCGAGGGCTCGACGCGGCCATCACGCAGGCAAACGCAACGCCCTATGGTCTTGCTGTCGGCGTATTCACTTCAAACCTGAGCACCGCGCTCGATGCCGCGCATCGGTTGCAATTCGGGGGCGTGCACATCAACGAGACGTCGAGTTCGCGGGTGGACGTCATGCCTTTTGGCGGTGTCAAGGATAGCGGCCATGGTCGCGAGGGCCCTGAGTACGCGGTACGCGAGATGACCGACGAACGATTGATCACCGTTGCCTATTAGGCGCATCCATTCGACGCCACCGGCACGAAAGTTGACGCGATGACACGGTCGTCATCAACATCCAAGGCGAAAGTCCAACCGATCAAGTCCAACGGCGGTGCCATCAACGCGCCGAGGGGAGAGTTCGTCTATACCGAACTCCGTGACGCGATTCGCAGTCGCGCTTTGCGTCCAGGTGAGCGCTTGCGCGAGACCGCGATCGCCGATCAGCTGGGTGTGAGCCGAACACCCGTGCGCGAGGCGTTGAAGCGACTGGAAGCGGACGGCCTTGTCGTTTTCAACCAGCCGCGCGGCCTCGTCGTCAATGAGCTCACTCAAGCGCAAATGCTCGAGTTGTACGCGATGCGCGAAGTGCTCGAGGGCGCCGCAGCGCGCTTTGCCGGCGAGCAGGCGTCCGCGCTCGAAGTCGACGCGCTCAAGCACCTGCTTGCAAATCAGCTTGCGGCAAAGACGCCGGAAGAAGCGGCTGCGGCGAACCGCCGTTTGCACGACGCCATCGCCAACGCTGCCCACAACGAATATCTGCTGCGCGCCATGAACGTCCTGACCGATGCGCTGGCGTTGCTCGGGCCGACGACGTATTCGGCGCAAGGACGGATCGACTCCGGCGGCCGCGAGAACGCGCAGATTGTCGATGCAATCGCACGCCGCGATCCCGTCGCCGCCGAGGAATGCGCGCGGCGACATATCGTTGCTGCGGGCGCGGTGCGCCTCGGCATGCGGTTCGGCAAAGGATGAAGAGGCCGCCTGGCTGAACGCGGTCCCGTCAAATTGGCTTGATTCGACTCGAAGGAGAAGCACATGAATCTCGGCAAGGAGCGCTGGCAGAACTACGTCGACGGGCAATGGCGCGACCCGGCGTCGCGGGATTGGATTCCGATCGAGGATCCGGCCACGGCCGAGCGCGTGTTTTCGGCGCCACGCGGGCAGAAGGAAGATATCGACGAAGCGGTCGACGCTGCGCGACGCGCGATCGATTCGAGGGCGCTCTATGAAATGGCCCCACACGACCGGATGCTTCTTCTTCTGCGCATCGCGGCGGAGTTGCGGAAGATGGTCGATGAGATCGCTCCGGTCATCGTTGCGGAGAATGGGAAGAGCATCAGTCTTGCGCGGGATGAAGTCGAGGATGCGGCGCGCTACTTCGAGTACTACGCAGGACTCACGGGGAAGCTTCACGGCCGGCAGATACCGCTCGGCGAGGGATTTCTCGACTACACGCAGCTTGTCCCCATAGGCGTGATCGGAGTCATCATCCCCTGGAATTTTCCGCTCGAGCTCGCCGGTCGCGACATCGCTCCGGCGCTCGCCTGCGGCAACGCGGTGGTCGTCAAATCCCCGGAGCTTTGCCCCGTCTCGCTGTGCTTCCTGGCAATAGCCTGCGAACGGGCGGGCCTGCCCAAGGGATACTTCAATGTTGTCTGTGGCTACGGCAATGAAGCAGGGGAGAGTCTTGCGTCGCACTCCGGTATCGACCAGATCGTCTTCACGGGCTCGGTCGAAACCGGCAGGCGCATCGCGGCCAACGCCGCCAAATCCCTGATCCCGTGCGTTCTGGAATTGGGGGGCAAGGGCGCAGGCGTCGTCTATGCCGACGCCGACCTCGATGCCGTCGCTCATAGCGCGGGGATCGGCATCTTCATCTATGGCGGTCAGGTTTGTTCCGCCGGATCGCGGCTCATCGTTCACCGGAGTATCGAGAAGGCATTGACCGAGAAGCTCGTGGCGTGGGTGGGCAAGCGCACGATGGGGCCCGGATCCGAGGATCATTTTTTCACGCCGCTCATCTCCCGCGGCCAACGCGACAAGGCGGAAAAATTCTGCGCTTCTGCGATCGAAGCTGGTGGCAACGCGGTGATCGGGGGCCGTCACCCGGAGAAACTCAAGGGTTACTACCTCGAGCCCACGATCATCGCCGACGTCGCCCCGGATGCGCCGATTGCCCAGAAGGAAGTATTCGGCCCGGTGCTGACGATGCTCACCTTTGACTCCCCGGAAGAAGCCCTGCACATCGCCAACGGCACGGATTACGGCCTGACGGCAGGCGTCTACACCAAGGATCTCAAGCTCGCGCACTGGACCGCGGATCGTCTGCAGGCGGGCTCGGTGTATGTCAACAAGTGGTACGCCGGTGGCATGGAGGCGCCCTTTGGGGGTTTCAAGAAGTCGGGCTTCGGTCGCGTGAAGAGCGTCGATGCACTCTCCCATTATTACCAGGTACGCAACGTCGCCATTCGCCTCTAGAGGCTCGATCGCCACGCGCACCTGTTTTTCCAATCGCAGCATCGAGGCGGAGGTTGAAATGGAAATCCAAACGGTCGTCGCGAAGGGAGTATTCAACGCGCCCGCCTACGCGCAGGCGGTCAAGGTCACCGGTGTCAATGCACTTATTTTTCTGGCCGGCCAGGTCGCGCTGGACGAGCAGGGCGAGCCTGCGCACCGGGGCGACTTCAAGGCGCAGGCGCACGCGGTGCTGGATGCCGTGAAGCGACTGGTCGAAGCCGCCGGGTCGTCGATCGACCGGATCGTCAAGCTCACCGTGTTTCTCACCGATGCTCGCTATCGTCCCGAATTCGGTCCGATCCGTGATGCATTTTTCGGAGGCAAGGTTCCGCCGCTCGCCGTGATCGAAGTAGGAGCCCTGATGCGGCCAGAGTGGCTGATCGAGATCGAAGCGATAGCGGTGGTCTGAAAGCAATGGCGAGCAAAGACATGGCGACCGCCGACACCCGACCCTTCATCGGTATCCGTGTGCTGGATCTCACGCATGTCCTTGCCGGACCGTTCTGCACGTATCAATTGGCGCTGCTCGGCGCGGACACGATCAAGATCGAAGACCCGGCGAATCCCGACATCGTGCGCGAATCGGGACCGGACCTTGCGCACAATCGACGCGGGATGGGAACGAGCTACCTGACCCAGAATTCGAACAAGCGCTGCCTCACGTTGAATCTCAAGGACACCCGTGCGCGCGATGTGCTGCGGCAGCTGGCGCGGGACGCCGACGTGCTGGTCGAGAATTACCGTTCCGGTGCGCTCGCGGAGCTGGGCCTGGGCTATGCGGACCTTCGTGCGATCAATCCACGACTCATCTATTGCTCGATGACGGGCTATGGCCAGGACGGGCCGAAGGGCAAGCACAACTCGTACGATCCAGTCATCCAGGGCATCTCCGGCCTGATGAGCACCACCGGCACTGCAGCCGTTTCGCCGCTCAAGACCGGCGCGCCGGTTATCGACTACGCAAGCGGGCTGTCAGGGGCATTCGCCGTCTCGTGCGCCTTGTTCCAGCGCGAGCGCACCGGCCAAGGACAGCACATCGATTGTTCGATGCTCGATGCCGCACTGACCATGATGAGCTCGCTCGTCACGTCGTACCTGTTCAGCGGCCATGTGCCGGTGCCGCGCGAGAATGACCTGGACCAGGCCGGCGTGAGCGGCTATCGAGCCAAGGACGGCGCCATGCTCATGCTCGGTGCGTTCAATGCCCGTCAGAATCGCCGCCTGTGGATGGCGCTCGGGCGCCCGGACCTCGCCGACTATGGTTCGCTCGAGCTGCAGGAGGCGCATCGCGATGAAATCGCGCAGGCGTTACGTCAGATCATCGCCACGCGCTCCGCTTCCGAGTGGGAAGCCTACTTCGACGAGATCGGCGTTCCGGCCGGTCGCGCGAGGACGCTCGACGAAGCCCTCGCGCTCGGCCAGGTGCGTCATCGCGAATTCGTTCACGAGTTCGATTCGGCCCCGGGGGTCGATCGTGCGTTCGCGGTGCCAACAGCCGCCTTCCGCTACCTGCATGGGGGTCCCAAGGTGGATTCGCCCCCGCGGCCGCTGGGCGCGGACACGGATGCGATCCTGTCGGAGCTCGGGCTCGATGCCGGGAAAATTGCCGAGTTCCGGCGCGACGGCGTCGTGTGAGCGCGAAGGACCGCCCCGAGCGCGAACACCGGAGCGCGGAGCGCGAAGGCACTTCAAAGAGCGCTGGGCCGCAGGCGGCGCACCGCCGCGCGCAAGTGATGATGGTGGGCGCCGCACTGTGCTGGTCGTCGGGCGGCTTTTTCGTGCGTCAGCTTTCGATCCACGACCCGTGGCAGATCCTGTTCTGGAGAGCGCTGTTCGTGGTGTTGTTCCTCTGCGGGTTGCTGTTCGCGATCCATGGACGGGCCATGCCGCGGGCGGTGCTCGCCGTCGGTCGACCCGGACTTCTCTCGGGCTCGTTTTCGGCTCTCGCGTCGGTATGTTTTCTCGGGTCGCTCGCCTATACGACGGTGACCAATACTTATGTTCTCATGAGCGTCTCGCCGTTCGTCGCCGCCATCGGTGCCCGGATCTTGCTGCGCGAACACGTCCCGCGCGTCACCTGGATCGCGATGAGCGTAGCCGCGGCCGGCATCTACGTTCTTTTTTCCGGCTCGCTTGGAACGCGATCGATGCTCGGCGATCTGCTGGCGCTCGGTGTCTGCTGTGCGTTCACAGGTCAGATCATCACGCTGCGCAAGGTCGGGGTCGCCATCGACATGCTGCCGCAAGTCATGATCGCCGGACTGATCGCGGTCGGCATCGGCTTTGTCATGGCGCCACAGTTCGCCGTGAACGGACGCGACCTCGCGATTCTCGCGACGATGGGGTGTGTTCAGATCGGAATCGGATCGTCGTTGTCGACTCGGGCGTCGCGCCACCTGCCCGCCGCCGAGATGGGGCTCATCGGGCTTTTGGAACCCATCCTCGGGCCCCTGTGGGTCTGGGTCTTTCTCGCGGAGCGGCCGGGCGCGTCGGCGCTGCAAGGGGCAGCGATTGTTCTCCTGGCAGTCGCCGCCAATCAAGTCTGGCGCTACCACTCGCTGACGCGAGCGGAAGCCGCGTTGACAATCAAGCGGGCTGGGCAGTAGTATGCGACTGTATACGAACGGATGCAGAAAACTGAAAAGCGTAGGTGACGGTGGCGAAACAGGCCGCCGGAATGCTCGAGATGAATGACGCGCGAACCGCTGCTCTACCAGCCCAAGCTGCCATGAACGATCTTGCGCCGATCATGAACGCGCAGAGCATCGTCGTGATCGGTGCGTCGAAAACCGAGCCGCACGAGCTCAAGCTCACCGGCCGTCCGATCAAGTTCCTTCGCAAGCATGGCTACGGAGGACGGATCGTTGCCGTGAATCCGAAATACGAGGAGCTCGACGGCGTCCCGTGCTATCCCAGCGTAACCGCGATACCGCACGCGGTCGACGTCGCGGCAATTATGCTGCCCAAGGCGCGAATCTTCGAAACCGTCGAGGAATGCGGTCGCAAAGGCGTCAAGGCGGTAATGATTTTCAGCTCGGGCTTCGGCGAGCTTGGAGACCAGGGTCGCCGCGACCAGGACGACCTCGTCGCGCTGGCGCATCGCTACGGCATGACCCTGATCGGTCCGAACGCCGCGGCCGTGGTCAGCGTCGCCAACCGGATGGTCCTGTCGTTTCTGACGGCGTTCGGCCAGCAGGAGCTTACGCAAGGCAATATCGCCTTTGCGTCGAACAGCGGCGCGCTGTTGAGCACCGGAGTGCGGCTCGCCGACGACAAGGGGTTCGGTTTCAGCCTTCTGGCCTCGATCGGCAACGAGGCGGACGTCACGCTGAGCGACTTCGTCGCCCACGCGGTGCGCGACGAGCCTACAAAAGTGATCGCTGCCTTCGTCGAAGGCATCAAGGACGGCCCCGGCCTGCTTCGCGCAGCGACGGAGGCCGCGCAGGCCGACAAGCCGGTCGTGCTGGTCAAGGTGGGTACGTCCGACCGCGGCGGCAGGGTCGCGACCTCGCACACCGGCGCCATCACCGGCGACGATCGTGCGTTTAGCGCGGCCTTCAAGCAATATGGCATTACGCGAGTGAAGGATCTGACCGAGCTCGTCGACGTCGCAACGCTCTTCGCGAGATACCCGACACCGGACACGCCGGAGGCCGTGATCGTCAGCGTGGGCTCGGGGGGCGCAGCGGAGCTGATGGCCGACCTGGCGGACCAGCATGGCGTCGAGCTGATCGACTTTGCCCCGGATGTCCGCCGCGACCTTGAGGAGTTGCTGACGCCGTTCAGCATCCTCGTCAACCCGATCGATATCGCCGGCATGACGTCGGATCTGAACGAGGAGCCGCGGCTGTTCCGGCGCATGATGGAATACCTCTTGCGCCAGCCGTCGATCGGCTTCTTCGGCGTCATCATTCCGGTGCTGCCGTACATGGACCAGCTCGCGCAGCACATCGTCGAGCTCGTCGCGCAATTCGGCAAGCCGATCATTCCGATGCTGGTCGGCGGCGGCGAGACGCCCCGGTGCGCCGAGATCTTCGGGCGTAATCGAATTCCGTTCTTCGCGACGGCGGAGCAGGGCGCGCGCGGGATGAAGCTTCTGCAGGATCGCGCGCGGTTTCAGGCGCGCCGGGCCGCGATGCCACCCGATGCGGTATCGAGCGTCGACGCGAATCGTCGCGAACGCACCCTTGCGGCATTGCGGGCGTTGCGCGCTGCCGGTCGCTCATCCGTAACGTTGCGGGATGCGGGCCCGTTGCTTGCGGACTACGGGCTGCCGTTGCCGCAGCAGGCGCTGGTCCGATCACGGGAGGAGGCGCGAGCGGCGGCTGGCACGCTGGGCTATCCGCTCGCGATGAAGATCGAGTCGCCGAAAATCCTGCACAAGACGGAGATCGGAGGCGTTCGACTCGGTATAGCGACGATGGACGACGTCGACGCGGCGTTCGACGCGCTGATCGCGGCCGGGAGAGCGGCGGTTGCCGAATCGGACATCGACGGCGTGCTGATGCAGAAGATGGTGCGGCCCAACGCCGAAATGATCCTGGGCTCGACGCGCGATCCGCGGCTCGGCCACGTGCTGCTCGCCGGCCTCGGCGGGGTGCTCGTCGAACTTTTCCAGGATGTGGCGTTACGGCTGCCTCCGTTGTCGCCTGACGAGGCGCACGCGATGGTGATGGAAACGCGCACCGCCAAGCTCCTCGCCGGATATCGTGGTAAGGCAGCGGCGGATCAGCCCGCACTCGAGCGCGCGCTCGTCGCATTCTCGGAGCTCGTCGCCGATGCAGGCGACCTCATCGACGAGATCGAGATCAATCCGCTCTTCGTGCTGGACCGGGGCGCGGGGGTCCTGGTGGGCGACGCGTTGTTGACCTTGCGCGCACCCGATTCGAAATGAACACGTAAGCTAATCTACCGGAGCATTGCAATGGAAACCCAAGTCAAACCCGCTGCGGCCCCGTTGGTCGAGCCTCTGCCCGCTGCCGAATGGCCCCTCGAGCGGCAATGCGAATGGATCGCCGACTGCTGGCGCTCGCAGTGGGGTGCAATTCAAATGGGGCTGCTGCGAGAGTTGGGTGGCCAGGAGCTTGCCGAGTTCAAGGAGCGCATCTTGCGCCGCCACCAGCGCGGCCACTTCCTCGAGGGCCTCACCAAGCTCGGCATCTCGCGCGACCTTCCTCCGGCCGTGATCGCGGGACGCTATCACTATCTATCCAACATGCTCGGCGGACTGTCGATGGAATACATCGAGGAGTCGCCGAAGCGCGTGTGGGTACGCTACCATGCACCGTCGTGGAGCTTCACCGGATTGAGCCTCATTGCCGTGCCGTCGATCGTGCAGCGGGCGATGTTCGCCGGCTGGCATCCGCACAACGGTGTCTCGCTCGGTTGTCCGCAACTTGGTTTCGTCGTCACCAAAGTGTTCCAGGATGGCGAGCCGTACGACGAGGGCTATTTCGAAGAGTTCGACCAACCATTGCTACCGGAGGACCGCGTTCAGTATCGCCCGGTCACGCGCAGCCCCGACTTCGATCCCGACCGCGCACCCAAGCTCGACCCCAAGGTGTGGCCGAAGGACCGACTGTCGAGAGCGTTCCGCAGTTTTTCGCGCGGCTACATGGACGATGCGATCAAGACGTGCCTCGAGCGCTACGGTGTCCACGCGACGGCCCGCTATGTCGGCCATTCGCTGCGTCTGTTCGCCGTGCAGTTCTTCGCCGAATACAAGCAGAAACTCGGTGTCACCGGCACGAAGGCGCGCGATCTGGCGCAATTCTTCGCCTATCTCGCGGAGATGGCGGGGGAAGAGTTCGCGGTCGAGCGGGACGCGAGCGGAGCGCTGCGCGTGACGCGCAGCAACCGGCTCCTCGTCGGCGAGGACGTGCCCGTCGAGATCTATGATGCCCTCTTCCAATTCCCGAAGACGTGCGCCAAGGTACTCAGCGCTCGCGTCAGGATCGTCATGGAATCGCTGACGGTCGATCGGGACAAGGGCGCGCGCGAAACCTGGCTGATCGAGGACACGAAAGACCGGCTGTACTGATCGCTGGGAGGAAACATGAAGCTCTTGAGCGACGCAACCACGCCCTTCGGACGAAAGGTCCTGGTGGCGGCCATCGAACGGACGATTGTGCTTGAAGAAAGTTTTGTTCCGCTCGATGGTACGGGACCGCTGGATCAGTGGAATCCGTTGCGACAGATTCCGACGCTCGTGCTGGACGACGGGCGTGCCATCTACGACAGCGATGTCATCATGGACTACCTGGACACCTGTCATCGTGCCGAACCATTGATTCCGAAAGCCGATCGGTTCGACGTACTGACCCGGATGGCGCTCGGCAACGGGTTGATCGAGGCCACGCTGTTGCGGCGACTCGAAACCGTGCGCGCCGCCGGTGAACGCAGCCCGTCGTTCATCGAGAAAATGGAGCAGCGCATCGAACGGGCGCTGCGCGCGCTCGATACACAGGTTCAATCGCTAGCGGACTCGGGAACGCTGTTCGCCGATCAGATCACCGCGGCCTGCGCGCTCGGGTATGTCGACTTTCGCTACAACGATGCATGGCGCGCACGGTATCCGGCGCTTGCCGAATGGTTCTCGCGCGTAAGCTTACGGCCGAGCATGCGGGTGACGGCACCTACCCGTACCGGTCCGACGACGGCACGGGACTTTCAGGCAGGTTGACGGCGACCCGTGCCGCCAGCCGGCCAAGGCAAGGATCGGCCATTGGACATAGACCCGCGTACGCTTTCCGACGAGTTCCGGTCGAAGCTCCTGCTCGGGCTGGTCGTGCCGCGGCCCATTGCGGTCGTTTCCACGATTTCCCGCGACGGACATTTCAACGTCGCGCCGTTCTCGTACTTCAATGTCGCGAGCGACACGCCCATGGCGCTGTCCTTTTCGATGACGGGCCCCAAGCCGGACAAGACGGAGAAGGACACGCTGCGCAACGTGCGCCGGCCCGCGCAGGGCGGTATGGGCGAGTTCGTCGTCAACGTGGCCTCGGAGAACTATGCCCTTGCGATTGCGGCCGCGGGCGCGTCGCTGCCCTATGGCTCCTCCGAGTTCGAATATGCCGGAATTACGCCGGTGCCGTCTCGGCACGTAAAGGCCCCGCACATCGCCGAGGCCTACGCTTACTTCGAGTGCCGCACCCGCAGGATCATCCGGATCGGTGAGGCCCATATGGTCATCGGTACCGTCCTGCACATGTGGATGCGCGACGATCTCGTCGACGAACGCCTGCGCGTCGACGCGGACAAGCTGCAGGCGATCGGCCGGCTTGCCGGCTACGACTATTGCCGAACCGCCGACCGCTTTCAAATGACCACCGGCGCGAAACCTGACGGAAGCCGGTTGCGGAAATGATTGGTGATTTTCCACGGGGACACCCATGAACGCGATCCCACTCGTGCGGAGCGTCGCTCCCGCCCCCGGCATTTTCGAGATCCGCCTCGGTATCCCGGAGCGGTTGAACGCAATCGACGAGGAGGTCCTCGCGCAGCTCAACGCCGTGCTCGACGAAGCCGAAGCGGATCCGACGGTGCGCGCGCTGTTGATCGGTGGTGACGGCCGGGCGTTCTGCGCAGGCGCCAACTACAAGAAGCACGTGAAGGACGAGCGCACGATGTACCAGAAGCGCCAATACGTGGACATGATCTTCGACACCTATCGCCGAATCCACCGATTCGACAAGCCCGTGGTCGCCGCGGTCCAGGGCATTGCCGCCGGCGCTGGCGCGGAGCTTGCGGTCAATTGCGATTTCATTCTCATGGCCGACGACAGCGAGCTCTGGTTTCCGGAAATCGGCGTTGCCACCTTCATTGGCTGCGGCGTCACGGTTCTCCTGCCGCGGTTGGTCGGGCTCGGCCGAGCTCGGGAGATGCTGTTGCTGGGCGAGCGGGTCAACGCGCGGGACGCGGTGGCAATGGGGCTCGCTACCCGATCGTTTCCGGCGGATGGATTGCACGCTGGCGCCCTCGATTTCGTCGAACGCCTCGCGGCCCGCGCGCCGGTACCGCTGAGCCTCGCCAAGCGCCAGCTGAACGCTGGCATCACGCGCGACTACGACACGGCGCTCGTTGCAGAACGGGAGGCGGTACTCGCGTGCATGATGACCGAGGATTGGAAGGAAGGCGTGCGCGCGTTCGCCGAGAAGCGCAAGCCGGTCTACACCGGACGCTGATCGGACGCGGCGAGACTTCGAAAAGGGCGAAGCATGAAAATTATTCGGATCGAAGCGATTCCCTTTCAGATTCCGATGGCGCGCGTCGAGCATTTCGCCACGGGCTCGATCCTTTCGCTCGATCACGTGCTGGTTCGGATTCACACCGACGAGGGCCTTGTCGGCCAGGCGGAAGCACCGCCGCGGTCGATGATCTACGGCGAGTCGGTCGCGTCGGTGCTGCATGCGGTTCGGGAATGGTTTGGCCCTTCGCTTATCGGATTGCATCCGGCGGAGATCGAAAAGGCATTCGCCGTGCTCGACCGGGTCGAGCACAACTCGGCCGCCAAGGCGGCAATCGACATCGCGCTGCACGATCTCGTCGGACAGATTGCCGGGCTGCCGCTGTATCGGCTCCTCGGAGGATGGACGAATGAAGTCGAGCTGACGTACATCCTCGGCCTCGGAACGCCCGAGGAGATCGCCGAGCAGGCCCAGACCGTGATCGCGCAATACGGCTTCCGCACGTTGAAGCTCAAGGCAGGGCTCGATCCCGCGCGCGATACGGCGATGTTGCATGCGGTACGGACGGCTGTGGGGCCACAAGTGCGCCTCTACCTCGACGTCAATCACGCCTTCCCGAGCGTGGTCGCGGCGAAGGCGATGAAGGATTGGGAGCAATACGACGTGGCGTGGGTCGAGGAGCCGTGTCCGGTCTGGGACCGCGCCGGCCGGGCATTGATCGCGCGATCGACGACGATTCCGATGATGGCGGACGAGAGCTGCAAGACGGTACCCGCGGTGACCGCGGAGATCGCATATGGGCATTCGCGGCTGATCAGCGTCAAGACCGGCGGCACCGGCTATACGCTCTCCAACCGCATCCGCGTGCTATGCGAGGCGCACGGAATCGTGCCAGTCAGCGGAAGCCAGAGCGACAGCGATCTCGGCGCGATGGCGGCGGCGCACTTCAACGGCGCTTATCGCTCCTTGGCGCAGGGTCCCGCCGAGCTTACTTCGTTTCTCGATGCGGCCGGCGGGTTGCTGACGGAACCCATCGCCATTCGCGACGGCAGGTTCACGCTGCCAGAGCGTCCCGGTGTCGGCGTGGTGGTCGACGAGGGACGATTGGCGAAATACCGGCTCGACAAGTAGTTGCGTACGGTGATCAGGGCTCGATCTCGCAATGAGCGAGCGTCTCGTCGAGCGTCGTGACCAGCAACTCGACCGCGGTTTCGTCGAAAACAAGCGGCGGACGAATCTTGAGGATGTTGCGTGAGTTCCGGTCCGGTCCGGTGAGGCCCACCAGCACGCCGCGGCGGCACAGATCGTTGATGACCCAGCGCGCCGCCTTGCTCGCGGGCTTGCGCGTGCGCCGATCCGTAAGCTCGATGCCCAGCAGGAGCCCTTGACCGCGCACGGCGCCGATCAGCGGATGGCGATCGGCGAGTGCCTGCAGCCGGCGCTTCAAAGCGGCGCCAACGTGCTGCGCATTTTCGCGAAGGTTCTCCTTCTCGACAACGTCCAGCACCGCTAATCCCACCGCGCATGAAACCGGGTTGCCGGCAAAGGTGTTGAAGTAACGGTCCTTGGCATAGAAGGCATCCACGATCTCGCTGCGCGCGACGACGATGCCGATGGGATGTCCGTTGCCCATCGGCTTTCCCATGACCACGATGTCGGGGTCGAACCCGAGGCGCTGGAACGACCAGGTGTGGCTGCCGGAGCGCGCGAGGCCCGCCTGGACCTCGTCGGCGATCACCAGCGCACCGGCCTTGCGGACGAGATCGACTGCCTGCGTCAAGGACCCGGTCCGAGGCAGGCGGACACCGTCCGTGCAGAAGAACGGCTCCAGGAACAATGCCGCGGGTCGATAGCCGCGGTCCGCGAGCAATGCAATCGCGCTTGTATACGCCGTGGAATAGGAAGCGCCGCCCCCTGCGTCCGCCAGATCCGGCTGCTCCGACTCGTCGCGAGGGGCGGGCACGGTCGTCCACCAGTCGGGCGTTTCCCGATTGGCTTTGATCGACGAGCCATCGATGCTGTCGAGGAACGTCGTGTTGCCGTGATAGCCATTGTGCGTCGTCATGACGCCGCGGTTGCCGGTGAAATTCCTCGCCAGGCGCCACGCGAGATCGTTGGCCTCGCTGCCGGTGCAAGTGAACATGACGGCGTCGAGGCCCGGCGGCATTGTCCCGACGAGCCGTTCGGCGTATTCGACGATCGGCTCGAAGAGGTACCGGGTGTTGGTGTTCATCCTGCCGGCTTGGCCGCACAGGGCTGCGACGACATGAGGATGTCCGTGGCCGACATGCGGAACGTTGTTGTACGCATCCAGGAACCGCCGCCCCGCGCTGTCGTAGAGCCATTGGCCCTCGCCGCGTACCGGATGAAACGGAACGTCGTAGTAAAGGCGCAGACCCCGAAGTACCCGCTTTCTACGATCCAGCAGCTCGGCATCCGTCATCGTCATCCCATCCTCACTCGTCAATGTTTCTGCTTGTGGCGCGCTCATACGCCGGCTTGGGTGCGCCACCGTTCCGTCGCTTCGGCCGCGCCGACCTCGTGCAGAAGTTCAAGGAGGTCCAGCGCGTCGTCGATTTGCGCGGCATCGCCTCGACCATCGCATTGGTTCAGGCGCCAGGAGCCGATCACGGCCCGCATCGCAAGCCGCGCGCGAACGATGAGGTACAGACTGTCGACTTCGTTGCGCGTGAGAGGAGCGACGCTGCGATAGCCTTCGAT
>Ga0207689_10000966_pt1 | contig 27622 bp, 13 predicted proteins | sample KBSMisM52_FD_184312 | JGI IMG/M metagenome (GOLD analysis project Ga0207689, IMG submission 184312) | Miscanthus rhizosphere microbial communities from Kellogg Biological Station, Michigan, USA - KBS Miscanthus M5-2 (SPAdes) (version 2) | ecosystem: Host-associated > Plants > Roots >...
CAAAACACTGGTACTGAAACTTGCGCCTGAGGCGTCCCAAGCTTTGGCGGTAATTCGGCGCTGGAAATTAAAAGATCCCAAAGTAAGGGGTATTTCGATGTTAGCGCCGGTGCCGCTTGCCTTGGCGACGCCATCCACATAAACCTTCCAACTAGTAATAGTCCGGTCAGAATTTGCGCGGGCGCTGACCTGCACTGGTGACACAAATGTTAGGCCGCTGCCCGGCGAGCATAAGTGAAGGGAGTATAGCGGGCCGTCGGAGCAGGTTCCCGGCGGAGTTGTCGTATTCACCATGACAACCACACGATTGTCCGGCGCGTAGGTGAGAGCCAGGTCGGGCTTTCCGTCATGATTGAAATCCGCGCTGTCGATTTCGGTATCTGATATAGGTTCGTTGGTCTGCACGCTGCGCAAAATCGGCCCTGCAATGGTGTTGTTGGGCAGACGGCGAAATATAAGAAAGCCGGCGGGAATTAAAAATCCTGTGCCAGTCACGAGATCCAAAATTCCGTCGTGGTCGAAGTCGCCGAAGGCCACGCCGGTCTGAAGCGTCGCACCGATGTCGTTCGGAACTCCCGCGCCGTAGAACGTAAATGTCCGCGTATTGTGGCCCAGCCAGGTTTGGACTCCATAGGTACAGGTGTCGTGGCATGATTGCCGTGCATTTAAAATGTCTGCCTTGCCGTCTCGATTGATATCGAAAACTTTTATTCGCACCTGCGGAACATCAGTCTGAACGGCCATTTTCGCCGGGAAATTCCCCTTTCCATCTCCATACCAGGCCCACAAGGTCCCCCCAAACAGAAGGTCGCCGGATGACACCGCCGGATCACAACAGGTGTAGAAAGCCACATCGAGATTGCCATCTCCATCGAAGTCGCCAGCTTCGGCGTTGTTCGACAACTGACCGGGGAATTGAAAATGGAAGCCGGCTAAGCCGTTGGGAAACACCTTGGCCGGAGATTGAAATGTGGCGTCACCCTTTCCGAAGGCGATTTGGATGGATGAGTCGATGGATATCAAGGCATCGAGTTTTCCGTCTTTATTGAAGTCGCCAAGGGCGAGCGAATCAACCGTGCCTGCGGGATCATTGGGATCGGAAGAAGATACAATATTGAACAAGATGGGCGTCTGGAAAGTGCCATCTCCATTCCCACGCAACACGGCAATGCCGTGTTCACCTGCCACGACTATGTCAGGATGTCCGTCCCCGTTCATATCAGCCACTTCAAATTCACTGGCACCACCGAGCAAAGTGTCATAAACAGGGCCAGTCGCTGCAAACCTGCCATTGCCATCGCCCAAATGGATTTCGACATTGTGGCCGCCACTGAACCAGATCAGGTCTTGGTTGCCGTCTTTGTTTACATCGGCAGCCTTGATTCCATATGGTTCTGGCCCGGTAAAAATGGTTTGTTTTTTGGCGAAAGTTTGCGGGTAGAAAAGTGTGTTGCTGAAGAGCCAAAACACGAATAAGAATTTCAGCAAAGAGCAGCTTGGTTTGGACATACTGCACCTAGATACCCGACGGCTCTCGCAGTAAACGATTGGCGATCTAGCCGTCAGCTCGTCGGCGGCGATATGTCCCGGGGGATATAAAGGATGTCAGGCGATCAAACTGGGTTGTCCGAGATGGTTTTTTTGATCCACGCTATGCCGTTCTTAGCGTGAGCAACCTGATTTCCGCTGCACACCAATCCGCCCTGGGACCCCGAAAGTACGCAGCCCGCGATTCACATACAAAGCCGCTTTCTTACCATTTCCATTTTCACCAGGGTTATTCCGCGTTCCCCGTACCAGCGGTTTTGGGCTAAGTACAAGAGGCCCAAAAAGTCCTTGGTGATCCATCCGGTTTCACATATTCCGAAACTTACAGGCAAACCGTAGGCGGCAATTCCTCTACAACCAATTGTTACGACGCTGGCTACTCCGTCCAGTGCAACACGCAAATAGCAGACCGGTGACAGTGGAAACCGATGTCGTGCGGCAAGTCGTTCTCGGAGATGATGGGATGAGTGGAAAGGCTGGCACGCTGCACGACGCGGACTATGAAGCAATCTGTATCGGCTGGGCGTCCCCGGTATGGTTATTCAGCGAATCCTCAGACACGCCAACGTGAGCACAACGGCGACGTACTACATCAAGACTGCCGCTGGGGACATTAGGAGTGCGATGACGAAACTGGAAAACCACATTGCGGATGCTGATCGGATTCAATCGGACACTAACAGGACACTAGAAATGAATTTGCCCGTGGAGCCCACAAGTGATTGGGATTGCAAGGTCTGGCGGAGAGGGGGGATTCGAACCCTCGATACAGGTTTTAGCTCGTACAACGGTTTAGCAAATGAATCGTTCTCGCTGCCCTCACTCGTTTTCAATAGTTTACGTTTGGATCGATAGGCTCTGAATCGGGTTCAAGGTCTCTCATTCGGCATTTGTTGTGCTCCGTTTTGTGCTCCAAGTGTCGAGGATCGACTAAGGCTTGCAGCGCGCCAAAACTTCAGATGCCCGAGCAACGCCGCTTCCGGGATGCTAATGGACGGATCGGCCCGTCGCGCCTTAACTCATCTCGATCTTTTTTCTGAATTGCACCACCAACTTAAAGCGGCCGCGGTTGGGTTGCCGGTGCGAGAGACTCGGTGCCGGTCTCGGCACAATTCGGCTCGGGACAGGAGTATCGAATTATATTCCGCTGTCTATCCAGACTGGAAATGAACATCGGGCGATTGTGGTAATCGCAACGCGGTTGATCGGGCGCGACCAATGGCGGTTCGCCCCGTTTTGGGGTTACATATCCCAGACGCTCACTGAAGCACCGGTGGCAAAACTGCCCCGTACATCGAAAGAACTCCAATGAATAGTCGTTGCTATACGGAGCAACACAGGCCTCCATTGTCCGATAATGTTTGTCGCATAAAGGTAAAATGTCACTCCGCATGGATAGTCCATAGGATACTCTGCGCGACAGATAGGAGATCTCTTCAATCACAGAGTCATTCGTTGCAGAATGATAATTGAAAAACTCACTCCGAGAAATTCGCAGAAAATAAATTGCGCCAGGATGCTCCATAAACGATCTTCTCGAGGCGCCTAGACGGAAACTATTTAACCGCAAATCGAAACAACTTGAACACAGCGAATGTTACGCCAATGATCTCTCGCGATTGCTCACTTCTGTGGGGCAGATACATTGCGAACGAATGAGTATGGATTGCGCGCTTCTTCGGGGTCATCGGGCCATCCTTTGCCGGATGAGTTCGCCAGTTGTGAAAACTTTTTGATGTCAGTCCGACGGATGGCATCGGTTACCTGACAACGCGATTTGTCCAAGGTCTTGGCCCCGATTAGGGCCAAGTACTCCTGAAGTGCGGCCGCCTCAACAAGAACTTTTCCTGATCCAGCCCAAAGACGGTCTTCGCCGTTTTTCTTTACACCCGAAACCCAAAGCGATTTACCTGTTTCCATGTCAACGTAATTTCCGCCTGACGCTCCGCGACGTTGCCCCTTCAGCGCCATCAAAGCTCTGCCATTGAAGTACAGCGTCCGCCGGGTCTTGGACGAAGTCACATATCCAATCCAAGCAGGGCCATTGTCGGAATGGCCGCTCTAGCGGATGGCGGGTATGGTGCAACAGAGGGAGTGCCGTCGGACTCTAATCGTCAGCGTCGCACGGCATGGAGGTCGAACATGTATCCGCTCCCTCGCTCCTTATCTTCACTGTCATTATCGGCAATATTGCTAGGTGTTCTGTCGAATTCCGCATCGGCAGCGAACCCGTTCCCGACCTTTGACACGACCCGATATCCCATCGGCACGTCTTCTACCCGCTTGGCCATCGCCGACTTCAATCAGGACGGCTGGCACGATGTAGCCTCGCTGGATGGCAAAGACGTGGTTGTCCGTCTCGGCATAGGTGAGGGCAAACTCGGCAACCCGCAGCGAACCACCCTTTCGGGTTTTACTAACTTCATTCAAGCCGGTGACTTCAACGGGGATGGTAAGTCAGATCTCATTGTCACGCATTCCGTTGAAAAGAAGATTTCCATCATGCTGGGAAACGGCGATGGCACATTCAGCGTGACCACACGGACAACTCCGGGCTCGCCCCAGGTTCTAAGCGTTGGTGATTACGACAAAGATAAAAAGGCCGACTTCGTAGTTGAGATTGACGACCCCGCCGGCTCCGCAATCTATTTTTATCGTGGGAACAACGATGGAACTTTCTCTCCGTCGGCAGGAATTCCCAGCGGCAGTAACGGGGTTGAATTGCTCACCGCCGATCTCAACCGCGACAGCAAATCTGATCTCGTACAAGTTTTCGGACACTCAATCTTTGTTTACCTCGGCAACGGTGATGGCACCTTCACTTTCCATGCGCAACTGCCCGCAGGCACTGGGCGCAACTATCTCGGCGCTGTACTTGCTGACCTTAATAAAGATGGTGTTCCCGACCTTGCTCTCTCTGGAGGGGCATTGGAAATTTGGATGGATGACGGCGCGGGAAACTTTACCCAATTTCCCAACCGCAATCCCCGCGCCGGCGTCTTCAGCAATCCAGTCGCAGCCGACTTTGACGGTGACGGCGCCCTGGATCTGGCTTATCTTGATTTCTCTACGACCTTCAAACTTGCAATAGTTCGCGGCAATGGCTTCGGTGCCTACTTCCCTGCGGTGTTCAGTGAGGATTACGGTAACGCCGGCAGTGCCACATTAGCACTCCGCGATATGGACAAAGATGGTCTGCACGACATAGTTGGCCTCACTCCCATGAATGGTCTTGCCGTCAGTCTCAACCGTAGCACCACAGCTGCTTGTGGCACGCCAGACTCGTATCCCCTTCAGGTGAAGATCTGTCGTGTTGCCAACGGTCAGAACGTCTGGTCTCCCTACGTTGTTGAAGGAGTAGGCAACGGGCCAACCAGAGTCGTCCGCATGGAAGTGTGGCTGGATGGAAAAAAAGTAGACCAGGCGATTGGTGACCGTATTCTGCACACCATCAACTCGGCCGTCGGATCTCACCATGTCGCGATCGCCGCGTATGACGAATTTGGGAATAAGGGTTCGAGCGACATTACATTCAGAGTCGTTAATACACCTTGTGTCGCTAGCGGTGGTGACAGGACCGTCACTATATGCGCAGCAGCGCCTGATGCCACAATTTTCAATCCATTGAGAATACAGGCAGCAGTGCAAGACTCGCGCCCAGTGGCGGCCATGCAGGTCTACGTCGCCGCAACCAAAGTTTACGAAGCGAGAAACGTCAGATCGATTGACTTTTCTATGGGCACCGGCTTGGGTCCATTCCGTATCACCGTCAAAGCATGGGACTCTCTGGGAGGATTCTCAAAGTCTTACATATTGAACATTCAGAGCGGCTGCCCCACGACGGGACCTTTCCGCACAGTCACGATTTGTTCACCGGTGGAGGAACAGAATCTTTCCTTTGGTGGCTTCGGCGGATCATCATTTATTCCCGTGTTCGCGTCTGCGAATGGCCCAGCGCACACCATGCAGGCTTACGTAGATGGTAGGCTACGTAGCTCTGTGGCAGGAAAAGAGATCGAACTCTTCATCGGAGTCACGACCTCCGGACGTCATCGTCTTACGATCAAGGCTTGGGACAAGACCGGAAGCTTCAGCAAGACCATATTCGTAGTGGCCCCTTAGTCTTTTGAGCTTAGGGCAGCTTCGCATTCAAGGTCCGAGATGAATTTACATTGGTAAGAACGTTTCTCGTTGCCAGGACGGAAGCATCGATTGACGCTGCCAGCACGTCAAGTGTCAGACGGTGGGAAGGCGCTAATCGCTGGAACCTCGAGGAGGGGAGACGAGAACCATGAGGCGTGAGGCCGAGAAAAGCAGGGATACACCCCACTGACTCTCGCTGATTCAAGTGTTTGCACTCCCCTTATACCGCAGCACTTGCGTGATGGCTTGAACTGAAAGGCACGCAAGCTATGATAGTCGTGCCGCTGCCGGGCTCTGACCTGATAGATAAATCCCCGTTTACCATCTGCAACCTTTCCCTCATGCTAATTAGCCCCAAGCCAGGACTGTTCACGAAATCTTTTGGGACGAAACCAAGCCCGCGATCGGCCACCTTCATTTGAATCTCTCCCGGCCCTCCGTGCAGTTCCACGGTGAAGTGCCGCACGCCACTGTGTTTCACTGCATTCTGCAGGGCCTCTTGCAAAACTCGATACAAGGAAAGCGAGATTTCCTTCGGCAGCCTGCCGGGGACATCCTTATGGCTGAAATCAATCTCGACTTTGTGTTGCGCAGCGAACTCTCTGCAGAAGCTTGTAGCTACCGCGACAAGGCCCAGCAAGTCCAGTTTCGAAGAGTGCAGGCGGTGAGAAAGTGACTGCACGTCCTTGCCGAGGTCGACGAGTCGTTCGCAAATGGCTTGAACAAACTCGTGCCCATTGGCCTCAGAGTCATAAAGGTGCTGGTCCCATTGTTGCAGTTCGACCGATATCAATGCGATCCGCTGATTAATATCATCATGGAGTTCTCTTGCGATCCAGGTACGCTCTTCTTCATGGGCCTCGATCAATTTACGGCCAACGCTAGCTAGAGCCTCCTCTGCCAGCTTGCGATCGGTGACGTCGATGCAAGCTCCGATATAACCCGCAAACGAGCCATTTGTGTTAAATCTGGGCACGCCAATATTGGACATCCAGCGATATTCTCTGTCGTGCCGTCGCAAACGGTATTGCGTTTCGAAGGCTTTCCTCTTCTCGAATGATTCAGTGTAGGTTTTCCAGCAATGGTCTAAGTCGTCTCTGTGAACTCCATCGGCCCATCCGTTCCCGCGTTCTTCTTCGAGGGTGCGTCCCGTGAATTCCAGCCACGGCTGATTGAAATAGCTGTAGAGCTTGTCGGGTCCCGACATCCAGATCATAACCGGGGCGGCATTGGCCACAAGACGGAAACGTTCTTCACTTTCTCGCCTGGCCAATTCGGCGCGTTTCGCCTCGGTGATATCGGCGATCAGGGACAGAGCGCATGGCTCTCCGTTTAGCTCGATTAACTCGGATGAAACCAAGCCGGCCCGCACCTGGCCATCTTTTGTGTGAAAGAATATCTCCATCCTTCGCACACTCCCTTCGTTTCGAAGTTGTGCGAGGAAAGTGGACCTCTGACTGGTATCCACCCAAAAGTTGATCCCCAACGGCGTGCGACCAACGACCTCATCGCGTTCCCAACCTGTGTAGCGTTGGAAAGTGTCATTGACCTCAATAAACCGATAATCAACCAGGCTGGCCAAAGTAAAAGCAAGAGGACTTCTTTGAAAAGCCTTTGAGAACTTTTCTTCTGACTTTCTGAGTTCAGTTTGTGCTTTTCTTCTCCACGCTCTTTGCCAGAGGAGTCCAAAGATCGCCGTGGTCTGCGCAAGGAGCACAATAAGAACGGCTATGACATAACGCCAATTGGCTTCCCAGAACGTAGGCTGCCGATTGAGCACTATACTACCGTCGGGTAAGTCACTCTCTTTCAATTGCCAACGCTTAAGCGCCCTCCAATCGAACATGTAGGCGTTCTTGCTTATCTCGATCGGGATGTCCTCTGGCCTCTGGCCGTTGAGAACCCGAACACCCATCTCTCCTGCGACGCGACCCGCGTCAGCCCAGTTCACCAAGTTGCCGCCCACCGTTCCTGCTCTCAGATCAACATCGTCCATAACAAAAACCGGAGAATTTGCGGCACTGGCCACCAACGGTACGGACTGCGCTGAACCAATGAAGCGCTCCCCCTCGGCATCCTGTGCGATCGAAGTGTGATAGACAATCGTGTTAGCTGGGAGATGCCTGAGCCGCTCAAGAAGCAGAGGCATCGTCAAGTCGGTAAGGTAGGTGAATTCCAGCTTCGTTTCGTATTTTTGGAACGCCTGTTTTGCTACGCGTTCCCACACTTCGTCGAACTTACCCATACCGCCCACGACCACGACGTGCTTTGTTCCAGGTAACAAGTGGAGGGCGGCTTTCAATGTTTGTTCCGGTTGCAGCCTGCTCATAACGCCAGTGATATGCAAGCCAGAATTTGATCGGTCCGGTATCTCTCCCAAAAGTTCGCAAAAGATGATAGGTGTCTCGCGGATGAAGGCTTCATGCGACTCGGCGATGAACTTGAGGGACTGAGATCCAGCTGCAATGATCAAGTCGGGCTTGCGTCGTGAATACTTCCGGATAGTCGTCTCGCGAAACTCGCGTTGCGAATCTTCGTCCGGAAAAAACGTAAGCTGCAGGCTCTCATCATACAGCTCGATTTGATAGGGAGACTTCTGTAAGGCGCTTAGAATTGCTTGATCGATTTCCGCGAAGCCAGGCGATGAGACAATTCCAAGATCATTAATAATCAGCACGCGCCGTATCTGTTTGAGCTGAGCCGTGGCGCTCAAGTCTATTATCATTAAGAAGCAAAACAGCACAAAAAGCATCGCTACGGGCGAACGGCATTTCCTTCTTTGATGGCATATCACGGGCCGCACGGCGTCCGTTCGCCAATTGCGTGGGTTTTGCCTTTGCGGCATCCAGCAATAGAAACCAATCGTCACTTTTGTCGCCCCGGCAACACTCTTCACGGTCGATGCTCAAGGTCAACAGCGAACAAGTTCAGGTCTTCCGTGTCAACTGTCATACCTGACAGTCGAGCACCTGGAAATGATTGTGATACTCTCTGCCCAACATTGATGGCTTTTTCGCTGTCCGAGTCAGCAGAAGACCTGTTGTCAGGTTGTTCCGAAGCCAGCAAACTCTGCACCCTTTGGAAGTACATGGATGTTCAGTGATTTGAACTGTTTCGCTCTGCTACATCGCTGGAGCTATTCCCTTTGCATTTGCATGACTTTCGTTATGGTGGCCTTTAGTGGGTTTGGCCGTGCTCAGACCTCAGCAACGGGTGCGGTCACCGGCATTATGTTGGACCCCTCGGGTGCGGTCGTTCCAAGCGTTTTGGTTGAGATCTCGAACCAATCTGGGGGCGTTACCCAGTCCACCTCTTCTAACGAGTATGGGTGGTTTGTAATCCAACTCTTGCCGCCGGGTACGTATCAGTTACAGGCGAACAAGACTGACTTCAAGACTCTCGTTGTTTCGGCTTTGCACATTCATGTGACGGAGACTCTTCGCCTTGAACTGCATCTGCAACTCGCGGCACGTGTCGAGCGCTCCCAGGTCTCGTCACGTTCGCAAATGCTCCAAATCGACAGCGCTAGTCTTGGACGGATCGTGGACGAGAGAGCAGTTGGTGGCTTGCCCCTCGTAAGCAGGAACTTCGCACAAATAACCGGGCTGTCCCCCGGTGTTAGCGTAGGTGTCTACAACGCTGGGGAGCTAGGACGAGGCGGGATCGCTCTTTCACAGATTGCATCGTCCAATGATGGAGTTTATGTCCACGGAACGCGTTCCTATGACAACAACTACCAATTGGATGGGATTAGTATTAACGATGTGCAGGGGAGCGCGGCCGGCAGCGGTGGGATTCCCATTCCGAATCCCGACAGCATTCAGGAGTTCAAGGTTCAGACCGCACTTTATGATGCTGCGTTTGGCCGGTACGGGGGTGCCAACATCAGCCTAATCACAAAAACGGGAACTGACGACATTCACGGAACCGCTTTTGAGTTCCTACGCAACGAAGTTCTCAACGCAAATGATTTCTTTTTGAACCAAACTAACCAACCTCGCCCAATTCTCAGGCAGAACCAGTTCGGATTTGCGCTCGGCGGTCCAGTCCGTAAGGATCACCTGTTTTTCTTTGCGTCCTACCAAGGGACACGCCAGACAAATGGCCTGGCTGCAGGTCAGTCAAGGACCGCATGCACGGCAAGCCTCACCGAGCCGCCTCTGACCAACGATCGATCGGCAGCGGCGCTCGGAAGTCTTTTTGGTGGTATGAACGGAGCACTCGGAGGTGTAGCAGTCAATCCCGATGGATCGAACATTAACCCCGTCGCTCTGAATCTTCTCAATTTAAAACAGCCAGACGGTAATTATCTGATTCCCACTCCCAAGACTTTGGACCCCTCGAAGGATTTCTCCAGCCAGGGCTTCTCCGTCTTCTCCAATCCTTGCCACTTTGAGGAAGACCAATTCTCGAGCAATGTCGACTACGTCATTAGCCAAAACACCAAACTCGCCGCTCGATTCTTCTTCGGCGATGACGATCAGTCGGTTTCCTTTCCTGGTAACGGGTTGAATCCCGCGGGCAATATTCCGGGCTTTCCGAGTCCCAGCAATTCTGGATTTAGAGTTTTCACCCTCGCCCACACTTACACGTTACCCAGCAATTGGCTCAATGAGGCGCGGGTTGGATATGTACGCGCGCGGACAGGAACCAAGGCAAAGACTGCATTCAACTGGTCCGATATTGGCGTCGCAGAAGGCGAGATGAGTGGAAATAACCAATTGCCCAGCTTGCAGATTCTCGGTTCCATTAGTATCGCGTCCGGCTTTCCGCGAAATATCGCGCAGAACAGTTTTGTGCTAAGTGACGACCTCTCTCTCGTTCGGAAAGGTCACACGCTGCGTTTCGGAGGCAGCATCACCAGGTTGCAAGACAATGTCGATCTCATCGGCCTGGGATCGCTCGTGCGGTTTCTCAGTTGGCCCGATTTTCTGCTGGGACTGAGCGCAACTGACAACAAAACAGGATTCAGTAATGTGTTTGCTTCCTTTGATGATTTCGGTCTATCCACTCGCGAATACAGAGTCTGGGAGGGCACGGGATTTGCGCAGGACGACTACCGCGTCCTCAAGTCACTAACATTGAATTTCGGCCTTCGATATGAGCGTCTCGGCCAATTTGCGGACAATCTTGGAAGGAATGCGAGTTTCGATTTCACTAGGGCCGATCCCAATCCCGCCGCGTCTGGCAGCATTGAAGGCTATGTCGTGGCTTCTAACTTCCCAGGAGTCGTCCCTGCGAATGTAACGCGCGTCAACAACGAGTTCGGTAGTTATGCCGTGGGACAAAATACCGTCGCTCCTCGGCTGGGCTTTGCCTGGCAGGTCTTGCCTGTATCAAGTCGATTAGTTCTTAGAGGCGGGTATGGCATCTACTATTCCCGACCTACCGGACAAGCGTTTTACCAGAACATCTTTGGGGCTCCGTTTTCTGAGTTTCGCTTGATCGCCGGCATGGCCAATGCCAATGCGACATTTCAGGCTCCTTTCCAACAGCCTTTTCCAACACCGGAGGCTTTCCCTTCATTCGTTGCGTATTCTCCCACGACGAACACGACGATCTACGGCATTGCTCCTGGTTTTCGGTCCGCCATAATCCAGCAATATTCACTAAATCTTCAGTCTGAAATGCATTCGGGTTGGTTGCTGGAGGTCGGCTATGTGGGCACTGGTGGCACACACCTCGTTCGTCAGCGTTCTCTAAATCAGGCCCTGTCCGCCTCACCGAATGCTCCGGTAAGGGGAGTAACGACGAACACAGTGGCCAATGTTTCCTTTAGAGTTCCGATTCTTGGTATACCACCAGATTCCCTCCAACTGATGGAGTCGGAGGGAAGCTCCTGGTACAACGGGCTGGAAACAAGCCTCACGAAGCGCTTGAGTCGGGGCTTACAGTTCTTGGCCTCATATACTTTTTCCAAGACTTTGGACACCGATGGTGCGGACATCAACTCTACGTCTTCGGGAAATGCGCTAACGCTTGGCGACCAAAACTCTCCCCGTCAACGCTGGGGACGAGCCAGCTTTGATCGGAGCCACCGATTTGTTTTCAGCACAACGTGGGCCCTGCCCGCGCCGTCCGCTGGATGGCAAAGCACAGTTCTGGGAGGCTGGGATGTGGCCGGGGTGGCTACCATCCAGTCCGGCACTGCCCTCACCATCGCGGATACGAATGCCAACAATGTCTTTGGGATCAGTGAGGATCGCGCACAGCTGAGCGGCATATGCTCAAAGCGTCAGTTGGTAACGGGAGGCCCCATGAAGTCGAAACTTAATCAGTACTTCAACAAACCCTGTTTTGCTAAGCCATCCGTCATTGGTGCCGACGGAATTGGAACCGATTTTGGTAACAGTGCAACGGGCATTGCTGATGGCCCGGGACAGGCCAATTTGGACCTCTCCATCTCAAAGTCGATGAACTTCCACTGGCCTCATGAAAAAAGTAGCCTTACATTCCGTGCCGAACTTTACAATGCCCTCAACCATCCCCAGTTCGCGAATCCCGACTCGAATTTCACATCGCCAACGTTCGGTGTCATAAGTAGCACAGCCGTGAATCCCCGTGTCGGACAGCTAGCCATTAGAATTGCGTTCTAACTGTTCTGCATTTCCGAATCCCACCAGTTTCGCCAGAGCCAGACCAATGCCGTGGATGCGGTCTACGGCCTCCGGATCGAATGAGCGCGGCGTAAGGGTTCGAGACGTTTATAGCAGTTGCCAATTCTCGCGCTACGTCTAGATGTCTCAGCTCGCCTTGGCAAGGTGATAAGCAGGCAGCTCTTAGTCAAAGGGATTGTGGTGGCGATTAGTGTTGCAATTCTATTTGGAATATTCGAGAAGGTGCTAAACAAATAGGACCAGTAGGCAATGTGGACTTCTCGGCAAGGTGTACCTGCTGGTAGTAATAATAGCTGTAGTTCTGTATAAGCTATTAGTTCTGAAACCGTCGGTCCAAGATTTCAGCATTACCATGCTCTCTGTTGCTGGAGCTGTGCTCGTCTACCTTGGTCAGGGCAAAGCAATCAAAGGAAGGGGAGTACTGCGCCGGAATCTTTAGCAAGCGTATTAACCATCTCGTCTCGGCTTTGCGCAGCGGGAATATTTGACTCTACAGTTTCGTCCGTCGGACAGAACCGAAAATGCTGGCCTGGAGTTTGCTCAGCGTGTGAGATGCCACGTCGATAAGTGATTTGCCGTTGCCCTCTACATCAGCAAAACCTGCATTTTCCATTTGCTCGACCGCAGCCGTGAATCGTCGAGAACTTACGCTATCCATGTCAAGGAAGCGAAATGCTTGCGCAGACCGGAGTCCATCAGCTCCGTTCTGTAGGAATTGAATCTTGGCGTTCACTTTGCCGAACACAGTCTTCAAACTCATCTCCGCCAGGGTGCCGTGAGGGAAGCCCCCCTCTGGAAGCACAACAGAACCTCCTGTGAGGGAAAGACGTTGAACGACTCCAACCACCTTCTGGGTCTCGACTATGAATAGTGCACGTTCCTTGTTAGGAACCCGGATGCGCGGTGGACGAGTGCTTTTCGGGATTCTCCCGGTCTTCCGCATCTCATCAGCATTACAGGAGGGTACACACGGGTCAACGTTACCTAAGTGTTCAAGCTAACAAGCTGTAAACAAAGCCCAAACATCACTGACATGAACGTTTCTTTGGACAACAAGGCGGTTGCTGGAGTGTCGGTATCGTTGCAGGCTCCGCCTGACGGTCTACTCCACGGTGAGAAAAGACAGACCCCTGTTGATTCATGCGGCTAATAAGAGTTCATTGGACTCCGGGAGGTATTTACCCCACACGGTGCAGGTGGCGACCGGGTTCACAGGAGGCGGACAATGATTTATTTTCCTGTGCGCGGGATTGTAGCACTAGATGGCAGGATACGATTCATCAGTGAGTCGAGACGTTCATTCGGTCGTAGTGGATCGCGAGCTTGAAGAGGAGAAGAAGCCCGGCGAGTCGGAACCGCCGCGCATCCGCTGCCCACTTTGCGGCTGGGCGCCCCGCAAAGACGACCACTGGCTTTGCCGATGCGGCAACGAATGGAACACATTCGATACAGGCGGGGTTTGCCCCGCCTGCCTGCACCAGTGGGCTGAGACGCAGTGCCTCTCTTGCAGCCGATGGTCGCCGCATTCGGACTGGTATTTGCGCTAATGCTGTTAGAAGTGGAGTAAGCAGTTTACGGACCGTATGGAGAAGGCCACAGTGCAACCGGGAAATAGGGAACATTGTAGGCTGTCATTCGTAACTGTCGAGGTCCTCCGACGACTGGTCAGCGGTTCAAGCCCGCGCGTCGGCTCCATGCCTTCTTAAACGCGTTTTACCCCGTCGCGAGTCAGCGAGCCATCCACTGTCCGCCAGATACTTCTTGGATTTGCATCTTTTAATTCCAACGGGAGTGAATCATCTGGAAAGTTCTGATAGCAAATGGGGCGGACGAAGCGCAGGATCGCAGCCGTGCCGACCGATGTGTACTTGGCATCGCCGGTGGCCGGATATGGACCGCCGTGATGCATCGCAGAGCTGACTTCTACTCCAGTCGGGAAGCCGTTAAAGACCAGGCGTCCTGCTTTATTCTCGAGCACTGAAACCAGCTCGCGGTATCTTTGAAGATCGTCAGCCGTTCCGTGTACAGTTGCAGTTAAAGTGCCCGGTAAGCTTTGAGCAACTTTCACTAACTGATTCTCGGAATTTCCTCGCACCACGATTGCGCTCGGCCCGAATACTTCCTGCGCAAGAGCCTCATTTTCCAGCCAGGTCGCCGCATCGGTTTCAAATAAAACCGGGCCAGCCTCAGTCGTGCCCGCATCGGCTGCTTGTGACGCTGGTTTTGCTTCAACGCCGCTAACCTCTTTTACCCGTTGCAGGCCTTGGTCGTAACCCTTCAACACGTTGGGATGGACCATCGTCGCTGGGGTGGACTTGGCAAATTCTTCGGAAAGTTTCTTACGGAATCCCTGGTACGCCTGGTCCTCTACTCCGAAGATCAAGCCCGGGCAGGTGCAGAATTGCCCCCCGCCTAAGTTGATGGCGCTTACCAGCCCCTGGGCGATGGCATCGCTGCGCTCCTGCAGAGCACCCGGCAGAATGAACACCGGATTCACGCTGCCCATCTCCACATACGCCGGAATCGGCTCCGGACGCTGCATGCAGGCGTCGAAAATTGCGCGCCCAGCGTGCTCGGATCCGGTGAAGGCCACTGCCTTGGTCGAAGGATGTGTGACCAGCGCGATGCTGACCGCTGGATCAACTCCGTGAATCAGAGAGAACGTGCCCTCCGGCAAGCCGGATTTTTTCACTGCCCGAGCAATCGCTCCCGCGACCAGCTCCGATGTTCCGGGATGCGCCGGATGCCCCTTCACAACGACTGGGCACTTCGCAGCCAGAGCAGACGCGCTATCCCCTCCCGCAACCGAAAATGCCAGCGGAAAATTGCTGGCGCCAAAAACCACAACCGGACCGATTGGGATCAGCATTCTGCGAATGTCCGGACGCGGCAAAGGTTTGAGGTCGGGCAACGCGGGATCGATGCGCGCATCGACAAACGAACCTTCCTTCACCAGATTGGCAAACATGCGCAGCTGGTCGGTCGTGCGTATGCGTTCGCCTTTTACGCGCGATGCTTTTAATCCAGCCTCGATGGCCGCTTGTTGGATCAGTTCATCGCCCAGAGCTTCGATTTCGCCGGCAATGTTTTCCAGAAATCCTGCGATTGTCTCAGCGCTGGCTTCTCGCAGTACAGGGAAAGCGTCGGAAGCTAGCGACATCGCCTGGTCTATTTCTTCCGATGTGCCCTGATAAAAAGGTGTGTCGATTTGTTTTCCCGCGCGCGGATCAAAGCCGTAAAAAGCTTTTTGTCCCGCCGCGGACAGTTCCGCGCCAATGAAATTTTTTCCGTGCAAACCCATAACGACTTCTTGTGTCTACCCGACGGTGTTGATCAAAGTGCCGACGCCGTCCACAGTAATGCGGATTTCGTCCCCTTCGCTGAGCGTGAACGCATCCGGTGGAACGATACCCGTGCCCGTCATCAGGAAGCACCCGTTCGGGAAAACATTCTCACGATATAGATACTCGACCAGCTCGGCAGGATTCCTCTTCATGTTGGCGAGTGTCGTGGAGTCGGAAAAAGCCATTTGTCCGGAGCGCAGAATTTCCAGCTGAATTTTGGTCGACGAAGGCAGCGGATTCGACGAAATCAATACGGCCGGTCCGAGCGCACAGCTGCGGTGATAGACCTTGGCTTGCGGCAGATACAGCGGGTTTTCGCCCTCGATATCACGTGAGCTCATATCGTTGCCGACGGTGTAACCAAGGATCTTTCCTCCTGGACTGACCATCAAGGTAAGCTCCGGCTCGGGAACCGACCACTTCGCATCTTTACGGATGGCGACTTTTGCCTGATGGCCCACAACACTGCTGGGATTCGCTTTGAAAAAAAGCTCCGGACGCGCGGCATTGTAAACGCGATCGTAAAAATCTCCACCGCCTGCCGACTTGGATTCATCCATGCGCGCCGCGCGGCTGCGTAGATAAGTAACTCCGGCGGCCCAGACTTCTTGGGTGCTAATCGGAGCCCGTAGTGCCAGCGTATCTCCAGCTAGTTTTGGCGCATGATGAGCTGCACTGTTCAGGTAAGTTTCCAGATCCTCCCGGACCGCAAGCTGGTCCCAGGAGTCGCGGATGGAATAAAAGTTGAGGTCTTTTTCGACGACACAACCGCTGTTTGTAAGATAAAGTTTCATCGATTTAGATCAGGCGAAATTACTTGGCAACGTTGGCCTACTACAATAGCATTTTGCTGCAGTCCGGTTTAGACTTGCACTTCACAAGAGCAAGGACCGCCTCTGGCATGGATCAGTCCGCAGTGTCTCAACGCTGGTTTTTCCTCATAAAACTTTTGGTCGTTTTATCTGTGGCGGTCACTGCCGCCTTCGGCCTTGGGCAGCAGCGTTATGTTGAGACCACTTCCCATCCTGGCAGTTTCACCGTCGCGAAGATCGGAGCAGTGACTTCACTTTGCGTGGATGGCGAAGATTACGCCGGCGTGGTTCGGGCCGTTGGTGATCTGAGGTCGGATATCCGCCGCGTGACGGCGCAGTTTCCGACGATCACGAACGATCCCAAAGACAATGAGTCCGGCGTCATTCTCATTGGCACGATCGGCAAAAGCCACCTCATCGACGGTCTGATCCGCGACAAGAAAATCAACGTCAGCGCAATCTCCGGCAAGTGGGAGTCATTTCTCATTCAAGTTGTTCCCAAGCCCATGCCGGGAGTTTCGAGCGCCCTAGTCATCGCGGGAAGCGACAAGCGTGGGACGATCTACGGCATCTACGATCTCTCTGAGCAGATCGGAGTTTCGCCATGGTACTGGTGGGCGGACGTTCCGGTGCAGCACAAAGATGCTCTCTACGTGAAGGCCGGCAAGTATGTGCAAGGTCCGCCCGCAGTAAAGTATCGCGGCATTTTCCTGAATGACGAAGCGCCCGCACTGAGTGGCTGGGTGCATGAGAAATTCGGAGACTTCAATCAAAAGTTCTACACCAAGGTTTTTGAGCTAATCCTTCGCCTTAAGGGCAATTACCTGTGGCCTGCCATGTGGGGCAATGCGTTCAATGAAGACGACCCGGACAATCCGAGACTGGCCGACGAATATGGCATCGTCATGGGAACCTCTCACCATGAGCCAATGCTACGTGCGCAGCAGGAGTGGAAGCGCCATGGCCAGGGCCCGTGGGACTATACGAAAAACGCCGACGTGCTGCAGAAGTTTTGGACCGAAGGCGTCGAACGTAACAAGAACTACGAGAGCATCGTCACCATGGGCATGCGCGGCGACGGCGATATGCCAATGTCGCGTGAGGCCAATACTGAACTGCTGGAAGGAATCGTTGCCGACCAGCGTAAGATTCTCGCCGAGCAGGTGAATCCTGACCTAACCAAGATCCCGCAAGACTGGGCTCTCTATAAAGAAGTGCAGGAATACTACGAGAAGGGTATGCGTGTCCCAGATGACGTCACGTTGCTATGGTGCGATGACAACTGGGGCAATATTCGCCGTCTTCCCACTCCCGAGGAGCGTAAGCGCAGCGGCGGTGCGGGAATTTACTACCACTTCGATTATGTCGGCGGGCCGCGCTCATACAAGTGGCTGGACACTATTCCCATCACCAAAGTCTGGGAGCAGATGAACCTCGCCTACCACTACGACGCCAATCGCATTTGGATCGTTAACGTAGGCGACTTGAAGCCGATGGAATTTCCCATCGAGTTTTTTCTGACATTCGCATGGAATCCGGAGAAGTGGCCAAAGGAAAAAATCTCTGAGTTCACCAAGCTGTGGGCGACGCGCGAATTCGGCTCGAAGTACGCGACTGACATCGCCGACATTATTTCCAAGTACACAAAGTACAACGGTCGTCGCAAGCCAGAATTGCTGGAGCCCAACACTTACAGCCTGGTCGACTATCAGGAAGCCGAGCGCGCGGTCGCAGATTGGAAGGCGATCACAGATAAAGCAGAGCACCTTTATGCGCTGCTCCCGGAAGAGTACCGAGATGCTTTTTTTCAACTGGTGCTGTATCCGACAAAGGCATCCGCGCAGGTTGCGCAACTCTATGTCGCGACCGGGAAGAACCAGTTGTATGTCAGCCAGAACCGAGCCAGCGCCAACGTCGTTTCACAACAGGCGACGGCATTATTCCAGGCTGACGCCGCACTTGCCACCGAATACAACCACAAACTCGGCCTCGGCAAATGGGACCACATGATGGACCAGACTCACATCGGCTACACCTCATGGCGCGATCCGCCACAGAACGTGATGCCGAAGGTGACCGAGATTGAAGTTCCTGCGGAAGCGCAGATGGGCGTGACCGTCGAAGGCACCTCTTCGGCGTGGCCCGGAGCCGCAGGCGATCCGGAGCTTCCAAAATTCGACGTGTTCAACCGGCAGCACCGGTTTATTGACGTCTTCAATCGCGGCCGTGCTCCGTTTCCTTTTGCAGCAACCGCCAGCACTCCTTGGATCGTCCTCAGTAATAATCACGGCATTGTCAGCAAAGAGCAGCGGGTCCTGGTAAGCATCGATTGGCAAAAGGTTCCTAAGGGAGCAGGCGAGGGCGAAGTGAAGATAAACGGCACCGGACAGCAAGTCACTGTGAAGGTGAAAGCGTTCAATCCTGCAACTCCGACCAAGGCTACTTTGCAAGGTTTTGTTGAAACAGAAGGCTATGTTTCTATCGAATCCGAGCATTACACCAACAACGTGGACTCCGGATCTCTTCGCTGGGAAAAAGTTCCTGACTACGGCCGCACCTTGTCTTCGATGATGGCGACCCCAGTCACTGCGGACAGTGTCACGGCCGCACAGAATCCTCCGTGCCTCGAATATCAGATGTACTTGTTCGACTCCGGCGCAGCCGATGTTGAAGCGATCGTGGCTCCTACGCTGAACTTTGTCCCCGGTCGAGGATTGAGATACGAGATTGGATTTGATGATCAGCTGCCACAGGCAGTCGACATTCTCGCCGACGATTCTCCAAAAGCCTGGGAAGAGTCGGTCAAGGACAGCGTCCGCATCAGCAAATCGACACACACTTTGGACAAACCGGGTTATCACACGCTGAAATTCTGTATGGTGGATCCGGGAGTCGTTCTGCAGAAACTGGTTGTAAACTTGGGAGGCGAGAAGCCCAGCTATCTGGGTCCGCCAGAAAGTTACCGCGGTAGCACAATCATTGCGCAAAGGAAACCCGACCATTCCCATCACACTAAACGCCGTCCTTGAGAGCCCGGATCTAAATCTGGAAAACCTGCGCACCCACGCACCCGGCCCATCAGGAAAACTGCCGATCACGCCTGACATGCTGATTAATCAGCCGTCGGGAAACGTGTTCGGGCTTAGCTTGAACGTCGGCATGGGCTGGGCCGCCGATCAGCTTGGTGGTCCGCAGGTTTTGATACTGAGCACCCACGGTGGAACACGCGCCGAAGATGGCACGCCCATCGCCCTTGGATTTCACACTGGCCACTGGGAAGTTGGTCTGCTTGTTGCCGAAGCCGCGCGCGAGTTGAAAGCCTCGGGAGCGGTTCCGTTTAGCGGAGCGGTCACTGATCCCTGCGATGGCCGCACCCAGGGGACGATCGGCATGTTCGACTCGCTCCCCTACCGCAACGATGCCGCGATTGTGTTCCGGCGTCTGATTCGCTCGCTCCCCACAAGAAACGGTGTGCTGGGAATCGCAACCTGCGACAAGGGATTGCCGGCGATGATGATGGCGCTTGCGGCAAACTCAGATTTGCCAACGGCGTTAGTTCCGGGTGGAGTGACGCTACTTCCCGAAGACGGGGAAGACGCAGGGAAGATTCAGTCACTCGGCGCGCGCTACGCACATCAGCAAATCACCCTCGATTACGCGCAGGAAGTCGGATGCCGCACCTGTGCCAGCCCGGGGGGTGGTTGTCAGTTCCTAGGTACTGCGGCGACTTCACAAGTCGTAGGCGAAGCGTTGGGACTGTCTTTGCCGCACACCGCGCTAGCGCCTTCAGGGCAACCAATCTGGCTCGACGCTGCCAGGCGCTCGGCGAAAACGCTGCTTCGGCAACTGGAATTAGGACTCACCACGCGGGATGTTTTAACCAGCGCATCTCTGCGCAATGCCATGGTGGTCCACGCAGCTTTCGGCGGTTCGACGAACCTTCTGTTGCACATCCCCGCCATTGCCCACGCAGCAAAGTTACGGCGGCCGACATCGGCGGACTGGGCAGAGGTCAACCGGCAAATTCCACGAGTCGTAGACGCGCTTCCCAACGGTCCAAAATATTTTGCGACGGTGCAAGTATTTTTAGCCGGCGGTGTGCCCGAAGTAATGCTGCATCTGCGCCGTGCGGGACTCATCGACACCAGCGTGAAAACTGTTACTGGCGAAAAACTCGATACCTGCCTTGACTGGTGGCAAGACAGTCGTCGTCGCCACCAACTCCGCGCAACGTTGAAGAAACTCGACGGCATCGATCCGGATGACGTCATCATGACCCCAGATCGCGCCAAGTCAAACGGGCTCACCTCAACCGTCTGCTTTCCCGTGGGCAATCTTGCGCCCGACGGATCAGTTATCAAAAGCACGGCAATTGATCCGACGGTGGTCGATGCCGACGGTGTTTATCGCAAACGCGGCCCAGCCAAAGTCTATGTGCATGAGAAAGATTGCATTCGCGCCATCAAAGACGGCAGCGTGCACGAAGGTGACATCATCGTTCTGATCTGCGTCGGACCGATGGGTACAGGCATGATGGAGATCTATCAGGTCACTGCTGCACTGAAGCATCTCCCCTTCGGTAAGCATATCGCTGTAATCACCGACGCCCGCTTCAGCGGAGTCTCCACCGGAGCTTGCATCGGCCATGTATCACCTGAAGCTCTGGCGGGTGGGCCTGTCGGCAAAGTACAGAACGGCGATCTGATCGAGATCATTATCGATCGCGTGAAGTTGCAAGCCACGGTGGACTTGATCGGAGAAAACGGTGAAGTGTTCGACGCCAAAGAAGGCGCAAGACGTCTGAGACAACGCCAGCCACGGACCGATCTTGCGCCGGACTCTCAACTGCCCGACGACACCAAGCTATGGGCCGCTTTGACCCAAACGAGCGGCGGCGTTTGGGGCGGCTGTGTCTACGACATGGATACGATTATTGGCGCGCTGAACGGTTCGAAGTAAAGGCGGTCGTATCTCCTTAGTTTCTTTGCGCCATCTTTTGCGCTCTTGTCGTTAAATCATTATGTTTTTCGTCAGATAGAATCAAAAGCCTAACCGCAAAGAACCCCAAGAACTTTCGCAAAGGTCGCACAAAAACCCAAGTTACAACATTTCTGCACTCGGCAACGAGGTTGGAAAGAGCCCGGAAAAAAGCTAAACTACGCACACTAACTGCGACCCGCGCCAGAGCGCAGTGTTCGTTCTCAGTCAAAGGAATCGCGTGGTGTCTTCTCCCACTCCTACTTCGCCGTGGCTATCAAAAGCGTGTCTGTTCCTGCTCGGAATTCTCAGCCTGACTTGTTCTGCACAAACCAAGCCTGCTGATTCCGAGCAGCCAACTCCTTTACAAATTGACCTCGCTAAAATTGGATACCAGGGTCTTGCAGCACAGGTACGACTCTCCGGCGACACGCATGTTTCGCTCGACTATCTAGATTCCCAGCACATCCTGCTGACCTATAACCCCAAGAAATTGTTTCAACGATCGCCTGATTGTCCACCAAGTCACAACGATCGGATGATCCACGCTGCCATTCTCGAACTGCCTTCCGGAAACATCGTCAAAGAAAGCGAATGGTATCTGCATGACTCGCGGCGTTATTTATGGCCCCTGAGCGCGGGACGATTTTTATTGCGGCGGTTAAACAAGTTGTATGAAGTGGATGCCGATTTTCACGAACGCCTAATCCTGGATTCGCCACAGCCACTGGTTTGGATTTCTGTCACCCCTGACGGAAAACAGATCATCACCGAAACTTCTCCAGAGCCTGCACCAGCCGGCGACCACACTAACAGCGACCAACGGGTAAAAATCAGCTTTATGGATGCCGAGTCACTGGCCGTCCGGCGAGTGATCGAAGCACGCGGCGTAGTTCGCATGGAAGCGGCCAGCTCCGGTTATGCCGACGCCGTGCATCGCGGCCACCTTTGGCTAGTGCGTTTTGGGCCGGGGTCGAAAGATCGCATCAACATTGCTCGAGTCCGGACCAAAGCCACGCCAGATCTCCTGTATACCAGCGAGAATACAATTCTCATTGCTCGTTGCCCTATACAAGGGGATGACTACAGCGTGAGTGCATTCACGCTGACGGGAAATGTGTTGTGGAGACAACGCTGGAGTTCCTGCCGTTACCATCCGGCCGTAAAGCGAAGCGAAGACGGAAGCCGCTTCGCCGCAGGCACCACAGTTGTTCCTGCGAATCCGACATCTTCGACAAATGCCAATGAGACAGACGCAGAGCCAGATATCCAGCAGACAGTCCAGGTATTCGACACCTCCAGCGGAAATTCTCTACTTTCGATCAAAGCAGACCAGCCGTTCATGGACGCGCAAAACTTCGCCCTCTCGCCCGATGGGCGGCAGATGGCGATATTCGCAGGAAGGTTTCTAAGTATCTATCCGTTGCGTGAAATGTCTCCAGCGGAACGGACACAGTATCTCGCAGCAAAAGCTGATGTACCCGGGCTGTACGCGCCTGCGCCGCAAGCAGGACAAAGCGACACACATGAACCGGTATTTATTTCCTCTAGCGACGCAGAATCAAACCCAAAATCACCAGAGGATGCTGCTCGTTCAGCAGCCTTGCAGGCAAAACTAGAAACACCGACAACAGAAACCAAAAAAGCTACCGAGGCGGAAGCACCGGCTCTTGTCATTCACACTGCAACCAAGATTGTCGGATTGGATGTGGTCGTCACAGATTCCAAGGGGCATCCAGTCAAAGGCCTGCAAGGCTCCGATTTCATGGTGACCGAGGATGGCAAGCCACAGCAGCTGTCACAAATTGCGGAATACAAACAGGCTCAGGAATTGACAGCTCCCGCTGCCCCGGCTTCCGTCGAAGAAAAACTTCCGCCCAATATTTTTACCAATCGGTCTCAGGCGCCAGAAACCAGTTCGGTCACCGTCGTCCTGTTCGATCTGCTCAATACGCCGCTGGCGGACCAAGTCCGCGCGCAAAACGAACTCGTAAAGTTTCTAAAGAACAAACCAAAAGATGTGCAATTCGCGTTGTGCACGCTGGGTACTACGCTTCAGATGTTCCAGGGTTTCACGCCAGACGAGAGTGAATTGCTGGCGGCGATGAAAAACAAGAAATCTTCGCTGCGTTCTCGTCCACTGCAATCGAATGACGACGCCGTTCCCATCCCTGAAGCGGGCAAAGAAACCGCAAAGCTCCTCCCATTCCTGGAATTTTTCGTACAGTCAATGCAGCTACAGGAAGAAGAGCTGCGCAAAACACAAGCGGATCAGCGCATGTATGTGACCGTGGATGCGTTTGCTCAGCTTGCGCGTTATCTTTCCGGACTTCCGGGCAGAAAAAATGTGGTCTGGCTTTCCGGATCTTTTCAGTTCGGCCTCACGCCAAATCCAAACGAACAGGAAACTACCTATGTCCAAGGCGCCAGTTATAGTGACAGCCTGAAAAAAGTCGCTAATCTGATGGCCGAAGCTCATGTAGCCATATATCCAGTCGATGTGAAAGGCCTGACCACCGATCCACTGTTCAGCGCCACAAGCAATGAGGCACTGGCACCAATTTCTATGCAGAGTTTCGTTCCCGCCGGAGCCAATAGTGTGGTTCCGGAAGGTCCGCAACGCAACACTTTAATTGCCTTGCCGATCACAGTCATGCGTGATCAAAGCGAACAAATCGGCGCTGCTCAAGCCAGCGAAAGGGCCACTATGGACCAGCTGGCAGCCGATACGGGAGGGGAAGCCTTTTACAATACCAATGGAATTGCGCGCGCCATCACTCGCGCGACCGAGCAAGGTTCGAATTATTACGCGCTGTCGTACACACCGACAAATCGCAAGTACGACGGCAGATTCCGCAAGATCAAAGTAACCGTCCCGGGGAAATATCATCTCGCCTACCGCCGCGGTTATTACGGAGTCGATCCCAACGCCGTCACTAAACCATCGAAGGATCTGACGTCCAGCTTGGCGCGCGCCGCCATGCAGCATGGCTCACCCCAATCCCGCCAGATCGTCTTTGGCGCGAGAGTTGTTCCGGTGGGTAAGCCCAGAATGATCAAAGACGTCCCAGCCACCCAGCCTGCCCAACGGAAAAAGAAACCAACCGATCCGGTCGAGATGCAGCATTACGCGCTGGAGTATGCGGTCACTCCCACCGACCTGCGCTTCAACCAGTCCGCCGAGGGAACCTATCAGGGCGTCTTTAATTTCATGGTTGCCACTTTCGATGACCATGGCAGACCAGGTGCCAGCCAGATTAGCCAGGCAGTTCCCACCCTCAAAGTAGAGTCGATGCGTGATGTCATGCTAGGAGGCGTACGGCTGCATCAAGAAATTGATGTCCCGGTGAACAGCACCAGGATGCGCCTGGGAGTTGAGGACATAGCAAACAGCCATGTGGGGACGCTGGAGATTCCGCTGCCGGTAAAGGCTCCGCCGGATGCGCCGATCGCGACGCATCGGTCGGTACCGGTGGTGGAACCGGATTGACCGCTGCCTATGGTTTTGCGACCTTCGGCGCGGCAATTTGAATCAGCGATCTGCTTCCTACCCGTACAAACTCTAATTCACGCGCCGCAAGTAGTGCATTGACAGCCTCTCTTATGCGGGAGCGGGGAACAAAGTTGCCGAGGAAGGTTTCGATCTCGGTTTGATCGGCAGCAACTACGCAGTCCAGATATTTTGACAGCAAGGCGGACAGCGCCTCAGGTACTGACAACTCAATCCCTTCCCGGACTGGATCGGGAGCCCAGCGGTAGAGTACATCCCAGAAAGCTCCTTCACTCGGGTTGTAGTCGACGCGGGTAATTCGCAGTTTCGACCAGAGTTCGGTCAGCGATTTATCGAGTGCGGGAAGGGAAACTCCTTTGCCCAAAGTGTCCAGCAGCTTCTGTTTAGAAATAGGACCGCCACGCTGGATTGCTGCATATGTATCACATGCCAACTGAGAGTAAAGAGATCGTGTCCCCGGATTGGGAGGCTGCTTGGGGTTGCGCTCTCCAACCAGCGCGTAAAAAAACGGAAAGATCGAAGCCGTCAGCAAGAAAGTGACGTTCTCATCGAACAGCGGAGCCTCGTACGCATAGTGTTCGCGCAGCAGGCGGATCATCATGTCGGTCGCTTCTTGCGCCCGCGGGTCGGAAAAAGCTTTTTGCGGCGTAGGCAGGTTGACGTCCGATCCGTTCCACGCCCCGAGAAACGTAGGGATCAGCGTCGCCGGACGCGTGGGATACAGCAGACAGAATCCGACCAGCTCGAGAAACCCACGCGCTTCTTCGATCGTGCGAAGTGGCCTACCGGTAAGGCGCCACTTTTCGCGGCGTTGTTCGTGGAGCTCGAGATCGGTCATATAGGAAGATTAAATCAGCCGCCCAGAAGCGGCCACTGGCCATACTAGACTATGAACCATATGAAAAAAATCTGCGCAGGCTTGGTGTTGCTCGCACTTTATTTTTCAGCCTTGCCTCAGGCAATGGCGAAAGACGATAAGGAAGCCGAAGTCCGGGCTGCATTGGCAAAATTTGTCCAGGCATTCGACAATCTAGATTGGGAACCCTTCCGCGCGTCCTTCGCAGACAACGCCACCGTCTTTCATCCCCGGCAGTTCGCCCCTCGTGCCGAGGGTCGCGCTGAAGTTGAAGAAACTTTCAAACAAGTTTTTGTCCGTATTAAGGGCGACAAGACCAGTCCTCCCTACATGGATCTGCAACCGAAAGGTTTGCAGATTCAGTTTGCGGGAGGTGAAGTGGCCATCGCTACGTTTTATTTAGAGGATCACCCTGGCTTCCTCAACCGTCGCACCATCGTTCTGCAAAAAATGAATGGAAGCTGGAAGATCATTCACATCCATGCTTCGGAAGTAGCAAATACACGTTGAGCCAAGCGTTAAAGATGCAAGAAACTCAGCAGGTCAGCCATGCCTGCTCCCGTTGCATCAGGAGTCGAGTTCAATTCTTCTTGCGGGAGATTGAGGCGGTTCATCCAGTAGGTGGGACACGGCCTAACCCGCAATATTTCGTGGTGTTCCGACGGCATGCCTGAAGGCGATGCCCGGAAACGAACCTAGATCCTCTTAAATGCCTTCTGAATATCTTTCATCGAGTATCGCAGAACCACAGGGCGTCCGTGCGGACAGGTCATGGGGCAATCGGTTTTAGAGAGTTCCTGGAGCAGCCACTCCATTTTGTTCTGTTCCAGCGGCATGTTGACCTTGATGGCCGCGTGACAGGCAATGGTAGCGGCAATACGCGTGCGGATTTTTTCAAGATTCAACGACTGCTTTTCGCGAGCGAACTGATCGAGCAGTTCGTGGAGCATCTTTTCAATTTGCAGAGCGTCCACTCCGGCAGGCGCCAGCTTGATGGCGATGCTACGCGCGCCGAAGGGCTCGGCCTCGAAGCCGTTCTGGTTCAGTTCCTCCGAGATTTCCGCAAAGACCGCTTGCTGCGCCGGGGTCAGTTCAATCACCAACGGCATAAGTAGGCGCTGGCTCTCAACTTTTTGTACCGCCCGCTGCTTCAGCACTTTTTCAAACAGCACGCGCTCGTGGGCCACGTGTTGATCGATGATCCACAGGCCTTCGCCGTTGACTGCGAGGATGAACGACTCACGAATCTGGCCGAGCGGCCTAAGCGAGGCCAAGGCTGGCGCAAAATCGACAGATTCTGCTTGTTCTGGAAGCGGCGGAGCGCAGCTGTCTCCCGACACGAACTGCTCGGGTAGACGCGCCAAAGCCAGGGCCGCGTTGGCTTCCACCGCAATGCTCTCCCCATTGAATTGCAGTCGTTCGGTCTGGGGTGGCACCACGGGCGGCTGCAACTCGAACCCAGGAGGCATGTTGGCCGCGCGCCAAGCGGAAATATCGACCATGGAAGCGCGCGCTCCTGGAGTCAGCGATGGGCTGGCAGTCGGCTGTGCCTTGATCTCGGCGATAAATTGGGGCACAGGGCGTGCTTTCATCAGCCCGGCGCGAATCGAGTCGCGCACAAAATCATGGGTGATGGTTTGCTGACGGAAGCGGACCTCGGTTTTCGATGGATGGACGTTGACGTCTACCTCTCCGCTCGGCAATTCCAGAAATAAAAGCAGGACTGGGAAAACCGTTGGCGGCAGGATGTTGCGGTAAGCCTCGATAATTGCGTGCTGAATCAGCCGGTCGCGGATCAGCCGCCCATTCACGAA